>Ga0265297_10006894_pt1 | contig 16110 bp, 7 predicted proteins | sample Munlanlwell13791_FD_192502 | JGI IMG/M metagenome (GOLD analysis project Ga0265297, IMG submission 192502) | Leachate microbial communities from a municipal landfill in Southern Ontario, Canada - Leachate well 137-91 | ecosystem: Engineered > Solid waste > Landfill > Unclassified | place... | reverse complement strand
GTCGGCAAGCTGCCGTAGTTTTGCCTGAATATCTTTTTCTTTTTCAGCAGAAGTGCCGGCTGTTTCAACCGTTGTTTTTGCCTCGTTCTTTACTGTCTGGATCTCTGCCTGCAGTCCTGCAAGCGCCGCTTCCTTTTCTTTCAGCCTGAGTTTCAGTTCGTTGAGTTGTTTTTCTTTGTCGAATGTTTGCGACATGAAACCGGCTTGCTGGGTTTGAATTTGCTGTTGTAACGCCGCAAGCGCGGTTTCTTTTTCCGCCACAGCCTTTTTGATATCTTCGATATGTTTTTCGTTTTCTTCGTTAACGGCCGACTGTATCTGGGGCGTGGATATTTCACCGACGGGTTCAAGGTCGTCCTCTTTTTGCGCAAGACGGTCCGTTTTATGGAAGAACGGGATGGCGCTGATTTGATTTTCGACCAGGACGTATAATGCGGGAATAAAAACGAGCGTCAGGAATGTTGCAGAGGTAAGGCCTCCGAGCACGGTAAGCGCAAGGGGGGACTGCAATTCAGCGCCTTCTCCGATGCCCAATGCCAGAGGCACCAGCCCCAAGATGGTGGTGCCTGAAGTCATAAGTATCGGGCGCAGCCGGGTTTTGCTTGCCTCAAGCACAGCCTCCTCTGCGCTATAACCGGCTTTACGCAGAGCATTGACGAATTCGATCAACACAATACCGTTATTGACCGTGATGCCGCCCAGCATTATGATGCCCAAATACGCGACCACGCTCAATGACGTTCGGGTGATGAACAGGCAGAACGCAACGCCGATGAGGGAAAGAGGTACGGTGAACATGATCAGAAGCGGCTGCCACAAGGATTCGAATTCCGCTGCCATGATCATGTAAACCAGAAGTATAGCCATGATGAGCGCGAATGCGAGGCTTGAGAAAGATTCCTTCATTTTCTGCTGCTCGCCGGTCAGGTCGATGTTGTATTCCATGGGGATGTGGCTTTTCCGCAGCGCGGCGATGCGGCCGTTTATATCCTGCGCCACGTCGGCAAAATTCCGCTTATAAATATTGGCCGTGACCACGATGCTGCGCTGCTGGTCTATGCGCTTGATCTCTGTAGGCCCCCGCCCTTTTGCCATGTATGCCAGGTCTGACATGGCAACGTCAGCCCCGGTGGGCGAATGTATCAACAGCCGGCGAAGCGTGCCGAAATCGCTTCGGTCCTGCGGCCGCAGCCGCACGCGTATGTCGACGTCCTCTTCGACGTTCTTTTCCTTGAATTTGGTGGCTACGTATCCTTTGAGCGCTACCTGCGTCGTGACCGCGATGTCACGCACCGATAGCCCATAGAGCGAAGCTTTGTCCTTGAGTATATTTAGCTTTGTTTCAGGGCTTGGTTTGGCAGTGCTGGTTTTAATGCCGTATAATCCGTTTATATCTTTAAGCTGGTTCTGGATAAGGCTGGCATATCCGATCAGTTTGTTCAGATCCGGCCCTTTGACCTCTACCACAACCGGCGCGCCCTGTTCTATAGCGGATCCCAGGGATGTTTCCTGGGCTATATATTCGAGCTCGGCGTTTTCCATGGAATCTTTATCGAACGACGATTTCAGGTATTGGATAACCTCGTCCGTAGACCTGCGGAAGCGGGAGTTTTTTTTCTGGAGGTTTACCAGGACCTGCGCCTGGTGGCTGCCCAGTGTCTGGAGCGCGCTTTTCTCCGGGGAATCTTTTTCTTCGCTTGCGCCTATATTTACCGTGCAGTCCTTGATCTCGGGCAGCGCCAGGATAGCCCGCTCTAATTTGCGCGCGACTTTGTCGGTTATTTCAAGCCGCGTACCTGGAGCCAGATCGACTTTGATGACGAATTGCCGCTGGTCAACGCGGGGCATGAATTCCCTGTTCAGAGAGAAGAGCAGGATCATGCTCAGGGCGAAGAGAGCGGCAACGGAGCCGATGATCAGAAGTTTGTGCTGCATTAAGCCCCTGAGCCATTCCTCGAATTTTGTCGTGTATTTTTCCGTGTAAAACTCGATCTTTTTGCCTATGCGCTCATCCCGCTTTGACTCTCCGCAAATCAGCGTTAATACCGGGACGAGAGAGATCGCGACGATAATGGATGCGACGAGGGCAAATGAAATAGTGAAGGAAAGCTGTTTGAATATCTGGCCGGCAATCCCGACCACGAACACGAACGGCAGGAATACCGCAATGTTGGTCAATGTCGAGCCGACAATAGCGGATGTCATTTCATTGGTGCCGTTTGTGATGGATTCCTTGAATCCTTTTTTAAGCTGAAGCCGGTACCTGAAAATGTTCTCTATGACGACGTTGGCGTTATCGATCACCATGCCTACGCCTAAAGCAAGGCCGCCCAGAGACATCATATTTAGATTGATGCCGAAGAAATACATAAGCACGGCGGTTGCGGTCACGCACAGCGGGATCGCAGCGGTGATGATGAGCGCTGCTTTGAGCTCCCAGAGGAAGAAAAACAGGACGATAAAGGCCAGAATGCCGCCCTGGATGCCTGCGTTGCGGACATTTCCTATTGCGGATTGGATAAAGACCGATTGGTCATAGGTCATCCGGATCTTAACGCCTTTGGGCAGTTTGTCCCTTAAAAGCTTAGCGATCTCGCGCTTGATCCCTTTGACGACGTTAAGCGTATTGGTACCCGATTGCTTGCGGATTACAAGGGATACGTTATCCGCGCCCATGTACCGGGAAATGCTCGTTTTTTCTTTGACCGTATCTTTGACCGTGGCGATATCTTTTAAGTAAACCAGCCGCCTGCCTTTGGTTTCTTCTTTTTCTTTTTCCTTCTGGGTTCTGGCTTTTTCTTCAGGGATATCCAGCGCTGCAGGCGTATCTTTGATCTCTTCGATCTTCTGGTATTCGCCCATGGTGCGGATCAGGTATTCATAAAACGCTTCTTTGATCGTACCTGCGGGATAATTCAGGTTCGCGGATTTCAGGCTTTCAACGATAGAGACGATCGATATCTGGGATGCGCGCAGGCGCGGCTGGTCTATTTCAACCAGTATCTCGCGTTCCTCGCCTCCGGTGATCGTCGCGCTTGCGACGCCCTCGACTTTTTCTATGGCGTCTTTGACATATTTGCGGCACATCTCGCGCAGTTCAAGCGGGGGCATGGGGCCGGTAACAGCGAGATTAGCGACCGGCAGGTCGAACGGATTGTATTTCATTACGATCGGGTCTTTTGCCTCCCGCGGCAGCCGCTCTTTGATCAGGTCGATCTTTTCCCGGACGTTGAGCGCGGCAAAGTCCATATTCGTGCCCCAGTTGAACTCGACCATGACCAGGGACGATCCTTCTTTCGACACGGAGCTGATGCGCTTGACATTATTGACCGTGCCGACCGCTTCTTCGACTATTTTGGTAATAAGAGATTCAATTTCTTCGGGCGCGGCATTTTCGTATGAAGTTACAACCGTGATCTGCGGATATGTAATAGTAGGAAAGAGTTCTTGCGGAAGTTTTGCCCATGAGATCAAGCCAAGCAGGATGATCCCGAGAAATAGCATCAGGACCGTAACGGGGCGATTAACCGACAATTTGGCTATACTCATGAATTTTATTATAACCTATAAGAATGAAAATGCAAAGTAAAACCGGGGCCTTAACAGCCTATTCTTTTGTAACGGTGATGAACAATGCGTTTGTCCGCTCCTCGCTTAAAGAATATATTACAGTTACATGCTGCCCGGCGTTCAATGTGTCCGGGGATATCCCGGCAGGCTCGGATTTTCCAATACGTTTTACTACCCGGGTATCCGAGGTTATCAGCAGCGTTATCGATTTCATCGGGCTTTGGCTGTCGCGATTGCGCACCTCGATGGTTTTGACAGAGGCCTTGAAATTACACGCCGTGATCGTGCCGTATATCTCGCCTATAGCGGGCGGCGCAATATTGGTTTGCGAGGCGCGTGAAATCATAGATGATTCCGCAGCCGCGTCCCTTTTTGCGGGAGGCATTGGCTGATCGGATTCAGCAACTGAAACAATAGCGCGCGCGTCGAGATAGAAATACGGGATACAGACTACATCGGTTATTTGTTCTCTGGTTCCGTCATCTTTATTTTCATATTTTGTGGATCGTTCACATGTAAGGCTGCTTGACCGGCTTCTGACTCCGGTGATAGTAACAAGATTGATCCCGGTTTTTTGTTGAGCGATCTTTTGCAAAGGGTCGAAGAGATCTCCGGTTATAATGTACGCCGATGCATCAATGGCGTTAAGGATAAGTTGTTGGGTCTGGCCGCGTTGCCCCATTGTGAGGCGGCCGGTAACCGTAATGGAAGAGGAGGGTTGCGGGTTTGTTTGCGCCGAGCAATAGCCTGAGCCTGCGGCGTTAATCCCTGTGTTGACAAGACAAAATAGTATAAAAACCCTTAATCCGAGAATATAATTGCCCATATTTGTAAATGATTATAACATAAAGAGTTGGTGTTGGTCAATTATTTTGCCTTTTAAGGCCGTATGGATATAAAAAGGCCTCTGTCCTATGTAGACATGAGGCCTTTTTATATTAAATATTTTATTGCTGGATCAAAGAAGGCGTGTGTGCTGAATCTAATATTGATTGTATATATGCCGTGTTCTGAGCGGATGATTCCGCGTGAGCAGCCCGGTATTCCTCAAGCAACCTATGCGCTTGTTCGGCAACCGATCCCTCTAAATTCTGATCAAGGATCGTTTGAATGATACCGTTCGTTCCGGCTGTTGCCCCTGAACCGCTGCTTGAACCGCTGTTTGAGCTGTTGCCGACTGCCTCGGCCAGAGAAGCTCGGGAATTAGCAACCGCGTCCTCGGCGCTTAAATACTCGCCTGCTCCGGATTCAGAATATGAATCCAGGGGCTGCCCATTGATGCTGACCAGTTCCCAGTTTGTGCTTTCCAAATCCATATACCAGCCGTGCGCCGGATCTTCCGTGAAATGCGAAGAGTAAATCAGCTCCGATCTATAGGATGCGCCTGTAGAGTCGTCGATGCTGATCGACGTGCCGGTTTTAGTCTGGGTAATATTTATAATAGAGCCGTTTTCATTGCGTTCGTATGTTTTTACAGATGACATGTTAGTAGACCCGCCGTTGTTTTCCGAGCCGCTATATGTCATAGTTTCTTTCACTATATGGTTAATGCCGCCCAGGAGTTGATATGAGTAGTTTACGGTTTGGGTGCTTTCCGGTTTTACCTGCCCGTCGACTGTTACAGTCTGTTTTGTAACGGATTGGGAAAGAAGGGCCTGTCCGTTCTTTATGGTATATGTGTTTGTCGTAGTTGCGGTATAATCGCCGCCGTTATCCGGCAAAGTCCCGAATGACGTGGTGACTCCCGATGCTCCCTGCAGCCTGCCGAGAGAGTCATAAATATATGTTGTTGTATAGTTGCTGGTATCGGTGATTATCTTTGCGGTATTTTTTGTTGTGCTTGTCCCAGTAATGGTGTCGACCTTCAAGCTGCCGTCTTTCCATACACTGTTCGTGGTGGTCACTGAATATGTGGTGTTTTCCGTGTCTCCGTCGGTTGCGGTGGTTGTCATTGTACTTGTTTCGGTCGACTTGTAACAGAGGCCGAATGCGTTGTAATAGTTCACTGTTTCTCTGGAACTCCCGATTATCTTCGTCGGCCCGGTGGATGTTTCTTCCGCCCAAGCGCATGGCTGGCCTGCGAGAAACAACACCGCAATCATCGCCACTGCTGATTTTAAGAACCGTCTGTTATGAATTTGTGCGTGCATGCGATCCTCCTTGAAAGTTATTATCGCGCGTTAATAGTATCGAGATCTATTTGAGCTGCCTCGGCAACGTGCCAGTACCATCCTTTGGTGTCCCAGCATTGCGCAAATCCGTAGTTGTTGATGACGTTCTCGAAATGTGCTTTGGCAGCGCTGGTGCTGCTCGCCGCTAAAGCGATCTTTCCTAATAAGAATTCGGCAGTACCGACGTCGTTCAATGCCCAGTATTGCGATTCCTTGCCGTCAGGGGCAAATCCGCTTAAGCCTGCCTGCTGTTCTGCAGCCTGTTCGCTATAGCGGTTTTTGGTCTCGCTCAGGAATTGCGTGGCTTTTGACATGTCTTTTGCCGTGTAATATTCCCACGCCTTGGCCATCAATGCCTCGGAGGTGGTGTACGGGGTCATGTCGATAAGGTTTGTATCGTCCCCCTCGGTATTATTGTAGGTGAATTTTTCATAATTTCTAATTTCCAGGGGTTTGTCGAATTTGATCATATAGGTAACGGTGATATCGCTAGTGAAAGGATTGTTGAACCCGGTTTCTTCTGAATAATCGAAGCCGTTCGATGTGCCTTTGCCCTCGACTTTGTCAAGATAGCCGTTATTATTGTATGTATATGTGGTTGTGACGGTTTTCTTTGTCGCATATTCGCCGTTTGCATCCAGCGCCGGCTGTGTTGAAACGCTCGTATCCACTGTTTTAAGCAGTTTGACCATATTGTTCACTAACCCGTATGTATTTGCCGTTGTTGTGTCCACGACAGATACGACTGTTTGATTGTCAGCACCCAGATTCTGAACCGTGGAATCAGTTCTTGCGATAACCGGGACGCCGCAGAAAATTTCATAGGTGTTCTCTGATGTGCCGTTGTACATATTCCCGCGCATCGGAGTCGAGTTTACCGCTGCCCGGAATGCCTCGCTGGTTTCATTCGAAGATTCAATAACAACTTCAAATTCGCCGTTATCGTTCAGATAGGAGTATTCGTAAATGACATTGCCCTCTGAATCTTTTATCATATTGCCTTTGTCATCGCGCTTTGCTGTTTTGACCAGCAGGCGGCCGTCGTTATCCGCATATGCTATCCAGTCAGAGGAGAGGCCGTTGAAGGTGCTGGTGCCGCTTACGCCCACTAATTTATAATTCGCGTCATAGTTGTATTCTATAACAGAGGTTTCGTTCCGGTATGACCCGTCCGTATTTTCGATCTTTGAAGCTACGGTCTGTTTCTTTATGCGCGACGCCTCAGGCTCAACGTCATTACCGAATTGGTTCGGGGTATCAATATACTCGATAGTTACATGAGAAGTGGTCGTGGTCCATGTGCTTACGTCCGTATTGCCATCCGCGCCCATTTCTCTGCGTATATCGTCGTAGCCGGTGATCTGCCCGCGGGACCCGTATGTTATATTGGAGCGGGACAGGGTATAAGTTTTATCGACGTCCGTGCCGTCTTCTCCCTCTACATGTACCATAACGCCATCTTCATAATATGAGACCATTTGTCCCGGAGCCGAATATTGTATGTTATAGCGGTGCAATGTCGATGTGCCGGTTTCTTTGCCCGGGATTGCGTCAACGGTTGTCTGAGTGAAATCGCGCAGATATTTTCCTTCATAGGTGCCGGGGGTCCAGGTTGTGGTAATCGGCCGTCCGGTGTGATCGGTCTCGGTGGTTGTATAAGACGCGTAATTTTTGTTGGCATTAGTCTGGTCGGTGCCGTAGAAAACCGAATCCCCGGTATATGTGCAGCTGAAGGTTCCGTGAGTTTTGTTGCCCATATGATCGGTACGATCATACTCATGGCTCATCATGAGGCGGCGGCCCTGGTCATAGACAAAATTGTAGAGGTTCTTGAAGCTGACATTGCCGACTTCGTCTACCGAGCGCTGATTGTCAACGCGCGCAAGAAGGCCGTCCTGGAAAAAATCGACGCTGCCGTCGGAATGAGGGATGTAGGTGTTCATGGTATAGGTATTGGTGATCTGCGTGCCGCGGGCTGCGAGCTGGGCAAATTCGGTTACCATGACGTGCTGGGAGTAATCCTGATTGAATTTGACGTCGGCAATAGCGATATTCGCGTTATTGTCGGTTTTATATGAGGAAATGATGAGGTCTTCGACGCCGTTGCGCTTGTCGACTTTTGCCTTTGCAAGCGCGTCGAAATGGGAATATACTTCTACAAAATAACCGTAGGTGATCTTCTGGCTGAGGTAATCCCAGGATGATGCTCCGGTCCCGATCCCCGTGATATCTCTAATCTGCTGCGGTAAAGCGGCTCCGGTCAATTCAACCGCCTGGCCTAAGGCAATTCCTTCGCCTTCGGCAAATACCGCGCACGGAAGGGCAAGCGCTAGTGCGATGAATGCGGCGATCGTGGCTGTACGTTTGTTCGTCATTATTGATTCCTCCGGATTGCTGACCCTGATTGTGCTGCCCCCTAAAGCCCCTGAAAAACAAAAAAACCGAGTTGCGTCGAAATAATACTGCTTATTTCGGCAACCCGGCTATCGAAGGTACTAGAGATTATGCGTTGATTTCTCTTGCTCGATCCGTGGCTTTCCGTCCCCACCTTACGATGGGTTTGGCGATTATCGATAAGAATCAAACCTTTATTAAAGTCTTAATTAAAGAGCGAAAAAAAAGAACTGAATTCCTCTTGGTTCATATAAAGTATAGCCTGCGGAGGGGGAGTTTACAAGGCGAAAAACCAACTTTTGCCTCTGTTAAAACATTTGCGGACGCTTTGGCTAAACGATTATATAACAATAATTTACAACTTCTTTCTTACAAGAGCCTAAATCTCCCATCTGAGGTTATTGTCCATTCGTTATTTTCTGCATCCAAAAGCACGACATTTGTTGGATATGTCCCATCGGTGTTCTGGCAGAAGGGGGTTTGGACTGTTAATGTAGCACCGCCGGTTAATGTGATGATTTCGCCTGCGATAAATCCGATCTGCTCGAATTGGCCGTCAGTTGCGGAGACATAAGTTTTGCCATTGGCTGAAGTGAATCTGATGCCTGCAGGAACGCCGCCGTCATCAGTAAAGGCGAACTCTGTTGTTGTGGTCAATACTGTTTGGTCAGTGAGCGTGATAGTCCGGGTAGTAGTCTGGCGGAAGCTGCCGTCAGATGTAATGGTCCACTTGTTGTTATCTGAATCAACGAGCACCACATTGGTTGGATATGTCCCATCGGTGTTCCGGCAGAAGGGGGTTTGGACTGTTAATGTAACATTGCCGGTTAACTGGATATCTTCGCCTGCGATAAATCCGACCTGCTCGAATTGGCCGCCAGCTGAGGAGATATAAGTTTTGCCATTGGCTGAAGTAAACCTGATGCCTGCGGGAACGCTGCCATCGGCGTTATAATTGAACGTGGTCTGAGCAGTTAATACGGTATTATCAGTCAAGGTCACAGTTTGATTAGTTGTCGGGGTAACCGCTGATTCAAGAACCAGCGCGCCAGCAGCGTCAGCGATGTAGACATGGTTGGCAGCGTCGGCGAATTTGGTTCCCTGCGGTATTTTGCCGCGAGCGGGGAAAGTGAAAGGAGTGGTAACGGTATAATTCACTCCTGAGATCTCTATCGGATCGCCTGCTAAGAAGCTGTTCTGGTCAAGCCCAGTAGCGGTGGTAGTGAACAGCCTGCCCTGAGCGTCATTGAGGTGGATATTAGCTGGTATTGTACCGTCAGCGTTGTAAGTGAACGCGGTCTGAGCGATGAATGTCGTATCTCCTAAAGTAACAGAATCCCCAACCGCTATCGATACCGGGGTAACCGCTGATTCAAGAACCAGCGCGCCAGCAGCGTCAGCGATGTAGACATGGTTGGCAGCGTCAGCGAACTTGGTGCCTTGCGGGATCGTGCCGCCGGCCTGGAATGCGAATGCAGTGGTAACGGTGTAATCGACTCCTGAGATCTCAATCGGATCGCCTGCTAAGAAGCTGTTCTGGTCAAGCCCGGCAGCAGTGGTGGTGAATGCCCTGCCTTGAGCGTCGTTAAGGTGAATATTAGCCGGGATGGTGCCGTCGGCGTTGTAAGTGAACGCTGTCTGAGCTATAAATGTCTTATCTCCTAAAGTAACAGAATCCCCGACCGCTATCGATACCGGAGTTGTGGTTGGCGTTGTTGTTCCTGCTATGACCGTTTGCTTCGGCGTCATCCCATGCGCCCATTCTTTTACAACAAATTCGACTTTAGCGCCTGTGGGTATATTGATACCGAAGGCATTAAGATCCACGGTGAGCGATTTTTTGTCATTTGAAAGCATATACCGGTAATCCGAGATCTGTGTATAGATGCCATCTACAACGATATATGCTGCGGTAAAATACCATGGGTCAAGAGGAGTTGCGAAGTTTATGGTTAGAGACCTTCCGGTTAAAGCATACCCGGTGACTTTCGGGGCCTGTTCGCCTGCGGCCGGGTCGCGGTGCACCATAAATGATACTGCGGCCGATGATCCTTCTGCGCCGCCGAATATATAAGCGTTGCCATTGGCTTTGCTCCCGATAGCCCATGAAGTTGTATTTGTTTCCTCGTCGGTCTGTTTGATCAATGGATTGCCGTTAGCGTCGGTAACGTAAAAAGAGACCGTTACATTCTTGCCGTCGAGTTCCGGCGGCATATCAAGATCGACCGACCTGCCGGTTCTGCTGACCATGGATGCGTCCATCAGCCAGTCTTGTGTTTCAGCAGTTCCGTTATTGTCGAAATCAGCGGTAATGATCATGTGCAATTGCCATCCCGGCAAGGCAAGGTTCAGGTCTTGGACAGGGATAGCCTCTTCATTCGTCCAGAATATCGTGATGCCCCCGTCAGGGAATGTTTCGTTTGAAGCCATGCACTTGGTCCCAGAAGAAATTTGCAGCAGCTCTTTCCATTCCGCCAGGGTCTTACCATTAAATAATTGCGATGTTGATGCTGTGGTTACGTCCCCGGCCGCGGTTGTGTCGTCCGAGGGCTGGGTTGTTTCCTGCGTGCTCGAGGCTATAAGCGTTGTTTTTTCTTCGCCCAATGATTCTTCCACAAGCTCTTTGCCGTCGCCGGTCAATCCATTCAGCACAGCGGCCGCTTTTGCCGATGTCGTTACGTCGGAATGCAGCGACCAGAGAATATCGGCAGTATATGCTGCTCCGCCGGACGTCAGGCTCATCTGCGAGAATATTTTAGCTGCGTTCGCCGCAGGCATCGCATCGCTGGCAATAATTGCCTGGGCAGGGGTTGTCTCCATGTTGCTCAGAATAGCGGCTGCGGCAACAGTTTCTGTGCCGTTCATGATAGCCGCAGCGACTTTTGTCCCGGCCGGATTAGTTGCCAGGGCATTTAAAACAGCTGCTGCATTGCCTGCGGGCTGATTCCCGATGATCTTGATCGCAGTTGCTGCCGATACGTGTTTTAATACCGTTGCGGTCAGGGCAGGGGCAAGACGTGTAATTGTGTTGAACGTCGGCGCCGTCGTCAGGGCGGAAGAACCTGATATGTTTTGGAATGATGTGACCGGAGTGAAGCTTTGAGCTGAACCGGAGGATACTTTTTGCGCTATAAGGTTCGATCTTGCCTCAGAAAAAGTTCCGCAGTACGCGACAAAGGGTTGTGCCGCGAGCGTAATGGCCGACGCCACTGTAAATATTTTTTTTAGTGTTTTCATTTTTTCTCCCCGATGATTGTTGGTAAAATAAAATAACCGGATCGCCTTTTCCTTATTTCGGCAACCCGGTTCTAAAAGTTATTCAATATATAGATCCGTGGCATTCCCGCTATAGCAATTTATAGCAGGCTTTATCGATAAGGATAAATTTCTTCCCCTCGATGACCCCAGATCTTATTTAATTCGTATATCCCCTGAAATCTTTGCTTCGTAACAAGTGTACCCTATAAATATAAGATATCAAGGTAAAAACTCTAACTTTTGCTTCTTTTAACAAAAGCTGTATGTGTTATTGACCAGGGGAGGCTGCATCCGAAAAGGGGGTTAACGGACACAGCCTCATATATTTCCCTGATTGTTAAAGAGCCTTTTTTGCTTGCATTGCAGCTTCTGCGACTTTCCAGTAGAAGCCCTTTGTGTCATAACACTGCGCAAACCCGAATTTCGTAATAACCGTGTTGTATTCTTCTTTTGCTTTAGCCGTATTATTTTGTGCCTTGTACATTTCTCCCAGCACAAAATGGGCAGTTCCTACATCGTTCAATGCCCAATACTTCGATTCCTGTCCTTTGGGCGCAAAGTCTTTTAAGGACTCTTGCTGCTTTAATGCTTCTTCGCTGTAACGGCTGATGCATTCTCCGGCAAAGATCTTTGCCGCGGCATAGTCTTTGGCATCGTAATAATTCCATGCTTTTGCCATTAAAGACTGTGAATCGGGGCAGGAGAGCATCTCGAGCCGGTAAGCAAAATCCTTAAATCCGTTCGCTTTAAGGCTATTTACCAGGCTGTCGAGATCTTTGCTCGCCAGTTCTTTAACAATAGAATCCTTGAGGTCTGCGATTGTGCCGAAGATCGCGACGACGTTATCCTGCATGTCCTTGTCTTTAGCGAGCGCCGAGCTTTTTTCGCAGGCTTTTTTAACGAGCGCGGCTAACGCATTATAGAGCTCTTTCTGCCAGCCCCTGACGCGCATATCTTTGAGATGGTCAGGATCAGCGAGCCACGCTTTGATGGCAGCTATGGTTTCTTTTATTTGTTTTGCGTCGACGTTACCTGAGTTATGCGCAAGGTTGATTGTTTCCAGGTTAGCCATCGCGCGCGCGACAAAAGCGGCGTAATCGGCGTTCTTCGTTGTGTTCATTTCAGTTAGCGCTTTAGCCAGATATCCCGCTATGTCAAAATTCTTATCGAGAAGCACGTTTTCGCATTCTTGGGCAAAGTCGTCGAGCCCCTTTGCCTTCGCAGCAGCCTTAAGGTTTGTCAAAAGGTTGATTGCTGTTGACTGCAGGTTTATCGAACCGCCTTTATCCGCAGATAGAAGCAATGATGCGTGTGCCATCGAGATATATGCGTTAAAGAGCATTCTTGTCTCCGCCGCGTTGCCTTTATTTTCGCCGATAAGCACCATCAACGCGTTCCCGATCGAATGGAGCAGTCCCGATCTTATGTATGCAGAGACGCCGATCGAGCCGTCATTGATCCCTTTGACAAAAGATGTGATCTTTTGAACAATCGCGGTCAGTCTGGCGTTGGATATCTTCGCGCCGCTCGCGTTAGTCAGCGCTTTATGATTCCACACGGTCTGCGCAAGCGCATGAGCGATCTGTCCGCGCGAGTCCGCCTCAAGCGAGCTTTTGTCAAGGCCGGCCAGCCATTGATTGACAAGGCCTCTGATCCCGCCTTCGATATCGAGCGCCTGCCTGAGGATATTGTTTACGACATCCCGGTTCCCTTCCGCAGATCCCCATTTGCCGGTGCGCCACAGGGACATAAGTTGAGTGAAGGCCTGCGCTTTTACTGTGACAGAACCGTTTTCAAGCAGCGTTTTATAGAACTCAGCGATCTTCGGATATAACGCGCTGTTGGTCCTGTTATTTGCGCTTCTCCAGGTAAGCTCGATGCCAAGTGCCATGAAATTACGGCCTATAGAAACTTGTGCCGCGTCGTCCATTTTGTTAAAAGCGTCGCTTTTTACCAGGTTTAAGGCTGCGCTGACGATCTTTCCCTGCGCCCCGGAGATGTCAAACTTGTAATTGCCGCTGTTGTACCGTTCTTTTAATTCATTTGTCAGCGTCGACATTATAGCGTTGATCGCGCCTGCCGAGATGAGTTCCGGATGCTCCTTGGACAGCTTGAGGATATCGTTGCCGAGCCTATCCCATGCCTGTGCTCTCGCGCCTGCATTGTCCAATTTGTTGATATAGGCCACATAGTTCTTATAATACTGGGTCCATGCCTTGATATCTGTTTCAGAATCAGGCGGACGGACCGGCGGCTTGATCACTTGATTCGCTGTTGTGTCGATCTTTTTGCCGTCTTTGTCGAAATATGTCTCTGTGTGAACACCGGTGCTGCTGTCGAAGATGACTTTCGAGCCGATATAATTTCCGTCTGCGTCATAATAACTGATCCTGCGGCTGTAGCTTGATTCGCCCGGAGGATTCGTTGTTGTTATCCAGCTTTCGCTTATGAGACTCTTCGTAGGAATAGCCCCGAAGATGTCTTTTAATGCTTCTTGTTCGTCAGGGCTCAGCTCAGTGCCTTCCCGGGCGATCAAATTGCCGTCCTTATCGTAATAGGTTCCAAGTATATCGTATTGCGTGCCGGTAGTTTTGTGATACGATCCGATCACATTGCCGTTCTTGTCATAATAGGTGGTGGTTGTCCCTCCGCACAGGGAAACCGTTTCTGATGTCACCGGCGTTGCCCCAAAGATGTCCGCCAGCGCTTTTTGCTGCTCCGGCGCGAGCATTGCAATTTCCCTTTTTTCGAATGTGTCAGTTTGAATCATGCCCGGACTGATAGCTTTTCCGGTTATTGTGGATATAGCTTTGAACTCCCGGCTTTCCGTTGCGCTGATCGTTTTCCGGGTTGTCTGATGTCCCACTGTGTCGGCCGCTGCATGCGCCAATCCCAACGGCATATACGAAGTTGTTATTGATACAAGCAGTACCGCGGCGACGATGCTCCTGAATTGTTGTGTAAACATTTTTCCTCCCTGTTTAGTTGTTAAGGTTAATGATACTTATCCTGTCTGAAATTCCAGCATCCCCTGTAAAAACGACAATGTGCATAAAATGTAACTCCCTGCTGACCCCAAGTGTCATAATTGCTCCTCCCGGTTAAAAAGGTTTGTATAAATAGAAAATCCTTTGCAGTATAAACCAATGATACGGTTTAACGGCAAAGGAATAGAAATGGAAGAAGTGTTGCCTTTGGATAGAAAAGAAGATGGAAAAATGTGTATTGCGGCTGCCGGAGGAGATAATCCGGTTTTCGAATAATTGACAGAAGAATCATTTATTATAAATGAATGAACAGAATTGAGCGGTTTTGTTTGGTCAGGAATATACCGTGATACCGTATCGCTGAACGGCGTAACAGTTGCAATGCTGTTGCCGGATCCTATCTTGCATACAGGCGGAATAGCAGGATCTTTGTGGTTATTGCTTGTTGCATCAGGCAGGGCATTGTCAAACATATGCAAAGCTGTGAGAACAGGTTCCTGGTCGCTGGTAATAGCCATCTTGAAGACCGGGATCAGCCCTTTTGCAATACCGTTCGCCAATTCATTTGTTTTGCCGCGTATATTACGCAGGATTTTAATATTGCCGGTGGTCATTTGCTTAACTGTTGTGAGCGTTCTTTTTGCCGCGGCAAAGCTGTCAATGACAGAAGCCGCTTTTTGTAGAGTAAAAAAAGAAGCTCGGTTTTTCTGAGAGATTAATAATTTCGCGGCCGGAGCTCTATTTTCAGTTTTGTTGTCTTTTAAGGAGCTTGTTTTATGATTCGACATTCTAGTAATAGCGTTCTCGTTAGCGGGTTTAGATAATATTTTTAATTCCGCAGGCATATCGATAGAAAGGTTCTTGCGGTCTCCGGTTTCTACCATGTGATGGCCTGCGCAGGGGGGCGTTGCTGAAGGCGCAGGTGTTGCTAATGCAGAAAGTTGAGATATTGAAGGTTCAGGAGCGTAAGTAGAAACTGGAATGTTGATACTTGCTATAGTTGCCGGCGCTATGCTCATCATTCCTTGTTCCGCGCCAGCCATAATATTCGGAATTGTTCCTATTTGGGAAGCTGCAAGTTGCGCCATGCCGGAGCTTTGAATAGGCGCAAAAGCCGTTGTAGTCATCATAGTAGTTATAGCGCCTGTTGCAGGATCAATGTTTTTTGTTATGGAATTTGTTGCGCCTATCTTTGGATTTTCTACTGTAAAAGCAAGAGGGGTGCCTACTGCGGTTTTTGTTTCCGCATTAGCGCTTGATATAACAATTAATGACAGCGCGATGGCTGCCAATAGATTATGCTTTAGATTGTTTTCTCGATTGAAGATTTTCACTGACCCCTCATAAATAAAAAATCCGGATTGCGAAAATCCTTATTTCGGCAACCCGGTCGGTCAAAAATAAACGCACAAGAAACTGATTTCCGTCTGACCCCGTGGCTTTCCTCTTGTTAAAGAGGCTTTTCGGTAAGGAATAACAGATTCTGGTTCATTATTGCATTACAAGTATGCATTATGAAAAACAAAATTCAAGGTGAATAACTAAATCTTGTTTCTGTTAACTGAAAAAAACATATTTGTGAGTAAAAATGATGGATAAACAGTATCAAAACCGTATCAGGTTAAATGTTGATACCGTATCCTGTGGCTTTTTTGAGGTTGGTGAGAGCGAGAAAGTAATTTCCAAGAGCCTGGAAATACTTTGTTTGAGCGTCAGCAAGGCTGTAGAGG
>Ga0265297_10006893_pt1 | contig 16111 bp, 15 predicted proteins | sample Munlanlwell13791_FD_192502 | JGI IMG/M metagenome (GOLD analysis project Ga0265297, IMG submission 192502) | Leachate microbial communities from a municipal landfill in Southern Ontario, Canada - Leachate well 137-91 | ecosystem: Engineered > Solid waste > Landfill > Unclassified | place... | reverse complement strand
AAATCCCAAAGAGAGGCCAAATCCGTCATTCCGGGAGGTACAGATAATATAGTACTTTTTTCCTCTTTTGTCATCATATCTACATAAAAAGGAACTTCCGGCCTGGGCCCCACAAAACTCATTTCTCCCTTGATAACATTTATCAGCTGAGGCAGTTCGTCGAGCTGGAACCTCTTTAAAAAGTTCCCTATTTTCGTCAATCTCGGATCGTCCGAAGCTGTCGAAGGCCCGCCCATTCTTTCGGCGTTATCAACCATTGTCCTGAACTTATACATTCTAAAAGATTTTCCGTTTTTGCCGATTCTTTCTCCCTTAAAAAACACTGGGCCTGGCGAGCTTCTTTTAACCATAATAGCCACGGCTAAAAATAAAGGCGACGTTATTAAAAGCCCCACTAAAGACAATATTGCGTCAAAAATCCTTTTTATCATTTTTTTGGATAAGACAGAACGAACACCACTTTAAAAGAATATTTCTTTAAAAACGGGAAAACACGAATTAAAAAACGGTCCGTCTTTTCAAGTAATTTTAGCAGAAATTTGCCTCCCGGTAAATTCAAAAAAGGGAAAGCCGCCCAGGAAACAATATGGAAAAAATGCGTTTCTATTCTGCCAAAATAATTTTCAAACGCCTTTAAATCGCTCGTCTTAAGAATGTGCCCCGCCGCCCAGCTCGTCCTGCTGCCTACCATTATGTTTATCTTTCTCTTCAAATTGGTAAAAGGGTTATGCCCGAATGTTTCTATTCCGATTAAAAATCCCTTTGGCCTTAAAACTCTTGATAGTTCTGGCAGCACCTTTTTCATATCCAAAGAAGAAAAAGTGCCTCCGTCAAAAACAACGTCAAAAGAGTTGTCCTCAAACTCCAGCTCTTCGCAGTCCATCAGCAAAACCCTTGCCTTTTTCTGAAGATTTTTTTCCCTTATTCTATTCTGAGCCAGTTCCAGCGACTTATAGGACAAATCAATGCCCATAATCTCCTTGCCCGTCTTTCCTAAATTGGCCAAATGAACTCCCGTACCGCAGCCATAGTCCAAAATCTTTTTACCCCCGCCTTTTTCCGCCAGGACTTTGTATAAAAACCGATAGCTCTCCAAAACCAAAGGATCAAACTCTCCCCTGCTACCTGCTTCTTTTACTTCGCCCCCTTGGGACTCTTCGGCTTCTTTGTCGTAATATTCAATTTCTTTTATTTTTCTCTCTTCCATTTTTTTATAATAGATTTTCCAATCTTTTTGATAAAATTTTTATATCAAGGTTTTTTTTGGCGTATTCTCTCCCGTTTCTGCCCATCTTCATTCTTTCTTTTTTGCTCAAAGAAATCATTTTCATAACCGCCCCGGCCAAAGCCTCCTGGTTTTCCGGAGGCACGACAATGCCCGCTTTTGCTTTTTTAACCGGATTATTTTCCGACCCGACCGCGAATATTATGGGCCTGCCGCTTATGAGATAATCGTTAAGTTTGTTGGAACTTATGGTACCGATCCAGTCCGGGGTTTTTCTTATAATAGAAATGAAAGCATCCGCTTCTCCCATCACGCCGAAGACCTTGTTTTTTTGAACCATTGGCCTGAAATCCACGTTGCTTAAAGCCATTTCTTTCGCCATTTTTATCAATCCTCTTTTTTGGGTTCCTTCGCCCACAAAAATAAACTTTGCTTTTTTGATCTTTCTATCCGATAACAACTTGGCTGCCCCCAAAACCGTTTCAAGACTGGCATATTTTGAATGCCCTCCCAAAAACATTATTTTGAAATTGTTTGAATTTCCCCCTTTATACGGCTTTATTGATTTATACCTTGAAATATCCAGGCCGTTCGGTATTATTACTACCTTTTTTTCGTCCAGCTTGGTTTTTTTCATATATTCCCTGCTCAAAGGAACGAAATGAATGACTTTTTCCGCTTTCCTGTTGAAAAATATCTCAAGCCGACGCAAAATCCACGCAATCGGATTCCTTTTTGATAACAGATTCAAATCAATGAGCGTCTGGGGCCAGGGGTCGGTAACTTCAAAAAAGAACCTGCTTTTAGCCCTTTTAGCAGTAAGATAAGCAACTAGAACCGCCAACGAGTGGACGCAAGTACCAATGACAACGTCTGGCTTTTCTTTGATCTTTCTGGCGGCAAAAAAACCGTTCCAAAAATAAGTCACCATGTTTAAAACCCTTCTCCAGTCACTCCTCTTGTAAGGAAAGGTTTTTATCCAAATAAAATTCACCCCGTTATATTTTTCTCTCCTGTATTTTTCTTTGGGGCTAAGGTATTTCTCTTTCAGTTTATAATGGCTAAAGCTGGAAGCAAAGATAGTCACGTTATGCCCCTTTTTTGCCAGTTCTCTGCCAAAATCGTAGCTCCTGGTCGCCGGCTCGTCGGGCTTTGTCGCATAATGGTTGAATATCCAAATGTTTTTTATGTTTTTATTTTCTGCCGATTCCTTCATAATAAAAACCTATTTTTTTCATTTTACTTGGATCAAATTGGTTTCGTCCGTCAAAAAAATAAGGCCTATACATCAAGCTTCTAAGTTTCTTCATATTAATCTCTGAAAACTCCGGCCAATCGGTGACTAACGCTAAGACATCGGCGTTTTTCGCCGCCTCCAAGGGGCTTTTACAAAATTTTATATTTTTGGTAGATAGTTCTTTTTTTGCTTTTCCTATTGCAACGGGATCGTACACTTGGACGCGGTAATGCTTTTTCTGCAAACTTTTGATTATTTCAATGGCCGGCGACTTACGAATATCGTCAGTGTTCGGCTTAAAGGACAAGCCCCAAATACCGACAACTTTTCCCTTGTTCTTTTTTAAAACTTTGATAATTTTTCCAACAAAATTTTTTTGCTGATCTTCATTAACTTCTGCTACTGCTCTAATAAGTTTAAAATTATAATTTCTTTGATCCGATATTTTAATCAAACCGCTTATGTCTTTCGGAAAGCAGCTACCCCCGTATCCAATGCCAGCGTTCAAAAAGCTTTTTCCGATTCTCTTGTCCAGGCCTATTCCTTCAGCGACTTTATTAACGTCTCCTCCTGTCCTCTCGCAAAGATTGGCAATTTCGTTGATAAAAGAAATCTTGGTTGCCAAAAATGCATTTGCGGCATATTTAATTAGCTCGGCGCTTCGAACATCAGTTACTAGTTTGGGGGCCGCTATTGAAGAATAAATATCCAAAATTATCTCTTTGGCGCTTTCGTCTTCTGTTCCGATTACTATTCTATCCGGCTCCAAAGAATCCTTTACTGCCGACCCTTCTCTTAGAAATTCCGGATTAGAAAGAACAAAAAACTTCCCCTTATAGTACTTTTTAATTTCTTTTTTAGTCCAGTCTCCCGTTCCAACCGGCACCGTGCTTTTATTCACTACGACTTTTCTGCCATTAAGACATTCTGCGATTTCTTTTATTGCCTTTTTGAATTGAGTAAGCTCGATACTTCCATCCCGTTTAGCTGGGGTTCCTACGCAAACAAAAATAATTTCACTGTTTTGAACGGCATCCTTTAAATCTGTTGTAAAGCTAATGTTTTTTTGATACTTTTCTAGAATTTCTTTCAAGCCAGGCTCATAGATCGGAATAATCCCTTTTTTAATATTCTTAATCTTACTTTTGTCTTTATCAACACAAATAACATCGTGCCCAAGATAGGCAAAACAGATCCCCGTGGTGAGCCCCACATAGCCCGTACCGATTATAGCGACTTTTCTTTTCATATATTTTTAGCTAATTTAAAACTTATGATCACTTTTCGACATAAACTATAAAGCCCAAAGGAAGTTTCGTTCTTCTAAAATTTATTTTGGCAATCAACGGATTAAGAATATTGAAAATAACCTTTGCTTTTCCGCTGGTAATGATATGCCAAATACTTTGAAGTCCATTCCCATGGGGGTATATTTCAACTTTTTTAAAGTTTTTGAAAAGGAGAGATAATGAATCCCAAGTAAATCTGTAATAATCTTTCGGCCCTGGATGATAAAAATGAAGGAATCTCGTCGATAAGACACAGTTTCCGCCCGGTTTTAAAATTCGCCAAATTTCATTTACTGCTTTTTCTGGAGAATGGACGTGTTCTAAAACTTCAATAGCAATTACAGTATCAAAATAATCTGACTGCCACTTTATATCACAAACATCACAACAAATATCTGGATTATTTCTGGCTTCTATGTCCAAATTCAAATATTCCGTATGGGGAATTAAGTTCTTATAATTTTCATCCGGCGAATAGCCTATTTCCAGCATGGCGCCGCCTTTTTTAAGTTTTTTAAGAACAGGAAATAACGTCCTGTTCAAACTGAACCTATTTATAGAAGGGATTCTCAATGTTGGTAAAAAATATTCTTTGTTGTAGCGCATAGTTTTATATATTTTATAAAAAAAAGGAAAAATAATAAGTATCTTAAGTATTAAATATCTAAGGGTTATTTTAAAGTAAGATCTTATAAAATGAGGAAAATCCTTCCGGTGCCGCCAAATGACCTTTTTATGAAAAAAAGAATCTACGCAACGACTTTTGATAATTTCTTTATCGTTTTTGCTCTTTAAAGACACTTCGCGATGTTTAACAAAACATTTTGGCAGAAATCCAAATTTTCCGAGCTTTGCAATTTTCAAATATAAATCAATGTCTTTAGCCCTGGGCAGATCCTCGCTATACCCCCTAACTGATATCATAGCATTTCTTCGACATAAAATTGACGAATGCGCGAAGGGAACTTTTTCTAAAATAAACTTTTCTATATTGGTAACCCCAAATTGGCCAGTATATCTTGATATTTCCCTATCATCCTCTCCATCCACGTTAATTGAACTGGTACCAACAATGACATACGCGGAGTTTTCCTCTAAAAACTTGACTTGTTTTTGTATTTTATCTTTATCAAGCCAAACGTCATCGTCATCCAAAATAGCAACAAACTCCCCTTTTGCGGTTTTTAGCCCGATATTTAGACTTTTGACTCCGCCTAGATTTTTTTCGTTTTTTACATAAACAACCCTCGGATCATCATAAGATAAAACAATTTTTTCCGCCTCGAACCCGATAGGATCGTCGTTTACCACGATTAATTCAAGGTCTTTAAAGCTTTGCCCCAAAACACTGTCGATCGCTTCTTTTAAATAATGCGGCCTTTTATAAGTTGTTATAATAACGCTGACTTTCATAAAATAACTCCAATAATATATCCTAACTTTCCCCAGTTGCCGGACCAAATTTCTACCGGAATTTTTTTAGATGTAATCTTCTCCCGGGGAACAAACTCGCCGAACAGGGCCTTGTAATCATGTATCCAGTTGTCCTGATAAAACGAAGAGGAAAAGTCTCGGTGTTGCTCGCATATTACTATCGCTTTCTTGGCGACTCTTAACATTTCTTTAATAACAGATTTGATTTTTTCGGGACCTTCGTAAATTAAAACGGCATCGGTAAATATCACGTCAATACTTTTATCTTGGAACTTTTTTAACCCTTCCGCCTTTTCCGAACTCAAAAAAACATTGCCAATATTTTCTTTTTTAAAGAATTTACTGCCGGTTCTAATGGCGTTTTCGCTTATATCTATTCCGTATAATTTTGCTCCTGGAAACTTTTTAGCCAGAAGATAAAGATTGGGACCAGAAGCACAGCCTATTTCCAAGATACTTTCAAAAGGAGCATACTCTGATATTTTATCAATCAGCAATTTCCTGTGAGGATGGTTAATTGACCCCTCCGAAATATAACTCTCGGCCCACTCTTTATCAAAAACATGTCTAGCCTTCCAGTAAAGCTCGTCTATGCGCGTTCCGAAAATTCCATTCGCCAGTCTTTTAGTTTTTCTTAAAATTTTTTTAATCATTTATGTTTTAGGAATAAGTTAACGTGATCGTCTTTCCCCTTGCAAAGATCTAAGATCTCCTGGGCGTTTTCCATTTTTTTAAGCTGGTGAACAGACGAGTTGTAATCGTCTGGTATCAAAAATACCGAAAATCCGTAATCTAAAAAAAGTTTTTTAAGAAATTTTTCCGGAGAGTTGCCCATGCCTTTTATTAAAAGAGGGAAAAACTCAATGAACATTTTTAAATGCCTGTTTTTCTTCAAAATATTGTCCATTCCGGCCAATGCCAGATATTCCGCTCCCTCAACATCCATTTTTACGACGTCGATCGAATCTTCTCTTCCATTAAAAAAACCATCCAAGGTTATTGTTTCTATTTCTATTGGCTCTTCGTTTGTCGGACGACCTCCACTATAATTTTTCACCCCGTCGTATTTATTAATAGTATGATGTCCGCTGTCATAATCGCAAACATAAAGAACCGTTTTTCCTTTTTTATCGGAAACAGCTTTTTGAAAAGCTGAAATATGATTGTATCCGTTAAGATCTATATTCTTTTTAAGATAGCTGTAGTTTTTTGGCTCCGGCTCGAAAGAAAAAACTTTCCCCTTCGGTCCGGCTAATTTTGCTGCCAAAAGAGAAAAATATCCGATATTTGCCCCTAAATCCACAAAGACATTCCCTTCTTTTAAAACTTTCTTAAACAAATCCGTTGTCGCCCTTTCGTGAATCTTTTTGGAAGCGTAGGCCTCGATCGTTCTTTTCATCCCTGGAGAGCTTTTATCAACGTTTAAATACATTTTACTCCCTTGAATTTCCAAAACTTGGTCGTAAGGCCAAAAGACCTTAAAAAGAAAATCGTAAATAAAAGAGACCCCGGGGGTTTTCCGGCTTATCCCGAGTTTCTTGAAAAACGTCAATGATTTCTCTAAAATACCAAAAAATAATTTTTTCATATTTTATTTTTTAATTAATTCATAATAACTTTTTTCTATTTTTTCCATTTCGTTATAGTAATCGTTTTTCTCTTCTATAACGGCTCTTCCGGCCGAACCAATCTTCTGCCTGACATTTTCATCGTTTAACAGATAAATGATTTTTTCTGCCAAAGCTTCGGGACTTTTAACGGGCACTAAAAATCCGTTTTCTCCGTTTTTAACCCAATCTTTATTACTTCCGGTGTCAGTTATGACAACTGGGATTTTACAAGCCATTGCCTCAGCGGTCGAAGAAGAGATTCCGCCGTCGGACAAGGACGAAGAAACATAAACATCCGCTGTTCTTAAATATCTCGGCAGTTCCTTGTTTTCCATCGCTCCAAGAAATATAATTCTTTCTTTTAATCCTAACTGTTCAACTATTCTTCGTAGCTCTTTTTCCTGGCTGCCTTTTCCGGCGAGCAACAACTTAATACTCTTTTCTTTTTTCATAACTATCGGAATCGCTTTAATTAAACTTTCAATATCATAGATAGACTCAAACCCTCTTAAGCTTATAATTATTTTGTTATCCTTTAAATTAAGTTTATTTTTTATTTCCTCGTCTTTCGGACCCGGGCTGAATAATCTCGTGTCTATGCCAAAGTTGATTATCTTCACCTTGTCCGCCGAAGCCCCAAACTTCACCATCGCTTTTTTCATATGCTCCGCATCGCAAGTGATAAGATCCGCTTTTTTAAGAAAATATTTAACCGCCCATTTTGACGGCAAAAACTTACGCGGAGTAACTAAAATATCAGAACCCCAGGCGGTTAATACTAATGGACGAAAACCGGAAAAAATACCTATACTCCCGTAACTGGTAATATAATGGGCATTAATAACGTCCGGCTTAATCTCTTTTATTATTCTTTTAGCTTGTTTTATTGTAAGCGGGAGGTTTAATACGGTATTAAGGGGCCAGATGTTAATTGGAAAAGTTTTTTTAAGCAAATGAAAGTTTATTCTGCCCAAATCATAATTTTTTAGAAACGGCGCATAAGATAAAAGGTGAACATTATGTCCCCTCTCCGAGAAAAACTTCGCCCATTTCAACATATGAATGCTTTCAGCCGACCCTAAGAGACAAATTGTGAGTTTTCGGTTTTCCATAGAATTTATTTATTAACGGTTTTATCCTTGAATTTTAATCTTTCCTTAAAATAAGGAATTAATTTAGAATAATCCTTAAAATCCGTTTTTTTAATTATTATAACCTCAGACAGACGGTTTTTTGAAATTTTTAAAAAAGCTATTAAAACCACCAGAGTATCGGCCCAATAAGAAATACTTGAAGCAATAGCGGCGCCTAAAATTCCCAGATAAGGTATCATAATGATATTCAGAACAATATTAATTATAAGACAGACAAGAGAAGAATAAACGGCAATTTCCGGCTTCCCTCTTCCACCGAGATCAGCCGCTAAAACTCCGCCAACTCCGAACGCGATTATTCCTGGTAAAAGCGCCAATAAGGGAGCGACGGCCGGCAGAAAGGTTAAACCGAAAAAAAATAAAATCAAAAACCTGGCTGTAAAAAATAGCAACAAAGAAAGAACAATCATAATAAAAAAAGTGTGACGGACAACTCTTGGAGTAAAATTATTCGCGTCTGAATTTTCCGCGGAAGAAATCTTCGGAAATAAAACAGTAGAAAAGGTTCCTGGAATAATGAACATTCTTTCGGCTATTGCCACTGCAATACTGTAAAATCCTACTGCGGCGACTGCGGCTGAAGGCTGTAAAAGAAAAGCAATCAAAAAAATATCCAGACGATAATTTAAAAAGGATAAGGCGTTTGCGATATAAACTTTTCCGCCGTAAACAACCGAGTCCTTAAGCAGAGCCTTATTCAGATAAAGGCGAATTTTTGATATTTTTCTAACTAAGAAAATGGTAAAAACAGCTGTCCCAAAAATAGAAAAAACATACGAAAAAACCGCGCCGAAAACTCCTCTGCCGAGTATTATTAAAAGAACAAAAACCCCGAAAAAAGCCAAAAATCCTTCCAATAGCCGTATTTTATTATAGTTCACAATATCCCCGTTGCCTCGTATAATATTTTGAAAAAAACTGTAAAGCAGAGAGATCGGGATACTAAACACAACTATCCATAAATAACGCCCATAAGATTCATTAAAATGAATGAAGCTCCTAAAAAAATCGAACTGAAGTAACGCCCAAAACGCCAGAATCAGAAGAAATCCCCAGAGAGTGGCTAAAAGAAAAGAATTGGAAACAACGTCCTGAATTTTATATTTCTTACTTCCGACAAAATACACGTTAGCTCCGCCGATTCCCAAACTTCCGAAACTTATCATTAAGACCGGAACAAGAGTAATTAGCGAATAAGCCCCCTTTCCTTCGGGGCCCAAAACCCTGGTAATAACGACCAAAGTGAGCAATCCCAATATAAAAACCCCGATTTCGGTAATAAAAGTTATTAAGCTGTTCTTAAAAAAATTACTCATTAGAAGTTATTTTCTAAAATTTTAACAATTTTTCTAGCGGCTTTTCCGTCTCCAAAATAGTTATGCCGAATCCCTTGAGGATTAAAATATTTTACCGCTTTTATAATCTTTTTTTTATTATCGCTTGCCAAAACATTCCAGCCGTCTTTTACGATTTCCGGATAAGCAACGTTTTTCATTAAGTTTATGCACGGAACCCCAAGCCAAAACGCTTCTCTTTGGACGCCGCCAGAATCGGTAATGATCTTTTTTGCTTCTTTCTGCAACAAAAGCATATCCAAATACCCGACCGGGCTTATCATTTTAATCTTTTTTGAAACCTTGTTCCAAAAATTATAGTTCTTTAAGAGCTTTTCAGTTCTCGGATGGCATATAAAAACCAGGTTTTTAATTTCGAAAAAAGCATCAAAAATATTTTTCAAACGCCGCCTGTCGTCCGTGTTCTCGGCCCTGTGAAGAGTGGCCAAATAATAATTCTTGGGAGAAATCTTTAACTTCTTAAATATCTTTGCCTTTTTCCTTGCAATCTTAATATTCTTTAAAAAGGCATCGTACATTAAATCGCCCGTAAAGAATACGTTTTTTACTATCCCCTCTTTCTTCAAATTTTCTACGGAAAGTTTTGTCGGGCAAAAAAGAAAATCAGAAGTGTGATCCGCCACTATCCTGTTGATTTCTTCCGGCATTCTCTTGTCCCAAATCCTCGGGCCGGCTTCAATGTGGGCCGTTTTAACGTGCATTTTACAGGCAGTTAAGGCGCCTGCTAAAGCTGAATTGACGTCGCCGACAACGGCAACCAAATCCGGCTTTTCTTTTATTATCACGCCTTCCAGCCTGCTCATTATTTTTGCCGTTTGTTGAGCATGGCTTCCGCTGCCGGCTTCCAAATTATAATTAGGTTTCGGGATATTCAATTCATCGAAAAAAACACGCGACATTTCAAAATCATAGTGCTGGCCGGTATGAACCAAAACCAGATTAATTTTTTTGTGCTTTTTCGCTTCTTCAAAAAGCGGAGCCATTTTTATGAAATTCGGCCTGGCTCCGACAATGATTATAATTTTAATCCTTTTTTTCATAAAACTTTTTTATCGCTTTGATTACAAAATCCTGTTCTTTTCTTCCGATCTCAGGATAAATAGGCAATGATAAAACTTCCTTTGCGGCCTTTTCCGCTTCTGGGAAATCTCCTTTTCTATATCCCAAATACTTAAAAGCCGGCTGCAGGTGCAAGGGCAAGGGATAATAAACCATGGTCTGTATTCCTGATCTTTTCAAATATAAAGCCAATTCATCTCTTTTTTTCTTAACCCTGACAACGTATGAATAAAAAGTGTGACTGTTGCCCGCAGAAATAAAGGGAACCGCTATCCCGCCTGTCTCCTTTAGAGATTTTGTGTAGTAAGCCGCGGCTTCTCTTCTTTTTTTGTTCCAAGCGTCTAAATACCTGAGTTTGACTCTTAACACGGCTGCCTGCAAAGTATCCAGCCTCGAATTAGTTCCCAGAATCAGGTTTTTGTATTTATCTTTTGGCGAAGACCCGTGAGTTCTTAACAATCGGATTTTTTCCGCCAAAATTATATTGTTTGTTATCACCATCCCTCCGTCGCCGTAAGCTCCCAAGTTTTTCGACGGAAAAAAAGATAGACAGCCCATATCTCCCAAGGACCCTGCTTTCTTCTTTTTATACGCGGATCCTATTGACTGAGCGGCGTCTTCCACGACGAATAAGTTGTATTTTTTAGCAACCTTCATAACCTCTTCCATATCCGCTTGCTGTCCGAAAAGATGAACCGGAATTATTGCTTTGGTCTTTTTTGTAACGGCTTTTTCTATTTCTGAGCAATCAATGTTAAATGTTTTAGGATCAATATCGACAAAAACGGGTTTAGCGCCTGAATTAACTATTGCTTCGGCGGTAGCTATAAAGGTAAAAGGCGTAGTAATTACTTCGTCTCCTTTGGTTACGCCCAAGGACTTTAAAGCCAGAAAAAGCGCGTCTGTGCCGGAATTCACCGCGATCGCGTGTTTTGTTTTGCAAAATCTGGAAATTTCTTTTTCAAAACCCTCAACTTCCTTTCCGCCAACAAAAACTCCGCCGTCTAAAACGCGTTTGATTGCTGCGTCAATTTCCTTTTTTATCGATTTATATTGTTTTTCTAAGTTTAAGAATTGCATTTTTAAGTTCTTTTGGCGTTCTTACTAAAAAATCCGGCTTGTATCTTTTCAAAACGCCCTTGTTCCTTATTCCCCATAACACTCCTATTGTTTTCATCCCCAGTTTTTTTCCAGCTAGTATATCTGTCCCGGTGTCACCGATCATAATCGAATCTTTGTATCCTCCGCATCTTTTAATGGTTTTGTATTTAAGTTTCCACTTTGGGCCAGAAACGCGGTTCTTTGCCGGCACAACCAGCACTCTTTTGAAAAACTTGTCGATTTTTCTTTCTTTTAACTGCAAAAAAGTGCTTTTTGGCAAACTTCTTAAAGTAATTAAAACTACTTCAAAGTTCTCGCTGAGCCACGACAGCATTTTCCTTCTTGCGCCTGGCAATTTATCCAGGACCAGATAATCTGCGTTCTCTATCTTTTTCTTCCATTCTTTTATAAATGTACCGTATATGCTTCCGTCCCCGCTTTTTTGAATAATTTTTTTAATCGGGGCACCGTTTTTTCCGAAAGACAGATAAAGTTTTTTAGAAACGTATTTCCTGCCGTTTTCTTTCATTATATCTCTGTAAACCCTCCATGCCTTTTCTGAAATATCAAGAATGGTTCCGTCCAGATCAATAAAAATTTTTGGCTTATCCATAATGTTCTTTTAGCGCGTAATTACCGCATAAATCATTGATCCCAAGCCAGGCAAATCTTTTCCGACTTCATACAAAGCGTCGCATATTTTAATATCGAACTGCTCCATTTGAGAGTTGGAAAATGGCTTGATAAAGAAAGTTCCTATCTTTTTAACTTTCAGGCCGGCTTTTTCGACATCCTTTGAAAATTTATCCAAAGTATAAACTCTTCTGTGGCCGTGGTTTATATCCGTCGGAGTCAGCTCGTCCAGTTCCTTTATCTGATTCATCGCCTTTCCTACTCTTCTGTGCAGAGATTCGGCATTGGGAACCATAACGAATAATATGCCCTTGTCATTTAAAAAACTTGCTGCTTTCTTTAAAACCGTCAGGGGATCGGCAACGTGCTCCAAAACAAAAGAAAGTAAAACAGCATCAAACCTCTCCTGCAAGTCAAGCTCTTCAGCTAAAGATATTTTATAAGATATGTTTGGAGCGCTGTTTTCTCTTTTTGCCTGATTTATAAGCTCTTCGGATCCGTCAACCGCGACAATCTTTTCGAAAAAAGGAGAAAGCTCTTTGGCTATCTTGCCAAAAGAACAGCCTATGTCCAATAATGTCTTCCGGCCCGAGCAATTATCCAATATGGTTTTTATGCGATATCTTCCCATAAAAGCATTGAAACCTTCTTTTTGGGCAAAGCCCTTTGAAAACTTCTCTGCCCTTGTTTTTTCTTCCGAAATATCCATGTTTTTATGATTTCTTATTTTTTAATCTTTTTTTATATTTTTCCTCGTATTTCTCAATTTCATCTACCGTGGTCAATACCGGCAAGAAATCCATGCCCCTTATCCAGGCCAAGTTTTCCGGCAAAGGATTTATTTTCTTTTTAATTTCCGGATACGGCTCTCCGAACGCCAGCTTTATAAAAATATAAGGCATATTCAGTCCGGCTCGCGTAAAAAATTCGTGCGTGGTAAAAAATCTCGCGATATTGATTTCCGTAGGATTGGGGGCGTTGTTTTTATCATACGTCATATCAACGCTGAATATCCCGTGCGGCTTGCCGTCGATAGCCAAAATCGCTTTCTGGGCTATGTCGTCAACCATGGGATCAGAAACAGTAATGGCTCCGCCCGTTGATCCGGTAATGCCCGACGGAGAAATTTTTGCAAGCTCCCAGTACAGTCTTTTGCGCGTCTGGGCCACGACTAACTCGCCATTATGCCAAATTGACTGCCAGGTGATCGACTGCGGCGACAAATAGTCGGCGGCTGTAAACTTTCCCCAACCCTCTTTAAAATCGATCCAGGATTTGGCTTCTTTAAAGCTTTTCGTTAAAAGAGATCCTCTTCCCCCTGATCCTTTTATTTCTCTCAGCCAGATGCCGTCCCCCAATACCTCAAACGCTTTTTTTAAATCATCCTCGTTATTTAAGAATAGGGTTTTTGGCTGGGGCAAGCCGTTTTCTTCCCATTTTCGATACGATTCAAATTTGTTTTGGCATATCCTTATTGTCTCTTTGGCCGGAAGAAAAAACTTCGTCTTAAGCATTTCCCTTTTTTCGGAAATAATCTCAATCTCAGCGCTATTTTGAAAATGGATAAATTCAGCTCCGGTTTCTTCAATAATCTGATTTAATACATTCACGTAATCTTTGTCGTCTTTCGAAGGAACCAGATGTTTTTCATCGGTTTCCGCGCGCTGAAGATAATACTTGTTGCAATCCACCCCTATCAGATAAAATTTTTCCGGCGCCCTTCTTAAAGACCTGACGAAATTGGTCGACGGAGAGCCGCCGGCATTGGTAATCAAAATCTTTTTAATTTTGTCCGTTTTTTGTTCCCAAGAATTATTTTTCATACGATTTGTATAATTTTTCTATTAACTCTATTGATTTTAAGGCCTCCTTCGGCCCCACTCCTTTGTTTTGTAGAAGATCCCGATAAACAAACCTATGCAGGTTTTCATAAGACAAATTGTCCTTGGAAGAAAAGTTGTACTGCCGGCCGTTTATCTTAAAAATCCTTCTCTGGTTGTCTTTATTTTCAGCCACGCTCACCCGCCACTTGCAGGCATAATTGCCTCCTTCGATCGTTCCTGTCGCGGTTTTTTCGTCCAAAGTTTCAATCTTTGCGGTTTTTGCTTCTCCGAATAAATGTAAAAGCAAATCGAAATAGTGCACTCCTAAGTTAAAAAGAACCCCGCCGGACCTCTCCTTTTGGCCTTTCCATCCTCGGTGGTATTTTTCGTCCCTGTATATAGAAATATCCATTTCTATGTCGTTTTTTTTGCCGCTCGATTTACTGATCTCTTTCTTCATTTTTTCCACATCGGTATGATATCTTAATTGTAAAACAGTAAAAATATTCGGTTTTTCCGCCAAAACTTTCGCATCTTCCAATCTTATCGTTAACGGCTTTTCGCAAAGCACGATTTTACCAGCATCCGCCGCCGCCTTTGCCATCTCAAAATGCAGATCATTGGGCGCCAGAATTACAATGTAATCGGCGCTTGTCGTGCTTACCATTTTTTTCCACGCATCTTTCTCGTGGGCATCGTTCACAACGTCTATAATTTCTCCTTTGATATCCCTTATCGCCTCAACGTGGGCTGGCAGTATGAAACCTGTTCCGATGATTGAAAACTTCATGCTTTTACCATAAAACGTTTTTATAATCCCTGGATTTTATCGCATTTCTGGTATCGACCACCAGGTTTGCGTTTTTGGCGATATCCTCGTAGTTAAATCCCGAGTGATCCGTCAAAATCAAAACCAAGTCATATTTTTTCAAAGCTTCTGGGCTGTATTCGATCGATTTTAAGGTTTTTTCTCCCAAAACTCTGTCTTCCAATTTTATTTCTTTTACATAGGGATCAAAATAATCAACTTCCGCCTTCTTCTTGATTAAAATGGATAATACATCGTAAGCTGCCGATTCCCTTGTGTCTCCTATGTCTTTTTTATACGACACGCCCCACACGAGAATTTTTGACCCGTTAATAGGTTTCTTGTTTTGATTTAAAAGGTAGTTGACCTTGGTAACTGTATAATGAGGCATCTGCTCGTTTATCTCTCCGGCAAGCTCTATAAATTTTGCCCAAAAACCGTATTCTCTTGCTTTCCAAGAAAGATAAAAAGGATCAAGGGGTATGCAGTGTCCGCCCACCTTTGAAGAAGGATAAAAAGGCATAAAGCCGTATGGTTTTGTTTTTGCCGCTTCAATCACCTCCCAAATGTCAATTCTCATTTTACCGCATAAAAGCGCTAATTCGTTTATCATTGAGATATTGATAAGGCGAAAAGTGTTCTCTAAAATTTTTGTCATCTCAGCTGTTTTTGCAGAAGAAACGAGATGCACTTTCTTTAAAAACTGGGAATAAAACAAGGCTCCGATTTCCCCGCAGTTTTTTGTTATTCCTCCGACAACCTTGGGAATTTCGGAAAAAGGCATTTTATTGCCCGGGTCTATCCGCTCAGGAGCAAACACCAGATGAAAATCCTTCCCTATTTTTAATCCTGTTTCCTCTAAAAGAGGCAGTAAAACTTCTTCTGTAGTGCCGGGATACGTTGTGCTTTCCAGGACTATAAGCTGATTTTTGTGCAAATATTTTTTAATTTCGGCAACGGATTTTCTAATATATGAAATATCCGGAATCTTGTTCTTGTCCAGGGGAGTTGGAACACAGATCATCACGACATCGCAATCCTTCAAAAGCTCGAAGTCCGTTGAGGCCTTAAAATTTCCGCCTTTTAATATTCCCTCCAAATCACTGTCTTTGACGTCTCCGATATAAGACACACCCTTGTTTAAACTATCAACTCTTTTCTGCAGGATATCTATACCAAAAACCCTAAAGCCAGCTTTGGATATTCCCAAGGCATGCGGCAATCCGACATAGCCCATCCCTATTATGGCAACATTCGCTTTTTTTTCCGTGATTTTGTTTTTTAAATCCATATTGCGTAAAACAAAAAATTACCACCTCTCAATGGTTTTTTTAGTTTTGTCTCTAATTTTTTGATAAATATTATAAACCTTTGATTCAACCT
>Ga0265297_10006892_pt1 | contig 16115 bp, 12 predicted proteins | sample Munlanlwell13791_FD_192502 | JGI IMG/M metagenome (GOLD analysis project Ga0265297, IMG submission 192502) | Leachate microbial communities from a municipal landfill in Southern Ontario, Canada - Leachate well 137-91 | ecosystem: Engineered > Solid waste > Landfill > Unclassified | place... | reverse complement strand
CGAACCAATCTTTTTCAGAAATTCCTTCTGGGATTCTAAATTTCCCTCTTCAATCGCGCAACGGGCTCTATTCAAAGAGGTTACAAATTCTTTCGCCGGTTCGAACCGATTAGAGCCTACCGCAGCAAAATCCTTAGCAGATTCCTGTAATTTCTTCTTTTCCTGGATAAAACTTTCCTTCTTGGTTTGATACTCCTCAAGCGTCAAAGACCCCATTAAATACATATCTATTAGTTTGCTTATCTTATCGTCAATCGCCTTAATCTTAACGTCCAGATTTTGCTGCGGGAGGCCTGATGATTGGACAGCCCCGTTCTTGTCTTTAGCAAGCTCATTCAAAATTTTCTCTGTCCAATCATCAGACAAAGAAACTTTTTGAATGATAGTTTTGACCTGCGCGGCAAGCTCTTCTTCGCGGATATATTTTTGGGAGCAGCGGACTAACCTTTTGGTGCAATGGTAATAAGTATGCCCCTTTTGAACTTCAGCGGTTATTGACCTTCCACATTCACCGCAGCGCATCAGTCCCCTAAAAACAAAAGGTTGACTTTGTTTTTCCTTGTGCTTGCCGCGCAGGCGCATTACCTCCTGGCACTTATCAAAAAGTTTCTTTGTGATAATTGGTTCGTGAGTGCCTTCGTACATTTCGCCCTTGTAGCGGAAGACGCCGTAGTAGAGGGGATTCTGCAATATAAACTGGTAGTCACTTCTGGAAAGAGGCTTATCGCGTCTTCCGCTCATGCCAAGAGAGTTTATCTTCTCGCGAATTCCTTCAAGCGTATAAGAGCCCGTTGCGTAGAGTTCAAAAGTTTTCTTGATGAAAGGAGCTTTGCCCTCATCCAGGATAATTCCTCGTGTCTTGCGGTCATTAAGGTAGCCTACGGGCGCCCACTGCGGCCAGATCCCCTTGCTTAGCTTAAGCCTTATCCCGCGCCTTATGTTCTCGGATAAGGCGTCTATATAATACTTACTCTGGCCGAAGACAATGGAGAGCATAAACTTGCCTTGAGCGTTGTTATCAAAGCGAAAAGTGGGGAAGCGCAGGTCCTGAATAACCTTTTGATCAATGAGGTAGATTATCTTGCCGCCGTCAATGCTGTTTCTGGCTAATCTATCGGGATGCCAGGCAAGGATTCCTTCGGCGGCACCGCGCTCGATCTGAAAGAGTACATCGTTGAACAGTGGGCGCCCCGGCTTCTTAGCGGTTTTAGCTTCGATTACCTCATTAATGACCGCAATATTCTCGCGCTTGGCGTATTCGCGAAGCTCCTTAAGCTGGGCTTCGATAGAGAGTACTTGGCGGTCTTCGTCATCGGTTGACTTACGGGCATAGATAAAATAGCGCATGGGCAAAGCTCCTTTCTCCTAATGAGAGGAAAGAGGGAAATTTAGAATCCAGTCATTTAATTTTGAGCCGCGATTACTCAAAATTAAATGACCAAAAGATTGGTGAAGAACTTTATTTTAAAAGAGCGCCGCCTCGTTTTCTCGTCGGAAGCCCCCTATAGGGGGCTTCTTCAGAGCGCTCCATTTCCAACATGGCGGTGGGTATACCGTTTTGTTCTAACGGTATTTTAACCCACCAAATCAATTTATCAATAGGCACCGCCGCTTGGGCGGCTCCCGTATCTCCCTTGCACCGCTCGGCTTCTGTGGGCAGAAGCCTCGCTTGGCGCCGGCCTTGGTCGGCCGGCTTCCAGCTAATTTTTATGCGTGTGCGGCGCAGCTGCTGCTGCAGCCGGGTGGGGGCGGCTGCAGCAGCAGCGTCCTCACCGACACGTTATTACAAGTAAAAAACAAAAGTTTATAAGGGTTCGTCCGCTCCCGCCCTCAACACCCTAAAATACCGCCCTGGGGCGGGATGCTGCGCCTCTCGGAAACAAAGCTTAGAGAAGCGCGGGCAAAAAGGCAAATTTTGACCGCACCAAAATTTGCCTTTTTGCTCAAAGAACACACAAAAATCAATGCTGTCAGGGGGCGGGAAACCAAATATCTTTTACTTCCTCAAATAACGCTGGATTATCAAAGTCAGCAGGAAGAACATCTTGTTGCGGCTTGCCAAAAAGATAATCGCCTTCTTTATATAATCCCGCTGTTATTAATTCGGAACAAATAAATCTTTTATTACTGCTGAATAATCTATGCAGAATTAACCCAATTTTACCACAAATAATTGATAAAGGAAACCAAAAGAACTGTAAAGCGTCATAAGGCAAGTTGTTCATTGTTGCCCACCAGAGAGCGGTTTTGTAACGCTTGTGTTCTCCTTGGCCCTTCCTTCGCATAACCTTAATCTCAATGCCCCTATCAACATATTCTTTCTGCAAATTAACCACCCTTGATCTTGGCACTGCCGCTTCTACCGTATCATAACCGCCGATGCTACCAGCAACGTGAGTCCATTTAGCACTTTCGCCATATCCGGCTTTGCGCTGGAATGCCTGAATCGCGGGTTTATGCGTAGCCGCTAAAATTACATAGCCTATTTTTAAAGAATCCGGGTTAAGCACAGGCATATACAAGTTTTAATTAGATATCTTTTCTTTCTCAACAAGCCCTCTATCAGTATAGCTGTACTTCCTGTCTATTTCTTTGAAAAGACTTCTTCCTTGATTCTTCAAGGATGCGGGGAAAAGTATTAGCCCAAAACCAATAGTGGAACTCGAAACCAAACTTCCAAAAGCTATGGCGCCTTCATGGGGATCCTTTAATAAAGCATCTAATAATATCTCAAACTGACACAATGCAAATTTATTGTCTACTAAAGACCCGACGACAACTCCTATTATAATATCGGCAATCTGAAGAAGTGGACAATATTTTGACCTAATCATCAATGGGTTTAAGCATATGTTTTTTAATTCTCTGAATTCTGTACCAAAATTAAGCGACCAATCAAAACTATCTAATATTATACTTTTGCGCTCTCTTTCTTCGCACGATATCATAACTCCTATATCTCCTGCTGTTCGTAAAAAGGGCATCTCAAATCTTTCAGCTAAGAAGTTAAACTGTTGAGCGGTAGCCCACCCAATAGTCTTATCAATACTCCAGTTATAAGTTTTCCTTCCAAAGCACATATTTAAGTCATGCGCGGAGCAAATTATTTTACATTCATATTTACTGATTGATTTCAGTACTTCTTCGTACAACTTTTCTCTTTTCTCTTTAAATCTTGTTCTGAAAAAATGATTCTTTTCGGGAGACCATTTCAATTCGATGCTTTTAGGTATTTTATAAGCTTTTTTTATGTTCTCTAAGTCAAGCATCAAAGATTTAACATGGCTGGCATCAATAACAAAACCTCCGTGACCTAATATGCCTTCTTTTCTATAACTATCATCGATAAAAAATAGTTTCATCTACTAATTAAATATGGCTAAATCCGCAATGCTGTTATCAAGTTTTAATCTATAATCAACCTTTCGGTGAACTATCGCGGGGGGCATCGAACCCCCAACCTATGACTTAGCAGGTCATCGCTCTATCCATTTGAGCTACGCGCCCAAAGCCCCACTTAACATATACCCTTTGAGTTGTATATGAAAAGGGAATGCTCTCCCTTTGGTGGGCATTTTTTTAATCAGCTTTTTTTATTATCCTCGTTACATAAAGGTAATTTCTCTTAGGATTGTCTATATTCTTTCGGGCAACTTCGCTAAACGCTCTTTTTATTTCTTTTGCGCCGTATTCTTTTGTCTTTAGGATTATGTCTTCAATTACTTCGGGATTATTTTCTTCAAAGACTATTTCCGCGTATTTTATTGCTTTGAGGTATTCCGATTTACCATATTTCTCTTCTATGCCCTTCAGCCTTGACTGCCTCTCTTTTGGATCGTAGAGCTTTGAGAGCTTATACATCTTCGGCCTTCTCTGTTCATAGAGCTTACTGGATAATTCATCGTATTTTACCTCAAGTAAATTCTTACGCCTTAATTCGCCCATCCCTTTATTGATAACATCCTGGCCAATATCGCCGAATTGCTTGGTTATGGTATTTACACTTTTTGACCAATACGGCTTTATATCGCTTATGTCGGTATTGGCAAGGTTTATGAGGTAACAGAATTTTGCTCTTAAAGATAATTCCTTGTTCCAGTATAACTTGAAATAATCTTCGGGGAGCTCAAAATACTGCTCATCTGGTATCGCATATATCCTCCCACCTTCATTATAATTTAGCAGCGTTATTGTTGCTTCCTTCGCATACCTGGGCTCAAATTTAAGCATTTTGTATTTTTGCTCTAATTTCCTGAATATTTTTATAATCTGCCTTCTGTAATTTTCGCTAGTCCAGCCTTCGTAGATACCAAGATACTTGGCTAGATCATCATAGAAAAGGATTAATTTGGCCTGGGGATTGCCGTCGTATTTCCAAAGCAGGTATAAATAAACGTCAAAAGCTCTTTCAGCTTGGTCTTTTACTAGAAGAGACGCTATTTTAGGGTTTTCCATAAACTCCCATGAGATAGGCACGGATGGTCCAATTGTGTCAAGGTACTCATCTATTTTTGTGTCTATTTTTATGGTTTTTAAGTAAGCTAAAATTTCTTCTGCTAATTGTGGCGAGTTAATCAGTACGCTTGTTTCGATATTGTTATCAAATGAAGATTCAGTCCAGTTTGTGCTTCCTAAGATGGCTATTTTCTTGTCTATAATGACAGTCTTGGCATGAGTATATCTTGCCGGTTCATCGTAGTAAACCTTTATCCCTGCCTCTTTAAGCCGCTTATAGGTCCTTGTGCTTTTGATTTTGGTTTCCCAATCGCTTGCGTGTCTTCGCTGAACAAAATCAACATTTTGATCTAAAATAACTTCTACACCTACTCCCCTGTTTTTTGCTTCGATGAGCGCGTTTATAAGCTTATTTGGCTTTGAATCCGGCCTGGATAAAGATGATTCTACCGTAAACATCACCACGTTTATTGACTTCTCTGCTTTAGTAATAGCTTCACTCACAGCAGAAAAATATTTGCTCCCACTAATATCGGTTACGTCCGCTTGATAGCAAATAGCCCTTGCCGTTATTCCAAATATAGCAAGGGCTATTGTTAAGCAAATAAAAAAAATTTTCATTCAGTAAGCTCTCTATTCTTCCTTTATTTCTATGCTTATATTTTTTACTCGCGACGGCTCCTTCTTCTCTGTTATAATTTCTAGCACTTCATGGACTCCGGATAAGGTAATATCTTCCCAAAAATAGTTTCTATGCTTTCTTTAAATTGGGTTATGTCATTTAAATAAAGGATTCGTAAATTTTTGATTGCTCGAGAACAAGAAACATATAATAAATTTCTTGTATTGTTAAACTCAAGCCTCTCTTTCTCTTCCAAAGTTTTGGCGGCGTCATAATGCATAAAAAAGAAAGGGAATTTATTTTTACCTAATCTCCCAAAATCATTTTCCATAAAAATGATGACATTATCAAATTCAGCCCCTTTAGTTCCATGATAAGTATGGTAAATGATGTCAGCTTTTTGAGCATCATTTATGAATTCATACCAGAGATTCCATTGATCCAATTTTATATTTAGTAATTCTTCCAACTTTGCTTTAGCTCTCTCTACTTCGTCCACATCAATAAGCGAAAATATTTCTGTTTCAAATAAACCATCCAATGTTGTTTTAAACGACTCATCCTTTTCAAATCCTGGAAGAATCATTTTTTCCCGCTCAAGAAACTTATATAGTCTTAATTTAAACTCTTGGACCTCCTGACTATCTCCACACGAAAAAAATTCATTTCCAAGAAACTGTTCTAATTTCGACCTTATGGACTCATCTTTATTTGTTTCCACTTTTAACAACTTTTCCTGGAATAGTTCTATCAGCTTCGATTTAAAATCATTTAGTTTCTCGCTTCCCAAGTTTAAGAATAGCTCGTCCAATAGATAATTTGTGAAGTCTTGATAGGAATACTGCTCAAGACCAATTAATTCTTGAATTACACTTTTAAAATAACCATTCTGTGATTTCTCATATTTCTCAAATATATCTCTGATATACTCGCCTAAAGATAATCCTTTAAGGCTTCTCAATACATCGACTAATTTCGTTAATTCCGGAAAAGTCATCCTTAAATAAAGATTTTTATCAATTAAACTGCTAATAGGTGTCTTGGGATTCTTTAGGCGACCAATAAATTCCAATATTCTATAGAAGAGAATCGGTACATCCCCAAGTTTTGATAAATCATTACTCAGTAATTCATTATTCAAACGATCATAATTTATTTTGTAGTATTGGGTTTCTGAGAAAATACGATAAATATCCGGAAAACTATTGAACTCGGCTACAAACTTATTTAACAATACCAAGCAATGAAGCTTATTCTCCTGACTTATATTCCATTTCTTTTTGTATTCTTCGACAAATTGATGTTTAATTTCATCGCTACCTATATAAAATTCGGCAGAACCTCCGGAACAATCGTCATAGATAGACCTCTGTTTAATTTCATCATTCCTAATTTTGTTTATGACTTCAATGATTTCGGAATGGGATCTCCTATTGAATTCTTTATTTACCAGAGTTAAGCCGGGATGGATGCTACTTAGATTTGCACCAACGCCATCTTCATAAATATTCTGAGCAGAATCTCCAAAATAACCAATAAATAGTTTTCGCTTGATACTTTTAGCACGATCTTCAATGAGCTTCATTATTTCAATAACTTTTTCATTTGTATCCTGGTATTCATCAATCAAAATATATGGATAGCTATCGAAAATAACACGCCTAAATAAATCGTATGTCTTAATCATTTTTAAAGCATATTCTAAAAGAGTATCGTGGCTAATTATCATGCGATGCAAGACATCTTGATTATATTTGTCCTCGTATTTGACTTCTTTAAATTTAACATTTCCAGACTCGACCTGTTTTAAACAATCTCGATAATTTTCAATTTTATAAATAGTGCCAACAATTTTTTTAAAGTTTGCAACATTTGTTAGAAGACTGGGATTATCTCCAATCTTTTTTTCAAAAACTGCCTTAAATTCTTTTGCCGACTTATCATAATCTCGGTAAAAATCATTTTTTAGATCAATCATAGAACTCAAAAAGATATTTTTTGAGTTTTCAGATAAATCTCGGTATGCCTTAAATTGTTTTGCTTCTTTTTCCTCCATGTTTTCATTCAAATCAAATAGGAGCTTATTCAATTCTTCCCTAACTTTATCAACGTGAATTTTGATAAGCTCCTTTTGGTAATCTTTTATCAGGCTCCAGAGTCTTTCATGAATTGTAGAAACTTTAACAAGATCAGAATTACCGAGTCGCTTTTTAATTTCGTTTGTTGCAACATTGGTATAAGTAATACACATGATCTTCTGATTATTTGTCATTATGGAGTCCCCGTATTTTTTTATAATATATTCTAGGCTCTCCATAAGAGCATATGTTTTCCCCGAACCCGCACCGGCATTAAAAACAAGACTTACACTCTTATCAATATATGAATTAATAAGGTTCTGTACTTCCCTTTCTTCTTTTATGGAAACAGCGGATATATTCGATAGACTCATTATTGCCTTTCACTCTTCAACTGATCTATCACGCATTTTGCTAACCAATCTAAACCCTCATTTATGTATTTTGGCAATTGAGGATTATTCTGCTTTTCGTCTTTTACAACCATCTCATAAAGAAGGCCATTTGAAAAATCACTTTTACTTTTCGAAAGGCCACTTTGAAGCTTATATGATGCCTGTTTAAGCCTATCCCTGTCTTTGTTGGCTCCTACAATTTCACCGTACAATTCACTCTTAAGACTCGCTAAAACGCTATTAAGGATATCGTTATTGTAATTACAGAGGATGAATGCTTCTTCGAAACTAGTTGCAAAATAGCCTTCAACTGCTTCGCGTTGGAAAACAACACGTATATTTTCATTTTCAAAATATTCTTTTAAGTTTTCGATTTTTTCTTTTTCGGAATTATACCTAATGATAGTTTGATTTGTAGTTATCCTGCCTTTCAAATTGCTAATTTGCTCAGAATCTTTTTTTTCTTCTTCCGTCCTTTTTATATCTAAATCAGTTATAATCAAGTTTGGAACTTTAAGTAGTTTAATCAATGGATGATAAACTAAGCCATGTGCGCCATTAATATTAAATACTGAAATATAATACCTCTTCAATTCTTCCCTTTGCTCAATGTAATAGGAAAGCAAGGTTTCCTCTGTAACTCCTTCCACAAAAACAACTGCATCGGAAAAAAATAACTCTGAAACCTTATGTTTGATGTGTTTCTTTAGAAATTTAAGATCATCTAATTTAGAAGTTGAATCCCCATCCATGACATTGTTATCACTTAAATTAACAACGTTAGAAAAATTATTAACAATCGCAATATAGCTAATGTTATTAAATGAGTTTCCACTATGGATTTTACTGTTCAAGATATGAGAGGAATGCGTAGTTATAATAAGTTGACTATTGATTTGTTTTTGAGAATCAGCCAAAAGATATGAGATTGCATCATTAATATGCTTAATGAACAATTCTTGCATTTGAGAATGCATAAACGCTTCTGGCTCTTCTATGCAAATCAAATTAATCTTGCTATGGCACTCTTGTTTGGGATATTGTTCAATGTAATCTATTAGTTCCCCAATAATAGTCATTAAATTTGCGTAGCCCAAGCCGAACTGACCTTCAGGAATGTGAAATTTACCTTCTTTATACTCATATTTAATAATATTGGTTAAAATTTGCTCGAAAGTTAAATCTGGCCTTAAACTTACTTCAAGATGATCGCTAGATTCGATTTTACTTAATGCTGTGTTAATAGATACCGTATGGGAATTAGAAACCTTATTTTCTATTGTCTTATTGATTTGCTCTATTTCAGCGGCCACTGCATCTCGAAGGGTTTGTTCGCTTTTAAGGTTGTAGCGAAATTTAATTATTTTGTTAAAAGTTGAAGACAAACTTGTGTCATTAATGTTTTTATTTGCATTGATTACTTTTACTTCAATTAAATCGTTTATTCTAAATTTATTCTCACCTATCGGAATACCCTCGGAGTTATAATAATTAACCTTAAAGCCTGTTTCATCAATTAACTCTAAGAACTTCCTAAATAATGCTGCCTCTTCCTTGTGGTTCTTTTTTAAAAGAGATTCAATTTCATTCTTAAAACTTGTCATTTCTTCTATCTCATATCTTAAAATAACTCGGAAATCATTTTCTTTACCTGCCGCTTGGACGCTTTCTATGCTAAGGAAAGGAGCAATATTTGTAACTAAATCGCATTCACTATTAATGTCAATTCTAACTGTAATCTCGAACTCTAAGGCTGGAAAACGATCAAAATTATTATTTTTGTATTCCTCTAAAAGCCCCAATAAATAATCAAAATTAAAATCGCAAGCCAGAAACTTTACTGACTTTCCTAGCAATCTTTTTAGAGCCTCAGCAACTGTCGTCTTTCCTGAATTATTCTTTCCAACAATTAATGTTGTTGATGGAGCAATATTGGTATTCTTAGAAGATTTTAACGTATCTGTAGAACCTACAAATTCCACAACATTATTTTTTTCTCCGAATTTTCTAAAATTGTTAATCTTCAAACTTTTTAGATACATTTTTCTTCTTTCGAAATCACTAGGTCGCTTTATGAAACGTTGAAGGTGTTTCTATTCTAAAGATTAGAAGCGTCCTCCTGATTTTTAATCTTTCTTGTTACCTCCACAATCTCCTTACATCTATCACATATGGCAATATGCTCTTCAACCTGTTTAATTTCCTCTTCAGACAATAGGCCATCTATGTAACACGCCATAGTTTCTTCATCTATGCAAGTAGTCATTTTCTAATTTGAGTAGCAAAAGTATTTATAATCATTATTCATGGCAATTGTTTATTTGACTTTTTTCTGAAAAAGAAGCACATGCTCCTTGCTAATCCGAGCCTTTTGATTAAATGACTTCTTATTTTTTTGCAATTCTCTAACCCATCGTTTTTTTAGCTTGAAACCAGTTTTTTGAGCTAAATTGATAAAACCTTCACCAACCTTTACAGGTGAACCATTCACTATACCATCACCAACAACAATAAAAACATAACCTTTATTTTTTAAGATACGTTCCCACTCAACAAAACACAACAACATGTCATCAAAATACTTTCCTGCATCCGCATTAGTCCTCGTAAATGTATCGTGCTTGCCAATTTCGGTAACTCTTGCAAAATTAACATCGCCATCAATCCAATGCATTCTATGGCGATGATACTTATGATAATCATATGCATTAATATACGGTGGCGAGGTTACAATCATTTGAACGTGGTTATCACGAATCATATTCATCCGTCTACTATCCGAACAAAACACTTTTGAATCTGCTCGAGAACTCCCTATAATCTCTCGAACAGATTCAATAGAAGCTGTCAACTTCGCTTTAAACCACCTAAATGCATCACCCTTGGTATAAATCTTACTGACCCTTACGTATCTTGTATCACTATGTTGATAGGACGCTCTAACAATAATTGATGAAAAAACTGCTAAGGCCAATAATTTAGGAGAGCCAGAGAGCTGATTTATAACACATTTTAATCTCCCAAGATCGCCCTTTGCTGTTAGACTAAACCAATAATCAAAATTTTCATAATCAGGAAAGATTGATTCGTTGCTTTTAGTTTTTAATAATGCATCCAGATGTATTAAAAATTTCTCCAGAGTTTTCAAATCTTGATTTCTATATTTTGCGGTTTTGGCTTTAGTAACCAATACTGCCACAGGATTGTTATCAATTCCCACTGAAGATCTTCCCAAAAGACTACTTTCTAGAATTGAAGTCCCACACCCACAAAAAGGATCCAAAATAATATCGCCAGGGGCCGACCATAATAAAATTGCTTTTCGAGGTATTTGAGGAATAAATCTAGCAGGATACGGGTGCAATGAATGAAGATGTTGTTGCGTGTCTTCGTTATGAAAATCCCACTCCCCATTATTCAAAAGATTCAATGCGTGACGACCAACACCAAAAATCGCATCTCTATCATTATTCTTCTCGCTGGAAGACTTTATTTTTGAAACCATAGTATCGATTCTGCCGTTCCGTTATTATGAGAAAAAACATCCCACCGTAATAAGTCCATTTTAATCACTTTCTTTTGTTGCCAGCCCACCTTTTTACCAATCTCCCATAAAAATTCATTAGTCATAATAGGGGTTCTTCGCCCGTTCAAGAAAGTACTATTATTACCGACTACATAAAATGCATATTTATTCATCTTCATTAATTCACGCGCATTTCTCATGGCATCGGTCATATCAATAAAATACTTACCCAATAATGCCGGTAAATTTCTCCTGCGGAATCCAACTGTATCTTTTTTGTTTACTATCGCAATCTTTTCAATCAGAGAAGTTACCGTTTTAGGCAACTCTTTTCTTCTATTAATATATAAAGACCATAATTGTTCTCGCTGTTTGTCGGTAACCTCGCGGTTTCCGATCATCAAAAACTCACGTACTCTATGCTTCTTTCTCGGAAGCAGGCCTAAAACGACAAGGCTAAGTCGATCTGTATCGATATACGGCAACGCCATAGCATACGGCGGAGAGGTAATTAATAAATCACACTTTCCAGTCCATTCCGGCAAAATCTTTTGAGCATTTCTTGAATCGCCCTCCTTGATAAGAAAATCATAAAATTCATGATCGCCATTGAAACACTGCTTGTAATTGGTTATCTTTTCATAGTTTCTTATCATTTCTCTCTCGAAGAGAACAGAGGTCATTCCTTCATTATATTTCTTTATTTCTTTTCTTACTCGAAGATCCGAATCTTTCTGCCATGAAACCGTTCGGATAATATTACTCAAACAAACAAAAGCAAATTCTCGCGTCTTAATGTTATTGCACTTATGAATTGATTTTAAAATTATCGCTAGTTCATCCAAAGCAATCGGTGAAAACCACCGCAACAAATAATCCTTCTCATCATCTTCCCAGGGGCAAAGTGCCTTTTTTACCGGATGTTTAACAACATTCAAAATCTCATTAATTTCTTCTTTAAAAATATTAGCGTCGAAATCAAACACCGAAGTCTTTACATCTGAAATTAGGACAGATAGGGGATTTAAATCAATACCTATGGCACGCATTCCAAGTGAGCGTGCTTCACAAGTCGTTGTCCCGCTACCACACATTGGGTCAATCACTAAGGAACCTTGAGACAATCCTGTAAAATTAATTAGTGATTTTACTAATTGAGGGAAGAATTTTCCGCGATACTCATGTATTCCGTGTGGCCCGTATCTTAGTTTTCGAGATCTATGAAAATCGAACGGAAAATCTCCATTAAATGCATCCGAACCTTTCTCTGACTCCAGTAGAACCTGAAAAGTTGGTTTGAATTCCCAGGTACCAATCTTTTCCCAATATGCCAGTCGTTGTTCGAGAAATTCTAGCGAAACAGATGGAGGGCATTTAATCTCAATGTTGGCAGGATTGGAAAAAGGCCTTCTGAGACTTCCATTGTTACTGGTCAATCCATCAAACTCTGCCTTGGCAAGATAGCGTTCAAAAGGCTTAATGTATGGTTTTAATTTAATAACAACTTCTTTAGAAGTTTCAAACCCATTAAGAAGACTTATTTGTTGCTTTTGAATATTATTCATCTGCACCTGATATTAAATAGGATGCCGCCATGATCTCAAAAGGCGTAACATCTTCTCCGAAAGGAATGTCGATATCCCGCATCCTGAAAGCTGGCATATCAAATGGATTTTTCTTTAAATGCAAACCAAATTCTTTTAGTTTTAAGATCGTTGATTCCCCTGCTTCACCTAAGAACTCCGCGATGTATTTTGCATGCAAACCTGATATTGCGGAATGCGTTGCTTTATCTCTGGAGGTTCTTTTGGCTGTTCCCATATAATCATCAACCTTTGATTCTATGGAAAAATCACAATAACCTTCGCCAGCCCGGCAAGTTTCTAATACTTCCTTTATCTGAGCTGGCGTTAATTCCATTGAATCGATGATCCTTAATGCCCTTAACCGAAAATATTCGGCACCTAAATAACCAGTGAAAGGCATTGAACACAATGTCGCTTCAAAAGATTTCTTTAGTTTCTCGGTTAGTCTCTTGTCACCAAGAACTTCAAGCCCCATTGCCACAGACATTGTAAGTTCAGATTTCATCCTAGTAGAAATGCCCGTATTGCTAACTTCAGGATTATAAATCCAACCATTCGGCTGAATAAACTCTTCAACTAGGTCTTCATAACATGTTAGACCTTCTTGCCCAATACCACTTTGTTTTTTAATCCACCAATGCGCATGAATCGCTTGAATTGTCGTTTGCTTCCAATGATTAAATTTGTAAAGTTTTTGTCCGTACTCGGAGGAATACGCGAGCGGCATTCGTTTTTCATCCTCCAAGTAGCAGTTGAGTATGCCCAACCAGTCTGTCTTGCATTTACCAAATAATAATAATTCCGAAAGAACACCTTGTATACAAATAGATGCGGAAACAGACCCCAACTCAATTTGTCCGCAACTCTCGTCCAGCCGAACCTTGAGCCATTCAGCGTATTCTCGTGAAAGTTTTAATTTTGAAAAATCGATTTCTGAGAAAAGAATATAGTTAAGCATTTATAAACTGCCTTGCCGGTTGTTTTATCTGATTACTAAAAACCGCATAGACTAATAACGGAAAAAACCACCTACAAAGAGAAGATGATGCGCTAAAATCAATCCTCGCCAATCCAGCTCCTGTGGGTTCAACGTGAGAATATTTATCTGCAAAAGGGATTAAAGAGGGCGCAACATCAAGAGCCCACTTTTTTAACGATAACGAAATTTCCATAGTACGCATTTTCCCATCACCGCTTTCTCCTCCTCGCAACATTGCGACTCCATGCTTTAACCCTATTACTACGAGCTCGGGGAAGTATTGTGACCCGACTTTAATTTTCCACGAACTCAAGCTATCATCTGGTCGAAATATTTTCTGCAATGATCGTAGAACCAATTCGATACTAACATTTTCCGAAGAAGTGAAGCCAAAACTTAAACCTGTTACCGGTTTACTAAACATAGAAAACATTACTGATTTTGGAGTTGAGCCTTCCGCTAGATACAATCCTGCAACGTAACAAAACAAAGGATCTATACTAATTTTATGCGAGAGCTGTATTTCGCTCGAATGAGGCCAACAGCCAATCAAAGAGTCGCCGTCTTCAGATATCTTTGGCCTTTTACCAGCCAGGTTACCATAGCTATTCTTCAAGAAAAAATCCTTAACATCAACAAGCTCTCCCAATTTTGACGGTTGATCGCACCATTCGATTAAGCTTTGAGATGAAGATTTCGAATCAGCATAAATCGTTTCTTCAATCTCATGGAGCATTTTCAAAAAAAGCTCCCCAAAACCATTTATTCCTCCAACATGCATCTCATCCGATCTGCTCGATCCGCCTGGGCCTCTGGCCCCCTTTTTAAACGGTCTTCGTAAAGACGCTGTTGCATTATCGTCCTTTCGCAAAACTACTCCGCTCTTTTTTAGATCGTTTTCTTTCACTAAAGTCAATATCTCTTGCATCGCATCTTTATGAAAATAGTAAAACGCGAGATGCTCCTCGTTAGATCCCTGAACAGGTCTTTTTTCTTTCAAGTATTGCTCATCAGCTGGATTGAGCTTAGTCCGAAGCTTGTTAAGTGGTGGCGTGGGTGGAATTTTACCCCCATAATGTTTCTTAAGCATTTCCCGTCCTTCTCCATCCATAAAAAATGCGCTGTCTTCGCCAAGAGAAAAAACAAAATGAATCGTTCCGGGAAAGAGCCGCCTAAACTGATCTAACGCAAACCGTACAAGATTAGGTTCTCTCTGGGAAAAAGATATAGTAGGAACTATCACTTTTGGATTGTCGGCTTTTTCGCTTCCTTTAGAACCATCACCACTATAAAGACCGAAGAAAGCAATAAGACTTTCATCAAGATTAATAACGGGATTTATTTTAACTTGATCTCCGCTGTCATTAGCTCTTGATACAAGTAAATACCCATCGCTAGTGGTTGTCCATTTATAATCTGCCGAGTAAACTCTATCTTTAGCATCCGTAACTAATCTTCCACGGACGGCCCCTTTAGTTTTATTAAGGAATTTTTCTAGATTGATGTGACCTAAAATTGACATAGTTAATTAAATCCTTCTCATTGATTTATTATATTTCATACTTTTTCTACCGCAAACAAAAAACCTCCGCCATTTCTAGCGAAGGTTTTAATTATTTTAGCGTGGCAGTTCCCCCTTCGAAACATACCACTTTATACCTAATTGTTGATATATTTTTAGCATAAAAAAATGGGCTTGTCAATCACTTTCTCCCAACTAACTGATCCAAGCTAACATCTAAAGCATCAGCGATCTTTTTCATCGTTTTAATTGTAGGATTCTCATTCGCTCCTGATTCAATTTTAATCAAGGTGCTATAAGTAATTCCTGCCTGCCTTGCAAGTTCCTCTTGGGATATTTTGTGCTTCTTCCTTAATTCCTTAATGGTCTGGGCAAGCATATTTTCTCCTTGACAATACTATAATATATTGCTAATATTATATTATTAGTTAATATATCAATTTAATGCTTATAATCTATTGTTATTTTAACTCTCTAAAGGCATTAAGGCAAGGGAAAGATGGACAGATATTATAGGTTCTATGAACGGCAAATCGCGGCAGGAATAGTTATATCTTTAGTCTCATTCCTCGTACTCTTTGTGATCGAGATATTTAAACGCTAAGCTATTTTGTTATCGGCGGAAAGGGTATCATTATGACCAGAAAAACCAATAAAATATGCGCTAATTGTCTGAATATTATTGACTCGATCAGCTTGGAATTGAAATCCTTAGAACTCGTAGAAGATAGTCTCAGCAAACTAACCGATAAGGCCATCAACACTAAAAATGGAATAATTCCAATAGACGACATTTACTTAGAAATTATTTCGACAGCTCTGTATAATTCGATAAACGATATAAAGAAAATAATTGCCTAAATCTTTCCGCCCCCTGACAGCATTGATTTTTGTGTGTTCTTTGAGCAAAAAGGCAAATTTTGGTGCGGTCAAAATTTGCCTTTTTGCCCGC
>Ga0265297_10006891_pt1 | contig 16117 bp, 10 predicted proteins | sample Munlanlwell13791_FD_192502 | JGI IMG/M metagenome (GOLD analysis project Ga0265297, IMG submission 192502) | Leachate microbial communities from a municipal landfill in Southern Ontario, Canada - Leachate well 137-91 | ecosystem: Engineered > Solid waste > Landfill > Unclassified | place... | reverse complement strand
TGAAGTGAATTCTATCTCTTCCGGTTCGGGATAGATTGCGTATTTACTTGAATCGAAAAGTTGAAGATAGACTTTTCCCGTTTCAAAAGGCAGTGTTCCGGTTAAAGTGACTGACTCGCCCGGCGCCGGATTAATTTTATCAAGTTCAAGGCGTACCGATTGGTCTGGAAAAGGCAGACTGATGGTCGGATCGCCGATCAGGTTATAGGTATAAATCATCGATAATCTTAAATAATCGAAAGCGGTGGTCTGATAGCGGATTTTAGCGGTTTGAATGGCTTTGCCGACCGTCATGCCGGGCTCGAATATGACATCGTAAAAAGGTTTGGCTAACAGATAATCATTTTTGATCCAACCAACAGTGCTTGCGCCCCATAATCCTATGGCGCCCCCGTTTTCAGCCAGCAAAAGCATTTCACCCAGCCCGGTCACATTCGTAAAATCACCCGTAAAACAGGTCATGCTGGTCAGAAAGGGCAGGCGCTCGTAATTATCCATATCCTTAATATGAGATGAATTGAATAGAGCGCGATCAGCCCAGACCGCTCCGCCGCCATGCCCCATGAAATTGCCTAACGTTATTCCATTGTTAAATAAATGTAATAAAGTGTCCGAACCGCCGAAAAAGGGCGAACCGACCGAAGCCGGATTGATATAAATCCGATTGATATTAAATTCCTTACCGATCTGACGCTGAATCATATTCTCAGACTGATTTTTAAAAACATCTTCTTTTCCGGCAATAAACAGGAGTTCGTTATTCCAACTGCCGATCATGTTACTCTTGGTATAATTGATCCGCTTATCGATCAATAATTCCAGTTCATCATTAGTCGAACATGGCCAGCGACCGATGGCTAAATCTTGCACTTCATCGTCATCAATTAAAGTATACCAGAAATCTCCCGGACAGGCTCCGTATTTGTAAGTTTGGAAGAAAAAAGCCGGCACGGACTGCTCTTCCTTCAGATTGGCGTCGCCGATTAATAAAACATACTCCGGAACAGGATTCCAGTTGTTACAGACATATCGCAGGAATCTTTTAATTGCAAAAGGAGTAACGATCCCGGCGCTGAATTCATTATAGATATCTTTAATTCCAACTACTTGTGACGACAGACCATTGGACGCATAAAAATCGGTCAGTCTGGCGAGACTGTTGATCCATTCCTGTCGGGTAATAATGACTATATTGGCACCATTCGGTATAGAGCTCCAGCCGACTATCGTATCAAGAGCGACGCTGACAGGACTTTTCAGGGCTTCGCCGCAAGCCGCCCAGTATAATGTCGTATCATCCCTAACATAATCCTGCAGAATGACTTTATAGGAATTAGTGCTTTTGGTGTACTCGGTGGCGAAGTCGCGCAGTTTGCTTTTACCGACTTTATAAATCGAAATATCCGGTGAACTGAAATTGGTTAAAGTAAAAGTATACTTCTCATCGATCATCCGCTCCGGTCTGGTAAAATCGAGTTCATCGCCGCTAGCCTTATATAACCGATAATATTTTATCTTCATAAAGTCAAGGGCAACCATATCATATTTATTAGTAGGATCATCTCCCGCCACGGCAATCTGCAGAGTGTTTTGTCCATCCAGAAGAAATTTGTTTTGCAATACCTGTTCCGCGCTGGTTCTGATTGTATGCGCTCTCTGACCGTTCCAGGCTCCGCTTGCCGTCAGTTTATTATTAATGTGAAAAGTCACACGATGATCACCCGCATCGTAGGTAAGTCCGTGCATGCCAAATTCTGCCGTAAAATTGTTGACATTATTCGGATTCGGATACGATAATTGAAAGAAATATTGTTTGGTCGTACCGCCATTAATTCCGTTATCAAAAAACCAATGATCACGGATATGGGTCGGTTGATCGTTATCCACCTGCCCCAGCCGATGAAAGGCGCCATTGACTTCGGTATGGGCGGTGTATAAATAGTCGATCGGCACGACCGTTTCATCTATCGGCGAATTCACCTGCACCGATTCTTCCGCGTAACGCTGACCGTAATTTTCACCCCACGTCAGCCAGTAAACATTTTTATCGCTAAACGGATCGTATTCGTAATCAGCCACGCTGTTGCGATTCCGCTTGCCGAAAAACTCGATATAATCGTTGCTGTTGAAAATCCCATCCGATTCGCCATTTATATAGATTGGCACCTCTTTCTGCCGATTATAGAGCCGAAAAGTGCGTGGATCGACATTTTTCAGGACGATACCGCTATCAGCCAGCGTTTTGCCTGAAATGCGATAAATCCCATCTTCATCAACGACAAACCTGGCCAATACTTTACCAGCCGGAAAAGTGGAAGCTGTTTTTGCCAGTGGAGTAAGCGGTTCTACGAGTTTTCTGACTTCGCCGGGCATAATGTCCAGGGCTTTCAGAAGAGGCTGTTCTCCTGTTGAAACACTTTTCCGAAGACGATTCCCCGGCTTAATTACTACCTGAACCGACATCCTATTAAAGTACTTAATCTGCCGTCCGCTATCCAGTAATTGACACGGAAAAATACTGACGCTACTCAGCGGAACGCCCTTAACATATCCGATGAATTCGACTTCTACCAAACGCATCGGATAAGTTGAATAACTTTTCGATTTATGCGGAGGCGTAGCAGTTAATGGTGAATCACTACCATCCACAGGAATGTCCCAGAATATTTCAGCCGGCGCTGGCAACTGTATAAAACTCTGACCGCCGGACTGCACCTGATAGGTAATCTCCTCCGGTAAGGCATTGAACAATTTTCGGCAAACCGGCAGGGATGGATAGCCGCCATTGGCGGAATTCTCCAGACCGGGCAGCTCGATCGAACTCATTTGAGTTTTATTATTGACGGAGACTTTCGGTGTCGGAAGTTTAGCCTGCCATTGCCATGAGGTAGCATTCAACCATTTTTCGCTTATTTGAGTATCCGAATCCGCACCTTGAAGTAATACCCGCCCAATAATAAAAATTAATCCGCAAGCCAAAAGCCGAAATCGGTTATTTATAAAAACTGAGGTGAACGGATTAGATGAAAGCACTGATTCCGGCAAATTTTTAACTAGCTCTTTGCACTGCCACTGAAGAATAATCGGCTCAATAATGCTCTCAAGGTATCTTCTTCGATATTGCGGTAAAACGCGCCCTGATATGAAACGGCGATTTTCTGGGTTTCTTCGGAGACGACGATTACCACGGCATCCGACTCCTCACTGATACCGAGCGCCGCGCGGTGACGGGTTCCCATCTGTGGGTCGATATCCGGATTCTCCGACAATGGCAGAATACAACCAGCCGCCTCGATCATGTCATTCTGGATCAGAACCGCGCCGTCGTGGAGCGGCGAACCGGGATTGAAAATTGAAACCAGCAGACTGGCGGACACTTCGGCGTTGATCGCGGTCGCCCGATCCTTGATCGGTTTCATACCAACTTCTCTGACCAGCACAAATAAACCGCCCCATTTGCGGCGTACCAATTCGCGCGAAGCCTCAATCACGGCTTCGATGGTTTTGGATTTCGATTCGCTTAAAAAGCGTCTGACGAACCGGCTTTGCCCCAGATATATCAGGACGCGCCGCAGTTCCGGCTGAAAAATAATTACGAACGCGATCACCCAGATAGTTTGCAAATGCCCCATAATCCAGGATAAACTTTGCAAATTCAGCGCCCGCGCCATAAAAGAGGTCAGCAGAATTATCGCCAACCCGATCAGCATTTGGGAAGCGCGCGAGCCTTTAAAAAATTGATAGAGTTTAAGAATTATAATATAAACGGCGATTATGTCAATAACATCCCAGATCGTGACGGTCAAGAATTTAAAGGTGAACAGGGTCATTTTACGTTATTCCTCTGATAGCGTCAGCAATTTTTACGGCGCGATTGACGGCTTGGACATCGTGCACCCTGATTATGCTGGCTCCGTTCAGCACAGCCGCTGTCACCGCCGCCAGAGTCCCTTCCAACCTCTCCGAAGGCGATAAATCAAGCACCTTCCCGATAAACGATTTTCGCGACGGACCGATCAGGATTGGATAGCCGAGCGACTGGAATTCTTCAAGATAGTGTAAAATCCGATAGTTATCGTCGACCGTTTTTCCAAAACCGATTCCCGGATCGATGAAAATTTGCGCTTCATTGATTCCAGCCAGCCGGGCTTTTTCGATAGAATCGGATAAATAAGCCAGAATCTCATCGATCAGATTATCATAATGCGGATCAACCTGCATATTTTTGGGCGTTCCCTTGATATGCATCAGGACGACTCCGGCTTTATGCTTCGCGATTGTTTCCGCCAAGGTCGGATCGAAATTCAGTCCGCTGATGTCATTGATTAGCACGGCGCCGTTTTGCAAAGCCCATTCAGCCACGGCGGACTTATAGGTATCGACCGAAAGCGGAATTTTTATCCGGGATATTAATTGCTCTATAATTGGTTGCAAACGGGCAATTTCATCCCGGGTAGAAATCGGGTCGGAGCCGGGGCGGGTTGATTCGCCGCCGATATCGATTATATCTGCGCCATGAGCTTCCATCTGACAAGCCGCTTCAACCGCCGTGGCAACCTCTAAATTTTTCCCGCCATCATAAAACGAATCGGGAGTGACGTTTAAAATTCCCATGACCAAAGTTTTGCCATCGGTGCGGCAACTATGCGAACCGATCCGGAAAGTTTTCGACTCGCAGATTTTCGCCAGGTATTTTTCGAGATCAACAGCTAATTCACTTAATCCAAAATATTGATTTTTGATACTTTCTATCAGGCGTTTGTATTGACGGCGGTTACCTATCAGAATCACCGGAGTTGCCGGCGCCTTTCCGGTTGCCACATCACGCGACACGGCGCATTCTCCACCGACTGACAATATCTGTTGTTTCAGAATATTGGCGGCCGGGAACGTTATCGGATCAGTCTTAAGGATTAGATACTGTCCTTTTTGACGCATGATCTCAATTCCGGCCGGATCGATAAAAAGCGCTTTCATTTCAGCGGTCAGATGCGCTATTTCATCGTTTTTCAGTCGCCTGATCAGTTTCGGCTCCTTTTACTTTTTTAAGCTTTTTCTGACGTGAACCGACTTGGGTCTTTTTAATCGGTTTAGGTTTACCATTGGCGCCTTTATCAACCAATATATCAACCGAAATATCTTTATTGTTCCCAAGCAGTTTTGCAATTTCAACACCGTCTAAAACTTCTTTCTCGAGTAAGGCTTCGGCCAGTTTATTTAACGATGCGATATTCTTTTTAATAATCTCGCGAGCCCGTTTTTCGGCGTTCTCAACGATTTCACGCACTTCCAGATCGATCAGTTTGGCGGTATCTTCGCTGAAATCGCGATGCGTGGCGATTTCACGACCGAGGAAGATTTCCTCATTCTTCTTACCGAACGTCAGCGGACCGAGTTTGTCGCTCATGCCCCACTCACAAACCATCTTCCGGGCTAATTCGGTGGCAGTTTCGATGTCATTCCCGGCGCCGGTTGTCAGCTCATTGAAAATCACCTTTTCAGCGGCTCGTCCCCCCAATAAAATACACAGGCGAGCGTTGATATAGGAGCGTGAATAATTATGACGCTCATCCATCGGTAATTGATGGGTGATTCCCAGTGCGCGCCCGCGCGGCACGATCGTCACTTTGTGAATTGGATCGGTTTCCGGAATATTAACCGCAACCAGAACATGTCCGGATTCGTGATAGGCGGTCAGTTTGCGTTCACGATCGGAAATATGCAGGCTCTTGCGCTCGACGCCCATCATGACTTTATCCTTGGCTTCCTCGAAGTCATCCATTTCGACCGCTTTTTTATTCTTGCGCGCGGCCAGCAGGGCGGCTTCATTAGCCAGGTTAGCCAGATCTGCTCCAACCAGCCCGGGAGTGCCTTTGGCGACTATTGATAAATCAACGTCTTCGGCTAACGGGATTTTCTGAGTATGGACTTTCAGAATTCCTTCGCGTCCCAGCAGGTCGGGAATATCGACGACGATCTGCCGGTCAAACCGTCCCGGTCGCAACAAGGCTGTATCCAGCACATCCGGCCGGTTGGTAGCCGCCAGAATGATGATGTTGGTATTCTCGTCAAAACCGTCCATCTCGACGAGCAACTGGTTCAAGGTCTGTTCGCGTTCATCGTGACCGCCACCCAGTCCGGCGCCGCGATGACGACCGACCGCATCGATTTCATCAATAAAAATGATACAAGGCGCACTGCGTTTACCTTGTTCGAAAAGATCGCGCACCCGCGAAGCGCCGACTCCCACAAACATTTCGACAAAATCAGCTCCGCTGATGCTGAAAAACGGTACGCCGGCTTCACCCGCTACCGCTTTGGCTAAAAGAGTTTTGCCAGTACCGGGCGGACCGAGCAGAAGCGCGCCTTTGGGAATTTTACCGCCAAGCCGCGAAAATTTCGAGGGCAATTTCAGAAACTCAATAATCTCCTGCAATTCCTCTTTGGCTTCGTTACATCCGGCGACGTCATTGAAACTGGTTTTCGGACGGTCGCTGGTCCAGAGTCGGGCTTTGCTCTTACCGAAACCGAAAATCCCCTTATTATTCTGCCCCTGCATTCTTCTCAAAAAGAACAGGGTAATTAAAACGATAAAGGCGAATGGAAGAATGTTAACCAGAAAATTCGTCCATTTGGTATTTCTAACTTTAAAATCGTATTTAATGCCGGCCTCGTCCCAGCTCTTGAGCATTTCGCTATCGACAAAGCGTAAGTTGACGAGGAATTTTTCCACATCGACTGAGCGCTCGCCAATCACCAGCGGCACCTTTTCCGATAGGGTTCCGTGAAATTCATCTTCAATGATCACAGCCGATTTGATCAATCTCTGTGACAGCAAGTCCTGGTACTGAGAATACGAGATCAGCGCTTCTTCCTGTCCGCCGCGTCCGAGGATTTGCATCAGGATAATCGAACTGACGATGATGATGATCCACATCAGTGAAGTGCGCGAAGCTTTCTTCCAGCGGAATTCGTCTTTACCCGGTTTCGGCGCACCGGGCGCGTTTTTTTTAGGTGGACGGGCTTTGCGCGGCTCGCTGGAATTATTGGGCTTTTGTTTTTTAGGTCGGTTATTATTTTTTGGCATATCTAAAATCGTTCCTTTGTTTTTTACTTAAAAGCGTAAATCGAGGGTAAGTTGCGCAATTTCTGGGCAACATCCAGACCGTAGCCCACGACAAATTTATTCGGTATCTTGAATCCCAGGAAATCGATCGGGAAATCCACCTGAGTGTGTTCTTTCATTAATAAAGCCGCAAAACTGACTGTGCTTGGATTGCTCTCTTCCAGACGCCGTTTCAGAAATTTGATCGACAATCCCGAATCGATTATATCTTCGACGATAATCACATCCCGTCCGGTTATGTCACAACTGATGTCTTTGCGTAACAGCACGGTGCCGGTGGATTGGGTTTGATCGGCATAAGACGAAATCTTGATAAAATCGACTTCGCCATCGATGGTCAGTTTGCGGAAAAGGTCTGAAAAAAAGATAAAACTGCCATTCAGCACCCCGATGAAAATCGGCACTTTCCCCTGGTATTTTACCGAAATTTCAGCGCCGAGTTCAGCAACCCGGCGATCGATTTGTTCGACCGTCAGAAGTTCTTCAATCACTTTACCGGCGTATTTATCATAACTGGCATCCAGAGTAATCGTCTTTTTCATTTATGTTTTTCCTCGTAGGTTAATTTCAGAACGGTCCTGGTCCTATCGGTAATTTTGAATTTTTCTGACAATTTCAAACCGCACAGCCAGATTACATCATTATCACTGCACAAAAGCGGAATCCGGGTTTTGTGAGTCAGCGGGATTTTAAGATCGACAAAAATATCGCTGACCTTGCGGGACTGGCGCATACCGAGCGGTAGCATTCGATCGCCTTTTTGCCAATGGCGCAAATTCAGTCTGCTCCCGATGCGGTCGAAATCGACAAACTCGGTGCCGGAGCGTCGCTCGCCCTTTTTAAAATCATTCACATCCAGTAATTCACTCGTAAAAGTAAACCACTCATTCTCAATTTTTTCACCCGGACTGACCGTCGCCTGCGCCCAATCTGCTCCGACCGCGCGCTGGAACAGCACCCGGTCCCGATCCACCAGAACCGTAATGCCCTGCTCGAGAGTCATACGACGACCAGTCGCGCCTTCATTTACCAAATTCGTTAATGCATTCATCCGTTTAAAACTCAGCGGTTGAATTGCGCCTGCCAATCTTTGCAGACATTGCCAGATTATCTCCTTTTCAATCCCGATAAAATAGGTTTTAAGGCCTGATTTATCAAGCACTATTTGTTCAGCATTGGCGTTGATAATTAAACTCGCCAGCGCCGGTCTGGCCGATTCCATGAGAATTTGACGCGCTTCACTTAAAATTTGCGCCAGATTTGCCAGAGTCTCGGCAACATTTGGATTCAGTTCACGCTTGACCGCCGGCAAGAGCTGATTGCGGATAAAATTCCGTTCGCAATCGTCGATCAGATTGGTATGGTCTTCAACGAACGCCAATTTTTTTTCACGTGCATAAGCATACAGTTCGTCTTTACCGGCGAATAATAGGGGTCGGACCAGGTTGTCTCTTTTTAGCGTAATCCCGGACAAGCCGTGCAGTCCGCCGCCTTTCAATATTCTTAGTAAAATTGTCTCAGCCTGATCGTCCCGGGTATGAGCGGTAGCGACCACCCCGCCCGGGTATCCCTCTGCGATTTTCTGAAAAAATGCGTAGCGCAATTCGCGTCCTGCCATTTCCAGCGAAATACGTCGTTTCCGCGCCATTTTCGGCACGTCCGCCCTTTCAACCAAAAAAGTCAGCGATCGCTCGGCACAGAATCGCCGCACCAATTCTTCATCGCGATCGGCGAGTGCGCCCCGAATCTGATGATTAAAGTGCGCCACGACTATCTCGATTTCCCAGCGACTGCGCCGCGCCAGTAATAAATCCAGCAGGCACATCGAATCGACTCCACCCGAAACGCCCGCGATCACGGTCCGGACGTCATCCAGAAGGCGATTATCCTCGACAAAACTGGTAAATTTTCGCATCAGACCGGGAGCTTTCACCGTAGTTCACCATCCTTCATATAAGGATTATAGCGCAGTTCGTGCTGAATGGTGGTGCTAATGCCGTGACCGGGATAGACTTCGGTCTCCGGCGCCAGTTTTTTCAATTTTTCGAGACTGCCTTTCAATTCCTGCCAGGAACCGCCCGGAAAATCGGTCCGACCGATCGAATTCCGGAACAGGGTGTCGCCCGAAAAAAGTTTTCCGTTGATCAAATAACACACGCCGCCGGGCGTATGACCGGGAGTGGTAATTACCTTTATCTTAAATGCGCCGATTTCGAATAACTCTTCATCTACCAGATAAGTTACGTCGTGCGGTACTTTAGTGATTCCGATGCCCAGCATCAAGCCAAAAGGGATGGCTGTTTTCAGAACGGCTTTTTCCCGTTCATGCAGGTAAAACGGAATATCGAAATACTTCTGCACATCGGAAGCGCCCGCCAGATGATCAGGATGGGCATGCGTATTCAAAATCGCTAACGGCTGAATTTTTAGCTCACTGGCTTTTCCGATTATCTCAGCGGCGGAACCGCCGGGATCGATAATCAGTCCGCAACCGGTCAGCGGATCGCCCACCAGCCAGACATTTTCTCCATATTGCCGGGTAATGATCTGTTCTATCAGCATTATAGATTATCAGATTTCCCCAAAGACTAAATCGTTCAGGTTCTGCAATTTTTCACGGAACGAATGCGGGTAAAAATACCAGACCGCAGCCGCAATTGAACTGAGCAGTGAATTTCCATCCTGCGGCGAAAAACAGAAACCCATAATTTCATTATCACCTTTGACTGTCAGACTGGGAACGGACACCACCGATTGATTGATGATGCGACCGAGGAATCCCATATCGCGGGCGAAGGAGAAAATCAGACTTGAGAGGGTTTTATTGGTCAAGGCGATCAGAGGATTGCTTTCCAGCTTATTAATAACCGTTGGTAAGGTTATCGCGCGTTTCAACTTCATGTCAAAATGAACCGTGTGCAGATATTGCGTATTGACCTTCATCGACGATGAAAACAGATCAAGTTCAATTCCAATCGTCCGAAATAAGGAAGCCGCATCGTGCGCCTGATAAGTCCCAAAATTATCATCTTTGGGTAAGCTGATCTGCGGCGCCGGTATAAAAGCTTTGGGTTCGCTGATATCACTTGCGCGACGAATACACACAAAGCGCCCCCAATCCAGAAAATGTTCGCCATTCTCATCGAACGCCAGGGTTTTTATCAGAGCGGCGATATTGTGAGCATTACAGGAAACAATGCGAACGAACTGAACCTGACCTTGTTGAAGCGCTTCATCGTTGATATCGTAAGCGTAATCCAGACCGAAGCCGGCCGCGCGGGTCTGAGCAATGAAAAATTTCGGTTCGCCGGTCAAACGCGAATATACTTCCGTTTTATTTTTAAGTGGCTCATCGTCTGGTGAACAATCGATTATCACCGCCGCCCGCTCGAGCGCCTCCTCGGCTGTGTAATCGATCTTGCATCCGACACTGACGAATTCATCCGCAATTTTCTCACTTACACAAAGTTTTGCCCCGCGCGCTGAGAGCCCTTTCAGAAAGGCTTTATTTCCTAAATCTTTTAAATTCGGCTGGAAGGAAATCTCTTCGATTCCCAATTGTTCAAAACGCCCTAGCAATACACCAATCAGCGGTGCTCCAACCGTTCCGGTTCCGACTATATGCACGATTTTGCGCGCCATTTATTTTCCTCTTTTACTACGTAGTTATTCTTATTAAAAATAGCGACATAAATTAACACAAAATTTCACGATAAAAAATCGCAAAGCGTAAAATGCCGAATAATCGTAGAACAGGCATTCTTGCCTGTTTATGTTCCGTAGGATAGGCATTCCTGCCTGTCTATGTTCCGTAGGATAGGCATTCTTGCCTGTCTATGTTCCGTAGGATAGGCATTCCTGCCTGTCTATGTTTCGCAGGATAGGCATTCCTGCCTGTCTATGTTTCGCAGGATAGGCATTCCTGCCTGTCTATGTTCCGCAGGATAGGCATTCTTGCCTGTCTATGTTTCGCAGGATAGACATTCCTGCCTGTCTATGTTCCGTAGGATAGGCATTCTTGCCTGTTTATGTTCCGTAGGATAGGCATTCCTGCCTGTCTATGTTCAGTAGGATAGGCATTCTTGCCTGTCGAAAATGAACAGCCTGGAAAGGCTGTTCTACGGTTTACCTCAAAACGTCATATTCATGCTGATTCCGGGTAATAATTTATCCCTGACAGGAAATATGACCAGCGACAATTAAAGAACGTGTAGGTCGAGTTGTCAACTCGACCATGGGCGATTTGACAGATCGCCTTACAAAGCAGGATCAGGCAAACTTCCTCTAGTCAAGGAATTGCCATTCAACTCCAAAAACTTTTAACCGATTGCGGTAATTCATCCCGGGTATGGTTGCAAAAGCGCGCCCTTCTGCGTTATAGATCACATAAAAAATGTGGAAATCGCCGATATGCCCGCCAATCCGCGCGATCAGATTCAGACGGTTGTTGGTAAAATATTCCGTTCCGAAAGTACCAATACCACGTAATTCTTCAAACCAGGCCAGTTTCGCGTTCGAATCCCAATAGGTCATTTCTCCGGCGACATACAAACGCAGATTATCCTTGAATAAGTCGATTTCCTGGCGAATTTGTCCCCAGCCCTGCAACCAGACGCCGTCCTTATTATTGGAAAACAGACTGCGCGCGGTCAGGGTCATGCGCCACGGTAAAGTCAATCGTCCGTTGGCAGTCAGATAAATCGCGTCCAGATTTTGGAAATGGTAGGTCAAGGTCGTATCATCGATCGCCGTTTTATGCGGCACATAAAAATCCGCATTGACCTGGTTGAAGGTCAAACCCAATTGCAATCTGCGACTAAAATGTTGGTAATCAACCGTACCGATCCGATATTCATAACCTTCGCTGTCAAGCGGCCGGTTGGCGGCGAAATTCAGACGATAGATCAGCGGATATTGAGCATAGGTGGTCACCATCCGCATCCCGATTTGATTTTTGGGATTTATCTGAAACCGGATAAATATTTCACCGTCGAAAAACCGCCCAATCGCGCCAACGGCAGTTCCCAATTGGATTTTCTCCCGGTTTGAAAAAATCCCGATCTGACCAGCCGGCAGGTTTTGACGCTCATAAAAACCATTCCTCAGAGTCACCGAACGGCTCATCGGATTATACTTCATCGCCAGGCGCAAGCGAGCAATCTGGCGCTCGTAATAAAACACGAATTCCGATTGATCCGCCACGCCTTTGAATCCAAATCGCGCGTCATTAACATATTGCCCATAATTGAAATTTGACTGCTGAAAACCGATGGCGACGGAATCGCTTTCAGTCGCTTTCGTGGCTAGGCCGCCCAGACTCGCCCGGTACTCTTTGATATTGCCGTTCGATGAAGGCAACAAATAAGCTGATAAAGCGGAGGGCATGATTTTAACATAACCCGGAAGATACTTTTGATAACCGGTATTCAGGTCAATTCGCCAATTTTTCAGAGCAGTCTGCAAATCCAACCGATACGTTTGCGAAATGCTCTCGCCGGTCGCTGATGGATTAGCCCCGAGAACACCGTAATAACTATCGTAACCCACATTTTCACCGACGAAACGCCAGACGCTAGTGCTGTCCGGCATTGTCCCGCAAAGCAACAGGCTGAAATTTTTAAATCCGTAATCGCCGCGATAATAATCGAACCGCGAAAATACCTTTTCACGAATAAAATAATTCGGTTTTATCATCATTGAATTCGATTCAAAAGTGACCTGATCGAACCGCGGATTAAGCCAGGTCAGCGGCACCTGCCCGTACACCGGATCAGCTAGCCGCAAACCGCCGCAGTTCATAGTCAGAGCCGTCACCGGCAAATCGAACGTCCGGATAACGCCTTTGACGCCCCAATCGTCATACGGCAGAAAAATATAATTACTCTGTCCAAAAATCTGATCGCCAATATTGTATATACCCGGCGACTGAACGTCCTCTCTAACCGAACTTAAAACGATCTGGAGCGAATCCTCACTGATACCCGCTTCCACCCAAGTAGTACACAAGCTGACGATCAGGAAAAACTTAGCCAATCTCATTTCAGCGGATTTCCTCTCTGAAATAAGGTATCGCACGTATGACCTGCTGAGCCGTTACCGGCACAAAAAAAAGAAAAATCGCCAAATTCAAAATAATATGAATCACGCTAAACGCTAATCCCGCCACTAAAGTCGTTAGCACTCCCTGCCAGTTAAAGCCAGCCGACAAGGGAAAAGCCAGTGAAACACAAATATCATAGAATAAAGTCAACATCCCGCCAAGCAGTCCGATCACGATAAAGTTCGCAATCCGCGGTTGCCAGCTTAAAATAAAACTGCGGCAGAGCCCGCCAATCCCACCAACTAAGGTCATCGCCAGTACCTGCGCAAACAGCATTGGCGGGAAGATCAATCCCGAACCCAGCGGATTTAATGACGAGAAAATTAACTCGCCCAGACCACCGATGATCAGCCCGGACTTCCAGCCCATCAACGCTCCCGCTAAAAATACCAGGGCGGTTACCAGCTCCACATTCGGAATAAAAGCCAGAGCAATGCCGACTCCTACGATAAGCGCGATAAATATTGCCGAATAGGTTATTTTTCTAATCCTTGAATTCACAGAACTCTCATTTAGCCAGTGGCAATTTACAAATCGGTTTCGATAATTCAAGGAGTCTTTAGGCTATTTCTCCCCGGGTTCCGGTTCCCCTTTGAACAATACCCGTTTGAAATAGCCGCCCTTGGCTGTCCATTTACCTTCGGACAGATCAGCCTCGATATCGTTTTTCATGTGTTTGAGACGCGTATCGAGTTCATCGATATAATACACGACCATCGCTTCCAGGAATTGAGGTTCACGCGGCGATTGAAATTCGTATTTACCCTGATGCGAAAGCAAAATGTGTTCGAGCTTCAGTCGCAATAATTCCGGGAATTCGGCAATTGTCAGACATTCTTCATGCACAACGTCACGTCCCAACACCAGATGCCCGATAAAATTCCCTGTGTCGGAATAAGTTATCGTCATTCCAGCCGCCAGCTCTTGCAATTTACCAATGTCATGCAACATTATACCGCTGATGACCAGATCGCGATCCAGTTCCGGGTAAGCGCGACAGACTCCTTCAGCCATCCGGCACATGGTATGCAGGTGCTCCAGCAGACCACCCCGGAAAGCGTGATGTAAAATCATCGAACCGGGATGCGTGCGGATCTGATCGCCGTATTTTTCATAAATCGCCAGAACGACCTGCTTGAGAAAGGGATTTTTCAGCGACTGAATCAATTCCAGCAAATCTTCCCACATTTTGTCGATATCTTTGGTTGTACTCAGCAGTAAATCAATGATATCATAACCTTCGCTACGGTCGCGCTCAGGGATAACCTGGCGGATCTTTTCGACTTTGATCTGTAATTCATTATTAAATGATGTGACGACGCCCTGCACTTTGACCGCATCCCCTTTTTCGAATTGGCTGGCCAGTTTTTCAGTATCATCCCAGATTTTTGCATTAATTTTTCCGGTGCGATCGACCAGCATCAGATCAAGATAGAGTTTTTCATCCTTGGTCTTTCGGATAGTCTTGTTAAAAACGCCGAAAAATGAAATGACACTATCATTTTCCTTGAGATCGCTGATAAATGTTTTACTCATACACTCCCTCTTTCTTTTCCAGAATTAAAGCAGAGCCGACACCCAAAGTCAAGGTTTTTTTCTACAAAAAAGAAAAAGGCTTCCGCAAAACAGAAGCCCTGATTTTTTCTTTAAGTGGTTAAAGCGTAAATGTACGTTCGCGGCAGATAATGTCGAGGCTTTCCAACTCGCTTAGTACCGGATTATATATTTCCGGCATAACCGGCGCCAGCACTCCGGTGAGGTTGATTTTCCCCTCTAAGATCAGACGGGTGGCAATCGCGGCGGGCAGACTGACAGTGCGCGCCATCGAAGAATCTCCACCCGGAATGCCAAAATCGATTAAGGTCGAAGTGATCTTTTCCTTTTTATCCGGATATTCGGCGATAAACTCGTGATAGAGAACGAGCATATCGCGTTCGTTTTCGCCGTAAGGCATCTTTGTTAGAAAACGCGTCGTCATGACGTCCAGCAAGGTCGGATCGGTTTCCGGCAAAGCCTCGTTGCTGGTCAATCCCAGCCATTCCAGATCGGCGATGACTTTATCATTGGCGTCGGCTCCCAGAAAGCGTCTCAAGGCTTGCGGCGTGCTCTCGCCCGCTTTAGCAGATACCAGTTTTCGGATCAATCCATCAAAGGTCGATCCCGCCAGGTCGGCGCGTTTTTCATCGCTTAACAGCCCGAGTTTGGCAATGCAGAAAAGTGTATCACACCAGCCGACATTCCTGATCGTACCGCGAAACATGGTTCGCGCAGATTTCAAACCATAGGTTTCCAGATAGGGCAAAGAATTACGATTGGGATAGGTTTCAAAATGCATATTTTCAACCGTTAACGGCCAGCGGTTTTTAAAAAGCTCTTTTCCGGGAACCTCAATGATTTTTCCGTCTTCGAGATATTTTGCATCATTGCGTCCCGCCATCAGAACTCCGCGCGGACTCCAGCTGAATTTGTATCCAAACGGATTGGTGTTGGCTTCCGGCGCCGGCAGACCGCCGCAGTAGGATTTGAAACTAACAACCTTCCCCCCTATTTTCTCGACGGAATGAATTATGCGCATTGCCGACATATGATCGATTCCGGGATCGACGCCGATTTCGTTGAGGATCAGAATACCGGCGGTCCGGGCTGATTTTTCCAGAGCTTTCATCGCCGGGCTGATGTAGGAGGTCGTTACCATGTGTTTTTTAAGTTCGACACAAAGGTTGGCGACTTTGACATGATGAATGTATGGTAGTAGACTGATCGCCAGATCACATTGGCTGACCAAGCGACGCAGTTCCGCCTCATTTTCGACATTGAGCGCGACGGCTCTGCCGTGCGGATGACCTGCGATTAGTTTATCGGCTTTACTGATTGTACGGGTCGCGACTGTG
>Ga0265297_10006890_pt1 | contig 16119 bp, 12 predicted proteins | sample Munlanlwell13791_FD_192502 | JGI IMG/M metagenome (GOLD analysis project Ga0265297, IMG submission 192502) | Leachate microbial communities from a municipal landfill in Southern Ontario, Canada - Leachate well 137-91 | ecosystem: Engineered > Solid waste > Landfill > Unclassified | place... | reverse complement strand
ACTCTGGCCACTCGGCGACGATGTGCAATTCATCCCCGGCCATGGTGCCGCCTCCACCTTTGGCTGGGAGCGCCACCACAATCCCTTCGTCGGCGACGACGCCTAGCGCCGTTTGTACCAACCGGTCAGCGCAAGGCGGGTACGCCGCGCCGGCAGCACCTCGTGCCAGTAGAGTTCGGACAGGAAGGTCACCAGGGTGCCACCGGCCGGCACGATATCGATGGCCTCGCCCTCGCCCGAGGGATCCGGCCAGAAGCGCAACAAGCCCCCGTCGGCATCGGTCCAGGCCTCGTTCAGGTAGACGATGGTGGTCAGGGTACGCCGGTCGTCGTCACGGAAGCGATCCAGATGCTTCTTGTAGTAAGTCCCTTGCGGGTAGACCGCGAAATGGGATTCCAGCTCGTGCAAGCCGAGGAAGAAATCCCGGTTGACCGCCTGCCTGAGCGCTTCGGTCGAGTCGACATAGGCCTGGACGGCCGGGTGGGGGTCGTCCACCTCCACCCAGAGGATGTGGTCGCCGCGAATTTCCGAAACCACGGCCGACTGCCCGGGGCCGACCCCGGCGTCATGAAAGGCGCCGGCATCATGTCGAGCCAGGCACTCCGCCCGCAGACCCGCGACTTCCGCCGGCGGCAGGAAGTCGGGCAGCACGCACCAACCCTTTTCGGCCAATCCGGCTAAAACGATATTCAAGTGTTCAATCTTCATCCGCCAATTATCGCCAATCCGCCCGGGAAAAGTGATCCAGATCGAAAAATTGCAAGAAATCAATCTCGCCGGACGCGATGTCTATTTCAGACCGCATTTCTGCATCAACTTGGCCTCGCCGCAGGCAATCTCATCCATGGCGCACTTCACCCAGTCGGCGTTTTCCTGCCGAAAACAGGCCGTAAAGGTTCCGTCGGGCCCCGGCCGGCATTGCTTGCTGGCCTGCCGGGCGGTATCGATGCAGGCGCCATAGTCAGCGGAGCAGGCGGGATCGGCGCCCAGGGTCACGGTATTGAGGCTGTTGCCGCTGATATCCTGGCTCTGGTTGTGCTGGCGCAGTTCGGCGATCTTCTTGCGACTTGCTTCGAAGCACTTGGCGGCGGCGACTTTGGTATCCGATTCGGCGACGGTCGCCTTGCGCTCCATCGGTTGCAGGCTGACCACCGTTCCGGCGTTGTCGCCCGGGCCCAGGGCGAGGCTGTCGCTGTGCGGCAGGTAGCCGGACGCGGAAACCTCGATGCGATAGCTGCCCGGCTTCAGGTTCTGCCACTGGACCTGACTTCCGCCGGCGCTGGCCTGGCCCGCGCCGGACAACTGCACGCGCGCGCCGGAGACCGGCTGCCGGGTGCGGGCGTCCTCGACCCGGATCGACAGGCCGGCCGGGGCACGCTGCTCCTGGCCCTTGTTCAGGCGCAGGGTCACGGCATAGTCCGTCTGCGCGGCCGGATTCACGGTCAGGCCCTGGGAAGCGCTCAGATAGCCGGCGGCCGAGGCCTCGACCGTGCTGCTGCCGCGCGCCACCCGGTCGAACGACAGGCTGCCGCCGGGGGCGGTGGCTTCGGAAGCGCCCTCCGGCGAACGGATGCGTACGCTGGCCCCGGCGATGGCCGCGCCGGTCCTGGCATCGACCACCCGCACGGCGACCCGGCCATGCGTCGGCACGATGCGTTCCTTGGCCACGGTCGCCGGCAATTCATAGCTGCGGCGCTTGAGCGGGTTCACCGTCAGTTCCAGTTGCGCCGGCTCATAGCCTTTCACGCTGACCTTGACCTGATAGCTGCCCGGCGGGATGCCGGCGCAAGTCAGGCCGGTGCTGCGGCCGTCCGGGCAGACCTGGCCGAAATTCGGCCCGTTCATCTGCAGCCAGCCCGGCTGGCCGAGCGCCTTGCCGGTCTCGGCGTCCTTGACTCGTACCAGCAGGGTGCTGGGCAGTCCCTTCAGGAAGGCCGCGTCGATGAAGGACAGGGGATCGGGCGCCAGCGCCTTGATGCGCTTGATGACCGGCAGCAGAGTGTAGTTCTGTTCCGCCACCACCGGGTTCTCCAGGCCGCCGTAACGGCGGTAGACGAAGCTGTACCACTGGCCGAGATAAGCGCTGGCCTGGCCGTAGGCCGCGCGATAGTCGTCGACCAGGCGGTTGACCTTAGCCGTGAAGTCGGCCGCCTCGGGTTTGCCGTTGGCGATCAGGTCGCGCAGGTCGGCCTGCAGTTTTTCGGCCTGGCCTGTGGCGGCCTCGATCAGGGTCAGGTACTTGCCGGCATTGGCGCGCAGTTGCTCATACTCGGCCCGGGTCGCCTCCGGGTCGTAATAGAGGTTGGCGGCGATCTCGTCCACCAGCATGGCCTGGCCGAGCAGGTCGGCCGCCTGCAGGCCGGTGTACATGATGGCGGCACCGGTATCGACCGGGTGGAACACCGTATAACCCACGCCCTCGACCGTCTTGCCGACCCCCCAGACGGCGCCGGCCCCGGTGTACCACAGGGCATTGCCGAAGCTGCTGCCGAAGGCGCCGAGCACGCCCTTCTCCTTGCTCAGCCGGTAGAAGCCTTCGCCGCCGGCCTCGACGCCCTTGCCGAACAGTTCCACCACCATCTCGGCCGGCTCGGTGACGGCGTGTTTGAAGGCATTGTTCATGGCCTCCCAGTTGTTGATGCCACGATCCTCCATTGCCGCCTGCTCGCGTTCGATGCGGTAGCCGTGCGACAGCGAGCCGGCCACGGGCAGCACCGCCGCCGCCACACTGGCGCCCTTGGCCACCCTGGGCATGATGTTCCTGAGCGCCTGGAGCGCGCTGCCGCCCTTGCCGGCCGCGGCCTCGACCGCGGTGCTGATGGTCCTGGCCTTCTGGGCCGCCTCGACCAGCCCGGTGCCCTTGCGGATGACATCGTCGACCGTCTCGCCCATGGCCTTCAACTCCAGCCGCGCCTCGGCCGGCGCGATTTCGCCATTGGCCAGACGGCGCAGCACCTCGGTGGCCTGCTCGGTCCTGGCCGGCACCTTGCCGCCCAGGGCCTCGACCCGCGTCACGATCTGCTTGTCGAACTGCTTGACGTACTGCCTGGCCTGCTCCTGGTACCAGCCCTGGGCGGCGGCCTCGGCCTCCTCCATGATCTTGAGCGCGCGCGGATCGTCCGCCGCCAGGCCCATGGCCTTCACCTTGCCGGCCGCCTCGTCGACGATGTCCATGGCCTTGTTGCGGGCCAGGTTGCTCTTGTATTCCATGACCTTGCCGAGTTGCTCGACGTCGCGCAGGGCCTGGTTCTTCGGCCCGGTGATGATGGCCTCACCCTCGCCCTGCAGGCCGCCATAGGACTCGCTGCCGAGGTAGTCGGTCACCTCGACGTTGTGGCGGTGGGCAAACTCGGTCGCCTCCCTGGCGTAGCGTTCGGCGGCAGCCGGATCGGCCGGCCGCACCTTGCCGGTGGCGGCCTCGAAATAGGCCTCCTGGACACTCCGGCCGCTGTCCTTGATGCGGATGTCCTGGTAGACCTTTTCCTTGACCAACTGGCCGGCCTCGTTGACCCGTTCAACCTCGCCCACCTCCACCCGCGCGGTGACGTCCCAGTCCTGGCCCACCTTGATCTCGCCGGACGGATTGGTGGCCTCGAAAAAGCCGATCTTGTCCGGGCTCACGCCGAGCTGGTCGGCCAGACGCTGGCGTACCAGGTCCTTGGTGCCCTGCTCGACGGCGGCCAGTTCGCGTTTGGCCGCGAGCTTGAGTTCGTCGCCACCGAACCTGTTCAGCCGGCTGATCGCCATCGGGTCCTGCCGGAGCGCCAGTACGGCCTGGCGCTGGCGCAAGGCATCGCCGGACTTCACGGCCGCCTGAAACTCCTTGATGCTGGCATCGGCATTGGCGACCGCCTTGACATAGGCCTTGTCGGCCAGGGCCGGCGGAACCATGGCCAGCGTAGCCATGACCAACAGTAAAGCGATGGATGATGTGCGCATGGCCGGCCCCTATTTCAGCCACTTGATCAGGCCGTCGAGCAGGCCCGGGGTGAAATCGGCCTGCAATTTACCGGCATAGCGTTTGAGCAGGTCGGGCGTGATCGAGCCTTCCTGAATGTCCTTCAGGCGCTTGGCGGCACCCTTGCCGTCGCCGGCCACCTGCAACAGGATGGCGTCGGCCAGCACGAAACGGTCGTCGCCGGTCGCCCGTGCCATCCGGGAGAAGTATTTCCGGCCCCGCTCGATCTGGCCGGTGAGGGCATACAGGCCGGTCAGGGTCGCCACCTGCAGCCACTCCGGCCCGGCCTCGTCATAGGCGAACGCGATTTCCAAGTGGTGGACCGCCTCGGGATAGCCGTGGCGGGCGATGGCCAGGCTCGCCAGCTTGACGCGGGCGGCGTTCTGGGCCGGATCGAGGCTGAGCACCTGTCGGTAGGCGTGCTCGGCCAGGGCGCGGTCCTCGTCGCGGCCGGACAGGACCGCCAGGTCGCCCAGACGCTGCCAGCGTTCGCCATGCTCGGGAGCCAGGTCGAGGGAGGCCAGCAGGTATTCGCTGGCCCGGTCCGTTTCGCCGGCCCGAGCCAGCGCCTCGGCGATGCCGGCGCGCACATCGGCGAGCCGGTCGAGGGCGTCTAGGCTGATCGGCGGGTGCCTGAACTGCTCGGCCAGATCCGCCTCCGCCGCGGCCAGTTCGGACGGTATCCTGGTGTCGGCGGCCGGCGAAGGAGTAATCACGGCCTTGGGTGCCGACCAAACCACCGGAGATACGGCAAGAAACGCCAACAAAGCCAGGGTGCATCCCTGCCGGCCCAGCCTGGTCATTGCCATCCTGATTCCCCTTGCGTCATACCGAACCGCCACACCTCGTCCTGCGACGTTTAACCACTATAGCAAACGGGGTTTGCTGCGGGCAGCCGGGGGCGGGCAATTATTCCGGTTTCATGTCACGGTTATCTATGTTTAGATTCGGTTATGTAATCCGGTAGCCAAGCCCATGACTTATTGCCTTGCCATCAACGTCGACGAAGGAATCGTGTTCTGTTCCGATTCCCGTACCAATGCCGGCACCGACAATGTCAGCACCTATTCCAAGATGCATACCTTCGCCTGGCCGGGCGAACGCTTCTTCGTGCTGCTCTCCGCCGGCAACCTGGCCACCACCCAGTCCGTGGTCAAGAAACTCAACAGCGACGTTCCGGGCGGCCTGATACCCAACCTGCACAGCGTCAACAGCATGCAGGAAGCGGCCGACTACGTCGGTATCGTCAGCAGTGTGGTGCAGAAGCAGCAGCTCGAGCGGGATACCGCCAGTACCAATTTCGAGGCCAGCTTCATCTTCGGCGGCCAGATCGCCGGCCAGGCCCCGGAGATCTATCTGGTCTATCCGCAAGGCAACTACATCCACGAATCGCGCGAGCATCCTTTCCTGCAGATCGGCGAGATCAAGTATGGCAAGCCCATCCTCGACCGCGTCGTCAAGCGCGGCCTCGACATCGAGCGGGCCGCCCGCTGCGCCCTGGTGTCGATGAACTCCACGGTACGCAGCAATGTCACGGTCGGGCCGCCGGTGGAAATGCTCATCTACCAGCGCGACTCTTTTACCGAGGGCCACCGCCTGTACCTCACCGAGGACGATCCCTTCGCCCGCGAAATTTCCGAGCGCTGGAACCAGGGACTGACCCATGCCCTGGAAAACCTGCCCCGTTTCCCCTGGGAGATGGAGGCCACCGGCACCGAGGATCACCGGGTATTCAGCTTCCCGGGCAAACCGCCGGAAAATTGACCTGCCATGGGCATGCTAATTGCTGCTCATGGCATGCCCAAGCCACCCTGAGACGCAATGTCCATCCATATCGCCATCCGGCACACCACGCATTATCGCTTCGACCGCCCGATCAGCCTGAGTCCCCATGTCGTCCGCCTGCGCCCCGCCGCGCACAGCCGTACCCCGATCCAGTCCTACAGCCTGACGGTCAGGCCGGGCCAGCATTTCATCAACTGGCAGCAGGACCCGTTCGGCAACTGGCTGGCCCGCCTGGTGTTCCCGGAAAAGGCCCGCGAACTGCTGGTCGACGTCGAGGTGATCGCCGACATGACGGTGATCAACCCGTTCGACTTCTTCATCGAGGAGTATGCCGAGCAATGGCCGTTCACCTATCCCGACGCACTAAAAAAGGAACTCGCGCCCTATCTTGAGGCGCACGAGAACAGCCCCTTGCTGGACGCCTGGCTGGCCGACATCGAGCGCACGCCCACCCCGACGGTCGATTTCCTGGTCGAACTGAACCGGCGCCTGCAACAGGCCATCGGCTACGCCATCCGCCTGGAACCGGGCGTGCAGACCTGCGAGGAAACCCTGACCAAGGCGCTCGGTTCCTGCCGGGACACCGGCTGGCTGCTGGTCCAGGTCCTGCGCCACCTCGGCCTGGCGGCACGCTTCGTGTCCGGCTACCTGGTCCAGCTTACCGCCGACGAGAAGTCGCTCGACGGCCCGTCCGGCCCGGAACACGACTTCACCGATCTGCACGCCTGGGCCGAGGTCTATATCCCGGGCGCCGGCTGGGTCGGCCTCGACCCCACCTCCGGCCTGTTCGCTGGCGAGGGCCACATCCCGCTCGCCTGCACGCCGCACCCGAGCAGCGCCGCACCCATAGCCGGCCTCACCGAGCCGTGCGAGGTCGAGTTCAGCTTCAGCAACACGGTGACCCGGTTCAAGGAAGACCCGCGCGTCACCAAACCCTACAGCGACGAACAATGGAGCCATATCCAGGCCCTCGGCCGCCTGGTCGACGAGCGTCTGGAACAGATGGACGTGCGCCTGACCCAGGGCGGCGAGCCCACCTTCGTGTCGATCGACGACATGAACGCACCGGAATGGAACACCGCCGCGCTCGGCGCACACAAGCGCGAGCGTTCCGAGGTGTTGGTCCGGCGCCTGAAGGAGCGTTTCGCCCCGGGCGCCCTGCTGCACACCGCGCAGGGCAAGTGGTATCCGGGCGAGCCGCTGCCGCGCTGGGCGCTCGGCCTGTACTGGCGCAAGGACGGCGCACCGATCTGGCGCGACGACCAGCTGCTGGCCGAGGCCGGTCGCGACTACGGCCACGGCCATGAGGACGCCCGCCGCTTCGCAGACCACCTGGCCCGGCATCTCGCCCTGGCCGGTAAGTACGTCATCCCGGCCTACGAAGACGCCCTGCACTACCTGTTGCAGGAGGCCGAACTGCCGGCCAACATAGACTTGGCCAGGGTCGACCTGAAGGATGACATGGTCCGCCGCACCCTGGCCGACAAGCTGTCGCGCGGTCTCGACACCCCGGCCGGCTATGTCCTGCCGGTGGCCTGGAGCGTCGATGGCTGGTACTCGGCAACCTGGCCGATGCGCCGGGAACGCCTGTACCTGGTTCCCGGCGACTCGCCGGTCGGCCTGCGCCTGCCGCTGGCATCGCTGCCCTGGGTGGCCGAGGCCGAGCGGGAGTCGATGGGCGAGACCGATCCGTTCGAAGTCGGGGCGCCGCTGCCCGACTTCCATGGCGAGATCGCCGCCCGCTACAGCCATATCGACCCGGTCCCCGATCCGCATCCGGAGATCCACCCGCAACCGGTCGCCGACCTGCCGCAAGGCAAGGTCTCGGTACCCCACACCGCTGTCTGCGTCGAGGCACGCGGCGGTTGCCTGCACGTCTTCCTACCCCCGCTCGAACGTCTGGAGCACGCCCTCGACCTGATCGCCGCGGTCGAACAGACTGCCGCCGCGCTCAAGCTGCCGGTGGCGCTGGAGGGTTATGCCCCGCCCTCCGACGGCCGCCTGGAAAAACTGCTGGTGACGCCCGACCCCGGCGTCATCGAGGTCAACATCCACCCGTCCCGGACCTGGGACGAGCTGGTTTCCCGCACCGTCGCCCTGTATGAAGAGGCGCGCCTGACCCGCCTGGGCACCGAGAAGTTCATGCTCGACGGCCGCCACACCGGCACCGGCGGCGGCAACCACATCACCCTGGGCGGCCCCACGCCGGCCGACAGTCCCTTCCTGCGCCGGCCCGACCTGCTCAAGAGCCTGGTCACCTACTGGCAGCACCACCCGGCCCTGTCCTACCTGTTCTCCGGTCTGTTCGTCGGCCCCACCAGCCAGGCGCCGCGCGTCGACGAAGGCAAGACCGAGGCGATGTACGAACTGGAGATCGCCTTCGCACAGGTGCCCTTCGGCGGCACCACCCAGCCCTGGCTGGTCGACCGCCTGTTCCGCAACCTGCTTGCCGACCTGACCGGGAATACCCATCGCTCGGAATTCTGCATCGACAAGCTCTACTCGCCCGACACCGCATCCGGCCGCCAGGGCCTGCTGGAATTCCGCGCCTTCGAGATGCCGCCGCACGCGCGCATGAGCCTGGCCCAGATCCTTCTGCTGCGGGCCCTGGTGGCACGCTTCTGGGCCCAGCCCTACGACCGTCCGCTGGTGCGCTGGGGCACCGAGCTGCATGACCGCTGGATGCTGCCGCACTACCTGTGGCAAGACCTGAGGGAGGTGGTGGCCGATCTCAACCAGGCCGGCTACCCGTTTCAGGATGACTGGTTCGCGCCCTTCCTGGAATTCCGCCTGCCCCGCCACGGCAGCCTGCAGGTCGGCGGCATCGAGCTGGAACTGCGCGCCGCCATCGAACCCTGGCCGGTGCTGGGCGAGGAGACCACCCGCGCCGGCACCGCCCGGTTCGTCGATTCCTCGGTCGAACGCCTGCAGATCAAGGCCAGCGGCCTCACCGACGGCCGCTACGCGGTGGTCTGCAACGGCCGCCGGGTGCCCATGAAGAGCACCGGCGTGCATGGCGAATACGTCGCCGGGGTGCGCTACCGGGCCTGGCAGCCGGCCTCGGCCCTGCACCCGACCATCGCCCCGCATGCGCCGTTGGTGGTCGACCTGGTCGACCTCTGGAACCAGCGCGCCCTGGCCGGCTGCACCTATCACGTCATGCACCCGGGCGGGCGCAACTACGAACACCTGCCGGTCAACGCCAACGAGGCCGAGGCCCGTCGCCACATCCGTTTCCAGGACATCGGCCACAGCGCCGGCTACTACGCCGCGCCGCCGTGGACGGGCACGCTGGCCGGTTTCCTGCCGGCCGGCAGCCCGATCGGGCCGACGGCCCCGCCCGAAGAGGAGCCGTCGGGCGAATACCCCTATACCCTCGACCTGCGCAGGTAGCCACCACCGGCAGACCGTAGACGCCATCCCGGAACAGGACCGCGAGAAATAACTGCAGCGCGCTCTTGAAGAAGGCCCTGCAGCGCGCCTTTCTGGGCAGGCACCACGACTGAGTCCCCTGATCTGAGGCGGCTGGATTGTCTGCCGCGTGCGCGCTGCAGTAGCCCCTACCTGCCGGCTACATGAAACACCTACTTCGCGCCTGCATACCAGAACAAGCGGCAACCCGAATGCTCCAACTCACAATCCGGACAGCAGTCGATCCGGCCAATCACGAGAGAAGGAGCAATCATGAGCACTGTTTACACTGAAGTCCTGCGCGCCAACGAGGCCTACGTCGGCACGTTCGGCGACAAGGGCAAGCTGGCCATGCCGCCAGCCCGCCGCTTCGCCATCCTGACCTGCATGGACGCCCGCCTGGACCCGGCCAAATTCGCCGGCCTGGCCGAAGGTGACGCCCATGTCATCCGCAACGCCGGCGGCCGGGCCAGCGACGACGCCATCCGGTCCTTGGTGATCTCCTACAAGCTGCTGGGAACCCGTGAATGGTTTGTCGTGCATCACACCCACTGCGGCATGGAAACCTTTACCGACTCCGTCATGCGCGGCCTGCTGGCGAGCAGCCTGAAGACGGCCAAGCTGGGAGCGGGCGGCTGGAGCGACGAAGGTCCAGGACCCGGCTCGCACGAGGGCGACTATGTCGACTGGCTGACCATACAGGACCAGAAAGCCAGCGTGGTGGCCGATGTGGAGCGCATCCGCAAGCACCCGCTGGTGCCCAGGGACATCCCCATCTATGGCTATATCTACGACGTGGGCACCGGCAAGCTGATCGAAGTGCCCGAGGCGATGATCAAGGGCCAGGCCACGGAAGGCGAATTCGCCCACAAGAAGGAACAGCGCAAGGCGGCATGAAGCCGCCAGGCATCGACATCGCACCGGGCGGCGCGTGCCCTCCGCTTCACCCCAGCTGCAAGCTGGCCAGGAAACGGGTTCTGGCATCCGCCAGGGCCAGCTTGGCCGGCTCGTCGAGCAGACGGGCACACTCCGAGTAGAAGGCATCGAACGCCGCCAAGACTTGCGCCTCGTCCAACTTGCGGCCGGGTTTCGGTTTCTCAATCGGCTGCGCACCGTCGAGAGGCCTGAGCACGGCATGGCGCGGGATCATGCGCTGTGCCCCCGACTCCGAAGCGGCCGCGATCGGCCCGGTCTTGACATAGATCTTGCCCTCGAACTCGAAGCGGGCGCCGATGGCCAAGTGCTGAAATTTCATGATCTGAACCGGTTGGATAACGACAGCCATTTTATGGCCATCGGCCATGCCTGGTGGCAACCAACTTTCCGGCTAACGCGGTCCAGCTGCTACAGCAAGCGATGGTCTATCGTACCCCTCACGAAATAGGGACTGCCCCCTGTTGGCCGGCCGATGGCTGGCCCGTTGTCCAGAGCTCTACTGGTACCCCATATCGACCCGGTTCTTCCCGATGCAAGGCTGGCGGCATAGATCAGGAACCGGTCAGAAAGGTGCCGGGCTTGCGAACGTCAGCGGCTCGCCTGTGACAGGATGCGTCAAGGCCAGCGACCAGGCGTGCAGCAGCAGCCGCGAGGCCATCGCCTGCACGTCGGGCGGCGCATACAGGGTATCGCCCAGGATCGGATGCCCAAGGGCGCGCAGATGCACGCGTAACTGATGCGAACGGCCGGTGACCGGTTCCAGTTCGACCCGGGTGATCAGCCCGTCCGGGCCATGGCCCAGCAACCGCCAGCGGGTCAGGCTCGGCTTGCCCAGGTCATGATCGACGATGCGCAGGGGCCGGTTCGGCCAGTCGACCATGATAGGCAGGTCGATGATCCCCCACTCGGCCGCGGGCGCGGTCAGCCGCCCGGCCACCATGGCAATGTAGCGCTTGGTCACCGCGCGCTCGGCGAAGGCCATGCTCAAGATACGCTGCGTGGCGGGGCCGCGCGCCATCACCATCAGTCCGGAGGTCGCCATGTCGAGCCGGTGCACGATCAGGGCGTCCGGGTAGCGGACCTGCACCCGCGCACTCAGGCAGTCCTGCTTGTCCGCTCCGCGTCCGGGCACGGCGAGCAGGCCGCTGGGTTTGTCGAATACCAGCAGGGCGTCGTCGGCGTAGAGTGGGGTCATGGCGGCAATGATAGCCAAAGCGCAGCGGACTTGCGTTTCCTGCCGGTACGGGTAGGGTTCCAGCCGTTCAGATCCAGTCCCGCATCCGATGACCGCCGCCAGCGCGATCCTGCTCGCCATCGCCCTTCATGTCACCTGGAACCTGCTGGCCCGCCACGTCCCGGCGCGCCAGGAGTTCATCTGGTGGGCGCTGGCCGGGCACCTGCTGCTGATCGGACCGTGGTCGCTCGCCATCCTGGCCGTCGAGGCGCGCTGGGACGCCACTCTGGTCACCTGCATAATCCTGTCCGGCGCGGCTCTGGCGATCTATTTCCTCGGCCTGCGCGTGGCCTACCGGCATGCCCCGGTGGCGCTGGCCTACCCGATCGCCCGCAGCGCGCCGCTGTTCATCGCCCTGGTCAGCGCACTGCTGTTCGGCGCGACCTTCAGCCCGGCCGGCATCGCCGGCATCGTGATCAGCAGCCTCGCGCTCCTGCTGCTCGGCGCCACCGCCTGGCGGGTCGACGCCCGCCGCGCCATCGCACCCGCCCTGCTCGCGGCCATGGCCACCACCGTGTATTCGCTCAGCGACAAGGTCGCCGTGACGCACCTGCCCGGGCTCGCCAGCCAGTTCGGCTACGTGACCCTGGGCTACCTCGTTGCCTGGCTGGCCCTGACCGTCGCATTGCGCCTGGAAAGCGGCCACTGGCGTCCCCGCCAGCGCCCCCCGGCCGGCCTGCTGGCGGCGGGCGCGCTGGCCATCGGCACCGCCTATGCCCTGGTGATTTTCGCCATGGCCAGCCTGCCGGCCGCCTACACGGTAGCGCTCAGCAACGGCGGCATCGTCATCGCCGCCCTGCTGTCGGTGTTCTGGTTCGGCGAGAAACAGCACCGCCGGTCCCGGCTGTTCTGGACCGCCGTGCTGGCGGCCGGCCTCGGGCTGGTCGCCCTGGCCCACTGACGCTAAACCTTGTTGGTGAAGCGATAGCCCCTCGGCAAACCCAGGGTGTCGGCCCAGATATTCCGCGCCCAGCCGCGCATGTAATTGAATTCCTCCTCCGTCTCCCTGTCCGAGACGCCGCTGCCCGGCTGCACCTGCATGCTCTTGTCGGCCGGGTTGTAGCGGAACACAGTGGCGACGTGGAAGGCGGTGTGGCGGGTGCTGGCGGAATAGCAGGTGCTGGTCACCACCGGGGCCGGGTCGGGCGCTCGACCGGAGAAGATTTCGGTCAGTGCGTAGGCGCACAACTTGCCGCTGTTGTTGGCCAGGGCCGCCGCCTTGGACAGGTTGGACAGGATGGAATCACCCAGGATGTGGACGTTGGCCACCTCGGTGGATTCGTAGCTGAGATTGTCGATCGGGCACCAGTTGCCGTTGTCGCCGGTGCGGGCGCCGATCCGGCCGGTGATGGTAGCGGCACGCATGGGCGGCACCAGGTTGATGACGTCGCCCTTGACGTCGTCGAAGTCGGTGCTGACCTTCATCGCCTTGGCATCGATCGCGGCGGGCAGGTTGTTGGGGCGGTAGTCGATCATGCTGTCATCCGTGCCATAGCCGTAGTGCTTCCGCCAGGCGGCCAGGAACAAGGTCTTCTTGGACACGATGTCCGGATTGCCGTCCAGCATGATGATCTTGCTGCGCGGCTTGGCCCGTTTGAAATAATCGGCGATCAGGCTGACCCGCTCGTAGGGCGCCGGCGGGCAGCGGAACGGCGCCATCGGGATCGAGATCACGAAGGTGCCGCCGTTCGGCATGGCTTCGAGTTGCCGACGCAGCACGTCGGTCTGGCCCGGACCGGCCTTCCAGGCATGCTTGACGGTCTTCTGCGCCTCGGTGTCGTAGCCGGCCACCTTGTCGAACTGGAGCTCGATCCCGGGCGCCAGGATCAGGCGGTCATAGGCCAGGGTCTTGCCGCCGGCCGTGCTGACGGTGCGCTTGCCGGTGTCGATGGCGGTGACCGTATCCCTGACGAAACGGTCGACCACCGCCTTGATGCTGTCGTAGGGAAAGGTGATGTCGCCGAGCCGGTTCCAGCCGGCCAGCACGGTGTTGGAGAACGGGCAGGACACGAAGCGTTCGTTCGGCTCGATCAGCGTGACCTCGATGCTCGGCTGCCACAGCTTGAGATAGCGGGCACAGGTGGCGCCGCCATAGCCGGCGCCGACGATGACCACCCTGGGCCTGGCCTTGGCGATGACGGGAAAACCGACGGCGGCAAGCGCGCCCCCGCTGGCGATCAGGAACTCGCGTCGATTGATTGTCATGTCGTTCTCCTCGCTGCGATTATTCTACGCGAACGAATGAATGCCCGCGTTTTGGCCATGCGAACCCACGCCCGCCGACGTCGGAGCGATGGCGCAGGCCTGGACGACCGCCCTCAGGCGCCCGGCCTGTCGCCCGGCGGCTGGCTGCGCGCCAGTTGCACCAGCGCATCCAGCAGTTTCCGGATGCGTTGTCGGGTCGGCTCGTCGGCCAGTCTGCCGTTCTGATCGAACAACTGTGCGGCTTCGCCGATCATCACTTCAGGCTGACTCACCACGGGCATATTGAAGGCGACCAGGATCTGCCGGAGATGGTATTGGGCGCGGGCGGTTCCCAGGCGGCCGGGGGACACCCCCATGATCGCCGCCGGCTTGCCCTGCCAGGCATTCTCGCCATAAGGTCTCGAACCCCAGTCTATGGCATTCTTGAGCACCCCGGGAACCGAATAGTTGTACTCCGGCGTGGCGAACAGGATGGCGTCTGCGGCCCGAATCCGGCGCTTGAATTCAAGAACGGCATCCGGCAACGCCTTTTCGTGATCCTGGTTGAACAATGGAATGTCGTGCAGTTCGATCAGGCTCAGCACCACACCGTCCGGCATCGACTCCCGCGCCGCCTTGAGTGCGGCATGGTTGTAGGAGTCCTTGCGCAAACTCCCCACGATGCCGAGAATTTCCAGCTTGTCCATTTTCGAGACTCCTTGTGGCGGCGCAGAACAGTGTGCCCGAGGCCTGGCTCATCGCAAAGCGAACATGCCATCACCGCGCCACAACGTGCTCCGGCAGCTGCCTATCCCAAGCTTACTGCGATACAGCCCGGATTTCCGGATAACGGACAGCCATCCCGTCAGGGTGCTTGCCATCCGGGGCGTCAAGTCTCGCTGTCGGGGCCGGCTGGCGGAGCCTGGGACGGTTCTGCCGCGTTATCGTGGTCGCTGCCATCGGCGGCAGCCTTGTCCGCCAGCTTCTGACGGCGCTTGTCTTCTTGCTTTTGTTTCTTCGCCAAGTCCCTCTGGCGTTTTTCGAACTGGTAGTTTGGTTTGGCCAAAAAGACTCCTTTACCCAACTCATGGGCGTAATCGAATGCTGCATGGCGAGATAGGGATGCCAACTGAACCGGCCAGCGTGGGCGCCCGGAATTGCAACCTGGACAACGGTGAAATTGCCTGGGTACATCAGGGCTGATCATACACCTTGTCATGTCGTAGCCGGCCGGGACCGTGGATCCCCCATGCCCATGGCGGCCCGAACGGTAAACGCCGCCAGTCCACTGGCCGGCCGGCCATGCATCAACCGCCCAAACCATTTACTTGATTGCTTTTGTCGGGTATTGATCTATAAATGGTCACATGCGGTGCGGCAACCTTGCCGGCATCAGCACGCAAGCACCCATTCCAGAAAGGAATACCATGCGTAACGTCCAGATCAAATATCCCGGAGCAGAGCGCAACTTCGAAAGCGCCAGCCTGCTCGCCCTTCAGGTCGCCAGGGAAAACCAGATGCAGGATCCCACCATCATGGCCTGGCACCAGAGCAGTGGCCAAGCCATGCCTCCCTTCTACGACGGCGCCGATCCCGAAACCTGGTGGGCCAAATACGGCGCAGGAAACGGCGGCAGGCTGGAGGTCTGCGTAGGCGAGGACTACCAGTTCATCATGATGGATGCCCGCGGCTACGAAAAACTGGGTGAAATGCCCCTGCGCAACCTGTCCGATGGCCAGGGCAATGAATACCTCTGTTTCACCCCCATGCTGGGCAAAGACACCGACAAGCCCACGCTGGAGGCCTGTACCCACCTGGATGGCTGGGCGGCAGACCAGTACTGATCGAGCAGGTCTATTGCAACGGCTTGCCATTGATCCGCTCCGCCCCAGCGGTTCACTGCTGCCTCTGCAGTTGGATCATCGGCAGCCGGCACAAGTCCCGGAGGAGACTTCGCCTCAAGGCATTTCGTATATCCTCACGTGGCTCGTGGCGCCGCCGGTCACGTGCACGGTGAACAGGCCGTCCCGCACCTCGAGTACGGCATACTCGGATACCGACAGGCCGCGGCTGCCACAGGACTCGGCCACCATCATGCGGTCGCTGCCCGCATCCTTCCGGTCTACCACGGCGATATGGCCGATCGCATCGGCGTTGGCGCTCTGCCAGATGAGCACGTCACGCGGCCGCAACTCATCTATGTCCAATCGCGGGGCGCCTCTCTCGGCATAGCCGTCGATATAGCTCAGCCGCTCGTCCAACCGGCCTATGAACATGAAATAGTTCATCACGAAGCCCACGCAATCCAGGCCGATCTTCGGGTCCTCGTCGCAATAGCGCTGGAGCCGGTCAGCGGTGGTCCGGCCGAAGGTCAGCGCATACCGCAAAGTGATGCGCACCTCCTCGGGCGATCCTTGGCCGCTGAAGGTGTGGGCGATCTTGACCCGGTCGTCATCCTCGGCATCGAGCATCCGTCTCTGTCCGAACGGCGCCCGCAACTCTTGCTTAACGATCTGCACCAGCTCGTCCTTCTCCGCGACCGAAGGGCAGCGGCGCGGGATGTGGGCGTTGACGTAGGTGTGGATGTCGGCCACGACCTCACTGGCAGCAC
>Ga0265297_10006889_pt1 | contig 16122 bp, 13 predicted proteins | sample Munlanlwell13791_FD_192502 | JGI IMG/M metagenome (GOLD analysis project Ga0265297, IMG submission 192502) | Leachate microbial communities from a municipal landfill in Southern Ontario, Canada - Leachate well 137-91 | ecosystem: Engineered > Solid waste > Landfill > Unclassified | place... | reverse complement strand
ATATCGACTATTGTCCCGTCTTTGCGCCTGTGCCTGCTTTCAAAACGATCCCCGCCGGCCTCCATTATCTTATGGATATGCCACGCCGTCTCCTGCGGGTCTTCCGTTGTCTCGACATCCTGTATCCTCATTCTCAACAATTCATCCCGGTCGTAACCCATCAGGCGGCAATAGGCATCATTGACTTCCAGGAAATTACCCAGCATGTCCGTAATCCAAAAACCGTCTATGGTAGTACGCAGGATTGTCTTATACTGTTCTTCCGCCCGCTTGCGCTCAGCGACTTCTTTATTGAGGTTATCCATGGAGGTGGTCGTCAGCCGTAAATCGCGGACCATCTGATTAAATGCCCCTGCCAAATCCCCTATCTCGTTCTTTGTATCGATCTCTATTCGCGTATCCAGATTGCCCGAGCCTATCTTGACAGCGGCGTCTCTCAATCTTATTATCGGTGTTGTAATCCTTTTTGAAAGATAGATGCCGGTCACGATGGCCAGAAAAACGCTGAAAAGTATTATCGACGCGGATAGCTTAACCGCCTGAATCACGTTTTCATACGCCTCCCGTACCGGCAATTCAACCACTACCGCCCAGTCAGGTGTGCCCAGATGCACGTGATTGGCCACGACCCGCCCGCCCAGGATACCCCTCGATATCTCGGCGCTGGATTGATGACGCAGCTTGTGGATTAACTCGTCTCCTTTTATAAACTCATTTACCTCCCTGAGCTTGCTTAAATTTTCCCCGGCCAGCACCCGGCCGATATCACCAAAAGCGATCAGGTTACCCTCTCTATTTACCACATAAGCCAGGCCTTTTTTGCCGATCTTTATCCCGTCCACCAGATCCCACATGAATTTTAGATTCACCTCGGCCATCAATATCCCTTTAAAATCGCCAAAGACATCTTTAACCGGGATAGCCATGATCATGAGCGGCTCACTGGTTACATCATCGATAGATACCGAGCTGACATACGTTCCCCCCTGGCTCACCTCAAGGAACATGCTGCCTATATCTTTCTCCGCCAGGTGAAATAATACCGCTTTCGACATGCGGGAAACCCTTAATAACTCCTGATTCCGCGTATCCGATAAGACCAGCTGGCGAAACGCGGGTTCGATACTCAGTAGTTTTTCCAGGACCAGCTTCCGATCTTCCGGAAGGGCGGTCGCGAGGTTGCCGAGCCGGGCCGCCGCGCCCAGCATGCCGAATTTCCTCTGAACAAAACTCTTGACTGTATTGGCCGCCTCTTGAGCGATTAATTGCTGATGGCTGATAACGGACTTTTGCTGGGTTTTGAAATTGAAATATATCTGCAGACTGCCGGCAATCAGCAAAACCAGCGCGCTCAGGGATAAAAAAGCGACCGCCAGGACAGCCGTCAGACTGCTAAAAATCTTTATTTTTCTTGCCGCGGGATTTGACATTTTTAACGAATTACCTCATCCGCCCCGCTCAACAAACCTTCGGGCACCGTTACCCCCAGTTTTTGGGCCACTGAGAAATTGATCTGAAAAAAATTTTCTGATGACATGACCGGGATGACGCCGGCCGGGGTACCTCTCAGGATTTTGTCAGCCAGAAGCGCCGCCTGCTTGCCGGTGGCAAAGGTGCTGACGTTCACGCCAAAAATAGTCCCGTAGCCTTCCACCATCATGTAAGCGCCGCCGATCGGCAGTTTGTGTTTAGCGGCGAACTTGGCCAGGACCATAAAGGCGTCGGGCGTCACGGTAAGAGGCTCGGATATGAACAGTATCGCGTCCATGCCGATGTCCCCTGACCCGGAGCGCTCTTCGAAAATGGCCTGAAGCTCAGCCGCGTTGTCGGCCGGGATCTCTTCCAAGGTCACACCCGCTGACATCGCCGTTGGACGCACCGCGTTTAACTGACTCTCTACGATGGGGTAACCCCGCTGATATGGTATGCATATTCGCTTGGCCAGCGGCGCTAGCTCGCGCATGACCTCAAAACGCTTGAGAGCGAGATCCGGTCCGGGGTAACGCACGCCGGTGATATTCCCCCCCGGCTGACGCACGCTCTCGATTAAATCAGTATCTTCTATGTTGGCGATAGCGAAAACCATGGGGATGTCTGTCCCCTTAATGGCCGCCTTTGCCTCCAGTGACGCCTCTGTCGGGAACACGAGGATCAAATCAACCTTATCGGCCACGAATTTCCTGAGGACATCTTTATACGCGGTCATGTCGAAATCCGTTTTCCGCTCATCATAGACAACATCCACGCCTTCCACATAACCTAACTCCGCCATCTTGACCTTGAAACCCCTGGATACATCGGCCATGTAACTAAGACCGGACAAAATACCTATGCGATGCGCCTTGGGTCTTTTTTCGCCGCAGCCGCTCAAAAACACACACGCCGCCGCCAAGAAAACCATGAGAAACATCTGCCGCCGAAGACTGAATTGACTGTTCAGAACCATTTTGATCACTCCTCTTTTAAGACACTATCCGCTTACCCGCTCGTTGACCCATCCCCCTCAGAAGTCAATTCTCCGCCTGATGCTTTTTTAACTGTTCAAGAAATTCCGGATTGACCCTGGCGCCCAACGCTTCCGCCTTATTCGCGTCTTCCCGGGCCTTGGCGTATTCCTGCTTGTAATAATACGCGACCGCCCTGGTCTTGTAGGCTTCGGCGAAATCAGGCTTTAACTGCGCGGCCCTGGTGTAGTCAGAGATAGCCTGGTCAAAATCGCTTTTAGAGGCATGGGCGATACCCCGGCCGTAATAGGCATCGGCGGACTCAGGGTTAATTTCTATCGCCTTATTAAAGTCGGAAATAGCCTGGTCATGATTGCCTTTAACATGATAAGCATACCCTCGGTTAGAGTAAGCATCAACATAATCAGGATTCAGCTCTATGGCTTTGGTGAAATCAGAGATAGCCTGGTCATGATTGCCTTTAACATTATGGGCATACCCTCGGCGGATGTAGGCGCCGCCAAAACCGGGGTTTAGCTCTATGGCCTTAGTAAATTCCGCTATCGCCCCGTCATAATCCCCGGTCCTAACACACTCTGTTCCTTTTTTGAAATACTCATCCTCGGACTTCATTTTGTCTATAGCGGCGCTGGACGGCGCCTCAGAAGTCGTCGCGCAACCATTAAGAAACAACATTATCATCCAAGTGATCATTAATTGTTTCTTCTTCATGTATTTATTATCTTACGCCCTGACAAAAAGTCAAGCTAAGTTGACAAAAGAAGTATTGCTTGGAGCGAGGAAGATTGGGTGTCAACCTAGTCCGCGTGAAAACCTATGGGATCTTTTGGTTTAGATGGCGGCGATGGGGGAGGCGTCATTAACTGGTGAATTGCTTGAAAAATCACTTTTATATCTTCAGAATGCTTCCCTATTTTATTTTCAAGCTCAGCTAGTTTATAAGCAAGTTCCTTATGAATAGCGAAAATTTCGCGTAATTTCACAAAAGTTCTAATAATAATTATACTTATCTTTATGGCTATTTCACTATTCAAAACACTTGCTAGCATGACTACGCCATGTTCTGTAAATACATAGGGTAATGAGCTGGAATGTTTCATTGTTTTAAACCGGTGACAAATTGTCACCAGTTCATTGCGTTCTGTTTTTGTAAGCCTGAACATAAATTCTATTGGAAAACGTTTAATATTTCGCCTGACTTGTCTATTTAAATATTTTGTTTCTACGCCGTACAACCCTGCGAGATCCCTGTCTATCATAACCTTCTGTCCTCTTATTAAGAATATCTTCTCTCCCACGTTTTCCTGCGGAATAATCTCTTTCATGTTTTCCTCCTTTTTCCAACACGCTACCATAATCCACAAAACTGTCCATAGCCCCACAGTCATATTCGTATTTATAGGAATTAACTAAGTTGGCAAAAGGAGTATTGCTTGGGTGAGGGATTTCCAAAACGGGACAAGACTTCACATGATACTAAACGCGGCACTCACATTTTTTTCTCTTCAATATGGATATCTGATCCTTATAAGAATCTATGAATTCCATTTGTTTTAAAGAGCCGGCGGCGAGCCTTTTATCGAGGGCGCTTTTGTGACAATATCCCCTGGCGCGCATCTCCTCGATCAATTTTTCATGGCGCAGGTAAAGCGCCTTTAATTTGCCTTTCCATCTCAACGTTTCAGGGTGGCGCGAATACCCCTTTTTGTTCTTTGTCAAAATAGACCATATGGCGTGCAGTTCCCTGTGCTCTCCGAGCAGATGGTTCCTGCATAATTTCTTAGGGGCGATGTCCCATATCCTCATGATTACTTAATTATATCATAAAGCAAGTTATCCACAAAGTAGGTACCACTTAAACCCCTCCTACGGCTGGTAATTACTAGTTACACAAATTCTACTTTCAAACGTTTATTTAAAGCCCTGGCAAGCTTGATTAAGGTCCCGAGAGAATAACTTTTATTGTGCAGGTTTTCCAGGCGGGAAACGGTTTGCTGCGTAGTATGCAGGCGTTTGGCCAATTCTCCCTGCGTTAATCTTTTTTCCTGCCTGATTTTAGCTGTTTGAATGGCTAAAGAGGCGTATATTTCTTCTTCGTCAAATGCCTTCTTAAAATCAGGATTTTTCAATTCTTCCTGTAAATAATCTTTAAATTTTACTGTGCTTTTCATGATAAGTTACCTCCCTTATTTAACAAAAGAAATCTCTTCATGCAGCGGCTGGCTCTTTGAATCTCTTCACAAGGTATTTTCTGTGTCTTTTTTAGAAAACCGTGCGTAATTACAATACGCTTGCCAAAGAAAAAATATAAAAACCTGTATTCATGCGAACCAAAACTTACTCTTAGCTCTCTTATTTTGCCGCTTATCGCATCTGCGTAAGGCCTGGGTAAATCCGGGCCTTCCTTCTCTAACATCTCAAGCCACTTTACGATCTTAGCCCTTACCTTTACCTGCGCTTCATTAAGAAATTCACGGCCAGGACACCTGCCCCTTTCATCAACATATAATTCTAACTCGTACACCTCCCACCTCCTTATATAATACACTATTTTTAGTGTATTGTCAAGGGATTATATAATTCAATCCCTCTACTATATAAGACACCGAAGGGGGTCATTTTCTTTCAAAAATATTTTATTATTATATTAAAGCAAGACGTACCCAGATAGGACGGCTACATATCCCAATCGTATCCCAGAATCCAAGAATCTATCTATAATTACAAAACTGCAGGGCTATCGGGAAATTAGCGTTTCTGATGTGTGTTATGACCGCCTGGAGGTCGTCCTTTTTTGGGGCGACCACCCTTATCTTATCATCCTCTATCCTTGCCTGAACCTTTAATCTCAAATCCTTGATTATCTGGACCAGCTCTCTGGCCCTATCCTTTGGTATGCCGCTTATTATTTCCGCGGCCTGCCGCAGGTTCCCCTCAAACGCCTTTTCAGGCTCATTGTATTTAACGGCTTTTAACGACACCCCCCTTTTTACCAGCCTGCCCGCGAGAGCGTCCCTGATCGCGCGAAGCTTAAAATCATCGCCCGCGACCAATGTTATTTTCTTCTCGTTCCTGTTGTAATCTATCGAGAATTTCGCGCCTTTAAAATCGTACCTGTTGAACAATTCCTTTTGCGCCTGGTTAATGGCGTTGTCCACTTCCTGCAGGTCTACCTCGGAAACAATATCAAATGAAAAGTCCGGCATATATGCTAATTATAGCACTTTTATTATATCGCTCAACCAATATTTCCCGCCTCGCATTCATCTAACGCCAATTCAGCAAAAATTTCCAGCCCTTTATCAGGCATTTTGCTGTATTTTTTAAGAATATCGAGGGCTGTCTTTGAAGATATGTGAGCCGAAATTATCATGACAGCTTCTTTTGTCCTTTGACTAACGCTTCTATCAAATAAAAGCTCACTCATTTTAATGATCTGATCTCCTGGAATCTTGTCATAATCATTAGGCAACAAAGCATGTCCAGCAATATAGCGCCCATGCGACTTCAACTCAGAATCAACGCCATCTATCACTCCTGATACCTGATTAACCCTACCCTTTTCCTTCCATAACCCTTCTAAAAACTGCCAAAATTCTCTTTCAGTCATAACGCACCTCCCTTTACTATATAAGACACAGGAGGAGGTCATTTTCTTTCAAATTTTTTTTGGAATTTTTTAAAAGGCAAAGGAGTTATCCACAACATAGGTGACCCTTAAGGGTCACCTATGGCTCCGGCAAGATTCTAACCCTGCTATGCTATGTTATTAACGAAGATGATATTTTTTTTCTAAATTAAACAGTTTAGTATTATCCCATATAGAAAATCTAAATTTTTTAGCTGTTGTATGATTTAGCATATTTTTAAATACTTTTTTAATTCTGCTATTTTCTACTTCTAAATTATTGTTTGTAGCAATAACAAATTCAAATCTTTCTTTTTCTTTCTTCCATTGCTCTATCATGACACGTATATCAGCCAAATCGCTATCAACATTAAATTCATAGTCGTGTATAGCTATTATATAAAACTTGTTTTTATCTGGAGTTGAATATAAATGAAAACTGCCACGCAGAGAACTTATCTTGATATCACCAAATAGACCATCTTTCCTTTCGAGTGCCATAATTAATAAAATCCTACCCATTCTAGTGCTTGTATTATCTGATATCTTGAGTATGTTCCCTTTCTGCTTTAAAAGATCAGTGCCACTTTTTTGGGATTCAAAGAATATTTTTATAATAGCTTCCTTTAAATTTTTATGTTTATACGATAACTGCTGGTTTGTTTTATTATTAGACTCGGCAAGAAAATTATATCCTAATTTAGAGCTTTGAGCACGACCCCAGTGTACACTTGCCGGAACTGGTCGTTTCTCAGCAAGACCATAGCTTAAAAGGGTTGGAATCGCATAATTAAAAAGAAATACGTTTAGTTTAGTATCGAAACGTGAATTAGTGACCCCTATATTAAAATTATCCGAAAAAGAAATAAATAAATCAAAAATGTTTGTTTTTATATTTTTGACTGTGACTTTTTTATTTTTAAGAAAACGCTTTACTTGTGTATAAGAAATCCCGTTATACTTTTTATCATTAGCTCTCATGGCTTGAACCATTTTATTAAAACTACTCTGGATAGTATCCTTAGACTTTCTTAATTCAATGTTTTCTTTTAGCACTTTCTCCATCTCTTGAGCTTCTTTTCCAGAAATCCATCCAGAAAGATTGGCATTTTCGTATTGACGAATGTTCTGAAAAATCGAAAGCTGAATATCCTTAAGGTCTTTATAAAGATACGACATTTTGTTCAATACAAATCTTCGAAATGCCTTATATTGTGTAAAATTCACCTGTTCCCGAAATTTATCTCCATATTTTTTTATTTTCTCTAGCAGAGCTTCTTCTCTGATAACAATTGCGAAGTGAGGCTTTTTTAGTTTTTTAGCGTATCTATATTCTAACTCAATATAGGATTTTTTTGTTTTAGGTTCTAATGAACCGTAACGACCTCCAAGGATAAGCATAAAAATATCAGAATCTTCTATCCATCTTTGAATAATCTCTAGTTGAGTTCTATCTCCCGCATTGAATAATTCCATACCAGCCGGTATATGTCCGGCCTTTAAAATTGCTTCGACAGTAGCTTGTCTCTCTGCAAGCATATCTTCATAAGTTGATGAAACAAATACTTGTAACTTTTTTTTCATTCCGCACTCCTATATTCTTCTTCCATTATCTGTCTACCGTAAAGCTTAGACCATTGACTGATTTGTTCTCGCATATTTAAATATGTACCGCTTGCAATTTTACCTATAAACCTAACTCATTAATTGTTTCCAAAAAACACAAAACCTTCGCTTTTGGCGAAGGTTGGGAGAAAAAATACTATATTTTTTTAACTAATAGACACATAAATACTTCCTTGTATCTGTGGGTTTAGTATAAATCCTGTGCTGAGTTATGTCAATTGGATATTTGCAAGAAGCACAACATGCCTAAAAACCTGACTGCTGGTCACATGCCTATTAGACAGGAAATCTTGACTAATAGACATATTAGTTCTATTATAATAGACACAGTCTAGCAGAAAATTACTTACAAGGTTGCCATGTCAAATTCTTCTATTAAAGCCTTATTATCAACGCCTCTCACCAGCTCTGGAAAAAGAAGCACCTCTTATCAAAAAAGACTAACTAATATCCTTTGGATTGAGAATCTTCATCGAACTAATCTTAAATTCCAACTTAAGGAAAAACAGATTCTTGTACATACTACTAAAAATGGCGAGAAAATTTTTATTCGCTTCCCTGGGAAAGAATCGGCAAAATACACATTACGTGGAATAGCAAGAAAAACCAGCGCTATTCGCCCATGGGATTTTAGACCAAAGATATATCTCCAAAGTAAAAATACACCTCTAAATGACATGTCTTTCGGCGATATATGGGCAATCGTTTTTGAAACCGCCGAAGAATTGATTAAAAATAACAAAAAGGAAATCCTCCGTATCTTTGCTACGTTACTATATAGGATGGCTACTATGGATGACCATGTCGATATAAAACTTTTCGACACAAAAGAACAGCTGATAACATTCGCATCCCAATCGGAAGTCTTTTCTAAAGAGACTGCCGTAAAGTTACCCAAATTATATCAATATAGCGTTAACCCGCTAGTGTTAAAATTTCTTTCTGAAGAATGCCCTCGATGGGGCAGCATGAGTTCAGAAGGTTTTCTTTTATACAACGAAGCGTTGACATGGAACGAAGACTGCAAATATTACTACCGGGATAACTATGTAAACAACGCGAACAAATGGATTGCCAGCACAGGCAGGGTAAATACTTTGCTTACGCATATAAGAATATTAGGATATATTTTAAAAGAAGTACCTCTTGCAGAAATTTTTAATGACTTTGCGGTAGGAAAAGGCGTATCTCCTGCTTCTGACGAAGAAATACTTACTATATGCACAGGTTATGTCCACAGATGATAAAAAAATAGTCCGGGAAAAACATAAGATAAAGCTCGGCCCGCCTCCAAAAGCAATTAATCCTCGAGTTTCAAAATCAATGAAAAGTAACAAAGCAAAGAATACAGCCCCTGAGGTCTTGCTTAGAAAAACATTGTTATCCAGAGGATTAAAAGGGTACCGTCTAAACTTTAAAAGTATTCCCGGGACACCTGATATATGTTATCCTGCTTATAAAATAGCCATATTTGTACATGGATGTTTTTGGCATAGGTGTCCGTATTGTAAACTACCTCTTCCAAAATCTCATAGAAAATTCTGGAACTCAAAATTCATACTAAACAAAAAAAGGGATGCCTCAAAAAAGAGGAAATTAAAAACTCGCGGTTGGCAGGTATTGACGATTTGGGAATGCCAGATAAAACAACGTATAGAAAAAGTAATACAAAAAATATCTAATACTTTAAAGAATAAACTTATTTATTGTTAACAACCCTTGCAAGCATATCCCCAAGCCTTTTTACCACACCTACAACTATTGCGTTTCCCATAAGAAACGCCCTCTTTATATCTGGGGCCTCTTTTGTATGATTATCGGGGAACATATTTAACCTTTCCAGCTCAACTGGGGTTAAACGTCGCAATCTCCCTTTTTTAGTCTTTACAACATGCTTAAACCTAGAGGGAGAGCTACCACCTTCACCGGTAACTATTGTCCTAGATGCCTTTTTTAAATCGTCTGGGAATATCATGGGTCCTTCGTCATATTTAAATGACCGTCCAGTACGTTTACTGTTTCTCAATATATGCTTTGCTCCTTTTAAATATCGCCATCTAGGCAAATCTTCGTCTTTTATATAATATTCTTCTGGTATCTGTTGTTCCGGCAATAGGATATCTCTCAATACGGTTTTAATACCTTTATAATTGGGATGCGTTTCGATTGATAAGACAGTACGCTTAATCATGACTCCTGCATTATAAAATGGGCTCTTATTGGGTATTTTTTTATTAAACTCTCCTGACATTTCTACCAAATCACCTTTTATAAAAAACTCTGGATAGACCAAATCTTTACTTTGTACCACAGGAAAAGCCTGTGCTATTACACCTTTTTCAAATATCCAATCAGACAAACTCTTACTTTTTTCTATTGTCTTGTAAATATTTGAAGACTTATGATACCCTATTATAAAAACCCTTCTTCTCCTTTGAGGGAAACCATAATCAGCGGCATTTATAACACGCCATTCTACAGCATATCCTAAATCTGATAGAGAGGCTAACATCAATGCAAAATCTCTTCCTCTTTGCTGTGAAGGAGATTTTAATAACCTATCTACATTTTCAAGCATTAAAAATTTCGGTTTTACTTTTCTCTCTTCCAAAATTCTGTATATCTGCCACCATAAAACTCCTTTTTTACCTACTATCCCCACAGCTTGATTTAATGTCCTAGCTACAGAATAATCCTGACAAGGAAAACCACCTACAAGAATATCATAATTGGGTATTTCTTTAATATGAACCGTCGCGATATCTTTATTTGAATGGCCTTGCGAACCAAATCTTTTAACGTAAATCTCGGAGGCATGCTGTAGTTTTGTCGCAGGTTCCCATTGGTTACTCCAAACAACTCGATAAATGGATTTTTTAGGTCTTAATGGATCTCCTTCTAGGCCAAGTCTAAACCCGCCAACCCCTGCGAACAACTCTACTACTCTAATCTTATTTTTTGTTGGCATCTTTACCTTTCCTCGTATCAATCAATGCAAATTATAACATACAAAAATGTCTTGATCAAGTTTTATATTTTATCTACTTGGTTTAAAATATTTGATTTCTTCATGTCTTGAATTCTAAAAATAAAAAACCCTCACCGGAATAATCCAGTGAAGGTTTTACTTTTTTCAAGTGCAGGTGAACCCCTTCTAACGCAGCACTTTTAGATTGTAAATAAAGTTTACATCATGATGCCTTGTTTGTCAACAGACTCTTTCCTAATTATTCCTATTAATCAAATTCACCACTAATGTTACTACCACATCCCGTTCATTAGGATTGCTTTCAGCGATCATTAAGGTGAGGGCGACTAAAGCGTTATCAGCGAGGCGTTTAGAGCCGTCCTCTTTATAAAGAATGCCGTTTCTCTCTAAAAACCACAAAAATATAGACGCCGCTATGCGCTTATTGCCGTCAACAAAAGAATGATTCTTAATTATGAAATATAAAAGATTAGCCGCTTTTTCCTCAACACTTGGATATAACTCCTTTCTGACAAAGGTTTGATAGATAGCGGCTATTGAACTCCTGAATGAATTATCCCTTTCCGCGCCGAAAAGATCTGATGTCCCAAATCTTTTCTTTAATTCATCGGTTATCTTTATCGCTTTTTCATAAGTAAACCTGAATTTTTCTTCTTTTGATGTCTTGGATATCTTTAACGCCCTTTTATCATAATCATCTAATATATCCAGGGCATAGCTATAATCGCTTATAACATCCAATAGCCCCATAGCCTCTTTATATTCAAGCTCTTTTCTGTCTCTCACATTTTGCATTAGCTTTATCGCTTTCTTTAAATCTTCGAACTTTCGCTTTTGATCCTGCAGGCGGCGTTCGTTAAGCGTATAACCATCTATTAAATGTTTTCTAAGGACGCTTGTCGCCCAGATACGGAATTGCGTGGCTCTTAATGAATTAACTCTATACCCTACGGATATAATTACATCTAAATTATAGAATTTTGTGCTATATTTTTTCCCGTCGGAAGCAGTATGTTCCAAAATGGAACATACTGAATTTTCCCGCAACTCTCTGTTTTTAAATATGTTGTGTAAGTGTTTCGTTATGGCGGGGCGCTGAGTACCAAATAACGCCGCAATCTGTTTCTGTGTAAGCCATACTGTTTCTTGTTCAAGCTTTACCTCGATCTGGACTTTTTTATCCTTGGCCTGATAAATAACTATCTCACCTTTATTGAAATCCCGCTGTTGTTTATTTTTCATCATACAGATAGTTTAACCCATAAAGAGATAAAATCAAGGCCTGGCATTATTTTGTGACTGGGAGGAACCTAGAGATTTCCTGCCATTGACACAACTCCCCTGATTGAGTATACTTTTCAGTATGAAAAAACGCGAGGCGTGGGGATCGAGGATAGGGATTATCATGGCTGTGGCTGGGAGCGCGATAGGGCTGGGGAATTTCCTGAGGTTCCCGGTGCAGGCCTGCCAGAATGGCGGGGGCGCGTTCATGATACCCTACTTCGTGTCCCTTCTTTTACTCGGCATGCCTTTAATGTGGATAGAGTGGACCATAGGCAGGTTCGGGGGAGGGTTCGAACACGGCACAGCTCCGGGCATATTCCACACCATGTGGCAGAAGAACAGGTTCATAAAATATTTCGGCATCATAGGCATATTCGGACCCTTGGTCATATTCATATATTACACCTACATAGAATCCTGGACTTTGGCGTACGCGTTTTTCTCGGCTGTGGGGAAATACGGGGCTGTGACCAACCAGGAAAGCATGGTTTCCTTATTGAGGGGGTTCCAGGGCATTGAGAAAAATAGCTTTTTCTCGAGCATGCAGAGCGCGTACATATTTTTCCTCATAACGTTCGCGATAAACATATTCATCATATATAAGGGCATATCAGGCGGCATAGAGAGGATCTGCAAGATCGCGCTTCCGGCGCTTCTCGTATTCGGGGTGATAATCGCGGTGAGGGTATTGACCCTGGGCTCGCCTGACCCTCTGAGGCCGGGATGGAACATAGCGAACGGCCTTGGGTTTCTGTGGAACCCTGATTTCAGCGCGTTAAAAAGCGCCAAGGTGTGGCTCGCGGCCGCTGGCCAGATATTTTTCACGCTGAGCGTCGGTATAGGCGTGATACTCACTTACGCGAGCTACCTTAAAAAAACGGATGACGTGGTGCTTTCAGGCCTCACGTCAGTGAGCACCAATGAATTCGCTGAGGTGATACTCGGCTCTTCCATAATCATACCGGCGGCATTCGCCTTTTTCGGGCCGATAGAGATAACGAATATCGCGAAAGGCGGGGCGTTTAACCTGGGCTTCGTGACCATGCCGCTGATATTCCAGAAGATCGCCTTGAGCGCGTTTTTCGGGACCCTGTGGTTCGCGTTATTATTCCTGGCCGGGATTACCTCCTCCATATCTTTGGCGCAGCCCACGATAACTTTCCTGGAAGATGAATTCAATATCTCCAAGAAAAAGGCTGTGGTCGTGTTCGCGATAGCGGCCTTCATACTCTGCCAGCCCGTGATATTCTTCCTGAAAAACGGGTTCGTGAATGAGCTGGATTTCTGGGGAGGCACGTTCTGTCTCGTATTATTCGCGACTGTCGAGACAATATTATTCGGCTGGATATTCGGCATAGAAAAGGCGTGGGAGGAGATACATCACGGCGCCCAGATGCGGGTACCGGGGATATACAAGTTCATAATAAAGTACGTGACGCCTCTATTCTTATTTTTAATACTGGGGTTCTGGTTTTACCAGGAGGGGATTCCCACAATACTCATGAAAAACGTAAGTCCGGGGGATAAGCCGTTTGTCCTGGGGGCGCGGCTCATGCTAATAGGGATGTTTGTGACTTTGGCGATTCTGGTGAAGATTGCCTGGAGAAAAAGAAGGAAACTCAAAAGATGAATAATTCCGGATGGCTATTCCTAATATCATCCTGGGGAAGTATTATAACTCTCGCGATTTTCTGCTTTCGAAAGGTCCTGGCTAAAAAATAGATAAAAACCTTGACTTTTAACCCCTGATTTGGTATAATTCAATTTAATAATATATAAATATGTTTAATATATAGGCCATGGAAACATGGCCTTTTTGTGTCTATGGATACCCAATACTTTTTAAAGAGATTAAGTATATGAGAAAGATAATCAAATTAATTAATATCATAGCGATATTTGTTATAATGGCGGCGTTTTTGTCGCAGGGTCCTGCCTACTCATCTGATATATCTCATCTGAGAGCTCCTTTATTATTTGGAGATAAGAAAGAAAAGAATTTCTTAGCTTATACCATTGAAACGAAAATTAGTGATTTATCCTTTTCAAGAGGCCAGGGTGGATCTGAAATTCGCCCAGAAAACGAGATGTCCTTAGAAGAAATTATTGATTATTTAGAGGAGCATCCAAATGATATAAATATGGTTATTTATTTAAATGACTTGATAGAGGAAAAAGGTAAAGATGCAATGGATGTTATTATTACTAGATTTAAAGCCAACCCAAATAACCCTATTTTATTTGGCATATTGATGGAAGCTGATGGTAGTGAGTATCCTGAGGCGTTTGAGACATTTAAGAAAGCATGCAGGGAATTAGGGAAAGAAAAAATATTAAAGATTTGGCTTGCGCATCCTGCTGTTGCAACTAGGGCGAAGCTACAAGCCAAGATTTATCTAGGCGAGCTTAAATTAAAAGCACTGTTTGATCAGAATAGACAGGAACATAAGAGCATAAACCAAATTAATATAGGAAATTTGCCATTTAGGGCAGATTTATTTACTAAGGCAAAGACGAGAAAATATGCACATATAGAAACATTAAGGGGGAGGGCGGCCTCTTCGGATATTTCCACGGGAACAGGATTAAGAAAAGTCGCCCCCGAAGAAACTCTAAAAAGGATAAAAGAACTACCTTTGGAAGGTTTTTTAGTAGAAGATACGCTAGTTGGATATGGATTTAACGGTACTTATATCATGGGCGTTGAATGGAAGCTTAACCTTAAAGTATCTAATGGAAGGAATAATTATGTTATAAAAGGTATAACATCAAGCTCTGGAAAAGGTTTGACGCATGAAGCTTGCAATGCCTCTACTTTTATGGAATTGATAGAGAGGTGTTCGGTTTTCGCAGGAATAACAGAGAATTTCCCTGAAGGATATGTTGTAGATAAAACTATGGTTCTGTCTAGTCTTTCGGAGTTACAAAAGAAGGGATTGAACGCATTAGACCCTAACTTATTGAGCCTAAGCTTTCCTTATTATGATGAAAGGATCAACTGGATATGGGGAGAGGTAGTGACAGAAAAAGGTACATCTAAAATATTAGTGCCAGCACAGCTAGTTTTTATGGAATCAAACTTTGACGAGCCTCAGCTCGCTAGAGACACTTCAAATGGTATAGCCTCCGGCAACGTGATGGATGAGGCAAAATTACATGCATTATTAGAGGTCATAGAAAGAGATGGGGATTTCACGATGCTTTATTCCCCAGATAAATGTTTTACCATAGCGGTAGATCCAAAAGAACACCCTATAGGCAATATACTTAATATAGGTAAAAGAAGAGGCATTGTGTATCAATTTTTAGATTTAACAACGGAGTTCGGGGTGCCAACTTATAGGGCGTTTGTTAAAATTGGAGGACAGATATTAAGTGGTAGCGGTGCTCATCTGGATGCAAAAATAGCGATAACGAGGGCTCTTGGAGAAACAAATGCAAAAATTTACGGGTACCTTATGATGATAGCCCAACAACAGAATGACGAAAAAGATAATGAAAAAAAATTAGAAATTTCACAAGATATACATTCAGGCAGAGTTCTTAAATTAGAAGACCTTCCAAATTATTCCACAGGGAACATAGAAGAAGATTTAGCTTTAACAGAACAAGTATTGATAAGAAGTGGGTTTAATCCAACATATGTTGACTTGACAAGAAAAGATTTACAAGTACCTGTTGTTAGAGCTATCGTTCCAGGCCTAGAGATACCAGATGGGATTAGCGAAAGGCAGGTTTTGCATCTTACTCAAGAACTTGAAAAGGCTGGTATGTTGAACACTGGAATTCCACAAGATTTAGCAGAGTTGCTAAAAGCCGCCATGAAAAAAGCCGTTAAAACAGGAATCTAATAATAGAAACTGCTTCCAATCCGAAAGATGAATACCTACGGATGGCTATTCCTGATATCATCCTGGGGAAGTATTATAACTCTCGCGATATTCTGCTTTTGGAAGGTCCTGGCTAAAAAATAGATAAATTATTCTATGGAAATCGCCTCAACAGGGCATTCGTCCTTTGCCTGCTTACAGGTATCTTCGCTCCCGCCAGGCACAGTAGCGGCCTTTACCACCGCTTTATCATCTTTCATCTCAAACACATCGGAACAAGTGCTCACGCACAACCCGCAT
>Ga0265297_10006888_pt1 | contig 16126 bp, 14 predicted proteins | sample Munlanlwell13791_FD_192502 | JGI IMG/M metagenome (GOLD analysis project Ga0265297, IMG submission 192502) | Leachate microbial communities from a municipal landfill in Southern Ontario, Canada - Leachate well 137-91 | ecosystem: Engineered > Solid waste > Landfill > Unclassified | place... | reverse complement strand
GAGCCCTTTGGCATTTGTCAGGCCACTCAGGTTGAGCCAGCCGCCCACCGTCTGCGGGAGTTTGAGCCCTTTGGCATTTGTCAGGCCACTCAGGTCGAGCCAGCCATTTACGGTTCGTGGGAGTTTGATCCCTTTGGCATTTGTCAGGCCACTCAGGTCGAGCCCGCCATTTACGGTTCGTGGGAGTTTGAGCCCTTTGGCATTTGTCAGGCCCCTCAGGTTGAGCCCGCCATTTACGGTTCGTGAAAGTTTGAGCCCTTTGGCATTTGTCAGGTCCCTTAGGTCGAGCCAACCGCCCACCGTCTGCGGGAGTTTGAGTCCTTCGGCATTTGTCAGGCCACTCAGGTCGAGCGAGTCAGAAAACTGTTTTTCTGTGCCGATCTGTTTCAAGGACCAGACAAAAAAGTCTTTGAATTCCGGAAAGTTTTCTCTGATTTTAAATGTGGCTTGTTTTTCCGTTTGAAAATCTGTTGATAGGACTCTGGCAATAATTTTACCATTAGGTAAATAGTGTCCTTCCCTCCAATAGTTAAGATTGAGGTTCAAGGCATCTGATGTATTGGAATGCGAGTTAAGATCGTGGACTTTAATTTCTCCGGTTTTGGGATTGTGAAAAAATGAAATAAATTGGCACATTTTATTGATCCTTTAGTGGGTTGATTTAAACTCTTCTTTAAACCGTATTACTTAAGTGTTTTGACACCTAATTAGTTGGTTCGTTTGTTTTTTCTACTTGCACAATGTTCGTGTGTCAAAAGCGTCTTCAGATAATAGACCTTTATCGTGTAAGATGTCCAGGGAAGATTCTATGGCCTCGTGTTCATATCTAGCCGCAGAAAAGACTTGTCCAATTTGCTTAAGCGCACGTGCGTAATCTAAAGTGAGGCGATTTGCCAGCAGGAGTTCGTGAATTTCTTGGGTCATAGGACAACCTTTCAATGAGTTGTTCAGTGTTTAGTTCAAAATTAGATGGTTTTTGTCTTGGCAGGTTCACCATAAACCTTGGCGGGGTTGTTATTTAGTTTGGTCCCGGGTTCTTTTACATTTTTTCCAGTATCCATCAGTTGCTTTTCGAAAGGCGCCACGGGGACCGCCATTCCAGGTACGACAATAGTTTTCAACGGAGTTGGAGATGCCACCCCATTTAAGTAAGTAGAGAAAGGTTATGTGTTTGGCTGTTTCAGGTTTTAAGGGGTCGTCGGGCCAGACATAGTGAGTATTATAGTGTTTGTTGACGTCTTGAATGACACATTTATGAATTTGCATGCAACCGGCGGCATGGTGATTGTCTCCCCATTTGACGTTGGGATCTCCTCCACATTCAACCTGGTATATCAGGTTTACAGCTATCCAAAGTGCATGGTTCATGGTTGGTCCTTTTTATGGGTTGTGACGTTTTTACTCTACTTTTAGTTAGTAGACAGTTGATTATTGATAGTGTTTGGTATCCGGCTTAATGTTTGCAAGGTTCAAAGGTGGTTTTTAGGTTAATGCAGGAAAAGATTATGCGACGTTGGTAATAAAGTAAGGTAATTTACTTTAATGTAAGGATGACAGGAGCATGACAGATGCTATGACAGATAACCTGCCATGATTTGGAGCAATGGTAATGGGTTCCAAGTGACAGTCATGTCGGATGACAGATGAATTGTCTAAATCTACCGGAAGGCCGTTTTAAAAGGTGTCGCTTTTTGCTATGACACATGACAGATGGTTTCCGGAAAAACTGAAACGCTCGCCAAGAGAATACAATAACCCCTTTTCCAAAGAAATATAAAAAGTATCTGTCATGTGACATGACAGTGGGTTCGGCCAATGTCTAATAGGGCCAAATCATGGCAGGTTATCTGTCATGGGCATCTGTCACCATCTAGCCATACCCCCAAAATCATGACAGGAGCTCCTGTCACGGAGGCTCTTTTTTCAAAACGCTCTGGAAAAAATGGAAATTTAAGCGAGCGTTTTGGAAAAGTTGAGAAGCTCCTGTCATGTGACATGATTTTCGGCCAATAACTCCAAAAAGGGGGTTAGTGAGAGACCTTTTGTCTCACTTTTACTGTGGTACTGGGTAAAAGGGTGACCGGGGACCTGGCACACGGTGAAATTGTTGCCAGAATCCCCGGTCCATTCGGATTAGGGGAAAAAAGGAGCCCTGCACCCCGTAGGCGGGGCGCAGGGCGGCAGGGCCTTATTCGAGCTCGGTCGCCGGAGCGGATGGCGCCTTGGGCGCGGTAGCCATGAATTGGCGGATGCGCAGTTGTCCGTTGGAGTTCTGTGTTTGACGGACGTAGCAGGTCTTGTCTATAAGAGCCTTGGGGTCAAAGGACAAGGTTTCGCCTTCTTTGCCGGACATGCCAATAGCATCCAGCAATTGGCAGATGCCAAACTGTGCCGCTTCGGTTAGTGCAAGGTAGGCATGGCCGGTTTGCCCGTTCTTGGCCTGCACGGTAATGTGCAGTTGCGGGGTGCCTGTTGATGCCACGGTTTCTTGGGCATCCACGATTGTTACCGGATGTACACCGGGGTTCAGTAGCCCTGCGTTTTTCTGATACACGACTGTTACCATGACGCTTCTCCTTATTGGAGTTTAACTGATGCCATGCACGTTAGTGTGCATGGCCAATTGCAGGTAGGGGACTCCTACCAAGGCCGGTTGCCGGTGGGTATGATGCCAATGGACTGGCCGACTGTCGGTAGGGGTCTTGAATTATTAATAGGGGGTAACCGGTCACTCGTGACTCTGAAAATTTTTTCTTTGGAACTCTGAAAATTTTTTCTTTGTGACTCTGAAAATTTTTTCTTTGTGACTCTGAAAATTTTTTCTTTGAAACTCTGGAGTCCTGAAAATTTTTTTCTTTGCAAATCCCCCACTCTAAAAATTTTTTATTTTTAGCCAAGACTGCTTAGAAAAACTTTTTCTTTTTTTATTTGACTTAGCATAAGGTATCTGCCAGAATTCAAGCATGAAAACAAACACCCAGAAAGTTTCTCACACCGTGTACCTGCCGGCTGATTTACTGGCCGCAGTGAAAGCGGAGTCTCAGAAGCAACGCCGGTCGGTTAATTTCATTCTTGTAGAGGCAGTAGAAAACTGGCACCGGGATACTCAGGAGCCAGAAACCCCAAAATAGGAGAGTGACATGGTCAAGATGTCCGCAGAGAAGCGAGCCCAAATTGCGATGGCTGAACTGGACGTGCGGGAGCAGGACGTAACCGTGGCAATCGCCAGACAGAGAGAGCGATGCGCCGTACTGGAAACGCGGCGAGAAGAAATTCGCAAGGATCGTGCGAGCTTATACGTTAAATATGTTAGTGCGCCAGATGCCAAAAAATAAGGAGACCTGTCATGGTATTAACGGGAAACAAAGGCGGCGGGCAAGGTGGGCGAGGTGGACGAGGGGCGTGTGGTGGCACCCGGTTATTTGACGGCAAGGGACCCCGGTTCAGCAGCCCCGCGGCTGCCCGAAAAGCTGTAAAGCGGAGAAAGTCAAAAAAGTAGGGGGTTCTATGAAACTCTTTGCCGCCACCCTGGTGTTCATTGGTATCTTGTGGATTCTCATGGTCGCTCGGCAGGACGCCCCCGTACCCGAGCCGAAGGTTGTCTATCGCACCCGGACAATTCACGTCCCGGTTTCGATTCCAGATGATTCCTCGGATTCCTCGGATGCCTTGGAGCGGATAGCCACTATTGAAGAACAGCGTGAGCTGCGAAGAGCGTACCGGAAAGCGTTTGGCAAGGACCCAATTTGGTAGTCCCATGGAAGAAACCCAAACCACGTCCATCATTCAGGCAAATCCGCAATGGGCGGAGTTATTCTCCAAAATCCCTGCTCATCTTATCGACCCCAGGGACCATCCGAGACTGGCGTCCACTCTGCAGGGTGTAGCTTCCGGGCTGGCATGGGGCGAAATTGCTCCCGGGGGGCTCAGCAAGCCCGAGTATATTTGGTTAAAGCACCACAGCAAGGAGTTTTTTAACATGGCTCGGGAAGCCGAGAAGATCGCCGACGATCTCCGACAGATGGACCGGGAAGAAGTTGCCCATCACCGTGCTGTAATTGGGGAAAGAGTTCCCACCGTCGATCGCAACGGCAACATTGTCGACTGGTACAATAAGCCCAGTGACCGTCTCATGGAGGTTTTGCTGAAGGCGTCCAACCCGGACAAATACCGGGAAGCCAAGTCAGATAACTCCGGCCCCAGCCGGGTAGTGTTACAGGTAAACCTGGGCATCCCGAGCCGGGTGCACCGGGAAAAAATTGTGGAAGGAGAAGCATATGATAGTCGAAACGAAGAGCAGCCCAAAATTGGAACAACCCCCCTTGCCGGGAGTGCCGAACGTCCCGATAGTCCCGTTCCCGGAGCCAAAGGCCCAGAAACCCCGAAAACCGCGAGCCCCCAAGCTCCCGAAAACGGACAAGCCACCCCGTAAAAAAGCGGGGGGCAAGTATGCCGTGCTCGTCAGTGGCCGGGTAACCGGCGCCGATGGAGAGGTCATCAATGTCCTGGTGCCGGAGTCCGGGCTGTACCGGTCCCATGACGAAGCGCAAAAACGCGCTGTCGAGATTGCCAATGGTAAACCGGGAGTCGTTGTTGAAGTGCACCGTCTGCTTGACCTGTTTGTCTTGCAGGCGGTCACCAAGACAACCCTGGTACGGAGTTAATGGATGCCGGTCAAGAACTCACAGGCGGTGTCCTCCTTAATCCTGCGGCCGTACAAGCCTTCGCCCACGGGGCTTAAGTTTCATGCGAGTAATGCCTTTTGCCGTGCGGTGCGGGGGCCGTACGGCAGCGGCAAGAGTTCCATGATGGTGATCGAGATATTGTCCCGTGCCTTTGAGCAAGTGCCCTTTCGCGGTGTGCGTAAGTCGCGCTGGGTTATCCTGCGAAACACCTTCCCTGAGTTGTCGCTTACTACCCTGAAGACCTGGACCTCCTGGGTGCCCACGGCGATTGCGCCTGTGCGGGAAAGTGTCCCGATGCAGTCCCACCTGCAATGCGCCCTGGCCGACGGGTCGCAGGTGGATCTTGAAGTGATCTTCTTGTCCTTTGACCACGTGGAAGATATCCGAAAACTGAAGAGTCTTGAAGTGACCGGCGCCTGGCTCAACGAGGCGAGTGAACTCGACGAGGAGGCGCTGACCGCGGTAAGCGCCCGTGTCGGACGGTATCCGTCAAAAGATGAGGGCGGGTGCAGTTGGCATGGGATTATTATGGATACCAACTCCATGGAGGACTCCAACTATTATTTCCGGCTGGCAGAGATTGATAAGCCGGCCGGCTATGAATTTTTTACGCAGCCCCCTGCCGTCATTGAAGTGGGCGCCAAGGATGCTTCGGCGTCTCCCCTGTCATTTGCAGCCTCGTCCACCTATCTGGCCAATGACGGTACGCATGGGTTATCTCCCGCGGAGAATGTAGAAAATTTACCCGGTGGATTTCAGTACTATTTGGACATGGTGTCGGGAAAAAGCGCGGATTGGATACGGGTCTACTTATGTAACAGTTACGGGTCTACCCGGTCGGGCAAGGTGGTGTATCCCGAGTATCTGGATACCATTCACCATTCGCCGCGTCCACTTACTCCGTCTCCGGGACTTCCATTATATGTCGGCTGGGATTTCGGACTGAGCGTCAGTTGCGTGTTTGCCCAACTCACTGTGCGCGGTCAGCTGAAAGTTCTGCGGGAGATTAGCGGGGAGGATATTGGGGTGCAGCGTTTCGTCCGGGATTACTTCAAGCCGTGTCTTACACAGAACTACCCGAACTACCAGTTGGTTATGACCGGGGACCCAGCCGGCGCCCAGCGGAGCCAGTCTACCGAGCAGACCTGTTTCAGTATCTTGTTTGAGGAAGGGTTCCCGGTTACGGCGGCGTCAACCAACGAGTTTGCCGCGAGGCGGGAGGCGGTCGTCTGGTTCCTGTCGCATTTGTCCACGGAAGGCAGCGCCTTTCTGTTGGATCCCAGCTGCATGATGCTGCGTAAAGGGTTCCTGCGGGCGTATTGTTATCGCAAAATGCGAACGGAGTCTTCGCAGCCGTTTGCTCTGCGCCCGGACAAGGGTCCTTATAGCCACTTGCAGGACGCCCTGCAGTATTTGTGTCTATTTCTGCGGCAGGCCGGGTATGCATACGAAAAGGCTACCGTGCAGTTGCCGAATGTGGGGGGAGGCGTTCGGGAGATTCCCCAGGTGCCGGCGTCGAACTATTGGACGTAAAAACTTTTTGTAGTATGTGCTTGACATTGGCCCTACCACCCGTTGTATATTGTGTGCGGGGACTTAAGGACGACTTTCGAAAGATTTTTTTAAGTAATGGAAACTTTTGGTAATACCGCGACTAATGTGGTTTCGTTGGACACCTTGGCGCAGGACGTTGAGGCGGCCTTGAAACGGTCACAGGAGGGCGACCGGTATATCACGATCTCTGCCGCCCTGGCGGATATTTTTAATTCGCACCAGAAAGTGCGGCGCGAGTCCGGAGTGGAACAGCTTCTTGTGGATTCGTTATACTCCTATTCCGCGATGTACTCGTCGACCAAGGCCGCAGAGTTGAAGGCGTCCGGCATGTCCGCGGTGTATCTGGGGCTGGTTGGGGAGAAGTGCACCGATGCCCTGGCCTGGCTGTTTGACGTATTTTTGGGGGAAACGGATAAACCATGGCGACTGCAAGCGACCCCGGTGCCCACGGTGCCGGCCGAAATGTCGCAATTGGCCTTGTCTACCGGGGTAGCTGAAGCCAAGGCGTATGTGGAATCGTTGGGACGGGAACCTGCGGAGGAAGATGCGCCCAAGGCGGCTTCCCTGGTGCGCCAGGCCATGCAGGATGCGGTTCTTGTGGAGACTGATCGGCGAGCTAAGCAAATGGAACGCCGGATCGAAGACCAATTGGTCGAGGGCGGCTGGTCTCCGGCATTAAAGGATTTTTTGTTTGACGCGGTTGTTGAAAAAGCGGGGATTTTGAAGGGCCCCATTGTGCGTGAACGGCAGAAGCGGGAGTGGGTTACCGGGGAGGGTGGGCGACCGAAGCCGAAGTTTAGCTGGAAACCGACGCTTACGGTGTCCCGGGTGAGTCCGTTTGATGCGTATCCGTCGGCGTCTTCCGTGGGTTTTGAGGGGGATTTTATTGAGCGCACCCGGTACACGATTGCCGATCTATTTTGGATGTTGAAACAGAAGCATTTCATTGAGAGTCAGGTGCGCACGGTTATCGAGGAGTTTGCGGGGTTGGCGGGGGGTGAAGTGCGGGAAGTAGATTCGACGGTTGCTCCAATTTTGCAGGGACAAACGGGGCAGGCCAAGGTTGCCGGTACTGTAGAGGGTCTGGATTATTGGCTCACGGTTACTGGGGCGTTTCTTCGCAAGGCTGGATGGAGCAAATTGCCGTTTGGCGGGGAAGTTAAGGCGGATCAGCTATACCATATTGAGGCGATAACTGTTGCGGGAAAAGTAGTTTTTCTCGGGGAGCAAGAGGATCCTCGGGGGGTGAAGCCATATTTCAAGACCGGGTGGGTGTCTGTGCCAGGTTCTTTTTGGTATTTGGGGTTGCCGGAGATCCTGAAGGATTTGGGTGATGTGGCTAATGCGGCGACGAGGTCGTTGGTTAATAACATGGGGCTGGCGTCGGGTTTCCAGGTTGTTTATCCGGATATTCAGCGCTTGTTACCAGGGTCCATCACCAATATCTTTCCACACAAGGTGCATCAGTTTCGGAATCCGTCAAATTCGTCGATTCCGCCCATAGATTTTAAGCAGCCGGATTCGAATGCGCAAGAGTTGCTGGAGATTGTTAATCAAATGCGGCAGTTGGCTGACTCCCGGTCAGGAGTTCCGAAATATCTCCTTGGCGGTGAGCCTCCTCCGGGAGTCGGCCGGACGGCTTCGGGGATTTCGATGCTGCTCAACAGTGCGGCCAAGGGCATTCGGCGAGTGGTTATCTCGATTGACCGTGACGTGGTTTGCCCGTTACTGGAACGGATTTACGAGAAAAATTTGATGGAGTCGGAGGACGCTTCGGTGTTAGGGGACTTGGAAGTGACTCCGGCGGGAGCCGTGGAAACCTTAGTGAAGGCCGAATTGGCGGAGCGGAGATTGGGATTGTTGGATGCTATCAGCAAGTCACCGGAGGACGCAAAGCTTATTGGAGTGCGCGGGCGATCAGCGTTGTGGCGTGAAGCGTTCCGGGCGGCGGAGATGAGCGGGCCGGCTTTGTTGGAGCCCGTTGAGAAAGTGGAGCAACAGGCCGCGAAAGATGCGGCTGCGATGCAGTCTAAGTTGGAAGCTGAGGCGGCGGCAGCGCAGGCTGAGGCGGAAGTCCGGAGAACCGAGGTACAAATTGCGCAGGCTAAGTTGGACGTAGAGAAGCAGCGGCTTGCCATGGAGTCCAAGATTTTGGGGCTTAAACTCCAGGCGCAGATTGCCGAGAATCAGCAACGGTCAGCCATCACCAAGCGAATGGCGGCTTCGGTGGATTTAAAAACTGCCCAGGAAATTGGTGCGATTAATGTGCCGACACGCGAGGAGGGAACGGATGATCTTCGAAATGACGCGAGCGGAATGGAAACAGGTGGAACCGGTGAGGTTGTCCCCGGGGTTCCGGGTGCTGGTGGACTGCCTGAAGAAGTACCAGTCGGAGTTGAGCGACTCCCTCCTGATATTGGAGGGAACCCCGATGGCACAATGCCAGGGGCAGGCCCAGTTGCTGAGGATGTTGTTTGAGAGTCTTGAACATGAACCGCCGAAAACCGGCGAAACAGAAGGAGGGTAACTGTATGAAGAAAAAAGGCTGTAAGCTGGTGGCGGGGATTATGCTGTTGTCGGCGATGACGTGTTTGGCGGCCCCGTATGAGGATCTGGATTTGTCCGTGTGGCGGATTAGCGGTGTTCAGGTGACAGCTACCGCAGCGCAGATTAATCAGGCGACTGCGTATTCTTCGTTGCTTGTGACTAATGTTACGAAGCAAACCGGGGCTATAACGGCTACCGCCGTGGTGACGCCACAAGCTCCGAGTGCTCATACTCCCACCATAACGGTTACGAAGCAGACAGGTGCTATTACAGCAACTGGCGTTATTACTCCGCAGGCTCCTTCGACAGTTACACCGACGATTACGGTAACACCGCAAGCCCCATCCACGGTTACGCCCACCATTACCGTTACAAAACAGACGGGTACAATTACGGCTACCGGCACGGTTACGCCGCAGGCTCCTTCGACAGTTACACCGACCATAACTGTGACGATACAAACTGCGACCATCTATGATTCTACTGGTGCGGCTTGCACGAATGGGGTTGGCGAAGTGGCATTATGTGTAACAGGCGCGACGGCGACATGTTCGGCCCTGCCGGACTTCATAACCAACTCCACGGTTGCGGTTTCTATTATCGGCGGCGATGCGGTAATGACCAATTCCACGGCAACCTGTTCGGCGTTGCCTGACTTCATCACCAATGCTACAGCGGCTTGTTCGGCATTGCCTGACTTTGCCACAAATGCTACTGTGGCGATTTCTGTTGTGGGTGGGGATGCTGTTATGACTAATGCTACCGCCGCAAGTTCGGCGTTGCCGTTGTTCACTACAAATGCTACGGCGGCGGTGTCTGTGATTGGTGGGGATGCGGTGATGACGAACGTCGTTATGCAACGGGTTCCTTAACATCGAGGCGAGTTGGGACCGGAAGAGCAATCTTCCGGTCCCTAACCGGGGAGAAACTATGAAACTACTTTTGTGCGCGGTGTCCCTGTTGTGCGCGGGTTCTCTTTTTGCCGCTGGCTCGTTGTCTGAGACGAGGGCGTCAATCGAACCTCCGCAGAAAATTACGCTGGCTTGGACCGCTGCCCTTAACGGCACGGTAGCTGTTACTAGTCAACCGGTGCGCGGTGAGTTGTCCCGGGTCGTCTTTTACAATGGCTCCCCGGCGCCCACGAACGCAACTTACGCGGTCACTCTTAAGGATGCGGCGGGGATCGATGTGCTGGCTGGACAGGGATCTGCGGTGGCGTCAAATGCGATCGGGAGCGCCAGTCAGGTTGTTCCTGGTATCCTGGTGGTGTCGACCATTGGCACGACGAATTTGGTGCCCATTGTGGTAAATGGCGAGTTGGTGTTAGGCGTTTCCGGGGTGGGTACGAATGCTACGGCGGGAAAGCAAGGCACGGTGATTCTTTATACTAAGTAGCTTGGTGCAAGATGTCCTGGTTTCGGAAAAAGGAAGAGAAGCGAAAGAAGCGCAGGGTAAAAACCCACGCTCGACCGCCCCGAAAATTTTTGGAGCGGGAACTGTCAGAGTCGGAAAACTTGTGGGACTCCGCTTCGGCTGAAGCGGCCCTACCGCGGAGCACACCGTAAAATCGGCGCTCGGCAAAGGAGAAATGTATCATGGCAAACAAGGAAAACAGGGACGGCGAAGAGGAAATCTCGGTTCTAGGTAAGTTGCTCGATGAAGAGGGGCAAGCGGATAAATCTGGTTCTGAGAAAGGGACGGCTGCTTCTGAGGTGGAGATTCTTCAGCGGCAAATCGAGTACGAAAAACAGCGCAATGACTCCCTACAAGGTAGGGTGGATTCGCAGCTGCGGCCTTTGAACCAGACTGTCAGGGAACTTCAGGAGCAATTGCGTAGGGCGCAAGCGGTTCCAACACGGGTGGAAGTTCCTCCGGCGAAGGAAGTTATTGACGTGACCGTGCAGGATTTGCTGGCTGAATTGAGTCCTGCTGACCGGGAATTGATAGGCGATAAGCAGTTGTCCATTTTGGCTAAGTTGGTGGAGAAGCCTACGCGGTCGATGGTTGACCGGGTGCGAGCGGAACTGCAAGCCAGCTTTGATGCGAAATTGGCCGTTCAGGACGAGAAGTTGCGGCAGCTTGAGGGGCAGACATCGGTTCAGGCGGGGCGTGAGTTATGGGAACGGGTTGATCAGTTGTCCCCCGGCGCCAAGTCTCATAATGACGCGGATGATTCTGGGTGGGTGGAGTTTCTTAATGGAGTTGATCCGGTTAGCGGCCGGTTACGCAAGGATTTAGGCAATGCGGCAGTGGATGTTGGCGATGTTGGCAGATTGGCTTTGCTTCACGATGAATACCTGAAGGCGTCGGGGCAGGCTAAAAAGGCGCAAGATGATAAGCCAGATAAAAGCCGAGAACTTCGTCCTGACGGTTCCCGTGCGGAACCGGGAGTAGCTTCTGGCGAAAAGCCGACATTGCGCGGTGCAGAAGTGGAACAGTTTTATAAGGATCTTGCGAAGGGCAAGTACGAGGGGAAACCCGAGTTGGCAGAAAAGATGGAAGCCTTGATTATGACTGCGGTGCAAGAAGGCCGAGTGGTCTAAACCTTGCCGGTATGTCATAGCGGGGAAAACAACAAAGCGAAAGAAGGAGGATTGCTATGGCATATCCATTAGCGGCAGGCGTACGGAACATTGGCTCGGATACCATGCGCTACATTCCGGTTATTTACTCCGGAAAAGTGATGCAGGCGTACCGGGAACGGACGGTGTTGACCAAGATAACAAACACTGATCACGAAGGCGAGATCAAAAAGTATGGTGATTCAGTTTGGATTCGCAAGGATCCTACTCTCACTGTGCGTGATTACCGTAAAGGTCAGAACCTGGTTAATGAGCAACCGGAGAGCACTGCTCAACAGTTGCTGATTGACAAGGGTAAATATTGGTCGTTTGTGACCTTTGATCTGGATGACAAGCAGACGGATATTAAGACCTATGTTAGTCGTTGGGCTGAGGATGGCGCGTTCCAGATCTCCAAAGCGATTGACACCGAAGTTCTTTTGGCGATGGCCACTGGTGGCGCTGCCAAGAACCGGGGTGCTACTGCCGGTGTTATCTCGGAGTCGTTTACTCTGGGCGCCGACGGTGCCGCGGCTGCCGTGACCAAATCCAATATCCTGGAACTCCTGATCGACATGGGCACCGTGCTGGATGAGCAGAACGTCCCCCCGGAAGGACGTTTTGCGGTTTTGGCTCCGCGAGTTGCGGGTTTGATCAGCAAGTCCGATTTGAAGAACGTCTCGATTACGGGCGACGCCAAGTCGGTTCTTCGTACCGGATATCTGGGCGAAATTGCCCGGTTCGACCTGTATCAGTCTAATCTGGTGCCGGCCGGAACGAGCACTCCCACGGGCACCTATATTATCTTCGGTGTCAAGGAAGCAACCACATTTGCTACGCAGATGGTTGAGTCCAAGATCCAGGATGATCCGTTCGGCTTCGGGAAGTTGCATCGGGGCTTGAATGTGTACGGTTACAAGGTTACCAAGTCTGAGGGTCTGGGCAGTGCGTTCGTGACGATCAGCTAAGGCAGTTAACATCATAGGAGGGTTTTATTATGGCAGTACATACGACAGCGGATAAGATGACGATGGAGCGGGCTGGGTTCCCGTCCGTTGGCCCGAAGATCGGATTGATTCAAGCCGAGATTGACTTAGAGACGCTAACTTCGGCCAACGACATTGCCGATGTTTTCGCAATTCCTGCGGGAACGTTGGTTATTGGCATGGGCATTGAAGTGGTGACGGCTTCGACTAATGAGGTAACCGTGTCTCTCGGTTTGGATGGTTCTAGTGGCGGCAGTCGTACGGAATTTTCCGGCGAGTTGGCAGTTAACGGGGCTGCGGGCACCAAACTGGCAGCGGGTTACGCAAAAGCGAATGTGCTTCTGTCGGATGCCGATATCATTGTCGCTGAAATTAGCGGGGATCCGGGTTCGGCTTCGGTGATTAGTGTTTGGGCGCTGGTTGCCGACGTTAATATCATGTAAGTTTGCGGGTTCGTTGCGGGTTAAAGGGGCGTTCGCAAGGGAGGGGGTAAAAGCTCTCCCTTGCGGATTTCCAATTGCAAGGAGGTGCCGGATGCTTCGATGGGTGTTTTCCATATTTTTGGGGTCGCTTGTCAGTGTGGCATCTGCCTTTCCGGCGCACGTCAGTACCGGTTCTTTGGATATTGCAACTGCGGGGTCTGCGCCTTGGAACTCATTTTCCTGGAAGTGGAACAATCGTGACGTTCAGCAGTTTTCCGTTAAGTTCACCAATTCCGTGAGTGATGGTACCTTTGCAGATATAACTAATATTCAGTTCCGCTTGAGTTATCCAGAAGCTGGCCCTTATTATCTCACCCTCGTTAATGGGACTTTGGTGTTAACAGCCACTTCGGCTGTGTACACGCTTCCGATTTCTTTGCCAACCACCAACATCCCTCCTCCACGTCGCTATTATGCGGAGTTTCTTGCGTATGACGCTAATCAGGCTACACGCACTTTGGCCAAGGGGACTGTGGAAACCGCCTGGTCGCTTTTTTACAATACTAATGTGGCCACCTGGGTCCCCATAACCATTACGTTTGCTGATACAACAAATGATCCTGCTATATCAGCTTTGCAGGTAGCCACCAATGCGATTAATACGCGGGTTGGGTTGTTGGAGAGTGATGTGTCGGTTCATACGGGGCTGACCACTGCCGCGCATGGCGGGATAGTTGCTGATGATGATTTGAGGTTGACTAATGCGCGTTCATGGCTGGAACTGAATTATAATTTGATTACCAACCCGCCTGCACTCGGCACGATGGCCGCGCAATCCACAGGCGATTATTACACGGCGAGCGTGGCTGATGCTTTGCTGAACGACAAAGCTACCACGGCAGAGGTGGCGCAGGTGGCAAGCGACTTATCGGCCCATGAATTATTGGAAGGCACGAATGTTCACGGCCTCGGCACAATGAGCATTGAAGACACGAGCGGCTATTACACGCAGGCTGCCTCCGACCTGTTACTCGACACAAAGGCTGGGACTGGAACGGTGGCGGCTATAGACAGCCGGTTGAGTGTGGTGGAGACTGGAAAATTAGACGTGGTTACGGCAGCCTCGACATATGCCACCACGGGTACCGTGGGGGCTATTGACGACCGCGTATCCATCATGGAAACCGGCAAACTCGATGTCGTAACCGCCGCGTCAATGTATGCAACCACCGGCACGGTGGCGGCGATAGATGGCCGAGTGAGCATATTGGAGACGAACACGGCAACAAAAGCGCAGGGCGATTTGGCTGATAGCGCGGTGCAACCTACGGACGCCGATTACACGAACACTGCCGCGCTTGCCGCCGCCGCGTACCCATCCAGCAATCCGAGCAATTATGTTGATGCCAGCATAACGAACGGGGTGAATACTCGTGTTGACGGTCTGACGAACGGAGCGGCTTTGGGTGAAATGGCAGTCCAGCCCACAGACAGCGACTACACTAACGCGGTGGCTCTTTCCGGTTCTGCCCTGCAACCCGGCGCTGCTGGCACGTCAACAAATTTGTCAGAATACAACAATGACCTTCCGGGGCTTTCAACCAACCTGTCGGACTTTAACAATGATGTGCCGTTCTTGACGAACGAACCGTTGTGGGAAGCAGCGAGCAATCAGGTTCAGACAGACTTGACGAATTTGGAAGGGGCGACCGGCGCGTTGAATACGGCGGCTGGCAATCTTGAGTCAGCCACCAACGCGCTCAATATCCGTGTTGGCGCTCTGGAGACATCAACGGGCGCATTGAACACGGCTGTTGGCAATCTTAATGCGGCGACAAATGCGCTGCAAGTGCAGGTCACGGCCAACACGACCGGCAAGGTTGACCGAGTGGGCGACACCAACGCGCTTGACTGGACGCTGGCCGACCATATCGTGATACCGGCGAGCACGTACAGCAACAGCCCAGTGACACGCAAGGAATTGAATGACGCCATAGACTCCGCCAGCGAGGTTACGCTCTATGGCGCGACCAATACGCATCCTGTAATGACCGGAAATAGGAGTCTGTGGACGGAAGTTCCGGCGAGCACTTGGGCAATAACAAACGTTTTGAATGATGGCGCAAATGTGGTCGGCACGTTCTGGCTTACGAATAGCACCGAGCGCATCCGGCATGGTGCGTATATTGGCAGGTTTTTTGCGATTAAAACTGCTGGCCTGAAAACCGCGTCAGTATCCATTACGCTTGTTTATTCTGACGATAACGGCGTAACGACCAACGACATCGCCACAAGCGCCGGTGTTGGGATAGGGACTGCCTTAACAAGTTATCGGCTGGTTGCGGTTAATCCAGAAAGTATAACCAATTCAACGCTGTATTTCGGCGTGCGTTATACCCTGACGCAATCTGGTGTAGGCGGCGATTGCACGGTGGTTACATATGGCGGCGACGGGTATGCAACCCATGTGGCGACGCCGGGTTTTGGGGATGTCGAAGGTTACTTAACAGCTGAAAGCGACCCGGTTTGGGGTGCGGCGAGTAACAGCGTCGTCTATATCTCCCAGACAAACGGCTGGACAGTCTCCGCACATGAAGCGTGGTTGACCAACGAAACCTATGTCGGCACGATCACTGGCGCGACTATCACCGCGTCCGATGAAGATAGCGTCACGGTAACAGGGCCAAACGCGGCGTTCAAATGGAACACCAACGCGGCAGGCGGTGGCGGGGGTGGCTCCGGTTCCGGTTTCCCGCTCACAAACGACGTTGACTTGGCGGGATTCACGATGAGCAACGGCTCGTTTGTGGGTAACGGGGCAGGCATGACTAACGTGCCTGGTGTGGTGACCAACCGGATCGCCTTCCACGGCGAGAGTAATATTTCGATGCGCATAGACGGGACGAACGTGTATTTTGGTGCGCCGGACATCACGTTGCTCAACTCCGCGACCAACGCGATTAACACGCGGGTAGGCAGTCTTGAAACCTCTACGGGCGCGCTCAATACGGCGGTGGGCAATCTGAACACGGCTACCAATGCGCTGAACACCCGCGCTGGAAATCTTGAAGCGGCGACTAATGCGATGAACGCAGATTATTACCCACGCAGCAATCCGTCCAATTTTGTTACGTCGGCAATCGAAACGTTGTGGCCAGCCGTCAGTAATCAGGTGCAAACGGATATCACTAATGTCAAGCTGGCGACCAACGCCTTGAATACCCGCGCCGGTGATCTGGAAACCGCGACCAACGCCATCAACACTGTAGCGAACGCGGCGTTGCCAGCGAGTTCCACCAACTCGCTCGCGGTAACGTCCTTGCAGGTGACGGGCGGCAGTCCGACCACGACCAAAAATAATGTCTTCGTTG
>Ga0265297_10006886_pt1 | contig 16129 bp, 20 predicted proteins | sample Munlanlwell13791_FD_192502 | JGI IMG/M metagenome (GOLD analysis project Ga0265297, IMG submission 192502) | Leachate microbial communities from a municipal landfill in Southern Ontario, Canada - Leachate well 137-91 | ecosystem: Engineered > Solid waste > Landfill > Unclassified | place... | reverse complement strand
AAGCCCTCTTTAATCTGATCCCGCAAATCGTTATCATCCTTCCCCCTACTCCTGTAATACGTTTGAATTTCCGGCCATATATGCAAGTTATGTAACTGACGCATCACATGCCGAACCGTGCAATCATTACGGCGAGCCATGATTGAAACCAAGTTGCCAATAACGGAAGTGATGTTTCTAGCGATAGGGTCTACTGCTTCTTTTTTTTTGCGCGAAATTTTCACGCCTTGCGCGGGAACATAGAAATGGACATCCTGCATAAGAAGCTGCCAAAAGGGATTGAGATAACCACGAGGATCACCGTCAATCATTAGTCGGTTGCGTTCCAGAGCATAGCGCCAGAGGTCAGTTAAGTGTTCGGCAACTTGGTTAAAGCCCTCAAACTCCAAACCCAAGCCGTGGCCTATTTCACGAATAACGGTATGATGAAGCCTTGCTTCTATCCGGCGTACTGACTGAGTTGAATCATAAGTCCCAAAAGAATAAACACTCCATTCTTCGTTAAAATAATCAACTTTGTCAGATTTGATCATTTCATAGCTCTTGTCATAAAGCGCCATTTGTACGGCTATTGGCTTACCGATCAGATAGTTTTTGTCCTGACCTTCCCGGCCATAGGTTGCAACTGCATCCGTAAAGTCTGACAGATCAAGGGAGGCTATACCGTCATAGGCCCTAATCGTCCTGGAACTGGTTGAAAATTTTTGTATAAAATCAACAGGTAAATTGAATCCTTGATAATCACAAGCCAAATGGACAGCAACGCCCTTTGATTCCGGCTCTTCTAAGAAAATACGCGAGAGACCAACAAAATCACCGTGCAAATATTCCCAAATTTCCGGGACTGTACGCTGTGAAATAAAATGCGGCGACAGTTCAATTTTTAAATGTGAGCCTTCCTGATCTATCTTGCCGTACCAGCTACCAAACAGAACAACCAACCCAACAGCATTGTTTTGCAGTTTATAGCGGTAACCGCCAGTTTTGCCCATCCGGCTAAAATGCCAACGGTCATCATTAACCAGGTCGTTTGCGGTTAACCGGACAAACTCATCTTTATTTTCCACATGCTGCTCAAGCTTTTTAATAAAAGAAGCTTTGGGTACACCATGAAACAACTGTCTTACGGTATCCACCGAAGCGCCAACAATGTTAACGCCCGAAAGGTCTATAATTTGATCACCATTAGCGAACAATAAGCCGGACTGATCTTCTTCAGAACCAAGGGAAAGAGATTCAAGGGAAAAGCGTTGGTTAAATTTCATATTTTTCAGCTCTTATAGGCTTCGTGGTGTATTGTTCTGTTACGTGATACAGGGGCGTAACAGCCTTTTTTGTGGTTCTTTACTTCAGCAAGGGGAAGGAAAACTAGATCCCGCGCGTCATGCCGTTCATTCATCAATCCCTCAATCACTCGCTCATTCGGAGTTATTAGCGCGGCACCGGGGGCGGGGCTGTACCGTTCCTTCGCCACGGCACCTATTCAAAAATTTTAATGCCCAGGGAACCCGGAAATTTTTTGCAACTCGCTTGTCCCAACCTCAAACAGGCAAAAAGATTTCACCCTAAACATTAAAATTTTTGGCCGCCGTGAACGCTCAGTCAGATACACCCCCGCCCCCGGTGCCGCGTCTAATAACTAACCTCAATCACTCCTTCAATCGGTCAATCTTCATTCACCGCATGACGCGCTGCTTAAACTCACCAGCGACTTTGATAAGTAAAACTATCACCCAAGTTCACCGTTACTGAACCAGGGCATAATGAGCCAGGTCAGTAACGTTCATATCAGCGAGCAGCAAAATTTCTAGAGTCTTCAGGATGACGCGTAACGCCTTCACTCCTTTCAATTGGAAACGATGTAACCGGATAGCGCTTATCTCCACGCCTCAACAATAGTCCGTACGGTTTACGCTCGACCACATAGCCGAATGCAACAATCTGGGGAATGTTCAGCCGTTCAAATACTCTATTGGAGGTATCAATAAATTCTATATGCGCCACCATCTTGTTCTTTTTTTTATCCTCAATCAGTGCAACCAAACGAGGCCTATACTCAGTTAAATATTTTTCCAAATAATCTGTGTCTGAAGGTGGTGGCGGTTTAGGTTGCGGGGCTGGTTGTGGCGGTGCTGCCTTGGACTGCTCTTGCTTTTCAGGAGTAGACGGACGAATTTCAGCAGAAGGTGCCGTACTCGCCTTAACTGGCGAACTACGCCCCGATAGGAAGCCGTAGAGATAATACACAGCGAAAACCAGCGCAAATAAAAAAAGCGGAATGTAAAACGTAAAAGCCGCCGACTTAAGAACGTTTGTCCGGTCATCTTTATGGGCATCTATTGAGCTAACGCCTTCGGTATGTGAAGCATACAAACCGAAATTCTTTTTATCATAGGTCCCTTTACCAGACCGCAACTGCACGAATTTACCCGATTGTTGCTTGTAGGTTGTCCAGGTGTATGCGTCAGGTTGCCCGATAGCGTCACGCTTTACAAAACGGATCAGGGTATCAATTCGTCTCTTCCACAGCATATGGCAATCACGGGAATCCTGACCCATGCAAATTATGTCTATGCCCCGGTGACGATGCTGGGTAACAAATTCAGTTATACCCGGATCAAGAGTCGCCTTGCCAGCCGGAAAGAAATCTTGAAGCTCATCGATAATAACCAGAGAATCGTTCGCAACGTGAACTTGAACATCTTTAACCTGCTCTTTCGTCAATTGGCGCAGTAAATTTTGAATTACGGGTAATGGCAACCCTGTTACTTCCGAAAACTTTTCATGGTTCAAGCCCTCAATATAGGCATAAACCATTCGACCTTTTTGGAGCGCCGGGATAATTTGATTAATGGCCGCTTCGTAGCTTTTACCGGAACCGGGTAGGCCTTCATGGAAGATAATCATAATAGGCCTTTAATAATCATAATTGTTTTCACAACGGCCCAAATGCCCATGCCGCAGACTAATATTTTGAATGCCTCGGGAACCCCACAGCGGTTAACAACATAAATAAGCCCCGGCGAATAAGTTGCTATCGTATTCCATGCCCATTGGAATTTGTCCGCCAGTTCACCCGCATGAGATACCCCGCCGAGGCAGTAAGAACAACTTTCAGCCGCCCAATTCAAAACCCACAAAAGCGCCTCAAATCCCTTTTTTAGTAGCCAAATAGGAACGTCAGCAACCCAAAGACGAAACGATTCAAAACCATTAGTGATAAAGGTATAAACCGTATCATAGTAGTTTTCAATGGTGTCTAAGATTGCTGTAAAAAAGCTTTTCACCGATGCAAAAGCGTCAATGAAAAAGAATATAAACTTGTCGTAATAATTCGATATTGTGTCTATAAGTGCCTGCATATAGCCTCCTATGACTTAAAGCCGGAAATAATAATTTTAAAAACCATAATCACCGCAGAGGCTTGAACAAGTGCGCTAATTATCGGAAAAATAGAGTCCATGAAATCACTGCACAAAGAGGAAACCGTGATAGCTTGCATGCCCATAACCGCCGGAATCGTCCAGATAGGACAGGTGCCGTCTGGAATGGAGACGTTAAAGATTTTCTGGCTAAATCCCATAAGGGGTGAATCCTTTACGCTATTAACATTTGTTTGAAATACCCCCTCATAAGTGTCTGTTGTGGCCTCGTACCATTTGCCTAGGTTTGGATTAGTGTTTTTTCCACGGCCTGTAAATGTACCCATTCCCGCACCCGTGGCGGCACCAGTGCCTTTTGCTTGACCGCCCAAACGACTGGCAATCTCACGGGCTGTATCTTCAGTAGCCAATCCGGCAGTAGATCCGCCCGTGGTGGTTGTCGTCCCGGTATTGTTAGTCGTTGTTGTTTGCGTGGACGTTGAACCATCAGAATTTATTATGGTTGTAGTACCTGTGCCGGTGGTTGTTGTTGTCGCTGTTGTGGGTGCAGGGGATTTAGGATAAAGGGCGGGAGCAACAGGCTTGTTATAAGTATCGGCGCAAGTAAAAAAAGTACCTGGGCCACATTTCTCTATACCTGTAAGGCCGGGCGTACTAACAACAGGAAGCGACGGGTCACACGGATAGGAATAAGAGGAGTTACAAGCAACACCAGCTTTGTAATCCTGAGGATTGTATTTATCATCAGCTGGCGACTGGCTACCATCGGCGGCAGCTGTTGTGGTTCCGTCTTTCATAACGCATGTCGGAACACCGTTTACGTACCCGGTGGTTTCAACAGCTGAAGCTCCACCCGGACAATTTGCTGGATCAGGCGGCAATACGGCACAGGTGCGAGGGGGCGAGATAATTAGGCCGTCAGGACAGGTTATATCCTGCGAATGATCCGGCTCGGAAGAGCATACAAGCGGAGATATGACAACAATGCCGTTTCCGCAATCGATTACACCGGGTTTAGGTAAACAGGTGCCTGTTCCAGCGTCAGGAACTTGTAATTGACCGTCACAATAGACAATGTCGGAATTTTCACATTTCTGAGTAACTGAATTCCACGCCTGTTTGGTTATCATATTACCATTGACTTGATTCGGGCATGATGGCGGCGGACATTGGGCCCCCGCTGATACGTCAACCGTGGAGCCATCAGGACACGATAAATCGCATTGTTTTGTTGTTGCGTTTACGGCAAGTGGGTAATCGCAATTCAAGGAATGAGGGTCACAGGTGTTTGAACCGGTGTTTAGCGTTTCCCAAAAAAGGGTTTGTGTTGAACCCGATGTAGTGGTTGTAGGTGTGGTTTGGCATGTAGCCGGGGGAGGCGCTTGACACTCACCAGTTGTTGCGTTACGAACTTGTGGAGCTACGCACGCAGGCGCATTTATACAACTAGCACCGGATAGGGTTCCGCTATACGGGCAGCTATAGTGATGCGTTAATATTAAATACACGGTGTAATAGGTGTAGCCGTCCGACTGACGAACCCCCTTACACGCACCATGCGCAGCATCCCAATTATATATCTCACCCGACCACGTTTCAGCCGAACACGCCTGCTCCGGCGTCGGATATTCATGCGTACCGGCAGGATAACTATAAACGCGATACGTCGGATTTGTGTCCGTAGCGGGATAGGTGTCGGCAATCACAAAACTAGGTAATAAAAACAAAACCCAAAATATGATGATTTTACGCATTGTCAAATCCCGATATGACGGCATAGGCGCAAACTAGGCCGCTTAGGAAATACAAGGTTAAAAAAATCATGTTTTTGGTCTCTTTTTGGGTTTATAAAAAAGGGTGCCTTTCGACACCCTTCCTTTTTCTTGGTTACCGGAACCAGCCGATAACTTTGTTGAAGCCCCACTTGGCTACACCGGGCAGCATTTTAATTGCGGCAATGGCTGTAAGAGCCGCTACGATGGTTGTAGCATCAACCGCCGCTGTTAAGGCTGTAAAGTCCAGTGCAGCGTTTGCAGGAGTAATTGCAACCATTGCCAAGGCTAATGCAGTGAGTAAAACTGCAACGATTCTTTTGATGTTTTTCATAGTTCACCTATTTTCTTAAGTTAAAGTCTAACGATGATATTTTTCGTTAAACCAGTTGATAACGACTCCATAACCCCAAGCCGTCAGGTATGTGATGATTGGCAAGCTAAAGCCAAGCATCCACATTTGTTGCAAATCTTCCGCTACCGGCATCGTGAAGATGTCGGTTAGGGTAGGAATATTCGCGAAGTCTTGTCCGCTTAGAATGGCGTAATTAGGACAAGGAGTGGTCTGAACAGGATCAATAACGAATGCGTAAACATCAACAAACTGCCCATCCTGTTTAAGAGAAGTACCAGCAGTCAGTAACGCGGATTTAACGCAAACAGTCATTTAAGTAATGCTCCTCGGTTTGTTTTCTTTTAATTGTCCATTTTCTTTTATTACATGGCCGTTTATGAATCGGCCTTTTTTTACCTGGTTGCTTAGAACCCGCTCTTTGAACTCTACGGGCTTTTTTATCAGGCAGGCCATTGAGCGGATTTTCATGGTTTAACCCCTGCTTATGGTTTGTTGGCGGAAGTTGTACCGGTTGTTGTCTGGGCCGCACCGGTTTTTGGTTTGTCTTTACCAGGGAGGATTTCCCCGGTTGTTTTGTCTATGTCTTCGTCTTTTATTTGTCCGGGTTCCGGGCCGTCAAGTTTCATGCTGATTGCTGTCAGGACTGCTTTGTTTTGGCCCCCCATGTTGATTTCACAGAGGATTTCCATTTGACAGGGGAAATACAGTTTTCCGGCTTCTACTTCGGCTTTTTTCTGGTCGAACATTTCAAACGGCATTTTGACTTTGATGAGTTCGTTACCCAGGTTGTTGGGGTTTTTTCCGGTGTTGGGTTTGGATACCCAAATGGAGCCGCCTTTGTTGTCTCCATCTATTTCATAACGGGTTAACGATTCAACTTGTCCTCTTATGACTGTTTGCATGTCGCCTAGGAAGCTGTTTTGGGTTAATTGGTCGGTCATGATTTTGTACCTTTGTTGGGTTAAGGGTGGTCTTTCGGTTTCTGTTGCTTTTTGGCTTGACCTTTTAAAACGCGTAGGTCGAACGCGGTTAGTCTTCTATGTCGGGGTCTTCTAAATCGGGATCTTCTTCGCCATCGTCTAGGGAGTGATACTCATCTTCTAAGGCGCGATACTCAATAATCTGGTCTAAAAGTTCCACCTGTGAATCATTAAGCTTGATTTCTTTTTCAAGAAATATGTCACACATAAAACACTTTAAGCGGTCGTCATATTCCTCACCACACTCAGAACATACTAATATTGCCATTTGTTTAATCCTCTAAATCTGTGTCTTCTTCCCCGCCGTCTCCGGTTGAATACAGGCCCCAATTCCGGATTTATCAAAGGCTTTTACTATCTCGGTAATTGAATAGGTAATTGAGATCAGTGCAATGAAAAGGCCCAAGACAAAGGGAAGCGCTGCATTTGATACGAATGCCCATAATAGGTTTATTAATCGTCTTCGCTGGCTGTATGTCATGCCCTGACCGGGTATGCCGTGTTTTATGTTAATCATTTTTGATTCCTTGTTTTTTTGTTCTGTTTAAAGCTAGATAAGGCTGGTTATGGCTGGTTTTATCTAACATATTTGTTGCGCTGTTTTTCTTTTGTTCTTGTTTTGCGAACCCTAAAGGGCCGGGCTTTCCGTTCCAATCGACGTTTAAACCTGATAACTGGCAGTAAGGCCAAAACGCTTTTACGCAAGCTTCAAAGGTTTTGACCTAACTGCCAGTAATTCAGTTTTAATCGCCGATTTCCTCTACAATCCCTTTCGCTTGCCAATGGACTCACTGCGATAATTCGACGCTGGCTACTTCGCTGCCGACTTCACTACGTTGTCAGCCTTTAAGGCAATGTATGGGGTGGTGAATGGCGCAGCCGGTTTTCTTTCTGTGCGGTTGTTTTCAGCCTTGGCTTTTGGGCCATTTCCACGCGAAGCATGGGCGCGAGGCGCCACTATTGGCCTAGGTGAATGCCCGACGGGCAGAACGCGCTTTTCTTTACCCGTATTCACCGACACCCTTTTTTTGTCCAAGATCAGGTGCTTGTATTTCTTGGCTTTTAACTTGCGGCGCGCGTTTGATGTCGGCTGAAGGTTGTCTCCGATGGCCAGACGCCCGGCAAAGATGACCTCGTACCTCGGTTCATACTTTGCGGGGGGCGTGGAGGCCGGGAAGACAACGAACCGAATCATTAGCGCGCCGCCTGTTTCGCTACATGTTTCCCTTTCAAATGCTCTATTACTTGCGTCCGCAGTTCTTCAGAAAGTTCTTTCATAGGAATAAGCTGTTTATGTAGGTAAAGCGTCATAATGGCTTTAGTCAGACCAAAAGGCTTCATGCCTCTATCCATGGCTTCAAGCTCAAGGTTTATATAGTCCCTCTGCTCAAGCGCGGTTCTATAAAGGCGTTCATTTTTACCTTGCGCTTCTGAGCTGCCGCGATCAGGCAGTATCGATGATTCAGCCATTTATACGGCTCCTATGAGTGGAAATTGATTGATTGAAGTAATGTCCATTTATGTGGCCTCAACGACAGATAACAGATATTTGCGGACGAAAAACACAAAGATCCTGAAAGGTCCCGTTAAAACCAGTAAACCCTAAATAGTTCGATGGAACACGAGCAACGCCAACTCTTACAGGTACGGAACCTCTTGATTCTGAACCATCACGGAATTCACGTGCTTTACGGTACCGCCTTGCGGCTTCTTGGAGCGATACTGGACCTGAAGCTTGACCACCACCGAATGGCTCACATTCTTGATTAAGAAATTGCTCGAATACAATATATAGATACATTTAAGCCACCTCTTTAAGATCGACAAGGATTTCATCTTTATAATGTCCACCAGCAATCAAAAGAGAACCAAAAAGTTTACGGTCTTCTGTTATTTCACCCTGACACGTTTTGAATCCCGTAATCAATTGTTCGTTACCCAAAAACAAGAATATCAAGCCCTGTAAACGCTCACTGCCTGTATTATCAATCAGATTAAGTTCACTACGACAATGCTCCATATCCCTATAAAAAGGGCTGGACGAGTCATGGTAATTAGCCAACGCTTGTTTGAATTTACGACGCGAATCCGAAATGATGAATCGACAGGTTTTATTTACTTCATCAAAGGTCAATTTGATAGCGCTCATAGCACTTTACCTTCTTTCAGGTTAGTCACCAGGACGACCATGTTGATCATGCGATAACGGCCTATCTTCGCCGTAGGTAAGTAGCCTTGATCTATCCAGCCGCCTACTACGCCTTTGCTTAAACCTATGGACTCGGCAAATTTATCAGGTGTCATGAACGGGATGAAAAACAGCTGGGAGGCGGTTTGTTCTAAGCCTTGTTTGATGTCCGGGTTAGACGCAAATAGCGTATCTAATTTGACTGTGTTTTGCTGTTGGTTCATGATTGCACCTTAGCCCTGTTTGGCTGGTTGTGGCTGGTTTGAAAAGCATGGGTAATTATTACCTAAAATAGAGTATTCGTCAAGTAATTATTACCCGATCATGAATAATATTAACTCAAGATTTAACTACCTATTAGATTACATGGGCTTATCAAATCCCGTGTTAGAAAGGCATACAGGTATTAAAAGTACAATATGGGCAAACGTAAGAAACGGAAAAAGCCGAGTAAATGAAGACCATTTGGAAGCTATAAATAAAATGTGGCCACAGTACAGCTACTGGATAACGACAGGCCAAACACTGGTAGATGCAGGACAAATCAGCCCAGAGATCGAGGAAACAAGAAAAAATCTGTCAACGGGTATGTAACCGCGGGAAGGGCATTATCGAAATGGGGGACGGTTAAAACATGAACCGACTGAAAAGCCGAAAGCAGCATTAAGGCCGCTCATGTAAGTCGTTATTTACACAACGTAGGCTTATTTGGAATGAAAAAAATATGAGTGAAATTAAATTAATATTTTGTGTCGTAATCGGAGTTTTAACAGCAAATTTCATAACCTATTACGGATATAACTATTTAACAGAAGCCCAAAATAACGAGTTAGCTAAAAAATTAAATATTTCAAAAAAGAATCCAACCTATGAAAACTTTCATGAAGACTTTGAAACCGTGGTGAAACCCAGAATAACCATAACCATAAGAAATAATTCAAATAATCAATTATCTTGTGGAAAAATGGTAGGAGAACAATACATTAGTTTCTTAACTCTTGAAGGAAAAAAAGAAAGAATTTATGACAATGTTGAAGAAGGTCAGTACATTGGTTGTAATATCGCGATAGATAATAGAAGCAGCACTTTTTTAAATTGGTTCCATGCCGCATCCCCCGGCGTTTATGCAATGACAATTGAACAGGTAGAATGTAAGACATGTAAAGGAATAGACCATACGTGGTCAACCATCGTAGTGAATCCAGACGGAAAAAGGGTATATCAACCAGTGTAAAAAGCATTTTACACAAAACCTGACTACTTATAATTCACCGGCAACACATCAAATAAGAGTTGAATGCGATAACCTTTATATAAGGGCAAGAGCGGCTTTTAATAAAAATTAACTGTTACAGTGTAGCAAGATTACAACCTGGATCAGTAACGTTCAAACTGTTACTTTCTGGATCAAAATAATGCCAGGTCAGTAACACGCCGATCAAAAGCACGTTTGCGGCAAGCTCCATCAGAATATTGTTGTTTACCTGTTACCCGCCGGCCGCAAGAACACGCACAAAGTGTAACACCTATGGAGATGCATGAACTTTCCAAAATGCAGAAAAACAATGTTTTAAAAATATTATAGATGGTATATTTGCAACTAAACTTTAGTCGCCAATTCAGAGCATGAGCCAGTTAGAAAAGTTATTAGAACAATTCATCAACACACCACTTCCAAAGTGGAGCGACGTTGTTACCTTGATGAAGAAGCTAGGCTACAAAAGGCTTGAAGGCGACGGTTCCCGGATAAAGTTTGTCAATCTGGAAAAGAAAAGTGTTATCGAGTTACACCGGCCACATCCAGGGAACACTATTAAGCACTATGTAAAAAAAGACATCATCAAAGAATTGAAAGATAAGGAGTTCATAAAATGAAATACTTCGAATATAACGGCTATTTAGGCAGCTGCAAGGTAAGCATTGAAGATAATTGCCTGCATGGAAAGCTGGAACACATCAGCGATCTGGTGACCTACGAAGCGGAAACTGTTGAACAGCTAGAGAAGGAATTCAGACTGGCCGTCGATAGTTATCTAGCAACATGCAAAGAAGTAGGCATGGAACCCAAGAAACCGTTCAAAGGTTCTTTTAACGTAAGGATAGGTGAAGAGCTTCATGGAAAAGCGGTAAAACGAGCCGGTGAAATAGGAAAAACTCTAAACGATTACATCAAAGACATCGTCAAGAAAGATACTGAATCACACGCTTAATGTTTCCATATTGTCTCCACTTTTGCCAGCAAAAGACAGCTTTACTCAGTTTATAGAATTTAAAATATCGTTTTAATTCAACAAGTAACGCTGTATAAAGCTCAAAGCATGGTTCTTTTAATGCGATGGTCGCGCGTTCGAATCGCGCACGACCCACCACCAAAGTTAGATAAATCAACCAGTTAGATGTTGTGTCGACTGGTTTTTTTATGCCTGAAATTCTGCTACGCGAGATTTACGCGACTTAGCAGTTATGCTTTGTTACGCTTCGTCATGACACAGCATTAATTTACAGCCAAAAGCAGCTTTTTCTTGAAACAAACAATTTGATCGTCTATAGATAGCATGTGTCTACATGACTCTATTACCTTGATCGAAGCAGCTGTGAATAAAGTCTCAAGGTTTAATAGCTACATTCGACTAATCATCAGCGGTATTTAAGGCGTTATCGATAGCTGACAAAAGGTCGAATCCGGCTTCAAATTCTGGTCTACTTTTTTATTCGGAACAGGTGACAGTAATTAATCCAAAATGTCTGACAGGTTTGTTGATGCATTTTGCTTCACATAAGCCATTGTTCAGAATTTAATGATAGACCGTTATCAGTCTAAACTGAATGAGTAAAATCGACCCCAAGCAGACATTCAGAATTCCACCAGAAAATCCGCTCTAAACAATTTTTCAACATCATTGAGGTGTATTTAGAGTAGTGATAATTCCAATCCCCTGAAAGGATAAATCCTACTGCGGAAAATCACTGGGTATTTCTACAGTCTTACAAATATTTTGTTGCCGAGCCAATGCGTTGACTCTCAGCAAAATATATTGACCAGAGCCTTATCCATGTATCAATCTGCCGATCCAGATGGCTGGTGCGCTGGTTACGTACTTTGCTTTATGTGCTGGTATTCGGCGATCAGTTCCTGTAATTGGTTTAAGTTTGGGGGCTTCATCAGGTAATGATCAAATCCGGCTGATTCCGCGCTAAGACTATTTTTCTTCTGATCATAGCCGCTTAGGGCGATGATCCTCACCCGTTGGGTACTAGGGTGCTCGCGTAGCTTTCGGGCGACTTGGTAACCGTCCATGTCGGGTAGCCCAATGTCCAGCAGGACGATATCCGGCTCAAAGCTCTGTGCAGCAGATATGCCCTGTATTCCGTGGTGTGCGGTCTCCACTTGATGCCCCAACGCCTCAAACCATAAAGCAAGGCTATCCACAACATCAGGATTATCGTCGATCAGCAAAACCCGCAGTCCTATATCAGTCTCTTTGTATAATCCCTGCGAGATCAACGGCTCAGTCTGAACCGTTGCCTCAACGAGTCTGGGTAACTGAACCACGAATTCCGATCCATGATTGGCTCCTAAACTGTACACAGTGATTTGGCCGTCATGCAGCTCAACCATCTTTTTCACCAGGGTAAGCCCAAGCCCCATCCCGCCTTCGGAACGGTCGAGTCCTCTTTCACCTTGGATGAATAGGTCGAAGATATGGGGAAGTAACTGAGGTTTAATGCCCATGCCGTTGTCCTGAACACGAACGATTACCGATAAACCGTCGACGCTGACGCTCAGATCAATACGGCCACCCGCACCGGTATATTTAGCTGCATTATTAAGCAGATTGGTAAACACTTGGGTGAGACGGACAGGATCGCCTTCCAGGTAGATGGGCTGTGTAGGCAATTCGAGATTGAGCGTTTGATGTTTCGTTTGGGTTAATGTCTGAACCGGTTCTGCCGAGTGTTTGAGCAGCTCAACTAGCTCGACGCGTTCCCGCTGAATGTTCACCAAGCCCCGGGTGATACGCGAGACATCCAACATGTCATCGACCAGTTGGGAAATATGGCTCACATTACGGTTAAGCACCTCACATGCCCAGGTAAGAGCTGGTTCATCAAAGGACTGTGAGCACATAAGCTGCGCTACATTACTGATTGGAGTGAGTGGATTGCGCAGTTCGTGGCCCAACATCGCCAGGAACTCATTCTTGCGCTGGTCGGCATCCTTCAGCGCTTGCTCCGCCTGTTTGCGCTCGCACAGGGCCTTATCCAGGTTAGCGTTGGCAGAGTTGAGGATGGCGTTTTGTTTTTCCAACTGCTCCGTGCGTTGGGCCACCAGGTCTTCGAGGCGCTGGCGGTAATAGAACAGCTCCTGTTCGGTTTCCTTGTCCTTGGTGATATCGACCAGGACGCCCTGCAGAAACAAGGTTCCGCCAGCCTCATCGCGCACCACATTGGCCTCGTCCAGAAACCAGCGCGCCTGTCCATCGCTTTTGACCAGCCGATATTCGCAACGTAGCGGGGCATGGTGTTCGTAGGTTTGGGCGTAGGCCTCGATCAAGATTTGGCGGTCGCCCGTATGAACCCGCTTGAGTAGACCTTGCGGATCAGCTAGCCAGTCCTCGGGCGGGAAACCCAACTGATGAATCTGCGGGCTGAGATATAACAGTTTTCCCGGTCTTTCCAGCGAAGCGATGTAGGTAATAGCTGGAATTTGTTCCACCAGCGTGCGGTATTTGGCCTCGGCCTCGCGCAGTTGCTCCACGGCCAGCACCTTGTCCTGAATGGCTTGCTGTTCGCGTAGCGCACGGAGCACCACGGCCGGCAGCCATTGCAGGGATTCCCGATCCGAACCCTTGATCACGTAGTCGCGCGCACCCAGCTTGAGCGCATCGACCGCGACTAAGGCGTTATCCGACCCCGTCAGCATCACCACCGGCATCGGTAGTTCGCCGGTTTCATCGGCGAGTTCGGCGAGAAACTCCACGCCGTTCAAATCCGGCAGATGGTAGTCGAGCAGGATGCAATCAAGTTGCTGGGCGCGGGCGAGTTTAAGACCTTGAGCGCCGGTTTCTGCTTCGAAGACCACAAAGTCGCAGTCCGGGAATTGCGCGAGGGCGCGCTTGCAGGCCAGGCGGTCGATCTGGTCGTCGTCCACCAGCAGCAGACGGATGGTGGTTTTGTTGAGCACAGCGTTCATGCGGGCGATTCGCTAAGGGTCCAATAGGCGTCGATGGTGCGGATAATCTCGACGAACTGCTGATAGTCCACGGGCTTGCGCATATAACCCGCAACGCCGAGTTCGAAAGTCTCCACCTTGTCTTTCTGCTCATCGGAGGTGGTGAGCGCGACGACCGGAATGCGCTTCAACCCGGGTGCTGCCTTGACTGCCTGTAGAAATTCGATACCGTTCATGACGGGCATGTTGATATCCAGCAGGATGAGGCAGGGGCGCTCCTTTTCCGAATCGCGCAGATAGGCCAACGCCTCCTCGCCGTTTTCCACATGCTCGAGCCGATTGGCGACGTGCAGCTCTTTAAGCGCCCGCCGCACAGTCATGGCATCCACCTGATCATCCTCGACAAGCAGGATGGCTTTGCAGGTTGTTTTCATTATTTTGCTTCTCCTTTCGGGGTTTTAGGGATCGTTTTGGGTAGGGTGAAGAAAAAAGTGCTGCCCTGACCGGGGACGGACTCGACCCAGACCAGTCCTCCGTGCTGCTCGACGATTTTCTTGACGATGGCAAGGCCCACGCCGGTGCTTTCTACCCGGTCGCGCGAATTCAGCGTCTGGAACAACTGAAAGATACGCTCGAAATGGCGCGCCTCGATGCCGGGGCCGTTGTCGGCCACGTTGAATCGCCAGCTTTCGCCTTGGTCGGCGCAGTCGATTTCGATCCGGCCCTGGGGCTTGTCCAAATAGCGGATGGCATTGGCGATGAGATTCTGCAATACCTGCTGGACGGCGGTCTTCTCCACCCAGATCGACGGCAACCCGGCCGCAATCCTGACGGCAATATGGGCGGGCGGTGCCAGCGAGTCGATTACCTCATGCAGCACTTCATTGAGATCGACCTCAACGGCCGCCTCGTGTATCCGCCCGATGCGTGAATAGCGCAACACGCCGTCGATGAGGGCGTCCATACGCCGTACCCGCTGGATGAGCAGGCGCAGGTGTTCCTGGCCTTCGGCATCGAGCCTGTCCTGCTGGTCGGCGGCGATCCAGTCGGCCAACGAGCCGATGGCGCGCAGCGGTGCTTTTAGATCATGGGAAACCACATAGGCAAAGTTTGTGAGCTCTTCGTTGACGCTTTTCAGTTCGTGGATCATGCGCGCTTGCTCCGCCTCCAGCCGCTTGCGTCCGGTGATGTTCAAGAGCGTGAGTACGGTGAGAGCCGATCGATTGGATGCCCCCTCGATCAGGCGAGCGCTGATGAGTACGGTGCGGCTGCCGATGCCGGGAAATTTGTGCTGCAACTCGAAGGCATCGACTTTGCGCTGTTGCGGGAGAACCTCGGCCAGCAATTGGCGCAGTTCTGGAATGTCCCATTGGCGCTGATGCAGTTCAAAGAAGACCTGCCCCAGTGTTTCCTCTTCTGTGAGCCGAAACACCCGGTAAAAAACCCGATTGGCGGAGATTACACGATCATCAGCGTCCAGCACCACCAAGGCCTCCTGGATGGTGGTGACGATGCTTTCGGCGAGCTCCCGCGCCGCCACGAGAGCCAATTCGGCCTGCTTGTGCCGGGTGATGTTGTATACCGTGGCCAGCACCTGCCCCTCTTCGAGAGGACTGAGACTCACGTCCGCAGCGAATTCGCCGCCATCCTGACGGAAGCCGACAATTCCTGGTTCGGTGCCCATCGTGCGGTTACTGGGCTGTTTGACGTAGTCGGCGCGCTTGTCGCTGTGTGATGCCCGGAAGCGCTGCGGGATCAAATCCTCGACGGTGAATGTGGTGAATTCATCTCGCGTATAGCCGAACAAGCGCTCAGCAGCGGGATTGGCCATCAGGATATGCCCGTCCGCATCGGCGATAAGCATGGCGTCCGCCGCGATGTCCATCAGCCACCGGGCATTATGTTTGATCAGGATGTCTTGTGTTCCGATTGTCATAAAGGGCGGTTTACCAACTTCTGGTTATGAGATGATCGAATCATACTTTACACCGTCGCCACGCAAATAGGAATTTATGGAGGGGGACAGATGTATCCATTTGGTTCCTGGTTCGTTGTTTAAACCCCATAGTTTTCTCCATTAATTGACAAGGTTCAGAAGAGCTGAGCAAAACGTCTAACTATTAATAAGTGGGCTTATTGGGTTTCCGCAAAGCGCCAATTCAGCCAACGACCTTAGTAAATTACCGGTTCTTGATCGTAAAAAAGCATCCAATATTTGCCACGTCTATAGCCCGTTTTATCCAGTCAAGCCAGGAATAAACAGTACAAAAAAACAATA
>Ga0265297_10006885_pt1 | contig 16130 bp, 17 predicted proteins | sample Munlanlwell13791_FD_192502 | JGI IMG/M metagenome (GOLD analysis project Ga0265297, IMG submission 192502) | Leachate microbial communities from a municipal landfill in Southern Ontario, Canada - Leachate well 137-91 | ecosystem: Engineered > Solid waste > Landfill > Unclassified | place... | reverse complement strand
CCGCCGTCGGGAAGCATCGGATAATCCGGGTGGTTTCCGCTGATAGAAAATACTTTCCCCTGGTATTCAGCGCATATCTCCTCGCATGGGTCCGCGTGCGGGGGGACGAAAACCAGATCGTTCTCAAACTCTTTGCACATTTCGACAACCGCATCCGTCTGGCTCTCGCGCATGCGCGTCCGCGCAACCAACTCCGAATATGATTTCAGGTCGTAATTCTTTCCGTTGATCTTGATGAAATTCCCGCCCTCGATCCGGTCAATCAGCCTGGCCCGAATCTTGGCCGCGATGTCCTTGCTCGTTAAGTGCGCCAGGCCGGCGCTGTATTTAGTGGCCGCCCGGAGCGACCCCGCAACCATGCGATTGATGAAGGCCCGCACTTCTTCCGAGCTGAACTCCTGAATCTGGCCCGTTTCGACCGCGCTCTCAATCTTCTTTTGAGCGTAAGCCATTGTCGCCAGATACTGCCGCGCCGTCTTTTCGATCGTCCGGTTCGCTTTCGCGTAATCTCGAAGGGCCATCTTCGCAAGCGCCGCAATCCGCTTCTCTGGACGTGACGCGTTATACCGCCTCGACGGCTTCGCCCCGATCAATTCCAACCGCGTCCGCGCCACATCCGCGCTGGCCGCATAGGCCGCCCGGATCGCTTCCGGGGTGTAGGAGCGAACCTGCACGTTGAGCACCTCAACCGCGCCCTGGACTTCCCGAAGCGCCCGGCCGTGATCCGCCGCTGTGAAGTTGGCCGGGTCCAGTGCGGAAAGGATCTCGATAATCCGCGCCGCCGCCCGCGCGTAGGCGGACTGGATCCGCTCAACGTGCGTATTCAAAGAGGCGGCCGACGCGGGTTTGCTCATGCTTAAAAATCCGTCACGTCCGTATTGACGCTTTCGTTTTCATCCCGGTCGATGTCCACGGCGTAGAAGGGAGACGCGTTATCCGCAATACTGAAGATGGACATGAGTTGATAAACAATCGGGGGAAGGGGAACGTCTTTCAGGTCCATCGTATCGGACGCAAAGCGGACGTAGGTCTCTCCGACGATGTTGGCCCCAACAACGCCTTGGGCATGCAGCCCCTTGCGCCGATCCTCGTCTTCAAGGTGGAGGGCCAGATAGTAGGCCGTCTCCGCTTGCGCCTTTTTTAGAATCACCAGCTGCGCCGCACTCGCCGCCGCCAATGTCGGGACCGTAAACAATCCGGAGTAGTAAATCCGGTTATAGGCCATCACCAGCGCCTTCGCTTTTTGAGACCCGCCCGACTCCCCCGCCGTCAGCGCGTCCCAGGCCGACGTTTCCAGGCGCTCATCCTCAAAGTACCCGTCCGCTTCCGCCACTGTCGCGAACCATCCGTAGGCCATGTGATCCTCCGTTAATTCGTGGACGCGCCGGGACGCTTCTTTTTCAGAACGAACGTCTTGATATCCGTCCGGCCCATCGTCGTTTCGTCCATCCGCTCCTCGACAATCGCGTATTTGCTTCCGGCCATGTAGCCCTCGAACTGCCGGCGGGTGAAGTGCCAGACGTGCTCCCCTGGCTTGAAGTGTTTCGAGTTCATCATGTGCTGGCGACTGAAAAAGATCGGCAGCGATACAATGACGACCTGATCGGCCAGTCGGTCCAAGATGTCAGCCGGGGATTCGATGTGCTCGAGCGAATCAAAGAATGTGACCGCCGTAATGTTGGCGGCCTCGAAGTCATCGGTATAAGGATCAAACCAAAGATGCTTTTTGACCAGCATCTCGACGGCGTACGGATTGATGTCGTATCCGAGACAGTTGCCGTGCAGGTCCATGAACGTCCCCGCCCCAATCCCTATGTCCAGCACCCGTTCACCCGTCCCCGTATACCGATGCACCAAGTCCAAGCGGAACTGATTAATCTTCCGCGCCTGTTCGGACTTGTCCCGCTCCTGCAACCGTAGAAACGTCTCCCGGTTGTAGATCTTCTTGTTCTGCTCGCTCGGCATGCCAAATATGCTCACAGGAACTTCCTTATTTTCGGAAGTATCAATTCGGGTTTCGAATCCGGGCCATAAGCGATACCAACATATGTGTCCGAGTCCCGACACCAAGGCGGGAGCCACGAATACATGAAGCACTTGTCATAGATGCCATGTTCCGACGTGCCGCGGATGGGCCAGAAGATGGCGGTCGGCGTATGAAAATGACAGGCCAGCATCCCGAGGCCCGATGAGAATCCCATGTAGAGATCGGCCGCCCGTAGTATGGCCAAGGTGTGCATGATGGGCGTCTTGCCCGTCAGGTCGATGATGAGATTATCCTTGTCGAGCTTTTTCAGTTCATCCGTGTAGCTCTTGTCGAACTCCATCCCCGTAAGGACGACGCGGCAACCATTCGCCTGGTGAATCAATTTGATGAGCGTCATCCAGTCGGCCATCGTCCAGTCGCCACGCGCCCAGCTCTGGTTGCCGCCCTTGGATGAGGTATAGACGACGACAAGCCGCCCCCCCGCTTGCTTGCGTAGGTCGGCAACGGCCTGGTCGTATTCGTCCAATCCCGTTATCTCAAGATTCCAGTTGACCTCATATCCGGGGATGACCTTCTCCAGCGGAACGCCAAGTTCCAATTGGGAGCCGTACTCCATCATGTAATCCAGTCCGCCCTTGTTGATGTAGAGCGGATGCCCGTGCCCGCCGGCCAGAAAGAACGAGAACGGCAGGCGGTCGGTGATCGTCCGCACGTCATCAACGCAGGGCAGGTGTTTCAAGAACGTCGACGTATATCCCCAATCCTCTCGAAACGTAGCGATAAGGCGGTCAATGCCGTTCCGCTCCTTGAACGACTCGAAGATGTAGGCGGGCCAGAGAACGTCGCCAATGCCGGGAGGGAAGCCGACGGTTGCCTCCTTGAGCTTCTTGGGGCGACTGCGGAACGCCTCGAATGTCGACAGGAGGACCGCTTCCGGGATGTCCTTATTGCAGGCGTGGTGCATCTCCCGGCAGTTGCAAAATGGCGACGGGGCGACGACTGCGAGGTTGTCCAACCCCATGCCCGGGTCAAGCACTTGGTCCGGGCCGGCGTGCCCCCCGAAGATGGCGAACGCTTTAGCCCGGACGGCGACGGCCGACTGGAGCATCATCCCCGGCCCGGTGATCGTCATGTCTGCAATCTTGAGCAGGCCCAGGATCGTCGTGATGGGCAGTTCGCCCCCGTGAAATTCGGCGTCTACCCCGGCGAGTCGCCCATCGAGTGTTTCATCCTTCCCGTCGATGTCGGCAATGCTCAAGAAGAAGTATTCGTCCCGATACTTATCGATGAGTAATTGCAGATATTCGACCTTGGGATTGCGCGACGAGCATTCCCATTCCTTACGGATAGTCGGGGGCCGTACGAGACAGAGTTTTTTCCCATTGCGGGCGAGTCCCGCTGCGACATTACGGGCCGCCTTGACCCATTCGTTTCTGACGGGGAGCATGAACGAATAGCGTTCGGGCGGAATCCCGGCGCCACGTCGAATGTCCTCATAGACGCTGACGGACTCGGCCGGCGCGGGAACCTCCTCCGATCTCCCCTGTTCCTCGAAAAAGAATCGCTGCCCGACGCGAACGTGCCGCCGCATCCCGATCTGCTCGGGGATGCCGGCAGGCCTCTCGACAAACACCTCTCTCGGCACCCGCGCCAGGTGCTTGGACGGCGTTCTGTGCCCCGTCCCCGCGTCTACGTCTGCGGGGTAGATGAATTTTACATTGGGGAGGTCCCAGTAGAACTCGGGGATGGGAGTTTGGAGATAGACGATATCATACCTATCGGCCAAGTCCTTGATGACCGGGCGTTGATACAGGTTGTCGCCGAACCCATAGCACCCGCGAAAGAAAATGGCGGGACCGATCTTGGCGGGCATTTCCTCGGCAACAGCCATCGCCTTCGGCTTGCCATCGTCAACGTGTTTTCTGCTCAGGGATTCCCACGCACCCCCGGCCGGTGCCCGCGTCACCTTCCGGACGTTGGGGATATCCTTGCTCGTTATCATTGCCATACCGACCTGCTCCTCAATTCCTCAAATCGTTGGATGATCTTCACCGCTGGGATGTCCTTGTTACACGCATGATCTCCGCGCCTGCAGTCGCAGAATGGCTCGGGCGCAACGTACCCGAATCGGTCAAGCCCCATCGAGGCGTCGACGATCCGCTCGGGTTTGGCGCACCCGCCAAAGACCGTGAAGCATTTGACCCGCTCGGCTATCGACGCAACCATCACCCATGTTGGCCCCGTGATGACCATATCCGACAACTTGATGAGCCCGAAGATTGTCGTCAGTGGCAGCTCACCATTAAGAAAGGCGGCGTCGATGCCCTGGAGCTCTCCATCTAGCCACTCGACGTCCGGCTCCAAGTCGGCGAAGCCGAGGTAGAAATATTCGTCCTTGTATCGGTCAATGAGCCGCTGCAGATTCACCGCCTTCGGGTTTCTTGAGGCATTAAACCATTCCTTGCGAATGGTCGACGGCCTGACAATACAAAGCCGCTTGCCCTTCATGTCGAACTTTGCCATGACTTCCCGGGCCGCCAGTATCCATTCGGGCTTGACCGGAAAGGTGAAGTCGAACTGATCGAGCGGAACGCCCGAGCGCTGCCGCAATGATTCGACGTGGTTTTCTCCAGATGCGAGATCCCATTGATATCTCCATCCGAGAGACGGAACGCCAGCCGGAAGGCTCGTAAATGTCGACTTCGGCAAACTCGCCAAATACTTCGCCTGCGTTCTCAGTCGCACGCTTCCGGGAAGGAGAAACTTGATGTTGGGAATGTCCCAGTAAAGATCGGGACAGGTCGTTTGAATGTAGAGCGTAGCGTAATGAGGTGCCAACGCCCGAAGGATGGGCCGCTGATAAAAGCCGTCCCCGAATCCCAGGCATCCGTTGAAATATGCCTCACCCGTAGCCAGAGGCAGGACTTCATCAACACTGACCTTGGGATAGCACCCGAGCGCGGACGCGGGATTGAGGTTGACGACCTTGACCCCGGCCGCTTTCAGCAGTCGCGCCTGATCCTCCAGGTCGCGGACAAAGGAAGCCAGAACATCCGTTGATGTTGGTTTCCCATACCCGCCGTGAAAGTGGACGGTCTTGCCGTCGGCCCCGCCCTGTTTGCCGTCGACCCCGAGAAGATAAATTGGCGATGCGCCCAAGGCGTACGCCAACCCGATCGCCCCCACGGTGGAGTTATTCCCCCGCATGATGCCTTCGGCAATCGACGCGGGAAGATGTCCACGGACAGCGGGATGCAACCCAATCACGCCTTCCGGGACGTTATAATCCGAGACGTTCAGAAACACGCGTCGGCCTTGAAACGACGTCCATTTATTCAGGGATTCCAGGCCCGATATCCCGCTTAGGATACGGTCCATGTACTTGTAATCCATGAAGAAGTGGATATCGGCAAAGGGTACGGACTCAAACGATTTATTGATGGCGATGATCTTCCCGCGTCCGCGCAGGCGTCCAAAGTCAAACCCGAGAAGCGACGCCCCGCCCCCGACAATGAAACACGGCTGGCCCTTCCATGCGCCATCAAGGAGGCGCTCCACCGGAGTGCTGGCGGCCGCCGTGGAGGCAGCCGGAATACGATATGTCCGCCCGTTGACAAACCGCGTCTGCTCTTTCTTTTGAGCCATGATGCGGTCTACGCGGCGATCATTCGTTCGAATCATTTCGCCCATTTCGTTCAGCATGAGAAAAGAAAAAGACGGGGGCCGGGGCGTTTGCTGCCGGCCCCCGTCTGCGTTGTCACGGGATCACGCCTCCCCTATTCCTTGGCCTTACGCAAAGGCGATCCGGGCCACCTGGTCCGTGTCGCCGATCGCGCCGCCGTACCGCATCCATCCGGCAGCCGCGTCCGTGTAGGACAGCATGTCGAAGGAAGCGAACGTGGTGAGGTCCATCCGCAGCCCGGCCACGAGTTTGTTCTTCGGGAGAATGACCCAGGCGTGGGACGTGTCCGCCAGCATCGTGGTGATGATGGGCTGGAAGTTGAAGTTGGCCTGGCTGATGCTGCCGGAGAAGGCCTGCATCTGAGCCGCCAGGGCGTTCTTGACGCGCCCCTGCAGCTGCAACGGAGCCAGGACGATGAAGGAAGCGGTCTGCGGGGTGACGCCATAGCCCTTGTCGGCGACGGCGAGCATGATCTGCTGCGCGGCCGCATTCATCGTGGCGATGTCACGCCCGGCCAGGTAGCCGGCAGTCCCGGAGGTCACGCCATCCGGATGCGCCTGCCAGGTCACCGCCCCGGTAGCGGCGACGGCTTCGATGAGAGCGTAGAACACCTGGGCCTGTTTCAGATACGCCTTGTTGCGGAACTCGATGGCGTTGTCCTCGATGGTCCAGTATTCCTGATCATCGAACAGCGAACGGTGCCAGCCCAGGGCGCCGCCGTAGAAGTCGAAGTAGACGTGGGCTTTGGACCCCCACATCTTGTGGACCAGGAGCTTGTCGCCGATCGGGATCTTGTCGAACGTCAGCCCGCTCTCGACATCCAGGATGTCGAACCCGTTGCGGTTGGAGCCGCTGTAGTCGCGGACATTGAAGATCGACTGCCAGCCGGTATCGTACTGCGTGGTCAGGTGGTACTTGTCCAGCACCTGCAGGACGGAAGTCGGGAAGTCCTGGGGAGACCCGAACTCCTGGAGCTTAGCCGCGACGGCCTTAAGTTCAGGATTTTTTACGGGTTCCGCAAGGAACTTACCGAGGTTTTTGCCAAGGGTAGCCCGATGCTCCGGATTGGAGTAATCGAACTGACGCCAGTCTTTGATAAGTAGGCCTTTCATGTCATCCCCCTTAGCTCGCCGTCACATGGGCACCATCAAGGTCGATCAATACCTCGGTAGCATCCACGGCGGCGTCTTCGAGGGCAATGCCGCACATGTAGTTTGAGCCCGAGTCGTTGTTGACTTCCTCGTCGGTGTGATCGAAGTACACCTTGTCGCCGGCAGTGAACTCGCCCGCCCCGGTCGTGGTGCTCTTGGGCACAAGGATCTTTTCCGCGTGGTAGATGAAGGCGACCTCGTCGCCCGCATCCGCATCCTGGGCATAGACCCCAACCGTATCTTCGATGAGGTCCATCTGCCCCGCCGTGACTCCGCCCGAGGGCGCGGTCACGACAAACGACCGCCAGTCCCCGTTGGGGCAAGCGGTCCTGAGCTTGAGGCCAGTTTCGGCCATTGTGTTTTTCCTTACTTTTTGATTTCGTCCTTCAACGCATCGGGAGTGAGGAGATCTTCGACGGACGTGTCCCCGGCTTTCCCCGCACCGACTCCGGCGGCACCGGCTGCGGCAGCGGGTTTGTAGCCGATCAATTCGGCGAATCCCTTGAAGTCGTCGATCTGCGTGTCGATGAATTTGTCCAGGTCGCCCGCCAGCGTATCTTCGCTTTTGGGGATGAACTTCGCCGCGTTCTTGGCAACGAAGGCCGCCTGTTTCTCATCGAGCTTGCGGTTGACGACGGCATTCTTGAGGGCATCGGCCGCCTTGGTCTTGAGCAGACCCATGTTGGAGGCATCGAGCTTGGCTTGCAGGTCTTTCTTCTCCTGCTCCAGCCGCGCCTTTTCGGCCTCCCACTTCTCGGACATCCGTCGATCGAATCCGTCCTCGTTCCGACGTTTTTCTCGAATGACCTCCTGGACGATGGGGTCATCGGACATCTCCTTGGACCCGAACAGGTCCGAAGGGGTCAGCTTCGCTTCTCGAATGGCCGCAACTAACTCTGCTTTGGTCATCGGCTTGTCTCCCTCCTTTGGGGGTTTCTCGTGGTCCGCATTGGCGGCAAACTCTTGCACTTGCGCCAAGAGCTGCGCTCCCGCGAACCCCGGACGGACGATCTGAGAATTGCCCAGCGCAATCCCCGTTATTTCTTCAACATCAACCTCCACCGCCCGCGCGTTGGGGTTGATCGTTTCGGGCATGTTGATGTCGGCCTCAATAGACGCGATGTCCAACGGCAGGTCTTTGAACTCCGGGTAGATGTAGGCCACGGCAATTGAGGAAAGCTGTCCCGCGATATCGGACAACGCCTTGCCAACCACTTCCCCGATGGGCTTCCGCCCCTCACGGTCGTTGGTCTCGCCGTGCATGTGAAAGAACTGCGTCCCGAGGACAAGCTTATTGTTGATTCCCTCGATGGCCGACCGGACCCACTTCTTGATCACGCGGCCCATGCCGACCACCTTGCCGGATGACTCTCCCTCGTGACCGATCACATAGGCGCGGAACACGGGCTTGGGATCGGCGGCCTTGATCCGCTTGTAAGCCGAGGCGGACACGTGGTCCAAGATTTCTTCAGCCGCCATCTCCTGAATTTGTTCGCCGGAAATCTTGAATCGCATGGACGTTCCCCCTATTTGGACTTCTTCTGACGCCCCGGCTTTTTAACCGCGGCCATCGGTTCGGCCTGACTCATATCGTCAACGTCCCGGCCAAAGTCGGGCGATTCGTCGTTCGAGGTGATCATCTTGGCGAACCCGTCGCCCACCGGTGCGGGCTTCGGCTTCGCTTCCGGGATGATGCCCGTCGTGATCTGATTCAGCCCTTGGGGTTCAACCTTCTCCGGCACCGGCAGATTATTCGTTGTCACAACATCCCGACGGGTCCGACCATTGATAAAACGACTCATCTTCCCTCTCCTCGTTTCGCAAAGTTGCCGGGGTTGGATTTATATTTCAGCACCTGGCCCGTAAGTCCGGCCATGTTCCCACCGGCGCCCTGCTCGTTCGCATCCTGTTCGGTCTCAATGTCCGCGTTCGGGTCCGGCTGATCCGTGAACTTCTCCATCTCCGCGCTGTCCTCACCCTCCAACTCCTCGATTTCCTTATCCACGTCCAGTCCCGGCACCTGACGCAAGAACGTCTTTTGTGAGATTTCCTTCCCCGTCCGCATAGGCAACCAGACAGACGTAAGCCGGGCCCACTGCGCTTCCGTGACCACGGGCAGCTCCACCCGCACGAGCTTGGGATTGAGCGCGGTCATCTTCGTCTCCGCGTTCCATTTCAGCATCGCCTTGGTAAGCATCTCCTGATAAGCCCCGCGCCAAATCTCCCGCTCCTTGGCCGTGCTCATGGCAATCATTTCAAGCAGCCCCTCGCTGGCGGCCCCGTATTTCGTCGTGAGCTCGGGCGCCCCAAGGAAGTGAATCGGAACGCCCGTCGTGCCCGAGATCAGCTTCATTAGCGTAATGATCTCCGACTCGATGGCCGCCTGGCCCTCACTGGACGGCTGTGCATATGAGAACACGCCCGTATGGGCAAAGAACTTTCCGATCTTCCAGTTGATGCTCTCCATCGCCACGCCCAATTCCTTGGCCTGTTGTGCCGTATCGCACTGAACATGCGGCGTCGGGGCGGCATAGAGCTTGTTGATCTGCCGCCAATCCCGGAGCGCTTGATCGAGGTTCTCAATCTGCGTCAGACATTTGGCGACCCGTGGCATCGTCTCATTCGGAACATCCATCCGCCCGGCAAATCGTTTGTACACGCAATCTTCCGGCAGAAGCGTCACGGGCGATCCGGCCGGGGGATTCCACGTCACCTTCTCCAGCTGTAGGTAATCGTCCCTTGACACCACGACGGAATATTTATTCGTCGTCCAGCTGATCCACCGGACGGCGATATCAACCCCCCCCTCGGCGTCCTCGGCCGATATCGGGAAAAGCTTGACCAGCACCTTGCCTTCGATTTCCCCCTCCCGCGCCAAATCCTGGGGGAGCTCGTGATCGAGCTGATTGATTTCGATAAAGCGTTGGGCGAAGTCAACCTCACGCGTCGCGTCTTCATCCCCGGGCGTATCCGCGCTGATCTTGATGCCCTGCCCAACAATATAGGCGGCCCGGAGATCCACGATGTTCCCGACCTGAAGGACACCATAGTCGGAAACCCCCAGGTACTTGTTGGAAACTTCGGCAACGGCCGTTGTATAATCCTTGTAGCGGTTTCCGGTATAGGTGGTATCTTTTTCCTGGACGGTCAGTATGTTATCGACGAGGAGCTCTTGCGTTTTAACAAGCCGCTTGTTTTCGGCCGTCAGCTCCTGAATCTGTTGCCGCCGCGTTTGTATTCTCATCTGTATCCTCAGATATAGACCGACGCTTTCGAGATGTAATATCCCGCTTCCTGATTCCCGCGCATGTGCGTGGATATGGCGTATCGGATCGCGTCCATCGTGTGATTTTTGAAGTCAACCGGCTCGGCCAGCGTGTTCCCGTTCCGGTCCTCTTTCCAGCGGTATAGGCGACACTCTTCGATGATGTTGGATGACCCGTCGACGATATGGACAACGTTCGATTTGATGAAGTCGATCCCCGAGCGCACACTATCCGGGCCTTTGGTGGCGGGATAGATGTTGATGCCAAAGCGGGCCAGTTCTTCGATGGACTTGGGCTCAGCGGAATCGAAATAGAACGGGCGCTTGATATCGATGTGGGCATTATTCAACATGCGTCGGGCGAGGTCTTGATTCGTCAGGCCGGTGTCGTAAAGCACTTCCTCCAGCCAGAACTCGTTGGCCCGGCGATAGACCTTGACGATGGCGGCCGGGTCGACGCTGTACCCGAAGTCCCCGCCGTAGAAAACCTCGTCGTATTTATCGGGCGGTGCGGGAACGACGTCCCATGAATAGATGATCCCCTTCGCCAACGCCCACAGGCCGTAGCGGTAGATGTCCCGGGCCGTCTTGTCCTGAATGAGATCAAGACGGGCGCGATAGGTGTCCCGAACTTCCTTGATCGGGTTATCCTCGATAGTCGAATTCATCACCGTCGCGTCAGGGTCGATGTTGTCAAAGAATCGTTTCTTGAGCCACGGGGCCAACGCCTCCTCGGGGTTGAATGAGAGGATGATTTGCTTGTAATTTGGCGTCGGTTCGCGGAGGATAAGATCGACGCCCAAGAAGTCCTGTTCCGTGAACTCTGTCGCCTCCTCGATCCATAGCCCCGTCAGTCCGGCAAACGACTTGATCTTCTGGGGGTCGTCCAGGCCGTCGAATAGAATCTCATTGCCGAAGAAGCGGAGTGTGCGTTCGGTTTTCGTTTCCTCGAAAGGAACAGAATGAGAGATCAACAGGCGCCGGAACACTTCGACGACGGATTCCCGGCAACGGCTGCGAACTTTCCGGAGGACAAGAAAGCGATGGCCGCCTTCCTCAATACAGCGACGAAAGAGCTTGCGGGCTGCAAACTCGGACTTGCCCGACCCGCGCCCACCACAGAGAACGAGATAGCGGGACTTGTCGGCAAGGAGCGGATAGAACCGCTCGCCCCACTTCTCTTCAACGGTATATTCGGTCATGCTTCTGTTTCGGTTTTGATGACGCGATCGATCACTCGAAAGCCAATGTCCCCGGAATGTTCAAGCGGTTGGCTGATCTTGCCCATAAGCCGATCGGCGTAGAATTCTTTTGCGCCGGGACGATGGCGACGAACATCCTCAATGCAGATGGCCGCAAACTCTTCGGGAGACAATCCTTCGGCCAGGGCATTATTGAAGCGGACGGTGTAGGATTGTCGGGCGGCGTTCTTATTGCCGGCCATGTTCCGATGAGGGTCATGCCCCTTTTTGAACTGTCCTTTTCTGGGGGTCTTGACAGGCTCGCTGTGTGTCATCGCCATATTCCCAAATGAACCTGCCGTTGCGGATCATGGAGCCGATTCAGGAGGTTCATGTTTTCATCCGAAGGGTTGTCTATCTCGAAGGTCAAGGAGACGCCCTTGTCTCCGGAGCGAAGAGACTTGGAGTCAATGCGCCGAAGTAGGGCATCCAATTGAACCGCAAGATTGGCGTCTTTCATCTCCGTCCGATCTCCAATTCCGTCACCCGCAGGCTCGCCGGTTCCACGCTGACGGCGGCCACGATCAACTGCGCCGCTTCGTCGGGGTCAATCATCTGTTCCTTGCCCGAACATTCGTCCATCATGTCGGTTCGCATGGCGCCGGGGTACACGTCTAGAACGCCCACGTTGTCCCGGCGGGCCGCGTACTTGAACGACCCGCTGAATCCGTGAAGCCCCCACTTGGAGGCGGCATAGACGGCCTCCTGGTCATTGAATCCTTTGGCCGCCAGCGAATTGATGTTGATGATCTGCCCGTGACCGAGGCACCGGAAGTGATGATAGATGGCGCTGATGATCTGAATCGGGGCGAGGAGGTTGGTTTGGATGATGGCCTCCACCGTGCCTTCGTAAACGCCCGCATTGTTGACGAGGCAGTCGACCTGCTTTTGGGCGGCAACCGCGGCGATGCGCTTATGTGTTTCTGGGTCTCGAACATCACCGAGCACTTGGGCCAGCACGCCACGGGAATTGAAGGTCTGGAGCTCCGCGTTGGTCTCGGCCAGACGGGCTTCGGAGCGTCCGTGGAGAACGACCGCGTGTCCACCCTTGACGAAGGCAACGGCCAGGGATCGCCCGAACCCGCGCGTCGATCCGGTGATGAGGACGTTCATGGTCAGTAGAGCGCCTTTTTCTCGCTGATCATCAGGGGACCAGGGGCCGACATCGCCAGGTGATAAGCGGCCTGGACTTCCGCGCCAGTTTCCGGGGCATAGACCGGGAAGGAGACAAAGCCACGGACGGCCGCAGCCAGGTTCCGCGTATGCGTCAGGCCAGCGTAAAAGGGTTTGATCCCACCGGCGACGGCCTTGATAATGACGGGCATCTTGAACTCCCCGTCACTAATGGTTTCGATCACGTCCAGGGTGTTGACGATGGCATCCATCGCGTTCAGAAGGAATTCGTGCCGTTCGAAGAATACGACCGGGCGAATCCCCTCGAGGGACATTCCCATCCCGAGGCCAAGCATGATGTTCTCCGCCAGCGGGGTCTCCAGGCGTTGGTCGTCGGGGATGTTCTTGAACGCCCCATACGCTGCGCCATAGCGGACGTTGTAGCCGATGAAGACGGCGCCAGCAGCGGCAAGGGCTTCGTTTGCCTCCCGAACGGCGTCCATGTATTTGATATCCGTTGACGGGATGGGCGGGATGAACGAACTCTGTTTTACGGGCGGGGTGACGATCTCCGCCTCACGTTTAAATTTCAGCCAGCCGGGGGTGCCGCTGCCGCCGTGAGGATACGTCGCCGTGTAGTGATACCGGCGAACGCATGACGGCCAGGCATAGTCAGCATCTGTTCCGCGTCGTTCCTTGCGCGGGCAACAGACGTTACGGTCGTTGTCCTCAATGATGAACGTACAGGGGAGATTCCATCCGTCAACATAGCGGACGGCCTCATAAAAATGGCCCTCGTCTTCGGCACCATCCCCGACAAAGCACCAGACGCGCTTGGTCGAACCCCTGCGCTTGAGCGCCCAGGCAACGCCGGCGGCTATGGACGGAGCTGCGGCGACAATTGAGAACGAGAGAAAGTTCCGCGCCCGGTCGAATACGAACATGCTCTTGCCGGCCATGATCTTCGCCTCGAGTGTCTCGGGCGGGATGCCGTGAAGAAGCGCGTGGTAGTGATTTCGGTGGGTGCTGAAAACGTAGTCGCCCGGATTGATGTCCTTGAAGATTTCGATCAACTGGGATTCATTCCCCCCTGACAAGTGGACCAGGTACGGGAGTTCCCCAGCGTCGTATAGGTTGGCAATCCTATACTCGAAATCAATCAATTCTTGTTTCGTCAAGATCACATCTCCAGGATCACGCGACCCGCAAGTCCAGACCGAACGGCGTCAAGCGCCTCATTGACCTGGGCCAGCGGGAAGCGATGCGTGATTAATTCGCGGAGCTTTAAGAGTCCGGCGCCATAGAGATCAAGGTATGCCGGGATGTCCCGATTAGGGTCCGTTGATCCGCCCGTCGAATCCAAAAGCGTCTTGCCTTTGAAATTTGCGGCAACGTCGGGGAGGACCAGCGAATCGCCCCGGCGCGGTTGCCCGACCATGACCACCGTTCCGCCCGGGGCAACGAGTGAATAGGCCGCGGCAATCAATTCCGGACGGCCGGTTGTGTCGACGATCGCATTGCATCCGGCGGCTTCGGAAAGCGCGTCAATTCCGAAGGACCGATTGGCCCCAAGGTATGAGGCCATGTAGAGCTTTTCCGCGTGAATGTCGAAAGCGAATATCTCTCCGGCTCCGGCGATCCGCGCCCCCTGAACCACGTTCAATCCGACTCCCCCGCAACCGATTACAGCGATGGATTGCCCCGGACGAAGCCGAAGGTCATTGAACACAACCCCAAGCCCGGTCGTGACAGCGCAGCCCATGAGTGCAGCAATATCGTCCGGAATGTTTCCGGGAATAACCGTAAGCCGATTTTCTGAAACGACCGACAATTCCTGAAATGTCGTGTTCCATCCGCCCCCGACAATCCCGCGGCCGCCCGTGCGCGTGTACTTGGGCGGAGCGGATTCAATGCCCGCACCTTTACGCCAATGGATAACGACATGATCTCCGGGGTTAACACAAGTCACGCCCGGGCCGATCTCTTCCACCTTGCCCGCGCCCTCATGCCCGAGACAATGGGGAAGATATTTGTCCGGCCCCTTGACTCCCGAGATTTCGTTCAGCTGGGCGCCACAGATCCCGGCGGCGCGTATCTGGACGAGCACCTGACCTTGCCCGAGGGCGGGGACATCCAGCTCATCAATGACAAGCGGGGCGTTCTGGCTTTCGAGAATAGCGGCTTTCATTTTGCCTTTGTTTTTGCCCGGAACGCCTGGAACTGAACGCGCTCACGTCCGTCCTTATCGACACCGATGCGGAAGTTCAGCCGATGGACCGCGCCGCATTGGCAACACTGCATCCGGTATCCGCGCATGACGGGCTGGACCCACGTCCCGGCGCGGTGGCGCGTGAAGTGCGTGTCAGCGGTTGTAATAACAGGCATAGTCAGACGATCCCCAGGTGGTCCTTGATGCGTTGAATGTCGTGTTTGATCTCATTGATCGCCACGGCATGCTCACGGCATCGTGTCGGGTTGGGGCGTAATCCCGACTCCTCCTCCATTCGCTGCCTTCGCTTTGCCGTGAACTCACGGTACGCCGTCACGCCGCCAAGGATGAGAAGCCCGATGCCGTAGCCGATGCTTTGAAGGTCCACTTCATTTCCCCCTCACGAGTGAATAGACGATGACGGCGGCGGCACCGACCCCGGCACCGATGATGAACGACTTGACCCGACGCCCGAAGATCGAGCGGCGAAGATGGGTGAGCGCGTCGCGGTCGGCGGCCCACGCGACGAGCGCCTTGTTGAGCTCGTTGTCCTTGATGGTGAACTTCTCGGTCCACGCCTTCGTCTCGGCCACGGATGCGTCAAGTGCCGTCCGCAGGTTGTTCGACGCCATCATTTCGGCGGCGTACGACTTGCGGTACGCGTCACCCGCCAGGAACAGATTAAGCGTGTTCTCCGCGCCGGGGCGGGTGAGGGAAAAGCGGCCGCTCCCCGTTGGGGCGATATTGCCAACCCCGATGTATGTGGAAAGGTTGCCCGAGAGGGCGTCGGGGGGGAGAGCGGCCGTATTTCCCTGTAACACTTCCAAGTCGTGAAGGTACTCGGCGGCGACGGCCTGGGCCTGGTCAGCCGCGTGAATGGCGGCGTCCCGTTCGGCGGCCAGCGTATTGATGGACGCGTTCAGCCCGGCCATCAGCCCGTCAGCGGTTTTCTTGTAGGCCTCGTACTCGGCGGTGAGGGCGTCGGACGCGCCCATCGCGTTGATGTAGGCCCGGCGCTGATAGTTGCCATAAACGATGAGGGCAGAGATGACGGCGGCCAAGACGAGTCCGGCGATGATCAGGGCGGACTTGATCTTGGGGGTCATTTGGGCGACTCCGTTTCGAGCCGTACGTCCGGGCGTGTCCAGACGGGCGGGTCGAATGCGGCCGGTGCCGTGCGCGTCGTTACCATCGCATCCCCTCGATGAAGGCCGCCGTCGGACGAGGGCGGACAAGATACGCCGTGTCTATGTGCACGAGATTTCGACCGGCGGCCAGGTAGCGTATCCAGCCAACGCGGAGGAGCGGCCGGGTGGATATGATCGTATTTTTGAGGGCGATTAATTCTTCCGGGGATGTGACGGCCAAATCGAGGGCCAACCCGAAAAGGTGGGCTGACAACGGACCGCCCTTGACGGCGGCATTATGAGCCGGACAGCGATAGCCGGAGTTAATCGGGATCGGCCGGCCCCAGGCTGTGCG
>Ga0265297_10006884_pt1 | contig 16133 bp, 2 predicted proteins | sample Munlanlwell13791_FD_192502 | JGI IMG/M metagenome (GOLD analysis project Ga0265297, IMG submission 192502) | Leachate microbial communities from a municipal landfill in Southern Ontario, Canada - Leachate well 137-91 | ecosystem: Engineered > Solid waste > Landfill > Unclassified | place... | reverse complement strand
GAAGTGTGTTACGGGTTATATACGGATTCGGGTGAGCAGTTAGCCGATATTTATGCGCAGTTTAGGCCTAATAACATCATGATAGTTACGGCTGCAATAGAGAAAGACGCAGAATGCCATATAGCTATTTTGGCGGAGAAGATACTTATGGCTTATCACCATTTTTATCCTCACAGCGTTAATCCTTCTGTTGATTATCCTACGGATAATCCCAATGCCGCAATTCTTGCGCGAAATATTACCGCAAGAGTAGAAGCAGTAAACCGAGAATATACCAGGAAATTTGAGCTTATGGCATCTTATTTGCACACATCACAAACAGCGGCAGCTCCCGGAGAAGCTTTACGCAATCTGTTGGAGTGGAACTGTGAGCCGGAATATATCGGCTGGAGAAGAAATCACCCTGTATGGATGATTGTGGGGCATTTGGGTAACGGAAGTATTTACCCGTTTTATAAAAGAGGTATCCTTCATTACTTTTTAGCCACTGACGAAATAATGTATCAGGCAATACATTTACTTTTAATATCTGTCTTAATGGACCCGCAGGGGCCTAAGAGGTTAAACTCCAGGCAGCTATTGGTTGATTTGACACATGAAGCGTATCGCTTCAACAAAATACTCTGCGATAGGATTAGAAACGAGGCAGAAGAAATATTATTCAAGCACGACATAGGTGGAGGATGTGCGGTTGAAATTCTGCGCAGCTTAGAAGACTTAACCGACCCGCAGCAGGTAAAGGCAGCAGTCAGGGGGCGCAACCAGGGTTCACTGCCTGGCCATAACCATGCGACACTGACTGCTGAAATTTATTTTAGTGCCGCAGGTAAATCTTTACGGCAAGCCAGATATCGCGCCTGTTTTGTTTTCTTTGTTTGCGCAATTCACATCATAGCGGCATTTTTATTATTTGATTTTATCAGTGTAATTTTAAGCCTTGCCGGAGTTAAAAATAAGAACCCGAGGGCTCCCCCAGTAATTAGAGTATTCTCTACTCCTATATCCTCGATACAAAATAGCTCCATAAATACCCATCCTGCATTTAGATATCTTCTTGGCTTTGCAAAACAATTAGCCCTTGAACACGAAGAGTTGCATCTTCAGCATCCGGAATTAAATGAAGCAGCCATCTGCGATTTGCAGGTTGAGCCTCTTAAGGGCAGTTTAGATTCAAACAGGATTCCGCCTGCGGCAGAATCACAGATTAAATGCGTAATTGTTGACTGGGGTAATGTAATTTCACATTTTGATTATAATGAGGCGGCTAAAAGGCTCGCAGATAAGTTTGATGTAAGCTCACAGGAAGTCCACAGGTTTTTTGAAGAGAGAAACGGCAATCCTCATAACCCGGTTTATGAATTCGAGAGGGGAAAAATCGACTTTGTAAAATTTTCAGCTGAACTAAATTCCTGGCTTTGCTCAATACGTAGCTTGCCTCAGGCAGTAACGTTAACCAGGGCCGAGCTTGAAGAAATGCTTATAAGCATCTGGATTGGCCAGATAGCCGAAACTCTTGATTTGATACGAGTCCTTAAAGAGAAAGGATATCAGATATACGTCTTAACCAATACCAGCGATATCCATTACAACTATTTGGTTACGCAAGTCCTTCCCCTATTGGCCTTGAGGGAAGAACATTTATTTGCTTCCTGCCATACTGGCATTGCAAAGCCGGATGCGCTTAGCTTCAGGATGGTAGCAGCAAGGGCAGGGGTGGATGTAAATCAGTGTTTGTTAGTAGATGATACGCAGCAGAATATAGAGGCTGCCAGAGAGGCCGGTTTGTTAGCTGTCCAGTTTAATCCTCAAGATGCAGCCGCCAGCATCGCAGAGATAGTTGATATTTTAGCAGATACAGAAAAGGTGCTTAGAATAGTAGTAAGACAGCAGGTAATCAGAGGAGAATACCCAAAAGCAATTGAAACTTTTAAGGGGTATTTAGAGAAAAATCTGCAGGTAAGAGAAATTTTAAGCAATGCAGGGTTGGAGAACGTATTTGAAGATGGCAGCTTAGATGATACTGAAAAGATTGACCTGCTTGCGGCATATATGTGCCTGTGCCCTTCTCCTTCAAAGACGCCTCCTGAACTTGAAGACGGCCAAGTCTTAAAGATACCGGCAGACCAGTATACCATTTTGCATTCGAAGCTTTTTAGGGGCAGGAAAAAAGCCCCGCTTGTAGTTATGCAGCCTGCCTGGAGAAAGAATATCGGTGCGCTACAAACAGCGATAAGGTATTTTCAGGAATTAGGATTTAATGTCCTGGCTGTTGACCATCGCCATCACGGAGAATCTGGAGGGAGATTCTGCGGGTTGCATCATACCGGAGGAAGCGACCTTAACAGAGTTGCCAGGTTTGTATTAGATAATAAAAGAAGGTTTAAAATCGACCCCCCTGATTATGTTATTGCCTTTGGTCCGTCCCAAGGAGGGATAGATGCAATGGAGGCTTCTTTCGCTAAAGATTCCCCAATCAAATACTTAATTATTCAATCAATCCCCGATACATTTGGGAATGGTTTTAGGCGCGGATTCAGTGAGTTAAGTTACGGTTTATCTGTAAAGTTAAGTCATGAGAAGGTAAGCAAATATTTTTGTCAACTTCTATGCGCAAATTTGGCCAAGTTCCACGGAATCATGGTTGACGAAGCCAATGTGCTGCCTCGTGCGGTTGATATGGTAGGGTTGGTTCGCAAACCCTGCCTTTTCTTAAGGGAAGAGGGAGATTCTTATTGCCCGCAGCCAGTTTATAAGACGACCCTGTTACCGGCTCTTGAGGGAAACAGGGACTTTATTACGGTATGCCAATTGCAGGGCGGGCACGACCAGGGACAAGATAAAGACAGACAGCATTGGCAGGAGGCAATCAGGGCATTTTTAGATAAGAATAGTATACCTTACAATAAACCCAAGCATAAGTCATCTTCCGGAGGACAGGATTTCATCCGTGAGATTGCCTGCGCTACGTGCGGAATCAGCCCAGAGTTGCTTAAGGCCCTTGCAGAATCGAAGGAGGCTACTGCGCAGTTAAAAGCGAAGGGCGAAAAAGAACTAAGTAAAAGGGATGCACGGGCTGAAGAAGAAGCTCGAATTAAAAGACTAGTCCCTGCAATAAAAGAGAGGATAAAGACTTACGGTATAGCTTGGCTTACAGAAAACGGAGACTATTCTTGGGATAAAGATGGATTGGCTTTAGACGCTCCGGTTGAGAAGGTAGGAATTGATTGGAGTGAGTGTGGAACAGCCTCGGAAGTGGTAGGAGATATGTTATGCCGGGCAGGCATTAATGGCTTCATTGTGCCTTTCAACTTCACTTGCAGAGAAGCACAGGGGCAGCTTTTACAGGATCATGCAGTTGTCTTAACCGATAACGGCTTTGTTATAGACTCTACTGGTTGGAACCATACGTTTGCAGGAGAAGGAAACCCTATTTATACCCCTCTTGAAGATTATCCTTTTCGCCAGGCCATAGGGATATCACTGCAAAATGGCAAGGCAAGGAGAATCGAGATGCTTGATCCCGAAGCCAGCCATATAGGGACAAGCTTCCATTACCTGTTTTCGGATTTAGAACAGAAGATAGGGATAGTGCTTTTACCTTTATCATTTCAGGTGCTTGACAGAAGGCGCATTATCAATAGCTGCCTGGGGATTGGTTTTTATAAAGCACAGGACGGACAGCTTAACGTTGTTTTTGGTTACAGTATTAATTACTCTCTACATCACTCCGGGGAGAGTATATACGATAGCCACCAGAGCATTAGTTTAATAGTCAGGTTTCCCCTCCAACTTTTCTTTGGGGCCTATCAGCGCGCGATAAAAGAAATATATGAATCTCGGCGCCCAGGGGAAATGCAGGCATTTATTGAAGGATATCTCGCCAAAGGGGGAGGAAGGTTAGCTTTTAATCATAATTCAGCAGCATTAGGCGGTCTCCCCGATATGAGAGAAGAATTGTTAGCCAAAGCAAAGGATGAGTTGCGTTTTCTTTTCGCCTTTATGTCTTGTTTGCCTTGCATTGCTGATAGAGAGCTTGCGCAATTGATAGAAGATTCTCCCGAAAGAGTTTTAGTCACAGCTCCTTCTCCTGAAGGAAGCAGTGCGGTTGCCGGCGCAAAAGCAGCATCAATACAGGATGGTATTAGCAGCAATCATGGAAAGACAGGCGAGATAGTTGTATTAAGAAATGACCGGGAACCAAAATATATGGTGAGTTTGCCTGTAATAAAGGTTTCAGATTTAGACCAGCCTCTAAAGGCATCGGCGGCATGTAGTCTGGAAAGATGGATGCGGGTTGTAAAGCCAGAAGTAGAGCATAAAATGCTTGCAATGTCTCTTTTTGATTCCTTGACAGGCCGGTTGTCCATTCCGTTGCCTGATTATTATCTGGTATTCTCTGAAGATTGCTCTGAGGTTGAAGGATGGTTCCTGAATATACCAGAAATGGGCATTATCGAAATTGCACCTTGGAATAGAAGAGGATATCCCGGAGAGATAAAATATAAAGGACTTGGCTCAGAACTTCGGGCCTTTGCCATACATAGATTACAGCAGGAGTTAGGCGAAGCATTATATACAGGTAGGCATATTGCCGCTGTTGAAACATTAGGCCGCAGAGAGCCGCCTTGTAAAAATGAATTCTCTTTGGGAGCAATAGATAGAGGAGTTATTGAAGCATATTTAGCAGCCCAGGGAAGAAGACGATCTGGATATATGGCTAAATACGGGATGAGGCAAGCAGCGTTGCCAGGAGAGCCCATACCCACTGTCGCGAACAGAACAGAAACTGTTTCTGTAGTAATCGGGACAATGGGGCATGAGCCCAATTTCCTCGCCCTGGCCCTGCCGTTTTTATCTTTCTTATGTGATGGTAACCTGGCGCAAAGTTATAGCCCGGCTCTAATCCATGGCCCGCCGGCGGATTTAGCTGCTGCAGGAGGCTTGGGAATACTTGTAATGGGTGGTTACGGTTCTTTAATTTACGCAATTGTATTAGCGGCGATAGGAATTATGGCTTTATGGAAAATGCTAGGCAAAAGAATTAAATCATTTTTACGAATTTTTGCTGCTGTCGTTACTTTATTCATCTTAACCGGCTGTGTTTCCAACGGGCCTTTAAGAATGGAGATGGATAGCGTCAGCGCCCCTAAACAACTTATGGCAGCAATGGAGAAAAAGCAAGAGCCTATTGTCAAAAGTAAGGCAGAAGGGGTAATTTTTGGGTTTGAAGGCTTCATCGTAGATTATATGGAAGAATACCTGGCATACCTTACCAAGAGCTATCTTCCTAATATGAATTTTTATATGGCAAAAGGCGAACGGGCCAAGAGCCTGGAGGAGCGGTTGGAAATAGCAAGAGAAGCCTACCGCGGACATAGATTAATAGTAGTAATCAGTTTCAGCAATAGCGATAGCATTCTGGGAATAGGCGGAAGAAATGGTTTTATTGAGGCGCTGGAGCGCGAAGGCATCCCTGTTTTACAGATAATTTTTGACGATACCTGGGATAAGCAAGGAATAATTCATTCTAATGTCATAGGAGTGCTCAATGTCCGCGGTCGCACCTTCTTTTTTAGCGGCAGAAAAAAAGACAACAGCTATTTAGAAAATCCGGCAACCTGGGTGCTTGATATTTATCTTAATATTGAGCATGTCAGATTGCTTCTTACGCCTGAGCGGTCAGAAAATAGCTCTGAGTTAGAGGCGATTGAATCCTACAGCAGGGCGATTATAAACGCCATTAATCTGGTTTACCGCAATATAGAGGCAGAAAAAGATAATCCTGAATCTTCTTTGCATGCAAGAGCCTTATGGGGATTTACGGTTGTCCCATTCGGCGAAGACGATTCAGGAAACAGGTCGTTACAGGCCTGTGGGATAGGGGTTTATGGCCCAGACGGCATCCTTGATGAGCAAGCTTTATCTAAGTCTGTAGAAGCTTTACAAGCAGCGCACAGAGAAAAGCGCATTGAAAAAGCCAAAGATGTATTTTGCATGGGGAATCAACACATGGTTGACTTATTTGATAATGATTTTACCTTTATTATTACGTCTGATTCTCCTTATATCTGGTATGAAAACGAAAATAGATTCGTGGCAGCGCTTTGCCTGCCTGGTAGAGGGATTTATTATACCAGCTGCCTTGTAAGGTTACTCCTTAGAGTGCACGAATCAGACCTATTACACAGATTGTTTGAACATGAGCGAGCCCATTTGGGAGGAGGAAAAGAGGATATCGCAGAAGCAACGCGAATAGCCCTGGATTTACGTAACGTGTCAGCAAGGAACGAAATTGTACAATTTGTCAGCAAGGGTATATTTGATGACATTAATAAGCGGCCATTTGAAGGCAGCAAGTTCGAAATAGAATCAAGTGCCGGAGGAATAATTTTCTTTGGAAGCTACGAAGGGCATCCTGTAGGCGTCTGCGTCGAAGGACTTGAAAAAGGGGCAAAAGTCCAGGTTTCTTGTGAATTCCGTGATAACCTGCCATCCGGCTTCAGAAAGCAATGGCTTCTATTGTTAGAAATAGGAGAAAGGAAATTATATTACCGGTTTACAGAAAGCGGCTATCATCTCAGGCGCATATTTTTAGGATATGAGGATTACATCTGTGCTTTTGCCAGAGCAGGTATCTTCAACGATATAAACATTTTGCCTTTTCATGGAGAAGAATTTGATTCTGTTGCTACCGTAGATAATTATGTTGAATTTAACAGCAGAAACAACAGGGAAGGATGGAAACCGAAAGTTCGCGCGAGATATCCGGGCCTTAAGAAAGGCACACCCCTTAAGATAGGGCAGCATTTTCGCACTGACCTTCCTGAAGAATATGGCCCGCGCTGGACCCTTACCATAAAAACCCCTGCTTCCGAAAGGCATTATGTTTTTGACAGCAAAGCAAAAGACCGCTTACAGGAGATTGACCTTAAGCCCCGTGCCCTCTCGACCGAGGAAGAAATAGAAAAGTTTGCCGATGAAGGAATATATAATGACATAAATCGCGAGCCTTTCACAGTTGAGCAATTTCAGATGGAAACAAAGAAACTTGGCAAATTAATATTTGGCACGCTTAAGGGTGGGCGTTACATTTATATCAAACTATATAGGCTTCCTGAAGGCCACACCGTCACAATAAGCAAGTCATTTGATAGTAAAACAAACCAATGGCTTTTGGTGATAGATACCCACGATGGTTATTACAAAACATTGCACTATTATTTCTCTCCCCAGAAGACATTGAGGAGATGGAGCGGTGAAGTCCCGCAACACTGCGGGCCAGGAAACCCTGGAGGTCACCAAGGCCAGACAGCTTGTTTCTGGCATTGGGCAGTATTTACTGCAGCGACGGGTATTTTAACATTGTGTTTGTTAGGCAGCTGGCTGGCTGTTCTGCCGTGCATTTATTTTATATTAGGTATATGGATGACAAAATCAATACATGCAACCGGACAAGAGTTCGTTGCCTACACCCGCAAAGGAAAAACCAAGAATATGCTCGGCTACGACCTGCTTGATTCATTTTCTAAGATGATAGTTGATGCGGAAGAGGCCTGGCATAGAATTACCACCGGAATATTCCCCAGGCATAATCCGCTTAACTGCAAATCAAAATGGAAAAATATTATTCTTTTTTGGCCGCTGCAAGTATCGGATGAATTTTTAGCCAAGCTTTTTATTCCTCTAATTCTTTTATATCGTAGCCTTACAGGCCGCCGCGCCCCTACAGACAGCAGCGATTCTTTAAGTGCGGCCGGATATTTTAGCCGGGAAAAATTAGCCAGATATGCAGAAGGTCCGGATAGCATATTCCGCGATTCACCAGCGCTCTCTCAGGAAATACGAGCGGCATTTAATGGAGGCGTCCCCAGGATTATAAGAGAAGATGGCGACTGGAAGATAGAGATAAATGTGCCGCAGATGTATTTCTTAAACTGGTATGAACGCAGGTTCGGGCTTATCCCTTCTGACAAAGATTCTACTTTTAGGCGCGGCTATGTCCATGAACTTTTTCATCTGATACTGCGAAATAACAATTTTGTATTCTTATTAAAACAAAGATTAGCGAGGTTGAATAAAGATGAAGTCGCTGAATTTTGTGATGAGTTTAATCGGATTTTTTGTGTCCTGCGTGACTCCGCTGGAATTCCCCTAAAGATAGACAGGCAATACCTAAAAGATAATGCTGAAACAACGAGGCTATTATGGGAGGAAGTAGGAGCTAAATATATGTCTGGTTTTTATGAGGACCAACAAAGCCATCCGGTCTATGAAAGGGCAGTGGACGGGGCTAGGCTTTCTGCGGTTATTCATGAAACTATCCTTGCCGCTCTGCAGCGTTCCTGCCCAGACCTTACTATTCAATGTCTAGCACATGCCTGTCACGATCTCCGCCTCTTGCATTATCTTGAGGAATTAGCAGGCGTAAACTCCGGGCCAGAGCTTAAAAATATAGTCTTTAAAGATAATGAGGATGATAGATTGCGCTATGCGAAATTAAAGAGCAAAATAAAAGCCCATAAGGATGTAGCTGACCCGGCGGAGCCATCCAGGAAACTAGCGGTGGATATCATATGGAGTTTTGGGTTTGGCCAGCTGCTTGGAGAATGGTGGTTTGAGAATGATACGGCATCAGGGCCTTTTAGGTTTTGTATTGTATGCGAAGCAATTGAAAATGCGCTTTATACAGATAAAGATGAGTTGCTTAGTCAATCTTTGCGTGAAACTTTCGGTAGAGATGTTCCCTTATCCGATATCCGCAGCATAGAAGTATCTCAATTTCAGGAAGGAGATGACGCCGGAATATTCGAGGTTAATATCGGAATTCAAGAGAATAAAACAGATAGAAAGAACGGCGCATTTATCATTTACGCCTCGAAGAGCGGATTAGCAAACAAGGTTGCAGCTTCGCAATTCAAATGGATTAGGCAGTGTAATGCGGCAAATCCAAATGATGCCTGCAAGGTGTACGCACAGACTAAAATAACAGTAAGCGAGCCCGATGGTAACCCAACTATTGCCTTGTTCTCTATGGAGAAACTAGAGGAATTTTGGGAGGTGAATGTATTTTTAAGAGAGAGCACGCCAGATGATATTTCTGCATCTGCCGGGAGAAAAGGTATGGGTATCAGCATTAATCCTGGAGGCAGGCAGAGGTCGAGAAATGCCCTGATACCTGGTTGCTGCCTGGAACACTATATTAAAGAAGAAATAATAAGGATTGCCACCGGATATTCTGATATTGCGCGGGGATACATTCTTAGATTTACTATAAATGATGGTGATTTTGTGTGCCGGTTAACAATGGGAGGAAGGCCGCAAGTAAAACTTACCGCTGTAAGCAATTATATTCAGCCAATGGGGCGTTCTCCGGAAAATGAATATGAAAGAGCATTTATGGGGGCCTTATTTATACATAACTTACTTGCGTACAGGCAGCCGGATGTACTATCTGTTCAAACTTGGAATAGGGCAGTGCCGGATAATCAGCAAAACCGTAATGATCTTGTTTTTCAGCCCCGGGAGGTTTTTTGCGGAGTCACTTTGGGATTGATGCAAAAATTCGGCACAGAGCCCGGGATAGCAATGATGGGAGAATGGCTGCGCTGGTATGCGGCATTTGATACCCTGGGAGATTTAAGGCAATCTGTAGAGGCAGAGGAACATCTCGAAGAATTTATCCAGGCAGCGCAGTCTTTCCGGTTGGAATTGCCTTATATGGCAGAGTACGCCAGCGATAGATTGAATTATTATTGCCGCAGAGAAGAAGAGGGAGCTGGTGTCTGCAAGACAGGCCGGGCGGATGCAAGACAAAATAAGGGATATTTGTCAGCTGATAGCGATACCGGCCTTAACCGAAGAAAGGTAAATAAAATTATTAAAACATATTTAGGGCAGCAACCAGATCATTTAGTTCTTTATGCAGCTTCCGAAGAAGTTGAATTCTTGAAAGCATTTTTTGGCGTGGGGTCAACTTCTAAGAATTGGCGCTCAAAGTTTTATTCAAGGATAACCATACCACTGGAGGATTTAGATATAGAAATTCATATTTTAAAAGATTTACCGCACCGCGGATATTGGCAGATGAATGAATCCGCGACCGAGTTAAAGATTTTTGTCAGAGAAGGCGAGAATATAGTAAGCGTAGCAGTGCACGAGACCGCTGCTGCCGTAACCGCTAACTTTGGGCAGCCTAATCACGGATGGATAAGGCCGACCTCGCATGAAACAAACCTAGAAATAGAAGAAGATTTTCAATACTGGTTGAGTTGCGTAGGGGTAACTGTTCCGCCATCTGCGGAAGATTCCGAACTTTCGCATCAATTTTCAGATGCAGCCAAAGCAGAAATCTCAGGAAGGAAAAAAGGAAAAACAGACCTTACCGCAGAGAGTTCCGATAATGCAAATTCCCCTACTTTTGTAAAAATAATTGTTGATAAAATATATGCGGCAATAAGATTCATTTTCACTAGATATATAGGTAAATACAGATTATCAAGAATTTTCCGTTGCGCAATCTTGATAATATTCTTAATCCCGATTTTATTTATGAATAACGGATGCGCCGGATTCATCAGACGAATGAACGAAGAAAACTTGGCTAGGATTCAAAAAGAAGCATTAGCAAAGATTTACAGAGATAAAGTATCCAGATTCCTAAATGATGCAGCAAAGGAATTCAATCAATCAAGATATATCGAAGCCTATTTTAGCTATTGCTATATTTATCATACATTGGAAAAATATGGTGCTGGCGAGTTGCGGCCAGCTATAAAAAAGATGGTGATATACAGTTATATTTTAGCACATTCAGAATCAAAGGATTTCAAACAGCCGACTTATGCGCAGACCTTGCTGCCAAGATTGTTAGGAGCACCCGATACAAGAGTCAATATAACAGAACAGGAATTACAAGAGGGTTACCAGGAACTTCTTAATTCTAAAAATTCCAAATTTTCCTTTACAGCAGCAAAAATCTTAGCTCAAAATGGCGATGATTCAGGGAAAAATATTTTAATAAAAGCTCTTAGGGGTGAATATAATCCAAGTGATTTTCTGGGAACAACAGACATCTATGAAATTTTGCTAAAGCCTTTCGCAGAAGGTGGCGTTCGAACGTCTAGATTCTTGGTTGATGACTATGGAGAGCCGCGTATCGTAAGCAGTTTTCGCTTGTTCACATATGAGGAGCTCAAGGCCTATAAAGAAGCCATTGAACAATACCAGGAAGAACTAAAAAAACATATACCAGAAGTAATAAAATATGTAAACTTGGAATCTGCATTTTGTTTAGCCCAACTTGGTGAGCCTGAGGCAAAAGAATATCTGGCTAGGATTATTTCTAATAATAATTATAAACCAGAGGAGCGCGCTTATGCGGTTTATAGTTTGGGAAGATATCAAGATGTTGCCATGGCTGAAGTTTTCAGAAAAGCTTATTCTGATTACGATAAGCGCGTGAAAGCGGCAGCAGTTTGGAGCTTAGGGAATTTAACCGATGAGAGTATGTTTAGTTTCTTTACCGATGCCCTAAAGGATGGTAGCATTGAGGTAGTAAATGAAGCAATAACAGCCCTGGGTAAATTAGGCGACCAGCGGGCAACTCCTTACATTGCGCAAGTCTTAGAGAATCATCAGGATAAAGAAACTAAGTTACGCATTATAGGTGCCTTAAGCGGGATTGAGGATAATGATTCTATGGCTTTATTAATGAAATTAGCCAGAGATTCTATTCCGGAAGTGCGCGGTGCAGCAGTATCTATTTTAGCGCAATTTGAAGAGCCGCAGGCACAGGCAGCATTAGTTTATGCTTTCAATGACAGCGAAGCATCTGTGCGTGGACAAGTTGTTTTGGCGTGCGCCGGTTTAGTTGATGATCGTCCGGAGATTACAGATGCTACGATTGGGCTTTTAGAAAGAGAGAAAGACACTGATGTGCGCCTGGCTTGTATTAACACCTTAGGTGGGAATACTCACCCGAAGGCAAAGAATTTAATTGCGGGCTTTATCCATGATACAGATGTGAAGCTGCGCTGTGCAGCAACTTTAGCTTTAGGTCAATATTCAGACGAAGATTCTATTCAGCAGATTTCTAATTTGGTAGATGATAAAGAGGAACAGGTAAGGCAGGCTGCAATATTAGCTTTAGCTGGCAGGATTAGAGAGAGCTTGCAATTGTTTGAAAGAGTTTATCCAAAATTAACTGACCCCTCACCTTTGGTCTATAGAACTGCAGCCAGTGTTTTATCTCCGTACATTGATACTTATCCTCAATTGCAGGAGCCGCTTAACAGGATGCTGCAGCAAAGAGACACAGTTACGCGCCAGGGTATTTTAGCCGGCCTAGGCCAGTCAAATAGCTTAGTGGCTGCGAATATGATTAAGCCATATTTACAAGCTGATCCTGCGCTTAAGAAAGTAGCTGTGCTTTCTTTGGGCCAGATAGGCAAGCCAGAATTTATACCAATAATTGCTCCTTTAGCCAAAGATTCCAGTTTAGAAGTAAGGCAGGCAACTGCACTTTCCTTAGGCATGTTTGAAGTTCAGGAAGCAGCAGCGCCGCTTAAGACATTAATGCATGATGCGCATCCTTTGGTGCGGCAGCAGGCAGTATTGTCATCCATGCAGATTCCCGGCACTTTAGCACCGGAAGTAACCGGACTATTAACAGACCCGGATTCAGGTGTAAAATTAGCTGCGATTCGGGCAACCAGTGAAAGAGTTGGCACTGATTCTCAAATAACAGCATCTTTTATGAAATTAGCCCAAAGTGACAGCGATCTTTTAGTGCGCGCAACCGCAACAACTCATCTCTGGAGGTCTACTCAACCAGAAGCGATAAATATAGTTGGGCAGAATCTAAAGCACCCTGAACCAATAGTACGCTTAGGCGCTTCAATGGCATTTGCTAGGATGGATTCTGCGGTTGTGGTTCCGCCCTTACTTTCAGCTGCCAATGACCCGCATCATTTGGTGCGTAGCACTGCTATATCAGGGCTGGGCAATATGATTAATCAGCATCCCCAGATAGTTGATACGGTTAAGCCCCATCTGGATGATAACTTTTGGCAGGTGCGCCAGGCAGCAGTAGGCGCATTAGGTATGTCAACCAACCCACAAATGCTAGATGCCCTCGCTCCTAAAGTGCAAGATTCTTCTTGGCAGGTGAGATATGCCGTTACTAATACATTAGGTAAGAGAATTAGCGATTATCCACAATTAGGGAATAGAATTAGATTAGGCCTGAGTGATACCAGTCCTTTAGTTCGACAGGCAGCAGTAATGTCTTTTTCTAGAGTTGATACTCCTGAGGTTGTAAATTCACTCCTTCCTCGTTTAAATGATGTCTCAGCTTATGTGCGCGAAGCAACAAAGTTAACATTGGCGCAAAAAATTGTAGATAACCCTACTTTGCCAACCGCATATCCTCGTTTGCAAGAATTAGAACCCTTTGTTAGAGAATATCAAGCTAAGCCAGGAGCAATAGTTTTTGTATTTGAAGGGGTAGATGATTTCAATTCTTTTACGAGTATTCGTCGTCCAGGTTGGTCAAATAATCTTCTCTTAAGAGATACCTTGAATTTAATGAATAAGTTATCAGGCGGAAAGATAGAATTTAGAGAAGGTAATTGGGCAGGAAATATGGTTTTTAATACACAAGACTGGCATACTATGGGGGATTTTATTTATCAAGCCCGGCAAGATGCTTTTAAATCTCACCGAGAACTTTTTATCGTCGGGAATAGTTACGCAAACAAAATTATACCGAGAGCTTGTGAGTATGCTCAAGAGAAATATAAAGACCCTTCTATAAAAGCAGATCTTTTTATCGGAACAGGCTATCCAGGACCAATTGCAGGCACCATAGAACATATTAGAAAAGCATCCTTTAGAGAACCGATTATTGTCGGTTCCTCCTCAGATTGGCCTTGGTTTATGTTGCCTTATGCATTTGGAAGAAATCCTCAAATTCAATATACAATTTTACCCGATGTCAAACATGCCGGTCTAGGCGGATATTTTGATAATCCAGCTTCTGTTGTGACGATTATTAGTAAAATGGGTTATATTGCTCCACCTTTATCAAGAGTGGGTCAATATACTGATATTCTTTCTATTACAAGGTCTCAAGTAGAATATACTTCAGGCCACTTAAGAGATCCTTTCGTTCCACAGATGCCTATTATTAGCCAGCAGCCGCTAATACCAACATTTAGTCAGCCTATATTTACTCCACAGCGTTTATACATACCACAAGAACCTCTTTTTATACAGAGACAGCCTATATATACGCCTCAGCCGGTATATACACCACAGCCCGTCTTTACACCTCAGCGTGGTAACTGGCCAGGGCAATATAATTTTAATATCCGAGCACCGGCTAATTATTGGCAACAACAGCCGATTATTCAACAACAGCCAATCATTATGCCTAAACCATTACCGCCACCTCCTCCACCGCCAACGAGGAGATAGAAAGGAGAAGATATGGACAAGAAAAGATCTATAGAGTTAACAATAATTAGTAGAATTGAGATGGTTTTGGGTTTACTGGGAGCACTATTCGGATTGCTATATTTTGTAATGGGCTGGCTACAAAATGTGCCACTTGGAATTGGTATAGGAATTCTTTGTGGAGTTCCGTGCTTATTTGTTCTGATAACAGGAGAACTTACTTTTAGATTACATCCATTAGGTAGGATATTTCATCTAATCTTATCTTATCTTATTATCATTTTAGTTATTTTAAATCTTATTCAAGGTTCAATCAAACTATCTACAACATGGTTAATAATTTTAATTTTATCTATTTTATTAATTTTATTTTTTAACAGCGCTTATATAAAGAAACAGTTTGAGAGATGAATCTAAATTTAAGCAGATATGCAGAAAGGAGGTGATTAAGATGACAGACAACAGGAGATTTACAAGATGGAACATAGATTTACCCAGTACCGTCACGTTAGAAGGCGCACAGGCATGCACCGACTGTAAGGTTAGCAACATCAGTTTTAAAGGCGCTCAAATTTGTGTAGCAATGAAATTAGCAAAAGATACATTTATCAAATTATGCCTGAATTTGACAGGTGGTTTTAGCTTAAGCGTAGAGGCATGGATAGTATGGCATAAAACCATAGACGGACATAACGTCTACGGTTTATATTTTACCCATATATCTGATGCGGATAAGGAAAAAATATACAGATTCTTACGCCGTGATTTTCCGCAGCAGGTAAATCAAACTTGGTGGCAAGGCATAGAGAAGGGGGGCGAGAATATGAAACAAGAGACCTTGCAAGACAAAAGGGTTTTTGCCCGGTTTGCCAAAAGCTTTCCCGTAAGGTTTTTGGAGGCAAACACCTACACAGAAATAGAGGCAGAGGCGACGGATATCAGCGCCAAAGGAATAGGGATTGTTTCAGGCAAGGAGTTAATCCCGCCTGTCCCTTTGGAATTATGGCTGGATATCCCTGATGAGGGTGAGCCGTTTTACATCCGCGGAAACGTGGTTTGGTCAAAACCCACAGGGTTAGATAGATACCGCTCAGGGATAAGTTTCGAAAAAGCCGACCTCTTGGGATTGGCACGGGTTTTAAGGGCAAAATGAAAGGGATATTTTCACTTGAAATATTTGGAAAGTTGTGTTAGATTTTAGTATTCCCCTAAATTGGTCAAAATAGCCTTTTTAGTTTGCCTATTTGTATAAAAAAGAAGGAGGATTTATGAAGTGGTTTTTGCGCAGCATCGGTTTAGCTTTATTGTCTTTATTTTTTATAAATTTATCAGGTTGTGCGCCTCAGACAAGCGGTAAAACTGCCAATATAACAGTCTGGCACTGGATGACCGACCGCGAGCCGGCATTCCAGGAATTAAGTAAAAGATACGCTGCTAAAACCGGCATAAAGGTAAATTTTGAACTTTATGCCCCTTCTGATGCCTATACGCAAAAGGTGCGCGCTGCAGCGCAGGGCGGAAATCTTCCGGATATTTTTGGCGTGCTGGGCGAAAAGAGAGATTTTTCCTCATTCGTTAAAGCCGGGCATATTCTTGAGTTAACTCCTTATATGGAAGAAGAAGGCAGCGCTTGGAAAAATAAATTCTTCCCTAAGGCTTTGGCAGTAAATGAGTTTATC
>Ga0265297_10006883_pt1 | contig 16139 bp, 15 predicted proteins | sample Munlanlwell13791_FD_192502 | JGI IMG/M metagenome (GOLD analysis project Ga0265297, IMG submission 192502) | Leachate microbial communities from a municipal landfill in Southern Ontario, Canada - Leachate well 137-91 | ecosystem: Engineered > Solid waste > Landfill > Unclassified | place... | reverse complement strand
TTAATTCCGCTTCCTTCTTTTCCTGTTCAGCTTCGTAAATACGGGCCTTCAGGATCTTTAAAGCAGTCTGTTTATTTTGATGCTGCGAGCGCTCATTCTGGCATTGGGCGACAATTCCGCTGGGCAGATGGGTAATCCTTACCGCTGAATCCGTGGTGTTAACACTTTGGCCGCCGGCACCCTTAGCCCGGTAAACATCCACGCGCAGGTCTTTTTCTTCCAATTTCATATCCAGCTCTTCCTCTATTTCCGGAATCACATCCACCGAGGCAAAAGAGGTGTGCCTGCGTTTATTAGCGTCAAAGGGGGAAATACGCACCAGCCTATGCACTCCGCGTTCGGCCTTCAAATAACCGTAGGCGTAATCCCCTTCAATTAAAAGAGTGGCATTCTTAATCCCCGCCTCTTCTCCGTCAAGCAGTTCAATGGTCCTGACATTATAACCGTGGCTTTCCGCAAAACGGCTATACATCCTAAAAAGCATGCCCGCCCAATCACAAGACTCTGTGCCGCCTGCCCCGGAATTAATACTAAGAATCGCGCTATTCTTGTCCAGGTCCCCGCCCAAAAGCACCTGAAATTCCAGTTTATCAATTACGGCCAGAAGACCGTCGGTATTACGCGTCAGCTCCAAAAGCATATCCTGGTCATCGTCTTTAAGCAGCGGGATAATCTCCTGGAGCTCCTGGTATTTCTTGTAAGCCGAATCCCACGGCTCAACTATTGCTTTAAGGATTTTTAATTCTTTAACTATTTTCCTGGGGCGGTCTGTATTATCCCAGAAATGGCTTGCGGACATTTGGCCGGAGAGATTATCTATCTGTTTCTTTTTATTTTCAACGTCAAAGATAACCTCTTAAGTTCTCAAGCTTTAATCCCAGGTTATCTAATTTAATTTTGATTTCTGCAAGCATTTATCTCTCCTTATCTTTTTATTCCCCTGAAAGCCAGCATAAACTCATCCCGGCTATCCGCGGCAGAGGCCGCATCCTCTTCGCTGATCTTGCCCTCCTGAACCAGCTTAACCAGCGACTGGTTAAATGACTGCATGCCGAATATCCCTCCGTCATCAATAAACTGGGGAATCTCCCAGATCTTTCCCTCGCGGATTAAACGGCTGATAGTGGGAGTCAAAAGCATGATTTCATAAGCGGGAATGCGGCCTGAACCATCCTTAGCCGGAACCAGACGCAGGGAGATTACCCCTTTTAACAACGTAGCTAACTGATTCCTGGCCTCCTGGTGCTGGTGCGGCGGATAAAGGTTGATCAATCTTTCAACGCTCTGGGCTGCGTTAATAGTATGCAAGGTGCTTAAAACCAGAACCCCGGTCTCAGCAGCGGTTACCGCGCTGGAGACAGTTTCATAATCGCGGATATTGCCGATAAACATTACATCCGGGCTCTGCAAAGTAAAGGAACGCAGGGCAGCCGCATAAGAAGCGACATCAATACCTAATTCACGCTGGTTAATAATCGACTGTTTATCTTCAAAAGTAAACTCAATCGGCTCCTCGGCGGTCAGGATATGTTTCTTGGAATTACTGTTGATATACTCTATCATGCTGGCAATAGTCGTGGACTTTCCGCTGCCCATGCTGCCGGTTAAAAGCACCAGGCCGCGGGTTTCAAGTGATAATTTCTTTAATATCTCGACTGGAAGGTTGAGCTCCTCAAAGGTGGATATATGATTACGCACATTCCTGACAACGATAGACGGCCAGTTTCTCTGCATGAATATGCTCACCCGGAAACGACGGCCGAATTCCTCAAGGTAGACGGCAAAATCAACATCCATATTATTCCTGAAAATATCGAGCTGCTTGAAATTAGCCAACTGCTGCGTAGCCAGCATGACATCCTCTACGCTTAAGATATGGTCCCCCATATGTATGATTTTTCCGTCGATGCGCAGGCGCGGCGAACCGCCGGCCCGGTAAAACAGATCCGAACCGCCCCTGGCCACCATCTCCTGCATTAACTTCTTGATATCCATTTTTCCTCCAGAAATAAATCTTGAATATTAATTATAACACCTTATTGCCTTTTAATGTAGGATTAAATTCCATATACCTGCCCAGCATCAGCCGGGTTTGAGCGTCTAATGCCGGGGAAGAGCCGATAACTAATATGATAAACGGCACAAAAATCCACTCCAGGACCAAAAGCACATTTTTAAACCACCTTGTCCCTCTTGGCCGCGGGGGAAGGATTGCCCGGCTCAAAAATATCCAGGTTAAGCTGGTCAATAAGGTGAACTGAAATAATAACCCGGTAATCTTCGGCAGGTTATAGGCAATGGCCATCTGGCTAAAAAGCCTGCCTCCAAAAAATATAGGCAGCGGGCCAATAATCACTAAAATAACCGCCCATACCGCCCAACTGACATGGCTTTCCAGAAGATGGAATGACCTTCTTAATTTCTTGAACAAAGAGATTTTCTTATTTTGCATAAACCCGATTGCCAGAAAAGGAAAATTTTCAACGCCCCAGGCCCATCTCCTCTTCTGCTTATATTGCACAACTATAGTCCGCCAGATATTACTGGAATAAGCCACATCCATAGAAACTGTAATGTATAACGGGATTACCCGGTAATCCCCGTTATAATACAAATAACCTTTCCAATAGATCACCGAATCATCCGAAATCATATTGACCGGCCAATAATCCACCTCGATTAAGGTCTTAAAACTCATACTATGGCTGGAGAATGTAACAAACTTCTCAAGCCGCATACTTTCAATCATCTGGCAAAAGGAGCTGCTGATCTCAACCAGCCTGGCAAATGAAGGCGCCTGCCAGATATTATTGTTATATACCGGCATCGGCTGGTAGCTTGCCTGATGCGGTTTATCGGAGGTTAAAAAGTGGTAGCTCAGGCAGCCGAAGTATTCCGGCTCAACACAAGTATCCGCGTCAAAGCAGGAAACTATTACATGCTCGCAGCCAATTCCTTTTGTATCAATAAACTTCTTTGCGGCTTTAGCCGCCCAGGTGGCGTTAGCGCCTTTAGTCCTGGCCTCTTTCGGCAGCTTATCAGGATGAAAGGTAGATAAATACGCGCCGAATTTAGAGCTAAATTCCTTCTCCAGGGCCGAAGCGTTATCCGGCGCCGACGAGGAACGTTCCTCAAAAGCCATCACCACGATAAACTTATCTTTAGGGTAATTGCTCTTGCTTAAGGCCTCCAGGGACGGCCGCAAAACCTCAAGCCCCTCGTTATAAACCGGGAATATAACCAATTGATATAAATCTTGCCAGCCTTTTTTTGGGCCCAAGTTCAAACAGCGCCCCAACCAATTTTCCCCTTTCTGGCAGGATATCTGATGATGCGCCATAATCAAAAGCGTGGTCAAATAAAAGGTGCGGATAATCCAATAAAAATCAAAAGTGATAATAATGATGGCGCTGGCTACAGGGTATTTAACTGACAACACAATAAGGAAAACAATTATTCCCCAGGAAATGCCTCCTGGGATAATTTCAAACACTCGTTTTAAGATTCTAGTTTTATTCATTTGCCTTGTTTATCAGCTTTTCCAAAAAATAAAGATCCGGGCTTAAGTCCAATTTATATAAATCATTATAGGGGGCCCCGTCGGGCCTTTTCTGGCGGTAGCTGAAATAAAGTGCCTGGCCTTTATTATCGTAAAAAGCCTCAGCGGCTTCTTTATCCAACTCTATCAGGTTAACCGCCCTGGCCGCAAGCCTTGATTCAATTACCGAAACATGCCTGTCGGTCAATACTATCAAATGATAGCTGTCCGAATGCCAGAATACCTGGATTATTGTTTCCTGCGGATAATCCAAATACACGAAAGAATCCGAATAAATATAATCATCCCGGATATCCAGGGAAATTATGCTGATCTGGTGGGGGTTGAAAATAAACATTTTATCTTTATCCGGTGAAAGAGCCCAGCCGCTGATCCTCCCGAATTTCTCAGGAAGGCTGGCGATATCCTCAAAATTACTGCCGTCTGCCTCTGAGCTGTAAACAACTTTATTCTCCTGGTCTAAATAATAGATCCTCCCGTTTTCACCGTCCAGGCGAAAAGAAGAAAATCCCTGCTGATTCAGTTTTTCCAAATTAGGCCTTAGAGGAAAAAGAATAACCTTGTCAATCCGGCTGACCTTGCCGGCCTCTACATCTATTTCAGATCTCCAGGGATAATATTTGACCAGGCTCAAAGTAACTTTATAAACACCGGGAATAAGCTCCTGTATGCTTGCCGGGCTCTTCTCGGGAATAAGCCTGCCGTTAAGGTGTATGGCAGCGCCTTCGGGCTGGGTCTTAATATAGATCAACCCGGTTTTAACAAATTTCAAGTTCTGCGCGTTAAATTTATACCCTAAGGCAAACGACAGGATTAAAGGCAGTCCAACGAAAAATATGAGCAGGCTCAAACAAAACAGGAAAATCCTGGCTCTCTGAAAAGCCGAATCCGTAAAAGAACAAAGCCCTTTAATGGCCGGGTTGTTCCTTAACCAGCTAAACATTTTGCTATCTCTTCCTCCAGCTGCAATATAAGCTTCTTTTGTTTTAAGCCAAAGGCATATCCACCTATCTTCTTATCGCTTTTTATAACCCGATGGCAAGGGATGATTAAAGGATACGGATTGCGTTTTAGAGCCTGACCAACTGCCCGCAAGGCCCGCGCCGAACCTGCTTTTTTAGCCACCCACTTATAACTACGCGTCTCTCCCAGGGGAATACTTAAAACCGCTTTATAGACCCTTGCCTCAAATAACGTCATCTTCCGATTAGCTCCTTACGGCGCAGCAACAGGTGATAACTGAGGGCGAACCTGTGCGCCTCATCACGCACCCGGCGGATTAAATTTAAAGCCGGGGTATCGTTGGGGAAACTAAAGCCGCCTTCCCTGTTACTACTATACACGAGCTCCTCTTTTTTGGCAATACTAACCAGGGGTAGCTTAAGGCCTAATTCTTTAAGCTGCCGGGAGGCGGCCAAAAGGTGGCCTTTTCCTCCGTCGATAAGCAATAAATCCGGCAGAGGTTTATTTTCTTTAATCAGCCGGCTGTAACGCCGGAAAATGACCTGGGCCAGCATTTTATAATCATCAATTCCTGAAAAATCCTTAATCCGGAAACGCCGGTAATTATTTTTATCCGGATTGCCGTTATAAAAACTTACCATCGAGCCGACTGCCTGTTTGCCGGAAATATTCGATATGTCAAAGCCCTCGATCCTTGCCGGAATCTTGTTTAAGCCTAATTTATCCTTTAAATCCTCTAATTCGCCTTTCCGGTTAACCCCACTTAATCCGGAGGCTAACGTGGCTAAGGTAGAAATTTGATCCCGGGCCTGGGCTGCCGCCTCAAAATCCTTGGCCCCGGACTTATCCTGCATTAGTTTACGCAGCCGGTTGATCAAAAGATCAGCCTTGCCTTCTAAAATCAAAACAATATTTTCAATACAGCGTCTATATTCTGCGGAGCTGAGCCTGCCTAAACAGGGCGCCGGGCATAATTTTATCCTGGCATATACACAACTCCGGCCAGGCAACAGGCGGCATGAGCGGTAAGGAAAACTGCGCCGGATGGTTTTTAAGGCGCTCTTTAAAATTTTGGCGTTGGTGAAAGGGCCGATATAGGTGCTAAGCGGGTCATCCTTCTTACGAGTGATACTTATCACGGGAAATTTTTCAGCGGAAATTTTTACAAAGGGGAAGCTTTTGTCGTCACGTAAAGATATATTATATCGCGGTTTGAACTTATGGATCAGGCGCGCCTCAAGCAATAAGGCCATCGCCTCATTAGGGCAGGGCCTGCATTCAATATCAGCTATCCTGCCGGTAAGGGCAAGGGTTTTACTATCCAATTTCCTGGAAAGATAACTGGATAATCTTTTCTTCAGGGAAAGCGCCTTGCCTACATAGATAACTTCTCCGCAGTTATCGCGCATCAGATAAACACCCGGGGAATCCGGGGCAAAATTAATCTTTTCCTTTAACCTTTTATATTGCTCCATAGCTCCTGCCTGGGGTTTTTGTAACTTAACCAATGCATAAGCTCCCTAAGTTCACTTACCCGGAAAAGAAAACAAAAGATAATATAAGATATTGCCCCGCAAAACAGGACCCAGCCAAGGGCCAGGGCGCGGTTCACCAGAAAACAGACGGAAGCCATGCAAATCGAGGCAGCCAGGATGCGCAAAAAAGAAGGCAGGATTTTAATATCTCCAAAACCGCCCAGGCGTTGTTTAAGAATAGATAACAGCAACAAAAAGGTCACTATTCCTGAAATAGAGGTGGCCAGGGCCAGGCCGCCTATTTTTAACGGAAACATCAGAATGGCGTTCAAGGCAATATTCATAAGCAGCGCCAAAAAAGCTATTTTCGCCGGAGTAATTGTGTCTTTGAGGGCAAAGAAGCAGGATTGCAGTATCTTTGTGCCTCCATAGGCGCATAACCCGATACTGTAAAAGAATAAAGCATTGCTGGTCAACAGGCTTGAATTAAAATCAAACTTCCCTCCGCCAAAGAGCATATAGACTAAAGGATAGGAAAGCACCATAAAAACCGCGGTTGCCGGAAGCATAACGAAGAATACCGCGCGTATCCCCCAGGAGAGTGTGACTTTCAGGGCATCCCGGTTTTCCTCCAATGCCTGCGTGGAAAGAGTAGGCAGAATCGCCTGCGAAAGGGCGTTGCTAAAGATACCGATGGGAAACTGAATAAGCCGGTAGGCAAAATAAAGCACAGCCACTCCCCCATCCCCAACTATGGCTATTAAAGAAGCAAAAATTGAATCGACAAAATTATTTAACTGATAAATTCCTGAACTGGCTATCCGCGGAAGCATTAATCTTTTGACCTGAAGCAGCCCGGGATGGTTAAAGTTAAAAATAAGCCTGGGATTAAATCCTTTTTTATATAAAACAGGAACTTGCACCGCTAACTGCAGGATCCCGCCTAATAAAACGCCGCTAGCCAGGCCCTTAGTCCCCTCTCCGATAAATATAGCGCAAATAATTATGGAAATATTCAAAAGACAGGGTGCCAATGCCGAAACAGTGAAGTTCTTAAGCGAATTTAATATTGCTGTGGCATAAGCAGCCAGGCCAATAAGCAGTATATAGGGAAAAATGATCCGGTTGAGCCGGATAGTCGCTTCTAATCTTTCGGGGAAAGCGATAAAACCCGGGGCAATCAAACGCACGATTAAGGGAGAGAAAACGATCCCCAGGATAGTTATAAGGCTTAAGATAACCAGCAGCAGGTTAAGCAGAATATTAGCCAGCTCCCAGAACTCTTCTTTTGAGCGCTTGGCGCTGTATTCGCTTAAAACCGGGACAATCGCGGCGTTAGAAGCCCCTTCGCCGACAAAATCCCGGAACAGGTTGGGTATACGAAAGGCAATGACAAAGGCCTGGGCATAAAGGTAAACTCCGAAGAGCCTGGCAATAACCACATCCCTGGCAAAACCCAGGATGCGCGAGAGAAAAGTAGCTATACTGATAATCCCTGCCGAGCGGGCAACTGCCTGGTTTTGACTGTCTTGCGGATATTTGCTTGTTGACATGAGTAATTAAATATGCTAATAATATTAATTCACAAGTTAACTAACACCCGGCCTAAATGGATTGGCCGGTGTGCACTTTTGTGCAAGGAGAATATATGCCAAGACGCAGAACATCATTAAAAAGTAACCGTGTAAGCAAAAGAAAACATACCCGTAATCTCAAGGTAAAGGTTCAGCTTAAAAAAGCAATCAAAAAATTCCAGGAATTACTTGCCGAAAAAGAATCCGCTGAAGCCAAGGCATTCATCAACAAGGTCTTTTCCCAGCTGGACAAAGCGGCGAAGAAAAATATTATCCATCCGGCAACGGCCAACCGCAAGAAATCGCGCCTAATGCTGCGTTTGGGCAAATCCGCATAAACCAATAACCAGTTTTTCCAAAGCAAAAGCGGGTTTTAGCCTGCCTGTTTTTATCTCCACATCGCAACCAAGAAGGATTTTAAGCTTACGCCTGGCCTCCTGGCCCTGGATGCCCTGTTTTTCCCAGGCGTAACGCAAACCCCCCAGGATGCGCTCGGGAGCCTCTCCATTTCTTAAAAGCTGATTTAATAACCGCAGCGCGGAATCAGGATTTTTTAGCTCAATCTGCCGATTTAAGGCAAAGGTATCCGGATTAACCGTCTCCTTAAAGCGCATAACCTTGGCGTTGCCTGATATGCTTTTGACAAAACTATCCTGATAATCATAATGCTCCAATATCAAAACCAGGACTATTTGTTGATTAGGTTTTAAGGCATACGCCAGAAGAAAATTGCGGCAGGCCTGGTTTAAGGAATCCACGTCTTTAATTACGATGATTCTTCTGGCGCTTTTTAAAGGAATGGCCAGGAATTTTTCCTGGATATCTTTTAAGGATGCTTCTTTAGCGTATAGTGTATCGAGATTAAAATCCTGGAGCTCTCTTGGAAGGAATTCCTGTTTTATTTTCCTAAGCTGGCCTTCTCTGGACTGCACATCCTGGCCGATAAGTAAATAAACCATATTACCATTGCTCGACTGTGCGCTCGACAATCCGGCGGGCCAAATCCTCCACCGCCTTGTTCACGGCACCGCCTTCTGAGGCGTTTCCTCTGGATATATTAGCGGGTGCCAGGCTCGTAAAATAAGAATAATTGCCGTTAAAATTCCTCTCTTCCCAAACCAGCTTATTCTCTTTTGTATCCCAAAGGCTCAAATTAACATAGATATTAACACGGTATTCGGTAACATCCTCGCTATCCGTAGTATAACTTAAAGGGTCCTTGCGGTATTCGACTAATTCACCCTTAAGCACCAAATCCGCCTGGTCTTCTTTTACCGGCTTGAGATTACCGTCAAAAAGATACCGGTTAATCACCTTTTTGGTAATATCCGTTTCCAGCATCGGACGATAAATCCGGTATTTATTGGCGGAATATGATTCCTGGGTCACATCCACCTTATTTAAGAACGGGGTTACGTATATCGAGTCGTATTTTCCGTAAAGCATGGAGCGGGTAGTGTAGCCGCAACCGGAAAGAACAGTAGATAGTAGGTAGAATGTAGTAGTTAGGAACAGGAAGAAACCGATTTTATTTCTCATTTTCGCGCTCCATTATCTGCAGCCTGGCGGCGGCCTGGGCTGCCCATATGCTATCTGAGTAGCTGTTAATCAGGTCGTTATAATATATCTTCGCTGAATTAAATGCCTTTTGTTTCTCGTAGAATCTGGCGATATCAAAACTCGCCTTCGCCTCTTTTTCCCGGATATCGTTAATGTTTTTCTCGGCATCAAGAGAAAGCACCGCGTCAGGATGCTCCTTAACAAACTCTTCAAATTGCTGTTTTGCCTCCTGGGCCGCGCCCTGGTCATAAGCAGGACCCTTGGACAAGCTGGCCCGGCAGGAAGCAATCTGGAATTTCGCCGCGGAGGCCCATTCACTGTCCGGGTAACGGGAGACTACCTTATTAAATTCCTCTTCAGCCTCATAATAACGCATTAAACCCTTTAGAACCAGGCCTAATTTATACTGCGCCCGGGGAGCTAATGGGCCATAAGTAGAATTTTCAACTACCTTACCGAAGATCTCGATCGCCGGGTTTTCCACGGGCAGGTCTACGCCAAGGACCTTGCGCTTTTCTCCGGCCATAAACCTTTCAGCGATCTTATATTCCCGCTCAATAACCTCCTGAATGCGCTCGCTAAAAGGATACTTGTCAATAACCATCTGGTAGGCCTGATAAGCTTCATAAAACTTGCCCTGCGCCTCCTCTGTCAAACCGAGATAATACTGGCCTTCCGCGGCTTCAGCGGATTTAGGATATGCCTTAAGCAGCTTACGGAACTCCCGCTTTGCCTCTTCAAATTTATTGATATCAAAAAAGGATTTGGCATAGGCAAACTGCTCCTTGGGATTATCCTTGGGCAGGTTCTTGGGGTTAACCCATTTGCCGCTTTTAGGAGTCCAGATCCAATAGGAGTATGCCGGTTGGATAGATAGAAATGAAATCAATAATAAGCTTAGAATTATACGCCGCATAATAATATAAGCTATCATAGCAAGCAGCCTTTGTCAAAGAGAAAACAAGCACCTTATAGATTTTATCTAGAAATAGAAATACGCCCCCGGTATTTTAACCATCACGGCAGTTATATTCAAAAGCAGGGTAATTAACATGGCGGAGGTTGTGCTAAAAACCGCTCCCAAAAAAGGAAAAAATAACCCGCATAAAACCAGGCTAAAGCCGCACAAGGTAATCAGGGTGGCCAAAGGCACAATCAGGATATTAGCCAGAACAGTTACCGGAGAAAAAATGCGGAAATTATAAGCAATAATTCCCACTGTCCCGATCCAGGCGCACAAGGAAACCAGGCAGCCTTCATAAATAAATCTTAATATCCTGATCTTACAATTATCCAGGCGCAAAAAAGACTTCACCTTAGGATAAAGGCAGGTTATCGCTAAAACGCTGGAAAAAGACAACTGAAAACCAACATCAAAAATCTGGCGGGGATTCAACATAAGGATAAATAAAGCCGCAAAGGCCAGGCAATTATATATATCCGCCTCCCTTTTTAAAAGATAGGCGGATAGCAAAACTACACCCATAACCGTAGCCCGGACAACCGGGTTGCTTGCGCCTGTAACCAAACAATAAATGATCAGGCAGATTATTGTCAGAATAATCCGCTGCTTCCTCGGCAGGCGGATGACTTTTAACAGCAGGTTAATGATAAAGGCGACAATGCCCACGTTAAACCCGCTGACTACCAGAATATGCACGGAGCCGGATTTAACCATATGATCAGTTACCAGCCAGGGAACAGCTTTCTTTTGGCCTAAGACCATTGCCGAAAGCACTGCTGCCGGTAAATCAGGAAGATTATTATTAATCACCTGCTCCAATTTAGCCCGCAGGCGGAGGGAAAAAAGAATCAATTTATTCGCGCCTTTAGACTCCCGCGGGATAATTTGCAGGCTATTTTTTATGCGCATTAACAAATAAATCCCCTGGCCTGACAGGTATTTCCGGTAAGAACGGCTGCCTGGAGAAAATACAGGCGGCCGGCGCGGGGTTCCTATAAGCGTTAAAGACTGACCATAATTAAAATCCCGCAGAAAATCCACCTTCACCAGCACCTTGCCGCAGCATGGCCATTTCAAATTATCAAACTGCATCTCTTGAACGCGAAAAATAAATGAAGCGCGCTTATGCCCGGCAACCGGCTGACTGTCAATAAAGCCGCTTAAGGCGTAAACAGCTTTATTGTTATAGGCAACGAAATTACTGATATGGCATTTGGGGATGGCAAATGAATTCTTCAGGCTGAGGGCCCCAAGCAGAAGGGCTAAAAATAATATCAGCGCCATAAATATACGGTTATTACTGAAGCTTAAACAGGCGGCAGCAGAAATCACTAACCCCAGGGTAACAATTAACCAGAAATTAACCCGGACAAGACTCAATAATATAATCCCCAGGCAGTAGAATACGGCTGATAAGCCAAAAATGCTTTTCATTCTATAAAGAAAATCCCCTTAAGCCTCTCGTAACGCTGTTCCCCTATCCCCCGGACCTCTTTTAACCCTTCAAGGCTTTTGAAATTCCCATGCTCCTGGCGATAGGCGACAATAAGCGCGGCGGTTTTTTCCGGCAGGCAGCGGGATGTTATCAGCTCATCCAAAGATACTTTATTTAAATCAATCCTGGCCAAACTAAGATGCGGGCAGAACAATTTCTTCACCCGGTAATTCAGCTTGGCAAGATTATTTAAAGTTATCCCGCAAAAAGCGATAATCAAAAGGAAGAGGATAACCTTTTTCTCTTCCGGGGTAAAATTAAGCATTTCAACCTCCTTCCTCCTTAATGGACGCAAAAAGGCTTAAAATCTAACTAAAAAAGGTAAGTTGTTCAGCGGATGGCTGACGGCACGCAGAAATTAGGGACAGCCCCTAATTTAATGGCGAGTATGTCCCGACGGTTGTATTCCGTGTTTTTATAGTGTATACTTAGTTTATGGCGAAAAAAATACTGATAATTGACGATGATTACAATATCGTCAAAAAAAGCAAGGAAGAATTACTAAAAGCCGGATATGTAGTAGTGGCTGCTTTTAACGCCAAAGAGGGGATTGAGAAACTAAAAGAGGAAAAACCGGACTGCGTGCTTTTGGACCTGGTTTTACCCGATGAAAGCGGTTTTAAAGTTGCCCAGGATATTAAATCCCTGCCGGATTTTATAAACACACCGATTATCGCTACATCCCTGAAACGCGAAGAAGTCGATAAACATATTGCCGCCAAAAGCGGAATTACCGTATATCTTGAAAAACCCATAGATTACCGCCGCCTGCTTTTTGACATTAAAGACCTCCTCGGCGAATAATAACGCGTCCATATAATTAGGGACAGCCCCTAATTTCTCAAGCGGGTCCTGCCTGCCGGTCACCCTTTTCGTGCTCGCCATTCGGCTTGCGCGCGAAAAGGGGACTCGTCCGACAGTCACCCGCTAAAATAATTAGGGGCTGTCCCTAATTTCCCGGAGTACTCAAAATTGACATTCGCTGCGAAAACTTTCAAAGGTATTTTAATTTAACAGCGGATGGCTTGGTTTGATTCTGAGCAGGGCGTGGAGGCAAGGAGCGGGCAGGGTTCACCGGCTATATGGAACTAGTGAGAGCGACGCCAGCCGACCCGAGCGAAGTTGCGGCACGCTGGGCCGCAACAAGCGTCCCTGCGAAGAACAAACCAAGACAGCCGCGTTAATTATATTACGATATTGACGAGTTTTTGGGGAACGATGATAAACTTCTTCGGGGTTTTGCCTTCTAACCAAGAGATCAACTTCTCATCTTTAAATACTAATTCTTTAAGCTCGCTTTCAGAAATATCCCGGGGCGCCTGGATCTTGCTGCGCACCTTACCGTTAACCTGAATCACCAGCTCTACATTCTCCTCAATCAATAATTTGGGGTCGTATTTCGGCCAGGCGGTTTTAAAGATACTCTCTTTATTACCCAGGCCCTGCCAAAGTTCCTCGCAAAAATGCGGGGCAATCGGGCTAAGCATAATAACCAGCTGAGAAAAGATTTCTTTATCAGCACCAATTTGATAGGCCGCGTTAGTCAATTCCATCAGGCTGGCGATAGCTGTATTGAATTTAAAATCATTAAAATCCTCACTAACCTTCTTTATCGTCTTATGCATAATCCTGTTTAAAGAACCATCGGACTTATCTTTAAGGTTTTCCTGGATGCGCCAGACGCGGTTTAGGAATTTAAAGGCCCCTTCCAACCCTCTCTTATCCCACTCCAGCTCTGTCTCCGGAGGAGCGGCAAACAGGATAAACAGGCGCAGGGCATCTGCCCCGTAATCTTTGATCATTGAATCAGGATCCACGATGTTACCTTTGGATTTTGACATAACCTCGCCGTCTTTAAGCACCATCCCCTGGGTGAGCAGCTTATCAAACGGCTCGCCGAAATCTATCATCTTAAGATCCTGGAAAAACTTGGTAAAGAAACGTGAGTATAATAAATGCAGTATGGCATGCTCAATACCGCCGATATACTGATCCACGCGCATCCAGTATTTAGCCTCACCCAGATCAAAGGGGGCATCATCACATTTGGGAGAACAAAACCTTAAGAAATACCATGAGGAGTCAAAGAATGTGGCCATGGTATCAGTCTCCCGTCTGGCAGGGCTAGAACATTTGGGGCAGGTTGTCTGGACAAATTCTTTTACCTTGCCCAACGGATTACCGCCGTCTCCGGTAAAAGGCGCATCAGGCGGTAGCTTAACCGGCAGGTCTTTATACGGCACAGGGACAATCCCGCATTTAGGGCAATACACCATCGGTATCGGCGTCCCCCAATAACGCTGCCTGGAGATCAACCAATCACGCAGGCGCCAATGGGTTTGAATCTTGCCAATTCCCTTTTTCTCCATCCAGAGAGCGATCTTTTCTTTTGCCTCAATGTTTTTTAAACCGTTGAATTCCCCGGAATTAACCTGAATCCCCTCTCCCTCATAAGCCTCAATTAATTCTTCTATTTTTATATCGCGGTCTTTCGGGGTAATCACCAGGCGCATTGGTAATTTATGCTCCCTGGCAAAAAGAAAATCCCTCTGGTCATGCGTGGGCACAGCCATAATCGCGCCTGTGCCATACTCCATCAAGACATAATCGGCGACCCAAACCGGGATCTCTTCATTGTTTACCGGATTTACCGCAAATGCCCCTGTAAAAACACCCTCTTTCTTCACGTCGGAAGATGCGCGCACAAGCTTGCTTTCCTTAGAAACCTTCTCAATAAAACGCAAAGCTTCTTTTTCTTCCGGTTTTCCTTTAATTAATTCTTTTACCAAAGGATGCTCCGGCGCCAGGACAATATAAGTAGCCCCGAATATAGTATCTACCCGGGTAGTAAACACCGGTATAATTTCATCGCTGTTTTTGAGTCGAAAATAAATATCCACGCCGTTGCTTTTACCAATCCAGTTATTCTGCATTGCCAAAACGCGCTGCGGCCATTGAGGCAATTGCCCCAGGTCTTCCAGCAATCTTTCCTTATAATCAGTAATCTTTAAATACCACTGCTCTAAATCTTTCTGCTCGACTTTTGTATGGCATCTCCAGCATCCGCCATCGACAACCTCTTCATTGGCTAAAGTAGTCTGGCAGCTGGAGCACCAGTTAACCGCGGAGGCCTTTTTATACGCCAGGCCGGCTTCAAACATCTTCAGGAATATCCACTGGTTCCATTTATAATAACTGCTGTCGCATGTTGAAACCTCCCTATCCCAATCATAGGAGAATCCCATTTTCTTTAATTCTACTTCCATCTCTTTGATACATTTATGCGTCCAGGTATCCGGCTTGGTTTTATTTTTGATCGCGGCATTTTCCGCCGGCTGGCCAAAAGCGTCAAAACCCATCGGGTGCATTACATTATAGCCCTGCAAAAGCTTAAAGCGGCTGGCAACATCCCCGATTGTATAGTTACGCACATGCCCCATATGGATTTTACCTGACGGGTAAGGGAACATCTCCAAGAGATAATATTTCTTGCAGCCAGGATCAACCTTTGCCCGGAAGGCGTGGTTGTCCTGCCAGATCTTCTGCCATTTTTCTTCTATTAGTTTAAAGTCATAAAACATTTTATTTACGGCTCAACTTTCTTACTAATGCCAGGTTTTCCTTATCGCTATCTTCGGTGCTTTTGGGCGTCTCCAAAATCATCGGGATGTTTTTTAATTTAGGGTGGTTAATAATCCTCTTCATCCCAGCCAGGCCGATATGGCCGCGGCCTATGTGGTCATGCCGGTCATAATGGCAGCCTAATTCTCCGGCTGCGTCATTAAGATGAATAAGTTTAATCATTTTTAAACCCACCATCTCTTCAATTTCATCAATCATCTGCTCTAAACCTTGTTTTGAGGAAAGGTCATATCCGGCTAAATAAGCATGCGCGGTATCTAAACACAAACCCATGCGGGATTTATCCTTTAATCCCTTTAATATCTTTTGCTGATGATAAAATCTATACCCCAGCCAGGAACCGCTGCCTGAAGTATTTTCCAACAGTATCCCGACCTTTGAACCTTTGGTTTTCTCTATTATCTTGTCCAGCGCCTCAACCAGCCTTTTGATCCCCGCGTCTTCAGAGGTCTCTTTATGGCTGCCCATGTGCGTAACAATAAAATCGGCGCCTAATTCATCAGCCTCCCGGATATCCTCTATATAGGCCTGGATAGAGCCGTTATAGAGCCTGGGCTCCGGCGAAGCGAGGTTTATCAGATAAGAAATATGGATAAAAACCGGGTTGATTTTGTATTTCTTGCGCCTGAGCTTAAACTCCGCGATATCTTCAGGCTTAAGATGAGTTCCATTACGCCAGCTCTGCGGGGAGCGAGCAAATATCTGCATGGTATCGCAACCTAAGCCCTTAGCAGTATCCAGCGCCTGATAGATTTTACCCGCCGCAGAAACATGCACACCTAGTATCATAATCTTTAAATTATACTCCTGCTCTAAATCAGCGTCAATAACTTATAACACAAAGGGCGGATATTATCCGCCCTTTGTGGAAATTGGTGGAGCTGAGGAGGATTGAACTCCTGACCCC
>Ga0265297_10006882_pt1 | contig 16140 bp, 19 predicted proteins | sample Munlanlwell13791_FD_192502 | JGI IMG/M metagenome (GOLD analysis project Ga0265297, IMG submission 192502) | Leachate microbial communities from a municipal landfill in Southern Ontario, Canada - Leachate well 137-91 | ecosystem: Engineered > Solid waste > Landfill > Unclassified | place... | reverse complement strand
TGACGTCATTATTTATTTTAACACCTAACCGCTAAACCTAACCGATACTGGCTTCGTTACCCTTACCCTAACCTATCATTTTGTTGACATCAACAAAATGATCACTTCTATTCTATAGTTATCAGTTGGTGACAAACTGTCACCAACTCGCTAAATTATTTTTTCAATCGGTTACATTTTGTAACCAGTTGCTATTCGACTATCCAACTTCCTTCTGCTACGCAGTACGTTCCAAAAAGGAACATGCTGAATCTTTTACACTACATTCTCACTATTACTTTGTAGTGCAAAGTGTCTTACCGGTGACAATACTTAGAGAATATCTTTTAATATCTCTTTCGTACGAAGCAGAAACTGCTCTGCTTTATCGATTAAACTACGCGCACCATCTTTAGAAAAATCTGACTTATAATCCGCGTTTTCTCTTAGCTCTTTTGCCAGATCATAATCATCAAGAAAACTGGCTTCCAGTAAATTCGTATCCACAAATAGATTCTTTATCGCAGCTCTAAGGCAAAAATGGCTCTTCTCGCGATAACCTTTAGAATATAATAAGGCTCTGGAAGCGTGGAATATAGAATAGTACGCGCTAATGGTAGCTAATTTTGTCTTGCCGGACTTGAAAACATCCTGGGAATCTTTTAGGTCAGATTTTGCTGCGTCGAGTTCTTTTAAAATCAGATCCTTGCCTGCCTCGGCTTTAATGATTTTCTTCTTTTCCAGACATCTCTTAAAATGATAATCCATCTACTGTTTCCTCCACAAAACGACTCCTTTTTGAATGCGTTCATACAAAGGCTTGTCTTTATCGCTTAATTGGGAGAATTCAAGCGGTTTAAATAACAAGGCTTGTATCTCCCTATCTATCTTTTGATTATTGATGAGTTTACGTACTTTGTCTTTCTCTTCCTCTCCACACACAATGACTAGATCGATATCGCTATCTTGCGTGTCCAGCCCCTCAGCGCAACTGCCAAAAATAATGATCCTGTCAGTCAAAGGCTTTAGCTTACCGATCATGCCGTTTAACTCAGAGATGACCTGGGTGATCTTAAATTGCCGCACAAGAGGGTTTTCTAAATTAAGGCTATAAAAATTCATATTGCCCTTCTTCTCAAGGCAGACCATTTCTTTGCGGGTGAGTTCTTTTAAACATTGATTGGCAGAGCCTGTGCTGATTAAAGAGTTCTTGGCGATCTCGCTTTCGTACAAGGTCTCCCCGGTGTGCTTTGAGAGGTATTTTAGTATGATCTGTTCTGACTTTGTCAATTCCATAATACACTCCTAGTCTGGTTGCTTTTCATATATTTGAAATCATTTTCATTATATCATAGTTGATTTCATAGTCAAGTAAGAAAAGTTTCCATTGAGGACCATTTTTACCATATGGTAAAAATGGTCTACTGCTACCCAAACTCCCTAAAAATGCAAAGTGCACTTTTTACACATTGCTTTGATCATCTTATCCAAAGAAATCAACCGTTATTAAAACCTATTCTACGCCTTGGCTTCTCCGGAATTGCCATAAGCTGATGTATAGCCTCAAAAATTGCGCTAATTTCTTTATCGTGCTTTTCTACTTTTCCTTCAAGCTGACTTAGTTTATGCGCTAATTCCTTATGGTGTGAAACTATCTGTCGTATCTTAACGAATACGCGCATAATACCAATATTTACTTGTATGGCTCTTTCACTATTCAATACTGAAGAAAGCATCGCTACTCCTTGTTCGGTGAAAGCATATGGTAAATATTTTCTATGCTGCCCACGACCAAGCTTTAAGATCACAAATTGTGATCTTAAAGAATCATCTTCTGCTTTAGTCAGCTTAAAAGCAAAATCGCTGGGAAACCTTTTAAGATTACGTCTAACTGCCTGATTTAACACTCTTGTGTCTACCCCATAAAGCTCGGAAAGATCTCTGTCTAGCATTACATTCAACCCTCGAATCAGAAATATCCTCTGCTCAATGTTGTATTCCATAATTCCCTCCCCTTTTTCAATTCGTGTGCTACGGTTCGGGAACAATTGAAACTTCAAACTTAAAACTTACAACTTAAAACTTTATCTCCTACCCCTGTTTCGCTAATCTTTCTTTCTGCTTCTCCTCAACTATTCGCTTGGTGATTTCTTGAGGAACTTGCTGGTACTTTAAAAATTCCATGCTGGATGTGGCACGGCCGCTGCTTAGGGTTCTAAACGCTGTAGTTGCGCCAAACATCTCTGATAGCGGCGCCTCAGCTGAGATGACTTTTTGTCCTTGCTTTGTCTCCATGCTGAGCACCTTGCCGCGCTTTGAACAAATGTGACCTACTATTTGGCTGACATATTCCTCAGGAACTACAACTTCCAATTTCATACAAGGCTCAAGTAAGATCGGCTCGCACTTCATAAATCCACTTCTAAACCCGCCCATGGCTGCTAACTTAAAAGCAATATCAGATGAGTCGACCTCATGATACGAACCATCAACTAAATCTATTTTTACATCTACTATTGGGAACCCGGCATAGACACCTTTTGCCATTACTTCTTTGATACCTTTTTCAATTGAGGTAATAAAATTCTTTGGAATTGCACCACCCTTAATACTATCGATAAATTCGAGTCCTTTATTCGGCTCTGCCGGAGACATCTCAAATACCACGTGACCGTATTGACCACGGCCACCAGACTGCTTAACGTGTTTGTATTCTTCGGTAATGGATTTAGTCAGCGTCTCGCGATAGGCAACCTTGGGTTGTCCTGTCTCAACATTTACGCCAAACTCTCGCTTTAATCTATCTACAATAATTTCTAAGTGCAACTCGCCCATACCAGTTAAAAGTGTCTCGCCAGTTTCCTGATCTGACTGCACAATAAAAGTGGGGTCTTCATCAGAGAGTTTATTTAAAGCCTTGCCTAACTTATCCTGATCTCCTCTGCTTGCAGGTTTAATACTAAGTGAGACAACTGGAGTAGGGAATTTTATTGCCTCAAGGATTATGGGATGCTCTTCATTACAAAGCGTGTCGCCTGTAATTGTATAATTTAGGCCAATGGTTGCGGCGATCTCTCCAGCAAAAACATGGCTAATACTTTCTCTTTGATTTGCGTGCATCTGGAACATGCGCGCGATTCTTTCTTTTTTATTCTTTGTAGAGTTTAAAACATATGAACCAGCTGCCAAGTACCCGGAGTAGACTCTAAAATATACAAGTTTACCCATGTGCGGGTCTGTCTGCACTTTAAATGCAAGGGCTGAAAAAGGCTCTCCAACACCCGTCTTTTGTTCCACAATTATTTCCGGATTATTTACATCGTGGGCTTTAACAGAAGTAATATCTGCGGGTGAGGGTAAAAACATGTTTACAGCGTCGAGCAACTGCTGCACACCTTTATTTTTTAGGGCTGTGCCGCACAAAACTGGCACGACTTTATTTGACACTGTAGCTTTACGCAGCGCGCTTATAATTTCATCTTGCGTAATAGATTCCGGCGACTGCAAATATTTTTCCGTGAGCGCTTCATCCGCAGCAGAAACTTTTTCCAGCAAAATATTTCTAAACTCTTTGGCTTTTTCTTTTAAGTCCTCGGGGATCTCTCCTTCAATAACATCATCACCATAATTTTCTTCATCAAATGTATAACTTACCATCTTTAATAGATCGATCATACCTTTAAAGCTCTGCTCTGCACCAATAGGGATCTGCAGCGGCGCAATATTAGCGTGCAGGAGTTTTTCAATGTTACTATAAACCGAGTAAAAATCTGCGCCTGTCCTATCCATCTTGTTAATAAAAATAAGTTTAGGAACACTATATTTTTCTGATTGGCGCCAGACTGTTTCTGATTGTGCCTGCACCCCTGACACAGCACAAAATACGGCAACTGCTCCGTCCAAGACACGCAAACTGCGCTCGACCTCAACTGTAAAATCCACGTGTCCCGGTGTGTCGATCAAATTTATCCTGTGCTCTTTCCAGAAACAAGTTGTGGCAGCTGATGTGATTGTAATACCTCTTTCCTGCTCTTGCACCATCCAATCCATAGTTGCCTGGCCGTCGTGAACCTCGCCAATTTTATGTGACTTACCAGTGTAAAACAAAATTCTTTCGGAAACTGTAGTTTTACCAGCGTCGATGTGCGCCATGATTCCGATATTACGCACCATGTCGAGTGCGATCTGAGGCTTGGGAATTTCTTCAGACTTCTTAGATAATTTAACTTCTGCGACTTCTTCAACTTTTTCTGCTGGAGCCTCGGCAACAACTGGTTCTTCGACTTTCTCTTCTTTAACTGGCTCTTCCACTGGAGGCACAGGGATCTCAGCTGGAGCAGGCGGTTCAACTGGTTTAACTATTTCTGGCTCTACTGGTTTTACTTCTGGCACAATTTCAACTGGCTTTTTTTCTGGGACAACTTCTGCAGGTTTAGCCTCAACAGGTTTTTCTTCTAGTTTTACCTCTGGAACAACTTCTGCGGGCTTAACTTCTATAGGTTTTTCTTCTGCTAAAACTTCAGCTGGCTTCTCCTCCACAGGTGCTGGTGCCTCAACTTGTTCTGGCTCTTCTGGCGCAACTGGTTCTTTGTTTGGCGGTTCCATCTCTTTCTGATGAGAGACAATTTTTTCACTAGCTATCTGACTTAATTTTCTTTCTTTATGCTCCAACTCTTTTTCTAGCTTTGCGTACTCTTCAGTGTACTCTTTAAGTAATTTATCGTAGCTTTCTTTTAATTCATTGTAGATATCTTTTGAAATGAACTCACTCTTTTCTTCTTTCTTCTTAAATTCATTAATGATCCTTAGTTGTTCTAAGATGTCCTGCTCTGCCTTCTCTACTCTGCCTTTTAAGATCATGATGTCGTCGATCTTAGCGCGCTTTTCCTCTTCTAAATTTTGAACCTTATTCTTAGTATCGCGTAGTTCCTGACTTAAAGTTACATTTTGGCTAAAAACTTCTTTGAGCTCATTTTCTTTTTCTAATAGTTCGTTCTTAATCTCTCCTAATTCAGAAGCATTTTTCTCAAACTTATCTTTATCTGATTGGGTCCACTCTTTTTGTTTTAAAAGCTGCTCCTGGAGATCCGTCTCGTTCTTCTGGGCCCTTTGTGTCTCTTTTTCTAAGGCCCTATAATCATTCTCTAATTTTTCTAGATTCCTCTTAAGAGCATTTAATTGCTTCTGTCTGATATCTTCTTGTTCTTCAGGAGACCTGCCTGTAGGGGATATTTTCAACACCTTTTTAAACGGTTCAGACAAAAATCCCATAGTGTAGAGCGCATAGGTAATAAACCCAACTAAAATAGCCATTAATAGATATAATAATAGATTCACTTATTTAACCTCTACAGGTAAATTTGTTATTGGATTTAAGGCACGTTTATAGACACACTTTTCGCTGCCGCTCCAGGATTTGAATAGGACTTCTCTGATAGAAACGCATAAAAATTCTCGGCCCGCACGTGTTTTTTGCAAACCTAATCTATTCTCGTAAGTATCACAAAAGAATTGGTCGCCTTGTCCTTTTACTAAATGCTGGCAAGGATCACCATCAAAAGCGCCGCAACAACTTCCGCAACGCTGGCAACGAGATTCGTAATCTGTGGCTTTGTGTTCTAGATAATCCTGGTAAGAGTTCGCTTCTGACATATCTATATCTTATATAGATAATACTATGTCTGTGGATTTTTTCAACAGAAATAATAGGAAAAATCGGGATAGGCGCCTATTGATAGGATTAAAAAAAGAGCCCCACAGGATCAAATCCTATGGAGCTCCGTACTATAAGAACAATTTATAGTTTTGTTACGTTCTTTGCTTGTTCGCCTTTTGGGCCTTGCTCGACTTCAAACTCAACGTCCTGGCCTTCTTCTAAAGATTTATATCCATCGCCCTGAAGTGCGCTAAAATGTACGAATACATCTTTACCGTTCTCTGGAGTAATGAAACCAAAACCTTTTTGATTGTTAAACCATTTTACTTTACCTTTTGCCATTTCTTACTACCCTCCTTTCCTAATCGAATTTGATATGATAGTAAGATTGGCAGACATAAAAAAACCGCAAGATAATTTATCTATTACCTGGCGGCCTGCAACTATTACTACCCTATTACCTTTAGATCTTTTCACTTACTTTTTTATTTCTTTTATACATTCGCCCGCCTTTAGCGTTCGAAGTATTCCGCTCCACATTGACTTTGACTGGTGGAGCTTCATGTTTCTAAAACTACTTACTTAAAATATATACTAAGCTTGATACTTTGTCAATATTCAACTACGAAAGATACGGGCACTACACTCGCTATTTTGCATTAATGAATCACGGAAGATACCAAAACACATTGTTTTGGTATCCCCGTTTATTTTCATTAATGAAATTAAACGGGGATGATGGGATTTGAACCCACGGTCACCTGATCGACAATCAGGGGTCTTGAACCGGGCTAGACGACATCCCCAAAATTTACGAAGTAAATTTTGGTCCTGAAGCGACGTTAAAAAATCTGACAAATAGGAAGATTTTAGTCGCTGAAGGACCTTAAACTTACGATATTTCACAATGAACAAAACTAACTCTGTACTAAATGGTGGGCGCTAGAGGGTTCGAACCTCTGACCTGTTGAATGTAAATCAACCGCTCTAACCAGCTGAGCTAAGCGCCCAGAATAGCTCTAACCTCCACAATTGGTGGATCAGTCTTTGGCTAAAGCTGTATCTTCTTTCTTACTTCTCAAAGTATCATCTAAAAACTTTCTTCCAACACCACTCTTTAAAAATTTTTCTCTTTTTCTAGCTGTCGTTATATCGGGTTGCTCTTCTTCATAAACCAATTCAAATGGTTTATTACATCTAGTCCAAGAATTAGAACCGTAGTTATGTTGCTTTAATCTTTCTTGTGGTGTTAACCTTGTGCTACCAACATATCTTTTATTATTTCTTAAACTTCTTAGTACGTAAATATAACACATTTTTGCACTCTAACCTCCGCCGTAGGCGGATCAGCCTTTGGCTGAAGCTGAGCTAAGCGCCCAGAAGTATCTCTATTATAAATAAAAACTCTTCTTTGTCAACAGATTCGTATACCCCATTGGAGCTTATTTTCTATATTTTTCTCTCCATTTTGGGTATACTCAGTGTTGACACTGAGAGCGACCACATATTTTATATTGGTCGCCGAATGTATCAACAGATTCACTACTTGGGCGCTTTCGGGTCAAAGGTTTAGAAAAATATAAACTTATATCTAAAGAACAAACTCTATGCCTACAAATCCTTTATAACGTTTAAAGGAAATCTTGCTTCTACAATGGGCCTACCGATTACCAAATAATCACTACCAGCTTTAATAGCTTCTTCTATAGTTGCCACTCTTTTTTGGTCGTCTCGTTTAGAATCTTCAAGCCTGATCCCGGGAGTAACAATCAAAAAATCGCGCTTAATCTCTTTTCTTAAACTAGCTGCTTCTCTAGCAGAACATACGATCCCATCTAAACCACAACCCAGGCCAATTTTTGCTAGTCGTAACACATGCTGCGCAGAAACGCTCTGGCTAGTTAACACTGTAACACCGACTAATAAAGGTCTACGTTTATTTAATAATTCTGCTTCTGAGTTTCTCGCCTCTACAGCAGCCTTAAGCATAGCATCGCCGCCTGTAATATGCAGAGTTAACATAAATACATCTAATTTTACTGCCTCTTTTACAGCATTGGCTACTGTGTTAGGTATATCAAAGAATTTTAAGTCGAGAAAAACTTCTGCGCCAACATCTTTAACCATCTGTACCGCATCTGGGCCGCGCATAGTAAAAAGCTGACTGCCGACCTTAAATATCTTTATCTTAGGGTAAAGCAACTTAACTAATTTCTTTGCCCTGCCAAAATCTGGCATGTCTAATGCGACAATAATTTTATCTTTTATAGTTTCTTTAGGCATCCGATTAGGTTTTTAAAATCTTTTATTTTATTTCTCTTTAAATAATCTTCTATCCCCTGGATTATCTCTAGTGAGATTTGTGGCGAAACAAAATTTGCTGTGCCCACACACACTGCACTTGCGCCGGCAATAATAAATTCTATGGCGTCATCTGCATTCATTATACCACCCATACCTATTACTGGAATCCTGACACTATTAGCCACCTGCCAGACCATACGCAGCGCAATAGGCTTAATTGCTGGACCGCTTAATCCACCTGTAGTGTTACCTAAAACAGGTACTCTTCTTTTTATATCAATACCCATGGCCAAAAATGTATTTACCAGGCTCACAGCGTCGGACTTGGCATCTTCTGCTGCTTTGGCAATAGAGACAATATCTGTGACATTGGGAGATAATTTTGTGATCAAAGTTAGGCCTGTCTCCTGTCTTGTTCTTTTTACCAATTCATAAGTTGCCTCTTTATCTTGAGATATTAAATACTCTTTACCTTTAATATTTGGACAAGATATATTTAGCTCAATTGCGCTCACACCTTTAGTCTTACTAAGTGAACGGACTAATTTTATATAATCATCAACAGTCTCGCCTCCGATACTAACTATTATAGGCACATCTAACCTGCGTAAAAACGGCATCTTCTCCTTTAGAAACTTATCTATGCCTTCGTTCTGTAGCCCTATAGCATTTAACATGCCGCTGGCAGTCTCATAAACTCTCGGTGAAGGATTGCCAGCTCTCGCTTTGGGCGTAATCGTTTTCGTAATAATCCCGCCTAATTTCTTTAAATTAATATAAGGCGCGAATTCCTGGGCGTAGCCAAAAGTACCAGAAGCTACTAATACGGGATTTTTTAAATTAAGTTTTCCTATTTTAATTTGATTCATATTAAATAGTTTTAACGCTAATTATCGCGAATCTAACGTTGACATTATTTTATCATTTTCCCAACATCATTTTAAGTGAGATGATCAATAAGAACACACCAAAAGATTTTTTTAGAACCTGATCTGGTACGTTTTGCACAAAATGCGCACCAATTAAACCGCCCACAAAGAATCCCAGACATATAAATATTGCCATGTTTAATTTTACGTTGCCACTCTGGTAATAACGCATAGCTGCCAATAAGCCAATAGGTGGCACCATAAGCGCTAGTGTAGTCCCCTGCGCCTGGTGCTGAGTCAAACCAAATAAATAGACCATAGCAGGGATTAAAATCACTCCACCGCCCAAGCCTAAGAAACCACTGGATATCCCCGCAATCAAACCTAATAATATGTATGCGATAGTCATATTTATCTCCTAAACAATACTGCAATTAATATTGCCCCTACGATTAAAGTGATGATCATGGCAATAAAAGACAAAATCACTGTCCTGATAAAAATAAAAGCTGATCTGCCTGGCGTAGAATCCGCGGCTTGATCACCTGCATTAATCTTATTTGCTGATTGGTAAGCGTCATAAATATTAAATAACCATAAAAAGAAATACGCGATTGAAACAATCAAATAAGATGGCGAACTAAAAGTTAGCTCTTCGCCTTTTTGAGGCATAGGCTCATTAAATAGCGCGTGCAAGATAAAATAGATGACAACCAATACTGGCATGCTGCCAAAGAAAATATATCCTTTAGGCCTTTGTCCGTTATAGGCTTGACCCAGGCCAATAAATAGAAAACTCAAGATACCTGCTAACACCGGTTCTCGACGCTGTTGTGGCTGAATTTCTGTATTACTCGTGTTTTGTTGTTCCATTGTAATCTCCTCCCTAGAATTCCCAGACAATATCTTTTGCGTCAAATACTGGCCCATCATGACAGACCCGTTTAAAACCTGATTTTGTCTGGATAGCGCATCCCAGGCACGCCCCAATGCCACAACCCATAAATTCTTCAAGCGACACCTGTAAAGGAATTTTTTTGATCATACAAATCTTGGTAATACTGGCTAGCATGCCTTTTGGCCCGCAGGCATATACCTGGCTATTTTTAATATCCACACTGGGCAAAACTTTATTTTCTAACAATTTTAGAGCTGTGCCCTTGAAGCCTGCTGAACCATCTTCTGTAGCAATCTTTACATCACAACCTAATTCCTTAAGATACATCTGGCATAAAATCTTATTTTTATTAGCTGCTCCGATTAAAACAATGTTGTTACTCCTACCCTTAATCTTACACATACTATCTATGAGAAAAACTAAAGGCGCAATACCCATTCCTCCGGCAACAAAGATGTTTATTTTATCAGTGCTAGTTTCGTCAAATTTAAAACCCTGGCCTAATGGCCCTAAAATATTCAATGTCTCATTAGCAGATTTCTTGGATAATAAAAGCGTACCCCTACCTTTTACTTCATAAATTATCTTTAGAATAAAGCCTTTAGCGTTTTTTCTAGTCTTATTTGTGATCAATTTATGTATACTAAGCGGCCGGCGCAATAATACTCCGCTATCTGCATCGCTTACTTTTATATGCACAAACTGCCCAGGTTGGGCATCCTTGAAACTAGAAGGCACCTCTAACTTTAGAAGATAATAATTCTTCTCTACCTTTTCGTTTGAAATTATTCTAGCATCTATTTGAAGTGGGCTCATATATTACCTAAGTCTTCTTTTCTTGTTTCTTTTTTTCTAAGGCCTTCTCTAATTCGCCTGTTAACTCTTGCCCCATAGATTGCAATCTAACCATCTTTGGACGAGCACTTTCCATATCTCCATTAGATATTTCTGTAAACATATCTCTTATTAAAGTAAAGTTCTCAAGATGTTTTTGGTTGAGAGATGTAAACAATTCTGGTACCTGCAGGGCTTTTATCTTTGCGATAACCCCATCTACATCTTGAGGTATTTCTTTTAATACTTCCTGGCGCTTATCCGGGCTCTGCCCTACTGCACTTGTACCTGATAATTTTGGCAGGATAGTCTGTGCATATTCCTTAGCAATTCCGTCAATCCTAGTATAGTAATCCAATTCTTCTTTATTTAATAGCGGCATTAATTCTTCAATTGTCTTCTTTTCTTTTTCCTGCGAAGCATCTGCTGCTACAGGGGCTTCAGCCGTTTCCTGGGGTGGCTCTTGTGTTACTTCTGGGGTTTCTTGCGTTACTACTTGAGGCGGCTCTTCTAGAAAAACTTCTTTATTCTGCTCTTGCGGCTGCGACAACACTAGCTTGGGCATTTCCTGCACTGGAGGAAAAATGCTTCCTTGACCAATACTAGCATTCGGAATGATAGAATTTTGCTGAGGAATATTGAAACCCGCCCCTGTCGGAGAAGGTACAAATGCAGTATCTACATCGTCTGCTACGCTAGTAACCTCATCCATAAAATAAGTTATCTCAACGCTATCCTCTCCCTTGCCTATTTCTAAAACTACCTTTTTATCGTCCTGTTTGACTATCTTACCCTTTTTCTGACTACCATTCTTTAAATAGACAGTGGATGAAAAAGCATCTTGATAAAACATAGCTAAGAACAATACTGCTAGGCTTAAACAAACAATCTTTTTCATTTTTGGCACCTTGGGCAGAAATATGTACCTCTGCCTCCTTGAGCAATTCTTTTTATAGATGATTTGCATACAAAACAAGGCTTATCTTCTCTACCGTAGACTTTGTGAAACTTGACATAATCACCTTTTTCACCAGTCAATGTTACATATTGATCGATTGATGAACCTTTATGTATTATAGCATCTTTTAAGATTTCTTTTATAGCTGTAAGTAATTTTTTCTTTTGCTGTTTAGACAAGCTTTTAGCCGGCCTAAAAGGGCTGATCTTAGCTTTAAATAAAACTTCTGCCGCATATAAATTACCGATGCCTGCGATAAAGGCCTGATCCATTAAAAGCGGCTTTATTTTTGTCGTCTTTTTTAAGAGCTTTTTATCAAACTCTTCCTGACTCATATCAAATGGTTCAGGACCTAGCTGTTTTATAAATTTTAGATCGTGCCAATCATCTATAAGCCTTAGGTCGCCTAGCATACGCCTATCATTATAGTCTAAGCACTTTTTATCTGACAGTTTAAAACTCACCCTGCTGCGTGTGCAATCTCCTGGGTATACTAATTGGCCTGTCATCCTTAGATGCACAATCAAAAATTTCCTAGAATCTAGCTCAAAGATCAAAAGCTTGCCTTTTCTTAATATATTATCTATTCTACAACCTTTTAGCAATTTTTTAAAGGAATCTCTAGAAGGTTCTTTTACGACATAAGCATTGTTGATAACGACTTCTTCTATTCTTTTACCAAGAAGAATTTTTCCTAGTTGCCTTTTTATCGTCTCGACTTCTGGAAGCTCTGGCATTACTCTCTCCTCCCCATACTTACGTATGGGGTATCCATTCGAATATTCCCCACACGCCTGCCCGCCGACGCTCCAGTGGCGGGGGAGTGTGGGGTCAAATTATCTTTACCCAAACTTCTCTTGTCCGGGGTCCATCAAACTCTGCAAAATATATACCCTGCCACGTACCTAATTGCAGCTCACCTTTTTCAATTATAATGCTTACAGAAAATCCCATCATGCTTGCTTTTATGTGCGCTGCAGAGTTTCCTTCTGCATGCAAATACTTATCATCTAAAGGAACTATTTTATTTAATTCATGTATGATATCTCTTCTTACCGACGGATCAGCATTCTCGTTTATAGTGATACCTGCTGTTGTGTGTGGCACAAACACAGTGCACAGACCACTATGTACTTTTGAGTGAGAGACAATATCAGATACTTTCTCTGTTATGTCTACCAACTCACAGTGGTTGGATGTTTTGATCTCTAGTGTATGCATTTTGTATTCTTCAGAATATACTCTATAGCTTTCTTGGGTGTTTTTACTTTTACTACACCCTTTATATCCCAGCTACCTATAGCTAAGACTTTCTTTTTTGCATTAAGAGCAAATCCCATCTCAGACAGTGTCCCATATTCACCTTTTAAAGCAATAACAAAATCTGCTGCAGTTGTCACTATGGTATTTCGAGTATAACCTAGGCCTGTAGCAATAGGTATATCAATAAATTGATTGGCTCTACATTTATCTTCTGTGGGAAGAATTCCTACAGTAATACCACCGTGCTCTTTTACGCCTTTGGCAGCATATTCCATTACGCCACCCAAACCACCGCAGACTAAGATTGCACCAATTTTGGCGATCTCTTTACCTAAATCGTAGGCGAGTTTTGCTGTTTTCTTATCGCACTTGTGTCCACCCACGACAGCTATTAGTATTTTTTGTCTCATAAATTAGTGCGCCTGGTAGGAGTCGAACCTACACAACTAGCTCCGGAGGCTAGTGCGCTATCCATTGCGCTACAGGCGCAAATCAACTACACTTACAAAGCCTATCCCGAGTGTAAACGAGGGACAGGCGCAAATGTTTTCTTAGAAAATTTTGCTAAAAGTATCCAAAAGAAACTCAGCATCATTTACTTTTGCCTGTTGAATACTAAAATTTCTTGTCTTGTTTGCGCCTTTTTTAGTAACTGCGTCCTCTATTATTTTAACACAGCGTCCAACCCCTAGGCCACTGCCGTGCGTTGTAAATATGATCATGTTTTTACCTTGTAAGCCGCTACATTCTTTAAGATACGTATTCATTGCTGGCGCTGGACCAAATGCCCAAACAGGCGTTCCTAAACAAATCATATCAAAACTAGAAAGATCTAACTTTGCGCCCTGAATAATAGCTTCTTTCTGAAAGAACGCCCTATTACTTTGCTTAAAGAAATTGCCTGATTCATCCAAACCCTTTATCTCTATTAACTCCACTGAACCTCTTTCTCCAAGGTATTTATTTAGTTCCAAAGCGACCTTCTTAGTATTTCCTGAATAAGAATAGAAAATGACTGCGCTCCTCATAATTAGTATCCTCTCTTAGAATAGATCCAATTGTTCATGGGCTTTCTCTTTCTTTTCTTCTTCACCAAAAATACTGATCGTGCCATATTCTCCGTCGTAACCAGGGCTGATGTTAACTTTGCCTTTTCTTACTCTTAATATTGCATCAGCGATACGCGGTGAAATATGTTTGAGCATATCCTCTTCTTTTAAATTTAGCAATATTTCAAACTCCGTACCAAAACGCGCGAGCAGGCCACGGTATTCTTTTTCTACTGCCATTGATTCTTTCCCAAAACCTTTTGCCTCTGCCACAATTTCCTCAAGTGGTATGAGATTCTTAAAAGGTATGGCGTTATTTGGCACAAATCCGACTTCTCTATCCGCTAATTGATCGACCCTGTTCATAACTCCGATAGTCAAAGGCCTCCCACACCTAGGACAACGATTTTTAACTTCCTTGGATTGCTTGGGAGAAAAACAGATACCACAATTTCTATGTCCATCGTAGTGATATTTTCCTTCTTCAGGAAAAAATTCAATAGTGTATAAAAACTTATTTTTATCTTTGGTCTTCAATACTTCTCTAATTGTAGAGTAATCCATTTCACAATCAAAGACATTAGCCTCTCTGCCAATTTTTGATGGTGAGTGGCTGTCTGAATTTGAAATTAGTGTAAAATTATCCAGTTCACTCAATCGCCAATTCATGGCTGGATCACTGGATAACCCAGTTTCAAGCGCAAATATATTTTTGGCGCACTTACCAAAACAATCTTCAATGCGGTCAAAACCAGACATGGAACCAAATAAACTAAACCAGGGTGTCCAGATATGTCCTGGTACAAGCATACAGTTCGGGTCTATCTCAAATACGATCCTGGCCAGCTCTTCAGCGTCGAGGCCAAGTATTGGGCGTCCGTCGCTAGAAAGATTGCCCACGCGTGATAACATGTCGTTAATTTTATCTGTGACTTCAAACGATGGAGAAAATATTAAATTGTGGATTCTGTAGGTCTTGCCTTTTTTAGAGTAGATACTGCTAATCTCTGTAGATAATATGAAATTTACATCCTTGTATATAAATAAACCATTTCCTTTGGACTCTAATTTTGATTTTAGCTCCTCTAGCCAGAGGTGATGTGTAAAATCGCCTGTTCCAATTAGGTTTATACCTTTTAACTTTGCCCACTCGCAAAGATGCTCGACATCCATCTGTTTAGAGGTGGCGCGGCTATACTTTGAATGGATATGGAAGTCAGCGATAAATTGCATATGTGTTATTGGATTACTTGCGTTTATTTCCACACACTATAACGAAACAGTCGTTGCTAACCCCTGTTTCTTACGAATAGGCGCAAAGGCAGAATAAACGACCTTACCTCTTAGAATTGTATATTCGACGCTGCCTTCGAGTTCTCTGCCGATAAACATGGAATTCTTTGATTTAGATATTAACCCTGATTTCTCAACTGTCCATTTTGCCTGTGGCGAAACTACGATGACATCAGCTTCAGCGCCAAGAGATAACGTACCTTTGTTTATGCCGAGTATCTTAGAGGGATTTAAAGAAAGTTTTCTCACCAATTCAGGCCAATCTAGTAAACCTCCCTTGACTAACTCTGTTATGGCAAGCGCAAGTTCGGTCTCTAGCCCCACAGAACCAAATGCCGCGTAATCAAACTCGATATCTTTTTCATTTTCTGTGTGCGGAGCGTGGTCTGAAGCTATTGCATCAATTGTGCCGTCTTTTAAGGCTTTCTTTATCGCCTCTACATCAACTTTCGTGCGCAGCGGAGGATTTATCTTTGTGTTAGTATTATAATCCCAGGCAGCTTCTTCACTTAATGTAAAATAATGTGGGGCTGTCTCACAAGTCACCTGTATGCCTTTTAACTTGGCTATAGCAATAATCTCTACCGACTCTTTGCAACTTACATGCGCAATGTGAATAGGCGCTTTTACTTTATCCGCTAGCTCGATATCTCTAGCAACTCTTGTGTATTCTGACTCTGAAGAAATTCCGCGCAGGCCCATGCGTGTCGAGGTAAAACCAAGATTGACCACACCTTTTGCAGCAAGTGATATATCTTCGCAGTGGCACGTTACGACTATCTTTTCTTTTTTGGCGATCTCTAAGGCCTCTAACATTACCTGTGCATTATCTACAGATGCGCCATCATCTGATATCGCGATTACGCCTTCTTTTTTAAGTTGTGTGATATCGACTAATTCCTTACCTTTCCTGTCACGGGTGATCGCGCCCGACATAAATACATTCGCATGAGCTGTCTTCTTAATGATCTCTCTTAATATCTCGACATTTTTGGCAGTATCAATTGCCGGGGTAGTATTAGGCATTGCTAGCATAC
>Ga0265297_10006881_pt1 | contig 16140 bp, 7 predicted proteins | sample Munlanlwell13791_FD_192502 | JGI IMG/M metagenome (GOLD analysis project Ga0265297, IMG submission 192502) | Leachate microbial communities from a municipal landfill in Southern Ontario, Canada - Leachate well 137-91 | ecosystem: Engineered > Solid waste > Landfill > Unclassified | place... | reverse complement strand
ATAGTTATAAACCACATTTAAGGTATCCGGGGTTTGGATTTCGTTTCCCGGGAACCGCATGATGCCTCCCGATGCAACAACTGTTTCCGGAAATTGCCGGGTGTCGCCCATGGCCCATAAAGCCATATCCAGCAAATGAACGCCCCAGTCGGTCATCAATCCTCCTCCGTAATCCCAATTCATACGCCAGGAACCATGAAACCGGTTTCTGTTAAATGGCCGGAGCGGGGCAGGCCCAAGCCATTGATCGTAATCAACACTTTGGGGAGCGGCGCTATCTGGAACTTTTAGTGCTCCTGCTCCATAGCCAAAATTGGCCCAACCGTTGATCCTTTTAACATCTCCCAGCGTTCCTGATTTAATCAATTCCATGATTCTTGCCCAGGTCGTAGCAGAGCGTTGTTGCTGACCAACTGTAACAATACGGTTGTATTTTTTTGCTGCTTGCAACATGATATTACATTCTGCGATACTGTTGGCCAAAGGTTTTTCAACGTATATGTCTTTCCCTGCCTTGCAGGCATCTACAAATGGAAGGCAATGCCAATGGTCGGGTGTGCCAATTATAACAATATCAAGCTCTTTTACGTCCAGCATTTTTTTGTAATGGCTGAATATTAGGGGTCTTTTTGCTGTTAACCCGAACAATTCTTCAGCCCTTTTATTAAGAACAGTTTCGTCCACATCACACAGTGCAATACATTCAACCTCTGGATTCTTGATAAACTGCTGAAGATCAGACCAACCCCTTGATTTGCAACCAATCAACCCCACATTTATTTTATCATTGGCAGAAATAGCTTTTGTCTGGCTTCTGGCTATAGGTGCAGTGATGCCGGTAGCCATCCCCATACCTGTAAGTGCACTTATTTTGGCAAATTTTCTACGTGTTATCATTTTCGCATAATTATTACTTTTTTAAGAAAAATTTCAACATGGAACCCCTCCTTAATTTTGATAGAAAGTTATTTCACGGATTGGGACTAATCGTATTACCGCCAACATCATCCTTAACCTTATAAGGATAGCCTGAAATAGTGTTGTGAATAGCTGTGTTGCCGGTTGCACCGCTTGTGAACCTTATTCCGGCTTGAGTGCCAGTGAGAGTAGGACTAACTGATATTGTGTTATAATTGTAAGTATTATTTATAGATGTGCTTCCCGATATTGTAACCGCATCAACAGAAGAGCTGGATATTATTGTATTATTGCTTATTGTAATTCCGCTTCTTGTGTTATAGGTACTCATACCCCACCAATTACCGGAAAAGGTATTACCTGTCACGGTTATATTACTTATTTCCGGGGCGCCTGCAGAAAACATTGCTAACCCGGTATTATAATTATTATTAAATTGATTATTTAATATCTGGACGTTACGCACATAATCGCCACCAGGATCAGGCTCTATATCCATTCCAGACTTAGGCGCATGTCCATTAGTGTTTTTAAAGGTAGAGTTTTGAACCAATACGCCATCCGCCCAGGTGATCGAACACCCCTGACGACGATTATCATCAGCTACAACTCCGTCAAGTGTGATGTTACTGCATGGACCAGCACCCTCGCCAATTAAAAACCCATCTCCCCAACATTCTGTAGCGGTAACGCCCGTGACAGATATATAACTTGAATTGCCTATGTCGATTCCATACCCCCATTGACCGTATATGTCTGGGTAGGTTTCATAATCTCCCGGGGTAAGATGTTGATGCCGCTCACCTTGCACCTTTCCTCCAGTAACATTAACATTCGTTTTTCCTGATATTTTAATAATATCATAACCTAAAGCCGAATTTGGAATGGCCTTAAGTATAGCTCCGCTTGTCATTTTAAAAGTCATATTACTTGCTAAATTCACAGCGACAAGTGCATTTATCATATATGTTCCATCGGGCACTAAAACAGTTCCACTCCCGTGAGCGGCAACCTGGTTTACGGCTGTTTGGATTGCCCCTGTGTCATCGGTACCGTCATTAGGCGTTGCACCTGTATTAAGCACATTCACTTCGAATGTAGTAGTAAACGATATCTGTGTCCCGTAACCTGTTCCCGCACTATTGGTAGCGTAGGCCCTTACGTAATAGAGGGTATTTGTTGTCAATCCGGTTAATGAACTCGTAAATGTTCCTGTGCCAGTGCCATTTGTAGTTTTACTGTTAGCGGTTGTCGGATTTGGTGATGTGCTCCAGCAAACTCCGCGGGCTGTGACACTTGCCCCACCATCTCCCGTTACATTCCCACCACTTGTCGCCGTGGTTCCGGTTATGGCTGAAGCGGCGGTGGTTGCCGCGAGTGTAGGTATGCTGACAGTGGTAAACGATATCTGGGTACCATAACCTGTCCCAGCGCTGTTGGTAGCGTATGCTCTCACATAATAGAGGGCACCGGCTGTCAATCCGGTTATTGAACTTGTAAATGTTCCTGTGCCAGTGCCATTTGTAGTTTTACTGTTCGCAGTTGTAGGATTTGCTGATGTGCTCCAGCAAACCCCGCGGGCTGTAACAGCTGCTCCGCCATCACCCGTTACATTCCCGCCACTTGTCGCTGTGGTTCCGGTTATGGCTGAAGCAGCGGTGGTTGCCGCGAGTGTAGGTATGCTGGCTGCAGACATTGTCAGATCAAAATAATCGAAGCTAATCTGATAACCAGACGATGAACCATTTTTACCAATAGCGGCAAATTTGAAAGTGTGATTACCTGCCGACAAGGTAGCATTTCCCATATCAGTCAAACCATAAGAAAGGGTAGCTGTATACTGATCTATATTTGGGGTTTTTGCCGTACCATCGAGATAAAATGTGCAGATAGACCGGTCGCTATAATTGGCCGACATTAGCTTAATATCGTAAATGCCAGCAGTTGCAACGTTAAGTGTGAATTGAATCCACTCGCCCACTGCTGTAGAATGTAACGACATGACTTGACCGCCACTGGCATCTGACAAGTAAACCACTGATCCCGGATGTTGGCCACTGGTGGTAACAGTAAGGGATTCTGCCTCGTACTTACTACTACTCGGTGTCAGATCTATGTAATCGAAGCTCAGCTTATAATTAATGGAAGAAGTATTTTTACCTATGACAGCGAATTTGAAGGTGTGACTGCCTGCCGACAAGGTAGCATCCCCAAAATCCGTCAACCCGTAAATAAGGCCAGTGCTGCTATATTGGTCTATATTCGGGCTTTTTGCCGTGCCATCGAGATAAAGTGTACAAATAGCCCGGCTGTTCTGTTTAGCCGACATTACTTTAATATTGTAAGTGCCTGCCGTTGCCACGTTAATGGTGTATTGTATCCACTCGCCCACTGCTGTGGAATTCATCATGCTGAAATTACCGCCGCTGGCACCTGCATCTGCCTGCACGAAGGCAGGATGTTGCCCACTGGTGGTAGCAGTAAGGGATTCTGCCTCGTAAATTGCAAGGGACCCTCCCTTTAAGGTAGGGGTTAAAGTCATAGGGGTCGAAGGATCACTACCTTTTTGTATTATATTTTGTTTATTACAACTGACTGTGAAAAACAATAATATTATGGAGAAAACAATTTTTAAATTTTTTTTCATGATAAGATAATTTTAACATTAGTACAGATGAAAAATTACAGCTACCAACCTGGATTTTGAGTCAATTTGCTGTTTATATACACTTCTCTCTGTGGAATTGGGTAAAAATACATTCTGTCATTCCAAACACGTTGTTCAACAAGTTTTCTTGTATAGGTAATATTATTGGAAGCATCTTTTGCGACATCAACCCCATAAACAGCTGTGGTGGTATTGCCAATTTTCCAACGTCTGATGTCCCAGAAACGATGATCCTCAAAAGCCAGTTCCACTCTTCTTTCATTTCTTAATTTAGTTCTGAAAGCGGCCTGGCTCATTCCGGAAGAAAAGACAGGCATTCCAGCTCTTGCCCGGATTAGATTTACAGCCGTCAGGGCTGTCATGGTAAGGGGGGCCGGCCCTGCGACTTCGGGGCCATAAGCTTCATTCATAGCTTCCGCATAGTTTAACAGCGCCTCACCATATCGAAATATAACCCCGTTGTGTTTCGCCGTTGTTGTCTGCCCTGCTGCAAGATTTACAGCTTCTACAACATACCTTTTGAGGTAATACCCTGTTTTTGTGGCATTAACCTTAGGTGGGGCATTTTTCCCACCATACCAGATTTGAACAGGTAAACCTTTCCAGGAAGATCCGTTATAAATGACCGTTGCAGCTAACCTGGGGTCACGGTTAACATAGGGATTAGCCGGATCATAACCTGAACCCGCTGCATTTATATCTAACCCGGTAGTTTTCATTTCGTATGCATCTACTAAATTTTGAGAAGGACAGGTACCAGTATTTCCTCCTTCGTAACCAATGGGAAAATTTGCGGCCTCAAAATAATTTTCTTCACTCACTTTTCTTCTTTCAAAAATCAGTTCTTTAGAAGTTAGGTTATTCAAAATTGTACCATAGTCGGGCAGTGGTGAATAAAGGCCACCATCAATTGCCTTCGCAGCTATTGCGGCATCTATCCATTTTTGCAGGTTGTTTGAAGTATTGTACAATGGACTCGCGGCGTACAACAGCATTCGCGCCTTAAGGGCCTGAGCTGTCCCGCGGGTTGCACGACCAGTTTCATTAAGGTAGCCGACACCGGCAGTTGCATAAGATGCAGGGAGGTTAGGAATCACCGCATCACATTCAGAAACAATGAAATTAACAACATCACTAAATGAACCGGGTGCAACAGTATTTGCCTCTTCCGGTGTAAGTACCTTAGTAACAAGTGGAACACTGTGGTATCTTTTAATCAGCTCAAAATAGAAAAATGCGCGCAAAAATCTTGCTTCATAAGGCCAAAAAGCAGCACCTGCCTGTTGTTGGGCATAATCAATCTGATATTTTTGAAGAGGGAAAGTCTGCCCCTCAATATTCGCCAGAAAAAAGTTGACAGCCCTGATTCCGGTGTACATATCTGCCCAAACATCATCAACAGTATTTGATGCATCCCAGGAACCATCATTGAATTTTTGGACAGTCGATGTAGATGACACCTCTTCGGCCTCATCGGTGGCACAAGCTCTCGTTGATCCGTCTATTGGAAGAAAATAATCGGGCAGATAACTATAGATGTTATCTAAAGCAGCGTGAACCCGGCCAAATTCTAAAAAAATCTCATCTTTAGTGTAATTGCTGGTTTCGGTATAATCCAAATAATTACAGCTACAGGGTAAAACCAGCAGTAATACGATCAATGGGACAAGGAACCTTGCAGACTTTCCCCCTGTTTTCCTATTTATTTTATTGTTGCAGGAAGAAGTCATTTTAGAATTGAACTGTAGAATTTTCATATTCTTGTTTTTATTTGTACAAAAAGTTCGTTTCATAAAAAAGTTTGTTTGGAATTTTTATAATCCTAGTTTTATCCCTAGATTATAGGAAGTCAATGTTGGATAACCGATACCAATTGCTTCGGGATCAACAACTTTGATATGGTCTAAAGAAAAGAGGTTCATCCCTCTCAGGTAAATTCGCACATTGGCTAATTTCAACCTTGTGACAAGCGCTTTGGGAATATCATAATAAAGCTCCAGTGACCTTAATTTAATGTACGATCCATTCATAACCCATATACTGTTTGGCCGGTAATTATTAAGACTTTGATTAACGCCAATCCTTGGAAGCGTAGCTGTTGCAGCAGTTGCGGGGGTCCACCGGTTATCGGAAAAGGTGGAAATATTGGCGTTTCCATACACCGGCCAGAAAACATTACGGGTATTGGCATAAACCGAATAGTTCCCTACCCCCTGGAACAGGGCGTCAAATCCAATGCCCTTATAGGCTAACCCTACTGATCCTGAATAATATATTTCAGGATATGAGGTGCTGTACCCCAAAGGAATTTCGTCAAATTGATTAATGATTTGATCGCCGTTCTGATCTTTGTATTTTACATCTCCGGGGCCTGTTACGCCAAACCGCTGTACAGGACTTGCAGCAATATCGGAAGCATCCCTGAAAAAGCCAATTGCCTGCAACCCAAAAGCCTGGCCTATACTTTTCCCGGTTCTTTTCAAAGCATCGTAAGGCTGGAATTGTTCAAACATTTCGCCAATTTTGCTTTTCGAATATGAAAATCGCCCGTTAAAATAATAGGTGAAATTGCCCTTGATATCATGAAAACCCAAATCGGCATCGATTCCTTGTTTGTTAACAGTTCCCCCCATCCGGTAGGCTATGGTATTCCCTAGAACGCTTGAAACTGTACCAATTGACGTAACCAGAATATCCTTCCTGGTTTCATAAAAAGCATTCAGGCTAATATCTAACTTTTTAAATAGATTTGCGTCAATACCTATATTGGACTTATAGGATTTTTCGAAAGATAAATTACCCGGTGACAATGCCATTTCTCTTATACCGGCCCAATACCAACGGTTTTCAGAAGATCTTAGCGAATAGCCCGGGCCGTTGTAGGCAATCGATACCTCCATATTTGGAGGAACAATGTCATTCCCTGTCATACCATAAGAAGCCCTTATTTTCAGATCGTTAATCGCACCTCCTCTTTTAAACCAATCCTCTTTCGATAAATTCCAGGCTAGAGAAAACGCGGGAAAAAAACCATATCTGTGGTCTTTTCTCAATGTATTGGTACCGCCGTATGACATTGAAAGATCCGCGAAATATTTGCCATCATTGGAATAATGTACATTTCCTGCAATTAACTGATGGTAATAGGTATTATACCTGCCCGCCATTACCAACTGTTCCTGCTGAAATAACAATGCAGCGTTTAATGCGTTGCGACCCCAATCTTTTTTGTAATTGAGCTTGCCCATAAAGGTCGACGCATTCCTGATAGAACTGACATTGCTACCAAAGCTTAAGGTTGACTTTGTACCGTAATTGGTTACAGCAGTATCAATTGGTATCCCGTTCGCGTCCTTGACCAAACTGATTTGCTGATATTTAAATGTTTGGGTTTTACTATCAGTTACCAAGATAACATTATCATTGGAATATGCTGCTTCAAAAGATAATCCCTTCAACAGAAAATCTAATTTTTGCTTTATTCTGATGTCTGCCATCACTCCCCTAGTACGGTACACCGAATACCCTCTCGAGGCTATCATTGCAACAGGATTGTTACTATAACTTGACGTACCTCCCCAACTGCCATCAATGGTTTTTACCGGGAAAGACAAAGCCGGGATAGCGTAAATGGCATTCATTATATTGTAAGCACCCTGCGCCGGTTGGTTATTATCTATTAAACTCGCACCTACTTTGACCTCAAATTTAGTAGATGGCGTCACATCTATTTCAAGATTTGTACGCAGATTTATCCTGTTATATTTCAATTGGGTAGAGTAACCATTATTCAAATCGACCGGTCTCAGCAAACCATCATCATTTTGATAATCTAAAAGGGTAAAATACTTTAAAGTCTTGCCATTCCCGCTGAAAGAAATATTTATATTATTCTGTCTTCCAAAATCACGAAAAGCCTTATCATACCAATTAACATTTGGATAAAAGTAAGGGGAAGCGGTACCTGATCTGTAATTATCCAAATCACTTTGCGAATACCGTGTTGGCAGGCCATCATTTGTCGATGCTTCGTTATAAGCCTTGGCATAACCGTAAGCATCTAAAAAATCCGGCTTTCGAAACGCCTGGGTAATCCCGCTTTCATAACCTACCTTTATTTGGCGCTTCCTGCCAAGTCCATTATTCATTTTTGTTGTAACCAACAAGACGCCATTCGCGCCGCGCACACCATACAAGGCAATACTGGCAGCATCTTTCAACAGAACAACACTCTCAATTTCAGTCAACGCCAAAAAAGAAACCGGACGTTCGAATCCATCTACTAAAATCAGCATGGAGTTATTTCTGGTTGTTCCGGGAGCTCCCATTAGTAGAGTAGGATCATCCGCCCCCGGAATGTTCCCGTTTTGTAAAACGGTAAGACCGGCTATCTTACCGTAAAGGGCATTTGCCGGGTTTATTGCCGTACTCTTCGATAACTCATCAGATTGAACAATCCCTACAGCCATTGTCACTTCTTCTTTAGGTTGTTTCAATCCGAATCCCAGCGGAATATACCCATCGTTCCCGGTAAGGGAAATAGTCATTGTATCATGTTCGATCTTAAGGGTCTTTTGGTATAAATCAGACATTACAACTTTGATTTGCTGTCCTATTTGTCCGTTGATAACAAATTTACCCTCTTGATCGCTTTTAGTAATTTCATTGGGTTTATTTAAAACCGAAATCATTGCATCCTGAACAGGATTGCCATAAACATCGGTAATCTTTCCTTTGATCATTTGGTTCTGGGCTATCCCTTCAAAAGTTGCGAATAAGGATAGAAGCCAAAAGCATATGAATTTGACTATATAATGGTTATTCATATTTTAAGTTTTAGAACTATTACTAAGTGATTAATAATTAATTTTCCCAGCCTGGATTTTGAACCAAACCATAACCTTTTTGAATCTCCTTCAACGGGAATGCGCTCAAATACCATTTTGTATCCCAATTGGCCTGCCAATAACGGGTCCACAAGGGGAATAATGTATAGGTAAGTTTTCCGGTAGCAAAGTTTTTTGTGATATCCATACCATGAAAAAGTTCTTTAAAAATGTCTTCCCTTTTCCAGCGTACAATATCAAACCATCGTACCTCTTCGAGGCCAAATTCACATGCCCTTTCTTTTAATACTGCCGCACGGAAATTTTCTTTGGAGAGGCCTGACTGTAAATTACTTAACCCTACCCTGTTGCGAATTTTATTAACACACCGGTATGCTTCCGCGTCTGGTCCGTTATTAACTTCGTTTTCAGCTTCAGCATAGGAAAGATATATTTCTGCCAGTCTTAGCAGCGGCCACTGCTCGACCAGTCCTTGCAGGTTTGTGTCATCAAGGTAAAATTTTCTGGGGCCATAACCGGTTCCGGTTGGCCAGTCTGACGAATTTAGCCTTTCGCGGCCTCCGATCCAAAGCTCTGCTGTTCTGCCCCGGAAAGCATCTCCATTTGTAAGAACAGTCTCATATAATCTTGGATCCCTGTTAATGTAGGGATTATTTGGATCGTAACCGGATGCAGGGTTAGTTATTTCCAGGCCGCCGGCCATGGGAAACATATCGACATATTCCTGATTCCAGGTAGTTCTGCCATTAGCCCAACGAACATAAGAATAATCACCACCCGGATATTGGTAATCCCTTCTTGTACTGATTAAGGTCTCGCCGTACCCTCTGGTAATATATGCGTTTCGAAAATCCAGTCGTGGATTCCCGGTACTTGTATTTATTGCATATCCCCCTTCGGATTCAATTTTTACAATTAACGCTTTCGCAGCATCCCTGGCTTTTACCCAGAGATTTGCATCATAACTTCCGTGCCATACCAATTTTTGTGTTGTAGCCTCTCCCTCTTTATAGGGAGTAGCGCTGTTAAAGAGCGGACTGGCGCCGAATAAAAGGGTGCGGGCTTTTATACCCATTATACCGGCTTTTGTAAAACGCCCCGACCAGTTTATCTGATCAGCGACCACCCATGGTAAATCAGGAATAGCCCTGTCACACAATGCCACGATAGAATCCAGGGTTGCAAGGCTCGTAAGCCTCGGAAACTGGCCAATCGTTGTAACCGGCAAATCCTGATTGATCCACGTCAGGCCGCCATAGTGCCTGTACATAAGAGAATAGTGAGTGGCTATTATTGCCCGTGATTCAGCTATTAATTGCTTTTTATAGGTTTTGTCCGCATTAGGCACCCGGTCGATGTTGGCAATAAAAATGAGACATTTTCTTATCCCGCTCCATCCTGATCCGTAATAATAATACTTGCCACCCGAGGAGTTTTCTGAGGTGGAAGTGTAAGTTCCCGAATAGTATGGGTTGTTTTTATCATTATTGGTCGAAACCAGGTCTGTAAGCGACTCGAGATATTCCCCACTAAAAAGGGTACCCGTGATATTCCATGGAAGTGTTGCGTATGCATCCCACAAAAAACGCTCAGCGTATTTGATATCTGCGAAAATAGTATCCTTATTTACAGTGGTCGCATCAGGCGGATTTGTAAGGAAATCGCCTCCAATTTTAAGCTTTTCGCATGATGAGAATGAATAAATTATCCCTATTAGAATAAAACAAATCAATGTATTTTTCATAATATTATAGTTATTAATTAGTTTTATTTGAATGTGACCGTTAAACCCAAATTATATATACTCATTAACGGATATTGTACTTGTGAGATTGTTTCAGGGTCGGATATTTCTTTAAACCTGCTAAAAGTCAGTAGATTAGACCCACTAACAAATACCCGCAATCTGGAAATTCCAAGACGGTTAATGTTTGAAATACTGTATCCTATTTCAGCATTCTTCAATCGAACGTAAGAAGCGTCCCTTAACCAAAAATCAGAGTTCACGCTGTTATATGTATTTGACGTTAACCTGGGAAATGTCGCGGTTGCAGCAGTTTCCGGAGTCCATCTTCCATCCGAAATCCATTTGGTCAATGAGAAATTTGCGCTACCCCAAAAAGCCCTGGAATATAGGGCCTGCAATAATCTGGTGGTTTTGGCTGCACCATTAAACAAAATGGAAAAATCAAACCCTTTGTAATTCATTCCAAGCCTTAGGCCTCCGGTATAGAGCGGATTTGCAGGATTACCTATTGCCCTTTGATCATTTTCATTGATAACTTTGTCACCATTCAGATCTTTATATTTTAAATCCCCGGGTTTTGGAGTGTAGGTATATTTGGGAAAATCTGCAAGATGCGCGACATCTTCAACTGACCAGAAACCATCCGTTATATATCCAAAATTCTGGCTTACCTGTTGTCCGGTTCTTGCCATGTAAGGAAATGGCTGTGGCAGTTCATCATTAAAAAGAATTTTGTTTTCGACATGTGATAAATTAAAGCCAATGTAGTAGCCAAAATTTTTCTTGTTTTGATGATATTCCACCTCCACCTCATAACCCTTGTTTGAAACCCTGCCAAGGTTTACCGCGGGTAATGCTACCGGAATAAAAGCAGGTACTGTATTTCGGGTTATGAGTATATCGTATCTGTAATTATAAAAATAATCAAAAGTAACTCCCAGGTTTCCTTTAAAAAATTTAAGGTCAATCCCATAATCTTGATTCTTTGACTTTTCCCAGGTTACCAGGGGGTTTCCCAGCGCGCCCTCACGTGCGGTTATTTGATTTTGAGGAACAGCATCTCCGAAATTATAGCCGCCAGCGCCGGCATTGTAAGTATCAGGAAGAAAGAGGAACCTGAGGCCGCCAATCTGATCATTCCCGACAAAACCATAAGAACCCCGAAGCTTTAAATAATTAATGAAAGGAATTTTTTTCATAAAGCTTTCTTCTGACACCATCCAACCGGCCGATACAGACGGGAAAAACCCGAAACGTCTCCCTTTTGCAAAGTTTTCAGAGCCGTTGTAACCAATGTCCGATTCTAAAAAATATTTTAACTTGTAATTATAAGCTGCCCGTCCGACCAGGCCTGCATAGGCGCGCGGAAACTCCGTGTAAGTAGCAGGATAGTATATCTTACTTTCGTTATACATCAAAAGGCCGGTTATATTATGATTCCCAAAACTTCGTTCGTAATTAAGGGCTGCTTCCGCGTACCAGTTCGTGGCTTTGGAATTTTCTTCACTGTAACTTAGGTTATCCGGTAGATTATATTCCTGTAAAGCCGGTGTCATGCGCGTTTCAGCAGGTGCATTCGGCTCAAAACGATACAAGGGATAGACAAAAAATCTTCCCGCTGTATAACCAAAGGATTTAGTTTGTGACTGAGCATAATTGTATGCCGCCTTAATTCCTAACCTCATCCCTTTTGTAATAAAATCCAGTTTTTGTGTTAATTGGACATCAAAATTCAAATTGTTATTCCGGATGAAGGTAAAACCAGAACCACCATTAAAATCAATCCCGGTCACTTTGTTGCCGGGGATCTGGGATCCTGTTTCGAGAGAACGTCCATCTATAATACCCGGCGATGCATACGGCTGCCCCCAGTACATGCGTTGAAAGAGATCGTCTATATTTGTCGCATTTTTTCTGAACGCTTGATTCCTATTCCCTACCAGGCTACTGGAAGTTATTGACAGTAATGTGGTTTTTGTTAGATCAATATCCAGATTGGCGCGTAAATTATATTGTTTGTACCAAAAACCGTCATCCATTGCAGAATGATCTCCCCTTTTAGGATATAACCTGTTCCATATTCCTTCTTCATCCCTGTACCCCAATGAAACGAAGTACCTGACTTTTTCATCACCGCCCCTGATGTTTATATTTTGTGATGTATTGGTAGTGAAAGGTTTCAACATATACTTTACCCAGTCAGTATTAGGATATACGATTGGGTCGGAATTGGTTCTGAATGCTTCAATTGCTTCCTGGGAGAAATTCAGTTTGTCAGGAGAAACGCCGTCATTGGTTTGTTTTTCATTGAAACGTAATGCGTAGGTATAACTGTCAGCAAATTGTGGCAATTGAGTGGGTTGCTGTACACCAAAATTGGAGGAAATGCTAATCTGGGGAGCGCCCGACTTTCCCCGCTTTGTAGTTACAAGAATGACCCCGTTTGCCCCTCTCACACCATAAACTGCAGTCGACGAAGCGTCTTTCAAAATAGAAATTGACTCAATTTCATTGGGGTCTAACCTGTTAAATGAACGCTCAACACCATCAACCATGATCAAAGGCGCGGAACTGCCTGCACTAAGGGAACCAACCCCTCTTACGTACATGGCAGGATCATCGTTACCTGGTTGACCACTATTCTGTACGGCAGCAAATCCGCTGACACGTCCGGCCAGGCTTGTTGCGACATTTGATGCCGGGGATTTTAATATATCTTCGGACCCAACAGTTGAAATAGCGCCGGTAACAGCTATCTTTTTCTGAACCCCATAACCGACGACAACGACTTCTTCCACCCCTTTTGTCTCTTCTTCCATTACGACATTAACTGATATTTTCCCCGTAATGGTTACCTCCTGCGACTTCATTCCTACAAAAGAAAAGACAAGCGATTTGGTATCGGCAGGCACAGATATTCTGAATTGCCCATCGGCATCGGTAATTGTGCCGATTGTTGTGCCTCTTACAATAACCGTTACACCAGGAAGAGGGAGTCCTTTGGTATCCTTCGCGTTACCGGAAAGGTTTTTTTTCTGTGGCTGTTCAACTTCCGTCCTAATTTTCTCCTTTAAATTCTCCAACTGCTTGATATCATCCTTTTTATAAAGAAAAATCTGACGGTCGTCGACAAGATAGCCTATATTGCTATTCCCAAATAACTCTTCCAGTATCGTATTGATATTAGCATCCCTAACTGAGATACTTCTCTCAACGCGTGTATTAAACAAATCGATGTCGTAGAAAAAAAGAAATTCACTTCTACTTTCGATCGATTTTAAAATTGTCCCTACTGTAGAATTTTCTAGTTGAAGATCAATTTTGGTCTTCTGGGAGTACCCACTGGCTGCTACAGTCATCGTCCCAGCAAAAAACAGGATAGTTAGTAGTTTCATAGTTAATAAAATAACCCTCACCATACTTTCTTCTCCGGAAGAGTTGTCAATTACATACTTTTTCATAATTTTGAATTAGGATTTTACATGTTGCCAAGCGGCATGTTAATTATTGCCGGTAGATGTTGGTAGCATCTACCGGTTTTTTATTTACTCATAAAACACAAACTTATTTTCTTGTTTTCCATATTTAACATTAAAAATTTTAGATAGGCCGTCCAATATTCGTTCCGGATTTTCTTTAAGGTCCAACTTACCGGAAAATTTAGAACGAACATTTATTTTTGTAACATCGATCTCTATGTTGTAATACCTCGAAATCTTTTTGGCTAAACTCAGAATGTCTTCATTGTCAAAATTTAGAAATCCATAAATCCAGGAAATGTAATTCTCTGCATTTTCAATCGAGGTTATATTGATGTTATCTTCTTCTGAAAGTGTTGCCTTTTGATTTGGTGCCAATTCATATTCTTTTGTAAACATTTTACTGTTTGTTGTAAGGCGAACCTTCCCTTCAAGCAATACCGCATTAAATTCTTTCTCATTTTTAAAGGCCTGAACCGAAAATTTGGTTCCCAAAACCTTTATTTTAAATGCATCTGTTCGGACATAGAATGGTTTGCTATTATTTTTTGCTACCTCAAAATATGCTTCTCCCTCTAAGAATACTTCACGACTTTTATCTTTAAAAACAGGCGGATAAACTAACCTTGATCCTGAATTCAACCAAACCCTTGATCCGTCAGAAAGCAGGATGTTGGAACGTTTACCAAAGGGAACGATGACCTGATTAAAACTTTTTCCCAAAACAGATTGTGATTGTTCCAACTTTGCAGTATCGTTTAACGAAACAGTACTGCCATTGGCTGCATATTCAATTTTAGACTGTTTACTTTCAATTTCTATCCGTTTCCCGTCGGCCAGGATGAGTTCGGCATTTTTGGAACTAACATTGGTAGAAGAGGCAAAATCTTCGATATCGGATTGTCCTCTGAAAATAAAATGTGTAGAAATTCCAAGTCCAATAAGCAACAATATAGATGCGGCGAATCTTAAAAATACCAATCTATATTGCGTTTCCCTAATCTGAAAGATCCTATTTAATAATATTGTTTTTCTTTCATAGTTCAGGTCTGCTTTTTTAGTAGTTAATCCTTTCAATATTTCTGTAGCAAGTGAGATTTCTTTGCTTTTTCCTGGGAGATAACTTTTCAGTTGATCAAGCGTATTTCCGTCAACCGAATACCCTTTTGCCAATTTTATGAAATTTTCATCCAGGATAAAATCTTCTGTGTCAAACAATTTGTAATTGTTAAAATTCATTGGAGTTTATAGTTTTTTGCTGTAAGAGAGAGCTAATGTGAAAATCTCGACAAGGAAATGAAGTTTTTTTTAATTAATTATCTGATAAAAACGCATGGCGTTGATATCCAATTAATTAAAAAAAGAAATAATACAGCATTAATGTTTAACAAAAACTTTTTCTTAGGTGGAACATAACCCAGAGAACGAAGTTCTTACCTTTCTTAAGCATCTGTTCGATATCGACTTTGATGGTTTTTATCGACCGATAGACTGATTGATAACAAGATTCAACTGAAATTTCCAATATGTCCGAAATTTCTTCATAGGTCAAATCGCAATCATAACGAAGGTAAATGATCTCCTTCTGTTTGTCAGATAGTTTGAGTAAACTTCTTTTTAACGCACGCTGTAACTCATCAGGTTCATCTTTTCCGTAAAGATTCTCCTTTGTTCCATTGAAATAATCGAATTGGGCTTCGGTTACCTTACCAATTAAGGAAAATTTTTTCTGCTTTTTTAAATCGAGAAATAGTTGACGTCGGAATGATTTAAGCAAAAAACCGCGAACATTGATTACTGGATTCAGTTTAGTTCTATTTTTCAGTAAATTGACAAATACATTTTGTATTGAATCCTCTACAACTTGAATATCCGAGGTGTATTTTAAACCAACGTAATATAACAAATCATAATGACCATGGTAAATCATGGAAAATGCATCCTCATTGCCGTTTGACGTAAAGATGTTCCATGTAATACCATAATCAACATCACTTGAAATATTCATGGCAGTTGTTTGGTTGCATAAGACGCTACAAAAATGAATTTTTCATTTTATTAAAAAAAATTGCCGTCTATTCGAATAATCCGTGCCTATCCATATAAAAAGGCGAAACCTTCACCTCATGCCGGGGAAACTCATCAGGCCTGCCCCAGATCGAATCTCCACCCATCACACAACTACCTCCTGGGATGTAAGTCATATCATCATGAGTGGATTCTCACTGATTCATTCCTGTTCTGAATGGTATCAGCGGCTTTCATGAAAGGTCGGGATGGCTTGAAAGCTATTGAAGACTTAGTAGAAGCCTTCAATAGCATACTATCGCGAATTTTTTGTCACGGACTTTGATTTCACTGCTAATCGATCTGTGCTTTAGCTACATCAATAAAAGCTAATATATTTTCAAGGGAAGTATCCCCTTCAACAGAATGGGAAGGAGAGAATATATAGCCTCCCTCTTTACCTAGTTCGAGCAA
>Ga0265297_10006880_pt1 | contig 16141 bp, 9 predicted proteins | sample Munlanlwell13791_FD_192502 | JGI IMG/M metagenome (GOLD analysis project Ga0265297, IMG submission 192502) | Leachate microbial communities from a municipal landfill in Southern Ontario, Canada - Leachate well 137-91 | ecosystem: Engineered > Solid waste > Landfill > Unclassified | place... | reverse complement strand
AGGTGCGGAAGGCAATGCCCTTGCGGGTCCTGCCTTCCACGCCAAAGAGCCCCATGTGTCCGAGATGTGATTGTCGGCCTGCCGGTACATAATCGGCGGCAATCACCTGCATGGACCGCCCTGCTCTCCGGGTCGCTATCCTTAAGGCAAGAGCAATTCCCAGTAAATGCCCAGGATAGCCGGCGATAACACCAGGAGACCAAGGATAAAAGCCAGGATCAGTTTAGCCGAGGGAGACCAGCCCCTGCGTTCTCCCTGCACCACTGCCGGACCTTCGAGATACTCTATGCGCGTCATGGTATCCTCCTGCAAAATCTAAAACCACGGTTTCCGTTACTTTTCGGGCCCGGAAGCCCAAGATCTGAGCGCGCCGCCAGACATCTCGTTGGGGTTGGTTTAACGGGCCTCCTTTTTGAATTATTGCTTTTATCTATATAAAACTAATATACATCTAAAAAGTAGGAATGCAAGCCAAAATAAAAAAATATGCAGATATTTTTCCAGACCTCTCTCTCTTGGGTTTTTAAAGTCGTTATTTAGAAGTCAAGGCTGCGTCCGGGTCAAATCCGGAGAGCCTGCGGGGAGGTCGGGAGTATTGGCCACCTGGGCCTTGACCGGCGCCTCCGGCCTGCCGTATGCCGCAGAGGGCAGGTCGGACGCTTTCCAGCCCCCGCCCAGGGCCTTAATGAGGAGGGTGCTGGCGCTCATCCGGTTACCCAGGATAGTGATGGCGGTCCTTTCATTGTTAAAAGCCACCGTTTCCACGATTAACAGGTCGAGGGTGCTGATGATCCCGGCCTTATACTGGTTGGTGCTCACTGCCAGGGATTGCCGGGACGCCTGGACCGCGTCATCCTGGGCTTTGGCCTCCTGCTCCAGGATGCGCAGGGCCGCCAGATTGTCTTCCACCTCCTGAAAACCGGTGAGCACGGTTTGGCGATAGGTGGCCACCGTGGCATCGTAGGCCGCCCGGGCCGCGTCGGTCGTGGCCACCAGCGCGCCGCCCTGGAATATGGTTTGGGCCGCGGCCGCGCCCAGTGACCAGAAGCGGCTGGGCCAGGTAAACCACAGCGGCGCCGTGGAGGCCTCGAAGCCTCCGGTGGCGCTCAGGGTAACCGTAGGGTAATAGGCCGCGATCGCGACGCCGATCTGGGCGTTGGCCGCGGCCATGTTCCTTTCGGCCGCGGCGATGTCGGGGCGGCGCTCCAGCAGTTCCGAAGGCATGCCGGCGGGGATGGCCGGGACTTTCAGGGCTACCGGCGCCGGCGCAATAGCAAAGGTGGCGGGTGGCTTACCTATGAGGATAGCGATGGCGTGCTCCAGTTGGGCCCGCTGGACGCCGAGATCGATGGCCTGGGCCTTGGTGGTTTTGAGCTGGGTGTCAGCCTGGAGAACATCGGCCCGGGAGGCGACGCCGGAGGCGTAACGATTCTTGGTCAGGTCGAGAACCTTCTGATAGGCCGCCACGGTATCGTTAAAGAGGCGCTTTTGCTCATCCAGGGCGCGTAGCAGAAAGTAGCTTTGGGCCAGGGTGGCCTGGGCGCTCAGGCGCACCACTTCAATGTTGGCAGCGCCGGACTGGGCGCTGGCCTGGCTCGACTCCACGCTGCGGCGCACCTTGCCCCAGATGTCCAATTCCCAGGCGGCGTTGAAGTTCAAAAGATAATCCGATAAGGTGGCCCCCGGAAGGGTGCTGATATTGCCTAAGCTTGGACCGGTTCCGGAGGCTCCAGCCAGATTTCTATTACTGCTGCCAATGTTCTCCGATCTCTTGAATCGGGACCAGGAAGGCCCACCGGTGACGGTGGGGAAATAAGCGCCCCGGGCGACCCGCACCAGGGCCAGGGCCTGGCGGAAATTCGCCTCCGCCGCGGCGATGTTCTGGTTGGAGATGTCGACCTGCTCTTCCAGGGCGTTCAACTGGGAATCGTTGTAGATCTCCCACCATTTACCCCGGGGCAGTTCGTCCCGGGGCTGGGCCACCTTCCATCCGGCATTTTCTTTGTAATCTGGCGGGGTTTCGGCCGGTGGCCGCACATAATCCGGCCCCACCGAACAGCCGATCACCAGGGCCAAAGCCCCGGCCCCCGCGGCCAGGAGCAGCCGGCGCCATCCCCAAATTGTCTGTATATGCCACAACATAATTGGTTTCCTCTTACGGCTGCGGCTCACCGCCGCGCCGCAGGCGTTTGACCCAGAGCCGGAAACGGTCCAGATAAAGATAGATCACCGGGGTGGTATACAGGGTGAGCATCTGGCTGAAGATCAGCCCGCCGACGATAGAGATGCCCAAGGGGCGGCGCAGCTCGGAGCCGACCCCGGTCCCCAGAGCCAGAGGCATGGCCCCCAACAGCGCGGCCATGGTGGTCATCATAATGGGGCGGAAGCGCAGGAGACACGCTTCGTAAATCGCTTCTTGCGGCCGCTTGCCCTCCTGGCGCTCCACTTCCAGGGCAAAGTCCACCATCATGATGCCGTTCTTCTTGACGATGCCGATAAGGAGGATGATGCCGATAACCGCAATGATGCTCAAATCGATGCCGCTGATGAGCAAGGCGAGCAGGGCCCCCACTCCGGCCGACGGCAGGGTAGAGAGGATGGTGAGGGGGTGCACATAGCTCTCGTACAATATCCCCAGCACGATGTAGACCGCCAGGAGCGCGGCCAGGATCAACACCGGCTCGTTGGCCAGGGAGGCCTTGAAGGCTTGGGCCGTCCCCAGGAAGGTCCCCTGAATGGTGCCTGGCAGACCCATCTCCCGCATGGCGGTCTCGATGGCACCCACCGCGTCCCCGAGGGACACCCCGGAGGCCAGATTGAAGGAGTTGGTGACCGCGGGAAACTGGCTCAAATGGTTGACCGAAAGAGATGTGAGGCTGGGCTGGTAGCGGGTGAAGGCGCTGAGCGGCACCTCGGCCCCTCGGGGAGAATGGACGTAAATCTGCCGCAGGGTTTTCGGGTTCTGCCAATAAGGCGGCGCCACCTCCATCACCACGTGGTACTGGTTCAGCGGGGTATAGAGGACCGACACCTGGCGTTGGCCGAAGGCGTCGTACAGGGTGTCGTCGATGAGTTGGGCCGTGAGGCCGAAACGGGAAGCCGTGTCGCGGTCGATGACCAGGGAGGCTTGCAGCCCTTGGTTCTGCTGGTCGCTGTTCACATCCACCAATTGAGGCAGGGTGCGCAATTTCTGTAACACCTGTGGGCCCCAGGTATTGAGCTCCTGGAGGTTTTCCCCCCGGAGGGTAAACTGATAGAGCGCGCCGCTGGCCATGCCGCCGATACGCAAATCCTGCACGGGCTGCAGGTAAGTGGGAGCCCCCGGCACCTGGGCGAGCTGGCGCCGCAACCGGTCCATTACCTGGCGAGCGCTGCTCCGCCGTTCCGCAAAGGGCTGCAACGAAATGAACATGCGCCCGGTGTTGGTGGTGGCGCCGGCGCCGCCGCCGCTCACCCCGCCGGTGAAGCCCACCACGTCGGTCACGTCCGGGTCGGTTTTAATGATCGCGATGACCTGCTTCAGCTTCTCCCGCATGGCCTGAAACGAGATGTCCTGGGAGGCCCGGATAATGCCGGTGAGGCGTCCGTTGTCCTGTTCGGGGAAGAAACCTTTGGGAATATAAATGAACAGGCCGATACTAACCACGACAGTGATCAAGGTCAGGGTCAGCATGAAGCGCGAGTGGCGCAGGGCCCAGCCCAGGCTTTTTTCATAGGTGCGGCGCATCAGCTCGAACCCCCGCTCGCTGGCCATATACAGCCGCCCGTGGGCCCGGCCCTGCTCAGGCCGCAGGAGCGCGGCGCACATCATGGGGGTGGTGGTCAGGGACACCACCAGGGAGACCAGGATGGCGGTGGAGAGGGTGACGGAGAATTCCCGGAACAGGCGGCCCACCATGCCGCCCATCAACAGGAGCGGGATGAAAACCGCCACCAGGGAGAGGCTCATGGACAGGACGGTGAAGGCAATCTCTCGGGCTCCCCGCAGAGCTGCCTGGTGCGGGGTCTCGCCCTGTTCGATATAGCGGGTAATGTTTTCGATCACCACGATGGCGTCGTCCACCACGAAGCCCGTGGCGATGGTGAGCGCCATGAGGGAAAGGTTGTCCAGGCTGTAGCCGCAGAGATACATCACCCCGAAGGTGCTGATGAGGGACACCGGCACCGCTACGGCTGGAATGACCGTGGCCCGTACATTGCGGAGGAAGGCGAAGACCACCAGGATCACGAGCATTCCCGAGATCACCAGGGCGTATTCCACATCCCTCAAGGAACCGCGGATCGGCGGACTGCGGTCCACCGTGACCGAGATGTCGATATCCTGGGGAATAGCGGCCTGCAGTTGGGGCAACAGGGCGCGAATCCGGTCCACGGTCTCGATGATGTTGGCGCCCGGGGACCTGAAGATTACTACCATCACCGCGGTCTTGCCGTTCAGTTGCCCTTCGGTGCGGATATCTTCCAAGGAATCATGGACCTCGCCCAGGTCGGACAGCTTGATCGGCGCGCCATTGCGGAAGGCGACGACCAGGTCCCGGTACTCCGCCGCCTTGAACAACTGATCGTTGGTCTTGATCTCCTGGCTGCGGCGATCATCGGCCAACTGCCCCTTGGGGCGGTTGATATTGGTACTGCCTAAGAAATTGCGCACCTCCTCGAGGCCGATGCCGTACTTGTGCACCACCGTGGGGTTCAGTTCCACCCGGACCGCGGGCAGCGACCCGCCCCCCACGAACACCGTGCCCACCCCCTCCACCTGGGAGAGCTTTTGTTGAAGAATGGTGGAGGCCGCGTCATACAGCTTCGCCCGGCCGGCCGTGTCCGAGGTGAGGGCCAGGATGAGGATCGGCGCATCCGCGGGATTGACCTTGCGGTAATTGGGGTTGGTGGGCAGGGTAATGGGCAGGTAACTTCTGGCTGCATTGATGGCGGCCTGAACATCCCGGGCGGCCCCATCGATATTGCGGTTCAACTCGAACTGCAACACGATGGTAGTACTCCCCCGGTAACTGGACGACGTCATTTCGGTCACGCCGGCAATCCGGCTGAATTGCCGCTCGAGGGGTGCGGCTACCGAGGTCGCCATGGTCTCGGGCTCCGACCCCGGTAGGCTCGCGGTCACCTGGATCGTGGGGAAGTCCACTTGGGGCAGAGGGGACACGGGCAGGAATCTAAAGGCCAGGATGCCGGCCAGGGCCATGCCGACGGTGAGCAAGGTCGTCGCCACCGGTCGTTTGATGAAAAAGGCCGAAATGTTCATGCCGGGCCCGTCAAGTGGTCCCCATGATGGTTATTTCCGGGTCGGTCCGGGCGCAGCCGCCGGGCCAGCCGGTCGAACCAGAGATAGATGACCGGGGTGGTGTAGAGGGTGAGTACCTGGCTGAAGATCAGGCCGCCCACGATGGAGATGCCCAAGGGATGGCGCAGCTCCGAGCCCATCCCGGTGCCGATGGCCAGGGGCAGCGCCCCCAGGAGCGCCGCCATGGTGGTCATCATGATGGGCCGGAACCGCAACAGGCACGCCTGATAGATCGCATCCGCAGGGCTCTTGCCTTCGCGGCGCTCCGCGTCCAGGGCGAAGTCCACCATCATGATGCCGTTTTTCTTGACGATGCCGATCAGGAGGATGATGCCGATGAGAGCGATGACGCTGAACTCCGTGCGGCAGATGAGCAGCGCCAGAATCGCCCCCACCCCGGCCGAAGGCAGAGTGGAGATAATGGTGATGGGGTGGATATAGCTTTCGTACAACACCCCCAGGACGATATAGACCGTCACCAAGGCAGCCAGAATCAACAACGGTTCGTTGGCCAGGGAGGCCTGGAAGGCCAGGGCCGTCCCCTGGAAGCTGCCCCGGATGCTGGGCGGCAGTCCCAATACCCGGGTGGTGGCCTCCATGGCCTGCACCGCTTCGCCCAGGGATGCCCCCGGGGCCAGGTTGAACGACAGGGTGGTGGCCGGAAACTGCCCCTGGTGGCTGATGGCGAGGGGGCCCGTGGTCTCTTCGACCCGGGTGATGGCGCTCAACGGCACCTTGCCGCCGCCGGCGCTACGGATATAAATATCCTGCAGTTTGTCGGGTTTCTGCTGGAAGTCGGGCTTGGCTTCCAGGACAACGCGGTACTGGTTCAACTGGGTGAAGATCGTAGACACGATGCGCTGGCCGAAGGCGTCATACAGGGTGTCATCGATAAGCTGGGGAGTGATGCCCAGGCGCGAGGCCGTGGCGCGGTCGATGGTCAGGTAGACCTGCAACCCCTCGTTCTGCAGGTCGCTGCTCACGTCTCTCAGCTCCGGCCGGTTGCGGAGCGCGGCCACCAGCTTGGGGGTCCAGGCGTTCAATTCGTTGGTGTCGGGGTCCTCGAGGCTGTACTGGTACTGCGTGCGGCTGACCCGGTCCTCCACCGTGAGGTCTTGCACCGGTTGCATAAAGAGCGAGATGCCCTCGAGCTTGGCGAGCTGAGGCTGAAGGCGGCGAATGACCTCGCTGGCGTTGATCCGGCGTTCCCCCAGCGGTTTGAGGTTGACGAGGACCCGCCCGCTGTTGAGGGTGATGTTGGTGCCGTCCACGCCGATAAAGGTTGAGAGGCTCGCCACTGCCGGGTCCCGGAGGATCACCCGGGCCAGGGCCTGCTGGCGCTCTGCCATGGCCGCAAACGAAATCGATTGGGGGGCCTCCGAAATCCCCAGGATGATGCCGGTATCCTGCACCGGAAAGAAGCCTTTGGGCACGATGATATACAGGAGCACCGTCAGGATCAGGGTGGAGACCGCCACCAGCAGCGTCCCCGTCTGGTGCTTCAGTACCCAGCGCAGCGTTATGGCGTAGAACTCAATGATCCGGTCGTAGAGGTGCTGGGAGGAGCGAAAGAGCCGGCCCTGCTGCGCCTCCGGCGTGTGCCGCAGCAGCCGGGCACACATCATGGGGGTCAGCGTCAGCGACACCACCGCGGAAATGAGGATCGTCACCCCCAGGGTTACGGCAAACTCCCGGAAGAGCCGCCCCACCACCTCGCCCATGAAGAGCACCGGGATCAGCACCGCGATCAGCGACACGGTCAGGGACAGAATGGTGAAGGCGATCTGCTCCGAGCCCTTGAGGGCCGCGGTCAACGGCGGGTCGCCCTGTTCGATGTAACGGGCGACGTTTTCGATCATGACGATGGCGTCATCCACCACGAAGCCCGTGGAGATCGTCAGGGCCATCAAGGAGAGGTTGTTCAGGCTGAATCCCAATAGATACATCACCCCGAAGGTGCCCACCAGGGAAAGCGGCACCGCCACGCTGGGAATGATGGTGGCCGAAACGTTGCGCAGAAACAGGAAGATCACCAGGACCACCAGCGCCACGGCCAGCAGCAGCTCTAACTGCACGTCCTCCACCGAACTGCGGATGGTGGTGGTCCGGTCGGTCAGCACTGAGAGGTGCACCGCCTGCGGCAGCGTGCTCTGTAACTGCGGCAGCAGCGTCTTGATGCGGTTGACGACCTCGATGACATTGGAGCCGGGCTGCCGCTGAATATTGACGATCACCGCCGGGGTGTCGTTCATCCAGGCCGCCTGCTTGACGTTTTCGGCGCTGTCGACCGCGTCGGCCAGATCGGCCAGCCGCACCGGGGCGCCGTTGACATAGGCGACGATCATCGGCAGGTATTCCCGGCCGGTGAGGAGCTGGTCGTTGGCGTTGATGATGGCTGACTGGCGGGGGCCGTCAAAGCCGCCCTTTGCCTGGTTAGTGTTGGACGCGGCAATGGCGGTCCGCAGATCCTCCAGAGTCAGGCCATACGCGGCCAGGGCCGTGGGATTGGCCTGAATCCGCACCGCCGGCCTTTGGCCGCCGCTGATGCTGACATATCCCACCCCGGGCAGTTGGGAAATCTTCTGGGCCAGCCGGGTATCCGCCAGGTCTTCGACCTTGGTCAGCGGCAGGGTCTCCGAAGTCAGAGCCAGCGTCAGGACCGGAGCGTCGGCGGGATTGACCTTGCTGTAAACCGGCGGGTTAGGCAGGTCTCCGGGCAGGAAGGTGGCCGCCGCATTGATGGCCGCCTGCACCTCTTGCTCGGCCACGTCCAGGCTCAGGTTCAGACTGAACTGCAGGATGATGACCGAACTGCCGCCGGAGGAGTTGGAGGTCATTTGTTTCAAGCCCGGCATTTGCCCGAATTGGCGCTCCAGCGGGGCGGTTACGGACGACGCCATGACCTCGGGGCCGGCCCCCGGGAAAAAAGTAAGCACCTGGATAGTGGGATAATCCACCTGAGGCAGGGCTGAGACCGGCAACTGGTGGTACGCCACCGCTCCCGCCAGGAGAATGGCGACCATCAGCAGGGTGGTCGCCACCGGGCGGAGGATGAAGAGGCGGGAAGGGTTCATTGATTGCCTTTCCGCGCCTTCCCTGGTTCTGCTTCCTTCAGCGCAACTTTACTGCCCTCTCGCAGCCGTTCGGCACCTTCCACCACCACGAGGTCACCGGGCGCCAGGCCCTCCTCAATGGCGGTTTGGTCTCCCTCACTGGGGCCGACGCGAACCTGGCGGACCGTGACGGTCTTATCCGGTTTTACCAGGAAGACAAGGGTTGCCTGGGCGCTGCGCTGGATGGCCGCGGTGGGGACCAGCGTCATCCCCCGCCGGGTCTCCAGGAGCAGGCGGGCGTTGACGAACTGGTTGGGAAAGAGCTTATGGTCCTTGTTGGCAAATTCCGCCCGGAGGCGCAACGTGCCGCTATTGGGATCAATCTGGTTGTCGGTGGTCAGCAGGTAGCCGGTGGAGATTTTTAGGGTCTGCTCACGATTGTAAGCGTCAACCGTCAGGCGCGCTCCGGCTCTGAGCTTTTCGAGCAACGGCGGCAAGCTGTCTTCGGGAATCGTAAAGATGACCGTGATGGGTTCGAGTTGGGTGATGACGCATAGCCCGGTGGTATCGGTGGCGTGGATGATGTTGCCCGGATCGACGATGCGCAACCCCAGGCGCCCGCTGATCGGGGCGGTAATGCGGGCATAAACCATCTGTAGTTTGGCGTTGTCAACCTGCCCCTGGTCGAATTTGACGGTGCCCTCGAGCTGGCGTACCAGGGACTTCTGGGTGGCATATTGCTGTTCGGCGATGGAATCCTGGCTGGAGAGGACTTTGTAGCGCTGCAAATCGAGTTTGGCGTTCCTCAGCAAGGCCTGGTCGCGGATCATCTGGCCCTCGGCCTGGGTCAACTGCGCCTGAAAGGGCCGGGGGTCGATTTCGGCGATGAGGGCCCCCTTCTTGACAGTTTGACCCTCCTTGTAATAGACCTTCATCAGTTCGCCGTCCACCCGGCTCTTCACGGTGACGGTGTGGACGGGCGTCACGGCGCCGAGCCCGGTGAGATAGATGCCGATGTCGCCCTGCTTGGCCGCTACCGCGGTAACGGGGATGGGCGGTGCAGCAGGAGCCGCCCCCGGCCTGGCTGAGCCCGGAACCCCTTTGGCCGGCCTGGCCAATTGGCTGTAGGCCACGATCCCTAAAAGGCCAACCGCGAGGACCCAAACCCACCAACGTCGTCGCCAGCCCCCGGACGGCGGCCGTTCTCCTTCCCAGATGCTCTGGTTATGCTGGATGAAAGTCATGGTATAGGCCCTATGGTGAATTGTTCGCGCCCCCGGCTGGGTAAATCGGCTGAATGACCGAATGGCGCCAAAAGAGGTCTCCAAAGCTGTGGGCGTCGCCGCCGACCCGGCGACCACCGGCCGGTCAGCTTTCTTCTGCCCATTGATCACCCCTGCGTCAGGCAGCCGCCTTCCGGAAAGGGGCTCAAAGCCGTTCGAAATACACTATAACTACTCCATGCTCCCTTGCGCAAGATAGGTTTCGGTCTCTCCAGGTAAACCGGGCAAAGAGGTAGGAGGCCGCGGCCCGGCTAAACAAAAATCCATAGACTCCTGCTCATCCTACCCCTACATTATGAGGGCAAATTGATAAGCCTCAGACCGTTTTGGTCCCAACTTGCTTAACTGCAATTCCGGTGACTTTTCCCCAAAAAATCATTAACCTCGTAAACCTCGCGGTTGACTCGTGACCGATCATCCTTCTAAGATTGACTCGCCCCGCCGCCTCGCATAAAATTATAGCCATGCGATCCCGCCCGGCTTTGGCTTTCTTGTTCCTCTCGATCTGTCTGATTTTGCTCTCACCGTCGGGGGTCATGGCCGCTGAGGTTGCCCGGCGGCCTGATGCCCCTGCCCTGCCCTTTCATCCCCAAATCCTGGAAGCCTCCAAGGCGCCTCAAACGGCGAAGATTTTGCGTTGGGCGGGTCTGACTTACGCTCCCCATATGTCTGCCCGGGAGCGGGAGATAGATTTCTTCCAAAGAGTCGCCCAGGTCAAGCGTCTCCTGGGGGAGAGCCGGCTGGTGGCCCTGCGCCATGAGACCCTGAACCTGCTGCCGCCGGGCCGGGAAGTCTCCTGGGAAGTGGTGCGCGGCTTGCGCTGGCCAGGGGGCGACCCCGTGGGGGTTACCCTGGAGGTCCCCGTGTGGGTGCCGGCCCGGGCCCAGCGCCTCAAGACCTTTTGCGGCTTTGAAAAGAAGTGGCAGACCGTGGCCTTGGCCTGCCCGAGGCCTTCGGGCTATGTCTGGTTCGTGCGCACCATGCGGGAAGTCAATAATAAGGCCGACTACCGCCCGGAAAAGATTCAGTTTGAAGTCAACAGCCGGTTCGCCCCCCTAGCGGCGGTGCTACTGGAATACATCTTCCGAGAGGGCTGGTATGATCCTTCCCGGCGGGTGCCGCTCTTATCGGTGCGCATGGGGGAAGACACCTATGCGGTGAGCGCCGCGTCGGGGCCGGTGACCGCGGAGTGCCTGACCTTTCCCGACAAGGAAGGCGCCTCCATGGCGGCCACCGTGGCCATCTGCAACTATTCAAGCCTGGCGGAAATTTATCACGGCCGCCATGCGCCGGCCTCCAACCACCGCCTGGGCCTGGGCATGGACCTGAACGACTCCAACTATCCCGGGGTGGTGGACGGCGTCCCCAATCCCATCAGCCGGGCGATTCGCCAATACAACCGGGACGGCATGCACAAACTCGACGCCCGGCAGATGCCCATGTGGGTCTATCAGGCCGCGAGCTGGATGGGCTGCCGTATTCCCCAGTCCTGGACTTACTACGGTTACGAGACCGACTGGGAGCATATCGATGTAGGGACGAAGTGAGAGTTGCCAGTGGTCAGTAGTCAGTGGCCAGTTTGGTAGCCGCGGGCTTTAGCCGGCGCGATCTCAGACTGGAAAGCCTGTGCCACCGTTTCCCTCTCGTTCCCAAGTACAACTTGGGAACGAGAACAACGAGAACAAAATGGTGGGCGGTGCCTACCCTACTACACTGAGAATAATGCTCTAATCTGCTGGTTTTTCACTGAAAACCGAAAACTGAAAACGGAAAACCGTCTTTTAATATGCTCCAGGACTTTATCAACTCCCTGAAAGAAACCGCCGAGTATCGCGATATTCTCGCTCATTACCACTATCTCCCGGCCAAGGAGGTGGAGTACGTGGCCGGAGATGCGGGGTTGTCTCCCGGGGTGATGGCGGCCCTGGAGCGCTTGGGGATTCCCCGGCTCTATGCGCATCAGGGGGAGGCCCTGGCTCACATCCGGGCGGGGAAGGATCTGCTGGTGGCCACGCCCACGGCCAGCGGCAAGACCCTGATTTACAATCTGCCGGTCTTGGAGTCGCTCCTGGTCGAGCCTCAGGGCCATGCCCTCTATCTGTTTCCCTTAAAAGCCCTGGAGCAGGACCAGCTCAAGGGCCTCCAGGAGTTGGACGCGGCCCTGCCCTACCCTTTTCTCACCGCGGCCATCTACGACGGCGACACCCCGCCGGCCCAGCGCCAAGCCATCAAGGCCAGGCCACCCCACGTAATCATCACCAATCCGGACATGCTGCACATGGGGCTGATGCCGTATCACCCCACGTGGGCCGCGTTTTTCGCCCGGCTCAAGTTCGTGGTCATCGATGAAGTCCACACCTACCGGGGCATCATGGGCAGCCACATGGCCCAGGTCATCCGGCGCCTGAAGCGGATTTGCGCCCACTACGGCTCGAACCCCCAATTCCTGCTGTCGTCGGCCACCATCGCCCAGCCCGATATTTTTGTCAAAACGCTGACCGGCCTAGATGTGGAAATCATTACGGAAAGCGGCGCGCCCCAAAGCGGGCGGCACTTTATATTCCTCAACCCGCCGGCTGGGGCTCCGGCCACCGCGGCCCAGATCTTTGCCAAGGCCATCCGGGAAGGCCTCAACACCATCTGTTTCACTCAGGCCCGGAAGCTCACCGAACTGATCCATGTCTGGTCCCAGCGCCTGGCTCCCGAGATGCGGCGCTACATCAGCTCCTACCGGGCCGGGTTTTTGCCGGAGGAGCGCCGGGAGATCGAGCGCGCCCTGGCCAGCGGCAAGATGCGGGGGGTGATCTCCACCAGCGCCCTGGAGATGGGCATCGATATCGGCGGCCTGGACGTCTGCATCCTGGTGGGCTACCCCGGCACTATGGTGACCACCTGGCAGCGGGCCGGCCGGGTGGGCCGCCAGGGCCGGGACTCCCTCATTGTCATGGTGGCCCAGGCCGACGCCCTGGATCAATATTTCATCAAGTATCCGGCGGAGTTCTTCGGGCGGCCCATGGAGACCGCAGTGGTGGACCCGGACAATCGCTTCGTGGTCAAGGCGCACCTGCCCTGTGCGGCCCAGGAGTTGCCGCTCAAGGCCAAGGGCGAGAAGTATTTCGACCTGAAGGCGCATGAGCAGGTGGTGGCAGAGCTGGCTCGAGAACGCCATCTGCTCCATTCCGCCGCGGGAGACGCCTGGTTCGCCCGGTCGCGCTTTCCCCAGAAAGAAGTGAATATCAGGGGAATCGGGGAGAGCTTCGCGATCTTCCAGACCGGCAAGAAGCGGCCCCTGGGGTCCATTGACGGGCATCGGGCCTTACGGGAGTGCCACCCGGGCGCGGTCTATCTCCACAAGGCCCAGACCTGGGTGGTGGAGAAGCTGGACCTGGAGCGGCACAACGTCTGGGTCAACCCCATCGAGCCCAACTATTTCACCCGCATCCAGACCGACAAGGAAACGGAGATCCTGGAAATCCTGGAGACCCGGCAGGTGGCCCGGTTTACGGCCCGGATCGGGCGGCTCAAGGTCACCGAACACCTGCTGAGCTATGAGAAGCGGCGGCTGCCGGGCCAGGAACTCCTGGGCCAGGTCTCCCTGGAACTGCCGCCCCAGATCTTCGAGACCGTGGGCATGTGGCTGGAAATCCCGGATGAAGTGAAAAATGCGGTGTACGCCGAAGGGCGCCATTTCATGGGCGGCATCCACGCCCTGGAGCACGTCCTGATCAGCATGTTTCCGCTCTTCGCCCTGGCGGACCGCTACGACATCGGGGGGATCTCGCACCCGGCGCATCCCCAGGTGGGGCGGGCGGCCATCTTCATCTATGACGGCTACCCCGGCGGCGTGGGCCTGTCGGTGCGGGCCTATGAGATCCTGGAGGATCTGATGCGCCGCGCCCTTTCGCTCACCACCGCCTGTCCCTGCGAAGACGGCTGTCCCTCGTGCATCCATTCGCCCAAATGCGGCTCGGGCAACAAGCCCCTGGACAAGGAGGCGACGTTAAAGATTGCCGCGCTGCTCTTAGGCGAAGAAGAGGTCGAAGTGCTGCCGGAGGCCTTCATCGTCAAAGAACCGGAGCCGGTGGTCCCCACCCCCCCCGCCGCCGCCGCCATCCCCTGGTTCCGGAACCGCAAGCTGGGCTTTTTCGACCTGGAAACCTGTTGTTCCGCCGCGGACGTCGGCGGCTGGGGCCAGTGCCATCGCATGGGAGTTTCCCTGGCGGTGCTCCAGGAGAGCCATACGGGGGTCGCCACCACTTATCGGGAGCACGATTTGAAGCGCCTGGGGGAGCGCTTAAAGAAATTGGACCTGATCGTGGGCTTCAATATCAAGCGCTTCGACTACCGGGTGTTGCAGCCCTACACCAAGATCAATCTGGCCGAAGTGCCCACCCTGGACATCCTGGAGGAGGTTCACGCCCTCTTGGGGCACCGCCTGTCCCTCAACCACCTGGCGGAAAAGACCCTGGGGGAGAACAAGACCGGCGACGGCCTCTTGGCCCTGGAACTCTACGCCGCGGGCAAGTGGGAGGAGTTGGAGTCCTACTGCCGCCAGGATGTGCTCCTCACCCTCCGCCTCTTTGAGTTCGGGGTGCGCCACGGCTATCTGGTCTATGAGCACCGCCAGGGCGCCCTGGTCCGGGTGCCGGTGGATTGGGGGGAAGAGCGCTTCTTCAATCAATAAGTTGGGCACCCGCCCGGCAGTTTTTCCCGCAATACTTTCAAAAATCCAACGGAAAATCATAGGTAAGCGCGCTTTTCTTTTGCCCTTTGGCAGGGGTTGATTTATCATGCAACCAAAAATTGACAAGGGGGCACAATGAATAGAAGAAAAGTTCTGGTCCTGGGTTGCTGTCTGGCTCTGGTGGTTTTCTTCGGCGCGGTATCTCTAGCAGGAGCCGAAGCGGATCCCAAGGTCGGCCAATCGGTGGGGATAGTCAAGTTTAAGGCGCCCATCACCGAAGATGACGCTAAATATTTGGGTCTGGCCAAGGCCGCGCCCTTTTCTTTGACGGACGTCAAGGCGCCCTATGTGCTGGTGGAGCAGTTCAACACCAGTTGCCCCCACTGCATGGCCCAGGCGCCCGTGATGGACAAGCTGTTTGACTTGGTACAAAATGACTCCGCCCTGAAAGCCAAGGTGAAATTCATCGGCGTGGGTGCGGGTAACGAAGAAGTGCAGTTGAAGATGTGGAAAGCCTTCCACAAGGTGCCTTTCCCCCTGGCGCCCGATCCCGACAGCAGCTTCGGCAAGGCCTTGAATTTCACTCCTTACCCGGTTACCGTGCTTCTGGATAAGACCGGCAAGATCTTGTTCGTGAATATCGGCGCCTTCGACAACGCCGACGAGGTCTTGGCCCAGCTCAAAAAAGTGGTGAAGTAGTCTCACTGCCTGCCGGGGTCGGACTGCCGCCGGGGCAGTCTGACCCTGTCCCTCCCTGATTGACGCCGCCGCTTGATGATACTATCTTGCTAAACAGCACGAAGGAAAATCGATTCCGGAAGGGGGTCCTAGGTCTCGGGAAACCGCTCTCCTGCCGGGCGGGATTTCGGGCCTCCACGCGGATCGAGGCAGACTAAGGGAGGAGCTTCATGATGGACTTCAAAGCCATACTGGTAGCCACTGACTTTTCCGAATGCGCCGGTGCGGCCTTCAAAGTGGGTAGAAATCTGGCCCGGAGTTTCGGGGCCAAGCTGATCCTGCTCCACGTCATCCCACAGTCGGTGCTGACCCGGGTGGCCGAATATCTGAAAGTGGAACCGGGTAACCTGCTGCCGGAGTTTCGGCAACAGGCCCAGCAGCGGCTGGACGGCTTCTTGAAGGATTACGGCCACGACGGCCAGGAAGTGACCAGCATGGTGGGCGTGGGCATCCCCTTCCAGGAGATCGCGGTCATTGCCCGGGACCTGGCCGCGGATTTGATCGTGGTGGGGGGCTATGGCCGGAGCGGCCGGGGACCTATCGAGGAGGTCTTCTTCGGCTCCACCGCCGAAAAGGTGGTGCGCCTCCTGCCCTGCCCGGTGTTGTGCGTGCCCCTGGAGAAAGACGAGAAAAGCTGAGGTCAGCGCCAGGCGTGGGCCCCACATCCTCAATGGCTTGAGTAAACGACCGCTTGCCTGGCGGTCGTTTCCTGATTAGACGGGAAAGTCCACTTTGATCTTGAAGACTTCCTGGGCCGGGAGGCTGAGGATCTCGGGCACGCCCGAGGCCTGGGAGATGTCCGCCAGGATTTGATTCAGGCGCGCCTCGGATTCGGCGATCAGGGTGAACCAGACGTTGTAGCGGTGCCGCCTCAGGTAGTTGTGGGTGACCCCGGGGTAGCGGTTGACCACGGCCACGAAGTCGTCCAACTTATCGGGGGCCACCCGGGCGGCGCATAGGGTGCTGGTATAGCCCAGCTTGCGGGAGGTGAAGTTGGCGCCGATGCGCCGGATGATGCCGGCGTCAGCCATGGCCTGCACCCGGGCCAGGACTTCCTGCTCGGTGGTCCCTACACGGTCGGCCA
>Ga0265297_10006879_pt1 | contig 16142 bp, 11 predicted proteins | sample Munlanlwell13791_FD_192502 | JGI IMG/M metagenome (GOLD analysis project Ga0265297, IMG submission 192502) | Leachate microbial communities from a municipal landfill in Southern Ontario, Canada - Leachate well 137-91 | ecosystem: Engineered > Solid waste > Landfill > Unclassified | place... | reverse complement strand
TTGTTCGCATCTCGACGGATGCTCACAGCTCGCTTCTGCCCGTGCAATTCCCGCCCTAACGATAAAGACACCTCCTGCGGAGATGTCTTTATCGTGGAGGCCCGGGCGGGAATTGCACCCACGAATAAAGGTTTTGCAGACCTCTGCCTTACTGCTTGGCTACCGGGCCGAATTGCTTTATCAACCACCTTTTTATCACGATTTTCTAAGCTTGGCAACAATTTATACCCAGCTTCATCTCCTTTCAATAAAGCGAAATTTGGGATAAAATGTGCATTATTGGAGCAGAAATACACCCCTTATGCACAATTGTTACACAATCGGAGTGGATATCGGTGCGACGAAGCTTGAGGCCGGTCTAGTCAGGAACGGGAGGATATTGAAGAGAATCCATCTTCCGACTGAATCGCTCAAACACAAAGGTGCGATAGGTATAGTGGCGAATGTCCGCGACGCCATCCGTGATGTCTGGGACGATAAGGTGGCCGGAATCGGCATCGGTGTCGCAGGGACGACCGATCCGAGCAGGGGATACTTCTACCGAGGAGCCAATTTCCCGCGCTCATTCAAGGAATTGTCTCTAGCATCGCGCTTCAAGAACTTCAAAGTCCCGGTGGCCATCGACAATGATGTGCATTGCTTCGCTCTCGGTGAAGCCCTGTTCGGCGCCGGGCGAGACAAAGGCAGTATCTTCGGAATGACGCTCGGTACCGGACTCGGCGGTGCACTGGTCGTCGATGGATGTATCTGCGGCGGCAGGGACAACGCGGCCGGAGAGATCGGCCATACCATCATCTCCATGTCCGAAGACTCCGCCATCTGCGGCTGCGGACTTCGTGGCCATCTGGAGGCGTACGTTTCAGGGACCGGCATAGCCAGGATGATCGCCGAACGCTATCGTCATCCTTTCCCGGTCGAAGAACTTTCCGTGCGAGCCGACGATGGCGACGACAAAGCGGCGGAAATCATCTCCGTCGCCGGACACGCGTTCGCCATAGGATGCGCCAACGTCGTCCAGACCATCAATCCCGATATCATCATCGTCGGAGGAGGCTTGTCACGAATGCAGGGCCTCTGGAAGGTCCTGCAGCGTGAGTTCAAGGGGTTAATCACCTACCGACAACTGCGTTCCACGCCAGTCGTGAAGTCCGACCTTGGAAACGACGCCAACATCCTGGGTGGAGCGTCCTTAGTGTGCGAATGTTGACCGAATGGGTATAGGGCTTGAAATATGCGTAAAATCAGGATAATCTGGCTTTTCACGCGAAATAGACGCCAATAGAATGGATAAGCAAAAAATCCCACAAATCAAGAAGATCACCATCCAACAGAACGTCCGCAAAGTGAAGAAATGCGGACCTGTTTCGAATCTGACCGGCTGGCTGTGGCGGACGATCCGCGGTCCGCGGCGCGTCGGCGGACGGTCTCGATTGCGCAAACTGCTGGCTTACCTGCCTGTCCTGATAGCGGCGATTTTTCTGGCTGGAACGGTCGCCTTCATTGGACTCTTCGTCTGGGTAGCGAACGAAATACCTGATCCGAATAACCTCCTCACGCGCCATGAAGCGGAAACGACGAAGATATACGATCGCAAGGGCGAAACCATTCTGTTCGAACTCTACGGCGACGAAAAAAGGACGCTGGTCGAACTAGACCAGATTTCGCCGTACGCCGTAGACGCCACGCTCGTAGCTGAAGACAGGAACTTCTACGAACACAAAGGTTTCAGCATCAAGGGTTATATCCGCGCCTTCCTCAAGAACTTCCAGAGCGGCGGCCGCGGCCAGGGCGGTTCGACCATTACACAGCAGTTCGTCAAGAATGCCGTACTGTCGCCGGAGAAGACTTACACCAGGAAACTCAAGGAACTGGTGATGTCCATCGCAATCGAAAGGCGCTTCTCCAAGGACGAGATACTGAAGATGTATCTGAACGAGATACCGTATGGTTCGGTGATCTATGGAATCGAATCGGCGGCACAGACCTTCCTGGGAAAGAGCGCATCCGATCTGACCATCTCCGAGGGAGCGCTACTTGCCGCTTTGCCGCAGGCAACGACTTATTTTTCTCCGTACGGCAGCCATACCGACGCATTGGTGACGCGACAGCGTTGGATCATCGGATCCATGGCCGAACTCGGATATATCAACCAAGAACAAGCTGATGAGGCGCTGGCTGATGACGTGTTATCGAGGATCAAGACTCCAAATGAAAGCATCACTGCGCCGCATTTCGTCTTCTACGTCCGTGAGATACTCGCCCAAGAATTCGGCGAACAGCTCGTCGATCGCGGCGGATTGAAAGTCATCACAACGCTCGACGTGGACAGACAGCGCGCCGCGGAGGAGATCATCGACGAACAATACGAGAACCTTGGGGAATGGGAGGCCACTAACGCCGCACTGTTATCCTTTGATGCCAAGACCGGCGATATCCTGACGATGGTAGGATCGGCCGACTATGATAATGACGAGATCAGCGGCAAATACAATTCACTTCTCGGTCTGCGTCAGCCTGGTTCATCGATCAAGCCGTTCATCTACGCCACGGCGTTCGGTAAAGGATACACGCCGAACACCGTATTGTATGACGTCGACACCTCGTTCAATTCATACACGCCGAGAAACTATGACTTCTCCGAACACGGTCCGATGACGATGAAGGAGTCGCTGGCTGGTTCGCTCAACATTCCGGCGGTCAAGACTCTCTATCTCGCTGGAGTCAACGATTTCATCTCCCTGTCCGAGAATGTCGGATATACGACTCTCTCGGACCGAGATCGTTTCGGTTTGTCTCTCGCGCTGGGCGGCGGCGACGTACGGCCGATCGAACATATCTCCGCTTTCTCCGCATTCGCCAATGAGGGCAGGATCGTCCCTATCCGCTCGATACTGCGTGTCGAAGACAGAGACGGCAACGTGCTCATTGATGACGAATCTGACCGTCCGGCTTCTAAAGAAGTCATGAATCAGGAGATAACGCGGCAGATCAACGATATCCTTTCCGACAACGCGGCACGCGCCTTTGTCTTCGGTGAAAACAATTACATGAATATCGGGAGACCGGCCGGCGTCAAGACCGGAACTACCAACAACTTCAAGGACGCCTGGACTATCGGTTATACTCCGTCGCTTGTGACCGGCGTCTGGGTCGGCAACGCGAGCGGCAAGGAGATGAAAGCCGGAGCGGATGGAAGCCGCATCGCGGCGCCGATCTGGAACGCATACATGCGGCGTGTCCTCGAAAATGCGCCGGTTGAAGCGTTCAATGCGCCTGCGCCAGTGGAGACTGGAAAGTCCGTGCTCGACGGACAGAAACAGACACAGGTCATGATCAAGATTGATTCGATCACCGGCAAACTGGCTACGGAGAACACGCCAACAGAACTCATCGAGGAGAGGGGATTCGGCATCCCGCATTCCATCTTGTTCTTCATCGACAAGAATGATCCGCGCGGCGCCGCTCCGGCCGATCCGACAATCGATCCCATGTTCGCATCCTGGGAGACAGGCGTGGCAAAGTGGGCGGAAAAACAGGAAATCAAGATAGAGGAACTACCGACCGAATATGATGACATCCATGTGCCGGAAAACTTACCGACCGTGGAGATCACGACGCCGAGGGATCGCGACAATGTCACGAGCCGCGACATGTACATCAGCGTCAACGCCAACAGCGTCAGGGGCGTGGTACGCATCGCTTTCGCACTCGACGGAAATCAATTCTCGGAAATCACCGGATTCCCGTTCAGCCGGACCGTCTTCATACCCAACCGTTTCGGCAAGGGTTTCCACACGCTGACCGCGACCGCCTATGACGACGTCGGTAATCGCACCAGCATGGACATCACCATCAACCTGACCGCTGATGCAGGACCGATCGGCGTCGAATGGCTGAACCCTTATGATTCGCAGGTCATCGATGCATATCAATTCCCTTACTCGTTAAGTTTCCGCATCGAGGACTTCCGCAGTATCGGTTCACTTGCCATCTCCGCCATTTCCTTGTCCGGAGGCTCCGAGGAGATCATCGGTACCATCGAGAACCCGCCGCTCCAGAACATGTCCATGACCTGGAACAGTGCGGCGAGCGGACGCTACCGCCTGCGGATTGAAGCGACACTCACCGGCGGAGATGTGAAGATCGAAGAGATACTAGTGACGGTAAGATGATAATCGGAAATCATATCGAATAATCGCCTCTAGCCGGGCGATTTTTCGATAAATAAATGACGCTGCCCTCGCAGACAGCGTCATCAAGCGATCTTGATAATCATCTTATCCTCCTTTTCTTTTCGCGCCTTCACGATATCATCGTTCCGGCTTCCAATCGGGATAACGGGATTTGAAGCGTTTCATCGCTTCAGAACCGTCATCGGTCGAAGAACGGACTTTTTCGTGGACACCCGCTTTGATGAGCAGATCACCCAGCGTTCCGAAGCCTGGTGATGACTGCGTCTGCTGACGTCCACCTTCTTTCTTGCGTTTCTTTCCCCTCGGCTCGCCGCCGTCGCCCTTCGGTTTCGGTGGCGCCACCCTTTCACGGGACGTCTCGCCGATCACCTCCAGGATGAAGAGAACCTTCTCGGTCTCCTCGACCCGGCACTTAATCCACTCACCGATCGGCACGGCAACGCCGCCCTTCGGGAACGCGACCTTGCGAGTCCGACTCCGGCCGATGATCTTGCCGTCCTCGATGAGACACAGGACATCAACGACGAGACTGTCGCGTATCCACTCGTCTTCATCGAGAGTCATCGGTTCGGCCGGCAGGACCCTAGTCTGTGCCTCGTCCGTGTAAACGCATTGGTATGTCTTGCGATCACGCGGAGTGAAGCGTACAGACGCAGGAAAGACCTGCTTGTTCGTCAGCTGATTCGTACCGCTGACGAAGCCTTTCGCTCCCTGGGGAAAGACACAAGGAAAACTGATCATGTCGCGTATTCTCCTTTCTACCCTGATAGGGCTAACGCAACCGAGAAACATAGCATAATCAAGCCATTCTGTCAATATCGTCGCCATACCGAAAACACCGGCCCTGACCGGTGTTTTCAGCTGTCTTTCGACTTATATGACATCTATTGTCTGATAGGCATCACGATGTAGAGATAATCCGCTTCGTCTCCGGTCGGCCTTAACAGGCACGGACTCATCCCATCGATCATCTGTATCCGCACGTCCCCGCTCTCGATGTTATTCACGCCATCGATGAAATACTTGAAATTGACCGTATTTCCGTTCTCCTTGCCCTGTACCGTACCATCGAGTTCAACACTGTGTTCACCTGTCTGTGGATTATTTGCAGTTATCTTCACTGAAGCCCCGGGGGTGAACTTGAGATTGATATCATTAAGGCCAGACCTGGAGAACAGACTCGTCGCTTTGACCGCCCGCAGCAACTCTTCCTTCGGTACGGTGATCTCAGTCTCGAAACTGCTGGGGACAAGCTGTCGATAATCTGGATATCTTCCCTCAATGGTGCGGGAAATCAGTTCGACCTGGTTGTAGGAGAACAATATCTGGTTGTCGGAGATGACGATTTCCATGTTCTCCGGATTGTCGACAGCATCCCTGAACACTCCCAAGATCCTGACCAGCTCCGATACGGCGCGCGATGGCACTATCACCGTCAGTGGTTCATCGATGTCTGCGCCGTCTCCCTTGTCCACTGCCAGTATCTTCTCTGCCAGACGATAGCTGTCAGTCGCGGCGAGTACCAATCTCAATCTTCCATCCAACGGCAGGAACTTGAACAGCACGCCGCTGATTTCCGGTCTGGATTCATTCGAAGCGACCGCGAACAATACCTGTCCGATCGCTTTCCGCAGATCAGATACTTTGATGGTGAACTTCTGCTGACTGTCTATGGACGGGATGAGCGGAAACTCGGAGGCGTTGATGCCGTTCAACCTTGTCTGATAAGTACCGCAGGAGACCGCCAGACAGTTGTCCTTGTGTTCGGCATCCACCCTCTCTTTCGACAGCAGCGCCACGTAATCAGAAAAGAGTCTCGATGGTACGGTGAACTCTCCCTTCTCCTCGACCTTACCCCTGATGGCGCAGGTCACTGCCATCTCGAGATTCGTGGTCATCATCTTGAGACCGCCTTCTTCCGTCCTGATGAGGACGTTTTCTAATATCGGAAGATTGACGCTCTTATTCGCTATGTGACTCACGATGGAAAGTCCTTGCCGCAAGTTTTCTTGAGTGCAGGAGAATTTCATCACAGTATCGATCGTTAATCGTATATATAAATGTGGTGACGGTGGTGGGGGAGTGGACAGAGTGGATAGCCTGCAAAAAATTTCTCAGTTAAGAGAAATTTTCCGGTCAATGTACTGTGAGGTTCGCGGGGACAGAAGTTGGATGATTTCCGGATAGATTATCCCCGGGGATGGAATGTGGAGAAATCATCCCCGACTGCCACACACCTTTTCCCATACCTTTGTGCAGCTTTTGCACGCGGTTACCGACAGGTTGGACACAGGACATCCTCCGGACAATCGGTTCAGGATGTATAGAGCCGCTGTTTGATCTGATCCATGTCTTGCTGAAGTTTCTGGTTGTTGCTGACTTCCCTGGTGATCTTGTCGTAGGCGTGCATCGCGGTGGTGTGGTCGCGTCCTCCGAGTTCAGCCCCGATGGTCGGATAGGAAGAACGGAGCTCTTCGCGCATCAAGTACATGATGATTTGCCGCGGAAAAGCGAGACGCTTCTCACGGCAGCGGCCGAGCATATCGGTCACTGAAACGTCGAAATATGAGGCTACAGTCTGGATAAGATGCTTCGGAGTTATGTTCTTGTGCGCCTGGGCGGGACCGAAGCTGGAAAGCAGGGATTTCGAGCTTTCGAGCGTCGGACGCTGGTTCTTGAACTGGTGGTAAGCGATGATTTTGTTGAGCGCGCCCTCCAGTTCCCTGACGTTGGACTGTACCGCATCGGCGATGAAGTTGATGATGCTCGCATCCAGGTCGTAGTTGCGCTCTTTACACTTGGTCTCAAGAATCGCCATTCTGGTTTCGAAGTCAGGGCTCGAGATGTCGGCCATCATACCCCATTCGAAACGCGAGATGAGACGCTGTTCGAGCGCCGGGATCTGTTTCGGCGGACGGTCTGAAGTCAGCACGACCTGCTTGTTGGTCTGATGCAGGGCGTTGAAGGTGTGAAAGAACTCTTCCTGTGTACCGTCGCGTCCGGTAAGGAATTGGATGTCGTCGATAAGCAGGACATCCACGTTGCGATAGGTATCCTTGAAGTCCTTGCCGCGGCCGCTCTTGACCGCGCCGATGAAATCGTTGATGAAACGCTCGCAAGTGACGTACAAGACTTTGGCTCCGTTGTTGCGGCTCAGGACGGAGTTACCGATCGCCTGGACGAGATGTGTCTTGCCAAGACCGACTCCGCCGTAGATGAACAGCGGATTGTACTTCGACCCAGGATTATCGGCAACGGCCACGGACGCGGCGTGCGCCAGTTCGCTTCCTTTTCCAACGATGAACGTATCGAAAGTATATTTCGCGTTCATCTTGTTGTCGTTTGTCTGGACCGGACGCGTTGCCACGTTCGTGCGCACCGCCGTGTTCGTCATCATCTGGTGGCCGGAGCCGTACTGCATGGAGGCCGGATGATTGGCGAGGCCGGTCGCCGGCATGATCTCGTTGATTTGTTGCGGCGGCGGCTGGACGGCCGGTTTCATCTGCGGTCGGACGTCGACTTTGTAGACCACTTCTTTGACCGGGATTGAGCTGACATTCTGGATTGATTTCAGGATCGACGGATTATACTTCTTCTCGAGCCACGCCTTCGTAAAAGTGTTCGGTACGCTGATCGTAACCCTTTCGCCGTCGAGCGAAGATATGAATGTATTCTTGAACCACGTCGTGAAATTGGCCTTGCTGAGAGACAATTCGAGTTCTCCGAGTACTGCTTGCCAGAGTTCGTGGGTATTCATATGATGACGGCCGACAGTTGATTGATTACGATGTCATTCAGTCTATGAGAGTCCTGTGGAAAAGAAAAGATTGCAGGTGTTGATAGCGTGTGCATGAATTGTGCATATCTTTTGTGGAAAACTCAATCTGAATGTCAAGCGTGGACCGGCTGACCCGGCTCTTGCCAGAATCCGGGATATATGGCAGAATCCCTTGGCAGTGAATTTTTAGACCTATGCCAAAGAGGACCTATCAACCAAAGAGCAGGAAGAGGCAGAAGACGCATGGATTCCGCGCCAGAATGAGCTCGCCCGGGGGTAAGAACGTCCTGAAGAGGCGCCGGGCCAAGGGGCGCAAGAGTCTTTCGGTCTGATTCCAAGCAATCCGCGTCGAGAGGCGCGGATTTCTGCTATCATTGGGGTATGATTCCGAAAAAGAACAGGCTGACTTCTAAGAAGGACTTCACCAGGGTGTTCGCCAAGGGCCGTCTTTTCCGTTCTCATGGGATCAGCATGAAGATAGTCAGGACCGGCTCGGAAATCAGCCGTTTCGGCTTCGTGGTCAGCAATAAGGTGAGCAAGAAGGCGGTCATCAGGAATAAGATCCGGCGCAGATTGAGGGTATCTGTCGGCCGCAGACTTGGGGAAATACCGCCTGGATATGATGTCGCGGTGCTGGTGTTCAAGGAAGTACTGGAAATGGGGTTCAAGGATATGGATGCGAGCGTCGAGAGGTTGCTTGAGAAATCAGGATTGAAGAACTGACATGCCCAAAACAGCCTTAATTTGGTTGTCTAAACTGCCTCGGAGGGCGGTTTTGTTGATGATTCGGCTTTATCAGAAAACTCTTTCGCCGGATCATGGACTGTTTCAGACTCATTTTCCGGACGGTTATTGCCGCTTTTATCCGAGCTGTTCAGAGTACGGATACAGGTCTGTGGAAAAACACGGGATAATTCGTGGATTCGGCTATATTTTCTGGCGGATTTTGCGTTGCAACCCCTGGAACAAGGGTGGTATTGATGAGGTGAAATAGAGGTCAAATAAGGCTAATTTAGGCCAAAAACTGTAGAAATATAAAGACCGCTCTAAGCCAGAGTGGTCTTTATAATCAATATTGTGGATAAGTTGTGTAAATCATGTTCAATCCACGCGTATTTTCTTCCTGGAAGAGGTCGCGCCACCGGCGATAGAGAGATTGGATTTAGGGATTTCCAGGTATTCAGCCAGTAATTTGATGACTTCGACATTAGCCTTGCCTTTTTCCGGTACCGCCGTCGTTTTTACCTTAAATGAGCCATCGGGCATGGCAATCACGGAGTTCACCCGGGCACCTGTCTGGACTTTAACTTCGAGCAATTTCATCGCGCATGGTCTTAAGCGTGGCGATATCGTTGATATGACCGTCTCCAGGGGGCGTCTCCAATATGAAATCGATCTCGCGGAATCTCGGATAGGACATGATGGCCCGGAATCCTTCTATCCCGATGAGGCCTTCACCGATGTGCGCGTGGCGATCTTTACGAGAGCCTATTTCAACGACAGAATCGTTAGCATGCGAGAGTGCGAGCCGTTCCAATCCGATGATCGAATCGAATTTTTTCATCGTATCGGCCACCGCCTCGACCGTCCGTAAGTCATATCCGGAGGCGAACGCATGAGCGGTGTCGAAGCAGATGCCGACGCGGTCGCCGTCCACACCGTCCAATATCGCGGCCATCTCATCGAAAGTGTCGCCGATGGCCATGCCGGCTCCGGCGGAGATCTCCATGAGCAGGCGCGCGCTACCGTCGTAGCCTTCGAGGATCTCCTTGATGCCTTCGACTGCGAGTTTCAGTCCCATCTTCTCGTCACCGATGCCGCTGGCACTTCCGAGGTGGGTCATGATCGCCCGACAGTCGAGTGTCGTGGCGCGGTCGAGATCGGTTCTGATGATGCCGGCAGTGCGATGTCTGATGACTTTGTCTTTATGGGCCAGGTTCAGGACGTAAGGCGTATGGATGTAGCGGTCAGGCAGACCGTAACGGTCGCAGGACTCTTTGAACTCTTGGACGATGTCATCCGTGAGCTCGGGCGCCGGACCGCCTTGCGGCGGACGGCTGAAGAATTGGAAACACTCGAGACCCAGGTCGGCCGCGTTCTTCGGTGCGTTCTGTACGCCACCCGCCGCTGATACGTGAGCTCCAATCTTCATATAAGTCCGCGCGTTTATGATAGCGTGAATTCCACTGATTCCGGAAGTCTGAGAGCGAAAAATTGAAAGCAAAAAGCTGAAAGTGCATTCTTGCAAACTTTCAGCTTTACGCTTGTTGCTCTTAGTTTTTCTTCACCACGTTCGCTTTCTCCTTCATGTCCGCGATGACTTTGCGGTTGCGGAGAGCGGTGCGGATGTAATCCTGATATTCCTCGGAGCGTACCTGTTCCTGCGCCTGAGCGTTGTTGGAGTAGGCGTTCAGTAGACTCTGCTGCTCTTCCAATACCTCGGCATCGGAAACTTCTATGTTCTTCCGGACGCCATATTCGCGCAGGATGAGCGCGGTCTTGATCCGTTTGACCGCCTGGGCCGCGAAATCGAGCTTCAGGTCCTCGACGCTCTTCTTGATGCTCTTCAGGTAATCCTCGAACCCGACGCCGCGGTCGGCGATTCCGTGCTCCAGTTCGTGCATCATCCGGTCTACTTCCGCGTTGACCATCCGATCGGGTAGGTCGCCGAATCTCGATTTTTCGGCGAGCTTCTCGAGTATCTCGATTTCGACGCGCTGGTCTTCTTTCTGCTGTTTGTCCTTGAGGATGTTTTCCTTGAGGATTTCGCGCAGTTTGGTGATGCTCTCCTGACCGAGCGTCTTGGCGAATTCGTCATCAGCAGCAGGGTACTGCAGTTCGTATACCTCTTTGACCGTCACTTTGAATCCGACATCCTGGCCGGCGATGTTCTTCTGATAGTGATCCTTCGGGAACTTGAGCGTGAACTCGCGCGTCTCGCCTTCTTTCATGCCGAGGACCTTTTCCTTGAGCCCCGGAACATAGTATTCCTCGTCGAGGAAGATAGAGTGGCCGCGCGCCTGACCGCCGTCCAGGGGGACGCCGGCGAGCGACATGTCCATGTCAACGACGATCTTGTCGCCAGTTCCGGCCGGATGCGTCGCGCGGATCTCCTTGATCTGCATGCGCTGGAGTTCCTTGATGGACCCCTCGATCTCCTTGTCCTCGACGTCCTGGTTCTTGCTTTGGACCTTGATCTTCTCGACCTCCGCAAGTTCAGTGACGTCCGGGACGAGCGCGATAGTGGCGACGAACTCGACCGGGTTGCCCGGCGCGATCTTGGTGACGTTCACCTCCGGTTCTCCGTAGGTCTTGAGGTCGCCGTCCTTGACCGCCTGGACGTAATATTTTCTGACGATGTCCGGCAACGCGGCTTCGTAGATGAGCTGTTCGCCATAACGCTTGGTGACTGCTTCATATCCGGCCTTGCCCGGGCGATAGCCCTCGATCGGCTTCTCCTTGGAGATTTCCTGCGCTGCCCGCTCGAGAGTCTGCTTGATCTCTTGCGGATCCACGGTGATGGTCAATTCCACCACGCCCTTCTCGGTCTTTTTAGTCGTAAACTGCATAAAAATTGGTCAGTTATATGCGAGGTTGGATGTTACCTTAAACATGGACGGCTGTCAATTTGGGGGCTAACTCACTTTTTGGGGCCTGGCCCCGGTTAAGCCTGGACGGGGGCACATCTCAAAACCGCCCGGCTTGCGCCGGGCGGTCAGTTTGTAGCTGCAGGCCTTGTGCCTGCCCAGTTTCAGCAGGGACAAGCCCTGCCGCTACGTTTTAGACCATTAACCCCACGATGAGCAGAGCGACGATGTTCAGGATCTTGATCATCGGGTTGATCGCCGGACCGGCGGTGTCCTTGTAAGGGTCGCCGACCGTGTCACCGGTCACCGCCGCCTGGTGGGCGAGTGAACCCTTGCCGCCGTGGTTGCCGAGCTCGATGTATTTCTTGGCGTTGTCCCAGGCCGCGCCGCCAGTGGTCATCGAGATGGCGACGAAGATGCCGGTGACGATGGAGCCGACCAGAAGTCCTCCCAGGGCTTCCGGACCGAGCAAGTTCTTGAACGCCACGCCGACGAGGATCGGAGTCATCACCGGCAGCAGCGCCGGGATGATCATTTCCTTGAGCGCCGATTTGGTCACGATATCCACGCATTTCGCGTAGTCGGGCTTACCCGTGCCCTCCATGATTCCCGGGATCTCCCTGAACTGTCTGCGCACTTCGTCGACGATCTTACCCGCCGCGCGTCCGACCGCTTCCAGGGCGATGGCGCCGAACAGGTAGGTCACGAGTCCGCCGAGGAACAGGCCGATGAGAACCTTCGGCTCGGAGAGCGAGAAGGTGAAGCGCATGCCGGCCTTGGCCAACTCTTCCGTGTAGGCCGAGAACAGTACTACGGCCGCGAGACCGGCCGAACCGATGGCGTATCCCTTGGTGATCGCCTTGGTGGTGTTGCCGACGGCGTCCAAGGGATCGGTGACTTCACGGACGCTGTCCGGAAGCCCGGCCATCTCGGCGATGCCGCCGGCGTTGTCGGTGATCGGACCGAATGAGTCTATCGCCACGATGATGCCGGTCAGCGAGAGCATCGCCATCGAGGCGATCGCCACGCCGTAGATGCCGGCGAGTCCGAAAGCGGCGAGGACTCCGGCCGAGATGACCGCCACTGGAAGCGCCGTCGAACGCATCGAGACCGCCAGACCGGCGATGATGTTGGTGCCGTGTCCGGATTCCGATGCAGCGGCGATGTGTTTGACCGGAGTGTACTTGGTGCCAGTGTAGTATTCGGTGATGACGACGATGAGCGCGGTGACGACGATACCGATGATCGCCGCCAGGTACAGCCGGCCGGTGCTGTAGAGCAGGTTATCGGACATCATCCAATCCGTGATGAGGTAGAACAGCACTGCCGCGAACACGCTCGCCACGACCAGTCCTTTGTAGAGCGCCGTCATGATGCCCTTGTCCTGGCCGATGCGGACGAACAATGAGCCGACGATCGACGTCAAAATGGAAGCGGCGCCGAGCACCAGCGGGAACAGGACGGCGTTGTCGTTACCCTCGAAGATCAGGTTGCCGAGCAGCATCGCGGCGATCGCCGTGACCGCGTAGGTCTCGAACAGGTCGGCCGCCATGCCGGCGCAGTCGCCGACGTTGTCTCCGACGTTGTCGGCGATGACCGCCGGATTCCTCGGGTCGTCCTCCGGGATGCCGGCTTCGACCTTGCCCACGAGGTCGGCGCCGACGTCGGCGGCCTTGGTGTAGATGCCGCCGCCCAAGCGCGCGAAGACCGAGATGAGCGAACCTCCGAAGCCGAGACCGATGAGCGCGTTGACGTCATGGGTGATGGCGTAGAACGCGGTCACGCCCAGGAGGCCGAGACCGACGACCATCAGTCCGGTGACCGAACCGCCGCGGAACGCCATCAGGAAAGCGCTGCCGAGTCCGGATTTAGCCGCTTCGGTGGTCCTGACATTGGCGCGGACCGAGACCTGCATGCCGATATATCCGGCGAGGCCCGAGAGCAGCGCTCCGACCAGGAAACCGACCGCAGTCGTCCTGTCGAGGAAGACGAAAACGAGGACGAAGATGACGGCCGCGACTATTGCCTCCGTCTTGCTCTGGCGTCTGAGATAAGCCGAGGCGCCGGCCTGGATAGCCTGGGCGATGCCGCGCATCTTCTCGTCGCCTTGCGGCTTCGAGAGCACCCAGCGGATGAGGAGCGCTCCATAGCCGATGGCGAGGAGAGCCGCGACGAACGCGATTATTAGATAGATAGACATAGATGACGTCACCTTAAATGAGACTAGTCATTGAGTCGGAGAATCTGAGAGTCGGAGAGTCTGGGAGAATTGACCTGAAATCCTCTGACTCTCGGGCTGTCGCGCTCCGTTTACTCCAAGAACAATAGAAAAACCGCCTCAAATTGTCAATTTGGGCGGTCTAGCGCGAGGCCGAAGTCAGATGATGATGTCCGGGTCGTCGTCTCCCAGTGCCTCGAAGAACTCGCGCGCCATACCTTGTGAAATCTCTTCCAGCGTCATTTTGCGCGGCGTCGTTACATCCGGTTCGCCCCGCCGCGTCTCGTATCGACTGACGAGATAACGCATCTCTTCGAGCGCCTTGGTCGCTCCTCCGATGTAGACGGAGGGCAGCCTCTTGAGCAGCTCCGTGAACAGCGGCAGGTAGTCGCGTCGCGTCTCGTCGCCCTGCTTGCGCTGGAAGTCCCTGGTGCAGTTCTCGAGCGAACGCATGTTGTGGAGCCGGTCGCACAGCTTGAGGAGGACCGGTTGCCAGTCGCCGTGCTTGGCGCATTCCTGTAACCGTCCCAGATATCCCCGCTTCGGGATCTTGCTGATCTTGGCGACCAGTCCGGCAAGCGTCGGCGAATGGAACCAGCGCTCGAGCTTCTGAAGCGTGATGTGGTGCGCGTCTTCCGGGACATCGTGCAGCAGCGCGGCGCAGATCAGCAGCGGCTCGTGACAGCCGATCTGGTCCATTAGGATGATGGCCACGCGGCGCGGATGTTCGAAGTAGCGGAGAGGATTGCCAGCCTCGTCCGTCTCGCCAGCCCGTTCGTCGTGCCGGTGCGCGGCTTTGGCGATGAGGTAGGCGTGTTCGATATCCCACCGCTGCTTCTCCGTCAGCAGGTGCGGTAGACGGGCGAAGAAGCGCTCCCTGTCTTCTTCCTGTCCTGGAAACATCGTTTTTTCTCTCCTTCTCTCGCTGAAAGGAACGATGAAAGTTGAAGTTTATGACTGCGGGGAGAATTATGTCAATCCATTGAAACTTAGGAGATCAGGAGCAAAGGAGCCTAGGAGCTATTAAATGCAACTCCTTAGCTCCTTGGCTTCTTAGCTCCTCAGCTCCTAGGCTTCCACACCCTTGACCTTCCCGGTTGCCCCTGCTAATGTTTCCAGCTACGTTATATACGTTACGCGGACAGGCTGGACTATTGGAATTTAGCTGAACATAGCGAAATTATACTATCCGCGCCTAATCTCGGACATATACCGCGTTTTGCCAAGAAAATCGGCATCAAATGCCTCATCTGGGTGTGTAAGGGTTTGATGCTATTGAAGAGAATGTTTGGGCGCCTGCTCAGAGTGAGCAAGGGTCCGTTGGCGTTCATCTGGCGTACGTTCGTCCATCCGGTGCTGACCTTCATTTATAAGTTGGGTAGGTCGGCGCGAAAGCGGTTCGCTAGCGTATTGGCTCCGGTGACCGCGCGGTTCAAGGGGAAGAAGGCCATACATTCGTTCATCATCCTGCTGACCTTCCTGGTGACAGCGACCAATCTACAGGCGCAGGAGGGGCCCTTGCGTATCGAGGACGTCGGGAACCACAGCATCCTGTCTAAGGTTTCCCACAATGAGATGGAGGATCTGGTCGTCGAAGAGGGTCTGCCGGAGAAATTTGCCGAGGAGATGTCGTATTTGAGTTCGCAGGCGATACGGGCGCAGGGGAAGCACGCCGCCTCGTCCAATCATGGCGACGCTTCGTCCGAAGCGTTGGTCGAGACGAGCGATTCATCGGTCCTGCCGATAGTGAACGCCATCCGAGCGCAGACGGATATCGCCGTCGATGCCGGCGTCAAGACCAGGACCCGGGCAATCGAGCATATCGTACAGGATGGCGAGAGCGTCGGTTCCATATCGATGAAATACGGTCTGCAGGCCGTGACTATCCTGACGGCCAACGATTTGAGCGCCAGGAGCATCATCAGGCCGGGTCAGAAGCTGAAGATCCTGCCGACGGACGGCATACTCTACACGGTGAAGCGCGGCGATACGCTGGTCGGCATCGCTAACAAGTACAAGAGCGACGCGGAGAAGATCATGGAGTTCAACGACATGCGCGAATCGGCGCAGCTGTCGATCGGCCAGGATCTCATACTGCCGGACGGGAAGTTGCCGCCTGCCCCGGCTCCGGCCGCGAGCCGCATCACCAGCAACCTGCGCCAGGTGTTCACGCCGGCAGAGGACAGTGGCGACACGCGTTTGCTCTGGCCGACTTCGGCGCGTCGCGTGACGCAATACTACAATTACGGTCATCGTGGCGCGGACATCGCCGGTCCGGTCGGCACGCCGATTTATGCGGCCGATGATGGTACGGTGTCGTTCTCCGGATGGAACAGCGGCGGCTACGGATACATGATCATCGTCGA
>Ga0265297_10006876_pt1 | contig 16146 bp, 12 predicted proteins | sample Munlanlwell13791_FD_192502 | JGI IMG/M metagenome (GOLD analysis project Ga0265297, IMG submission 192502) | Leachate microbial communities from a municipal landfill in Southern Ontario, Canada - Leachate well 137-91 | ecosystem: Engineered > Solid waste > Landfill > Unclassified | place... | reverse complement strand
TTTCTCCCTGGATCATGGTTTTAACTTTAGGATAGGTATCGCGGATTAATTTATTAATTTGCTTAGCCTTATCCGCCGAGATGCCGGCAACCAGGGGGATAGTAGAGCGAACCTGGCCTTGGGTAGCTGGCTCGTTTTTCGGTTCGCCAAGAATTTTTAAATTCAGTCCACGGCGCAACAATTTACTATCCAGGACATCGCGGACAGCCTTCAACTTATACTCGTCCGCAGTAGTGATCACCAACTGGGTGGCCTCTTGCTTGATCTCGACTGGGGTATCTTTAAAGTCGTATCGGACGGCGATTTCCTTGCGGGTTTGATCGAGGGCGTTGACCAACTCTTGGCCATCGATCTCGGACACAATATCAAAGGAATGGTCACTAGCCATTAATAATCTTCTCCTTCCACGAACTCTTCGCCGCTGGCTTGGTCAAAATCAGTCTTGCCGGTCATGGCTGCTAAATCTTCTCGCTTGATCAAAATATCGCGCGGTTTTGCCCCTTCACCCGGACCAATAACCCCTTTTTCCTCTAAGATATCCAACAGTCTGGCCGCGCGGGCGTAGCCGACACGGAAACGACGCTGCAAATAGGAAGCGGAGGCCTTACCAGTCTTGACGACTAGTTCAATAGCTTCATTAGTTAGAGGATCGGACTCGCTATCGTCCCCACCAAAAGTGCCAGTGCCCGACTTAGCATCTTGCAACACTTCAGCCACATACTGTGGCGCATCAATCGATTTTAAGGCGTCAGTGACAGATTTAATTTCTTTGTCGCCGATGAAACAAGCTTGAATACGCTTAGGTTTAGCAGCGTCTGACGGCATGAAGAGCATGTCACCATTACCCAACAATTTGTCGGCACCGACAGTATCAAGAATGGTGCGCGAGTCGGTTCCAGAAGTGACGGCAAAGGCGATCCGAGAGGGGAAGTTGGCCTTGATCAGACCAGTGATAACATCAACAGAAGGGCGTTGGGTAGCCAATACCAAATGAATTCCGACCGCCCGGGACATTTGGGCTAGACGACAAATGTAGGCCTCGACCTCACGGGCCGAAACAGCCATCAGGTCGGCTAACTCGTCAATCACCAGCACAATATAGGGCATCTTGGAATCCTCTGTAGCTTGGCGATTGAAACTGACGATTTCGCGCACCTTCGCTTCTGCCATAACCCGATATCGGCGCTCCATTTCGGCGACTAGCCATTTGAGAGAATTAATGGTTTTGTGAGGATCGACGATGACAGGCGAGAGTAAATGAGGAATGTCATTATAGTTGGTAAATTCCACCCGCTTAGGGTCAACCAGAATGAGTCGCAGGTCGGCAGGAGAGTTTTGATACAGCAAACTCACCAATAGATCGTTCAAGAAAACGCTTTTACCAGAACCGGTGGAACCGGCGATCAAAAGATGGGGCATCCGCAACAAGTCGGTTCCCATGGGGGCGCCAGCCACATCCCGACCCAGTGGCAGCCGAAGTGGAGACTTAACACTATTAAATTCTTCGGATTCCATAACTTCCCGCAAGCGGACAATGGCTGTCTTGCGATTCGGGACTTCGACACCAACCAAAGAACGGCCAGGAATAGGAGCCTCGATCCGAATAGGATGAGCGGCTAGGGCCAGAGCGAGGTCATTAGACAGATTAGAAATTCGCGAGAGCTTAATACCGGCAGCTGGTTTGAGGGTGTATTGAGTGACGGTTGGACCAACATTAACTTCATGCATTTCTACTGGAATACCAAAATCTTCGAGGGTTTCCCGAATGGTCGTGACATTGTTAGTGATATTGCCACTATCAACTTTGGTACTGATGTCACTTAAGAGATCAATCGATGGGGGGGTCCAGTCGCCAGTAGGGACAAATCGTGGAACAAAATCAGAGTCTTTGCCGCGCACCCCGTTGACCACCGGTTTCAGTGGAGGTCTAGCTGTGTCTTCATCTTCCTCTTCAACAACTTGACCGCGCTTACCCTTGGGTAGGTTGTCATTGATTTTGATATCAGGAATAGCTGGGAGAGTGGGAAGTGAGAACTTCGTCTTCAAATATAGCTCGCGTAGGGGCAAGCCGAAAGCGAACAGAATGGAAACAGCAAAGACGATTGTAATAATTAAAAAGGATGCCCAGAAGTCGATAATACTAATCAAGAATCGGCTGATAAAGTAGCCAAGCCAACCACCGCCGGCGCCGTAGGTAGCCAGTTCCATGCCGGTATCCGGTCCAGTAAACACATGCAGTAAGGATGAAAGAGAGACCACAAATAAAATCAGACCAATCACATTGGCGAGCTTGAACTTAAAACGGGCTGGGAAAAATAATCCCACGCCGGCAATGATCAATAGGGCAGGGAAGACGAAACTAGACCAACCGAAACCAAGCCGCAGGCCGGTGTAGAAAATCTGCCCTAGACTACCAGCCAACCCCAGAATCGCCAGGAGAGTAAATAGGCCTAGACCAGCCAGAATAATGGCTAAAATCTCCCGAGTCACCTCGGGGTCAAGTTCTAAATCAAAATTCCAGTCCTTAAAGAACTTGGTGGTCTGATACGAGCGGTATTTATACCCCCGTCCGGTTTTTCTTCTTTTCCGGCGTGCCATAAAGCGGTTTTGACCTAGCTATTATACCATAGGAGGCGCCCCCTTATAATCCGAGAAAAGTGCGCTCTGGGAGAGGAAAACTAGCTTGACTGAGACTCAGAAAAATGCTAGTCTGGCAATATGGGGGACAAGGCTGTCGTCCATTAAAAACTTACCTTGGTCACTCCCGTTTCCCTGGGAGCAGGCCAAAAATGATAATGACGGAGTGAGCCCTCGCGAATCGTGAGGCAAGTAAATTCTGGTGTGGTGCGACGGGTGACCCCCGCGCAAAGGAGATTCTGATGAAGATGATGTGGCTAGTAGTGCTGGTAGTAGCGGGACTGTTTACAACGGTCACCGCAACGATTGCGGCAGAGAACGACCCAGTTCGTCTGGAAGTTCACTTCTTGACCGCTAACAGCAGTGACCCAGTGGCTGGACAACTGGAGTCGACCATGACCGTACCTGGAACAGAGGTCGACCTGACCACTGTATTCGGCGGCGAGTTTCGCCGCGGCTTCACATCACAGGGAGCGCCCTCGCTCTATGTTGATGTAGTAGTCGAGAAAGGTGAAACCATACTTGCCTTATCTAAGGCAGTCGATGGGAATGTTTACTGGAAACCGCTCGATACAGCCTGGACATCGTTCAAGCAGTCCGAGCGAGTCGTCGCTGCGACCGAGATCGTGATTGCGTCGGGACAGATTGATAGCGGTTGTAAAATCGTACTATTCCTGCCTCCCTCGATAAGCGAACCGGAGGAACCGCAGGTGTACGACATTCCAACGATGGACGAGATTCTGAAGGACGAACCGGTACCCTGTGCGATCAAGGAAGGGCCATGGTTTATTTTAGAGTGGATGGGCGGATCCGACTGGGTTCACCCTGATTATGCCCTCCGGTGGAGAGCGTACCGAGATTACGCAGGAGCATTCCTAGTACTCCACTGGGAGATGCATGGCACTGAGACACTCGAGATACGCCAGGATGATATAGTAGAACACGATAGCCTGGTGGCTGATGGTTCGGCACAGCCGACCGTTTTCCTCGGACAATTCGAGGAGGACACCGAGGAACAGTGCAGAACCATTCCGCCATTACGCGGCTTAGCAGCTGAACGTGGGATAACTATCGACCCATCCGGAGGAGTGGAGTTCTACATGGCGAATGACGACATGGTATCCTACTTTCCATCCCGGTGTACCCCGGGGCTGGAAATCAGGGGCGGGGACAACCCAACCCTACAACGAGCTTGGATACGGCGAACTCAAGATGGCTGGAGGTGGTGTCCTGCTCCACTGGATAAGTGAGGGCAAAATCGATCTTTTGTAAACAACAACCGGCGAAGCGCAGGAGCTTGAAAAAGCACCCAGCGACGCCGGTTTGTCATTTTAGGGGTTAATTTGAGGGACCGGGGGCTGAGTTGGCTTTTCCTAAAAATCCGGTCTGGGAGCGATAAATTGCTTGACAGACTCCTGGTTTTGATCTATATTGGTTGTATCAGGGAGCTGGGGGATTCCTCTGGGGACCTGAACAAATCGACCTTGGTATTCTGGACACGGAGGTGTCAAATGTTCGAGTATTTCAGAAATCACCAGAATGGCTTGATAGCCCTGGTGGTAGTTGGCGTTGTCTACTGGCTGTGCCTGGTAATCCGGGGAAGTCAGTATTTCCTTCTGACGGCTCCCGCTTGGTGGTGGGTCGTCGTCGGGATCCTGGCAGCACTGCTGATCGTCATCGGTCTGTTCCCGTGGCGGGTCATACCGCAGCCGATCCAGCCGCAACAGTTCACGGAGCCCGCCCTCGACCTGGTCTTGCCGGCGATGCCGGAAGCGCCCGATGGGGAAACTCCTGAGCAGGCGGCGGAAAGGACACGGGCGTATGAGAATCTCTGTGCCACAGCCAGACAGGAACACGCTCAGCGCGTGGCGGCTGCGAGAGCAGAGTGCATCAGAGCAAACCGCGAAGCCGAAACAGCGGCGAGGCAGCAATGGTGGGCGACTTACTGGTCCAATCCTCCGATTAACTTCGGTGGGCTAACCACAGCGTTGACCATCTTGCTGGCGTTGGCTCTGGCGAGTCAGTGTGTGGTGAATGAGCGCCGGGTGACTGGTTACGCTCAACCTGTGGCGGGCGGAGATGTGAGAGTCTCAACTCGTGGTGGTGGGCTATACAGCTTCCCGGACGCATCAGCCCGCACCTGCGTTGACATCAGCACCGGCACGGCCGTCGACCACGCACGAGTAGTGCGATATGGCTGGGGGAAACCCGAGCCGGTGATGGTTGATATGCAACTGCGCAGCGGTGCCTCCCGCGGAGAAGTGGGAGCCTGGAATGCTCGGCGTTATGAACGGCTGAGTGACACTGAAGTTGCCCTGCCATTGCACGAGCAGCTCGCGGCGGTGCCGTCCATTGGCCACCTCGAAGTCTATTCGAATGGCGCCAGGCTGATCGGTCCCGAGGGAACACCGCTGGACGGGACGGCCGACCCAGAAACGCCGGTGGAGCAGAACACCCCCGGTCCAACCGCAGATGCCGCTGCCGAGCCAGCCGAGAGCCAGTCGGCAGCAATAGACACAGACAGCGATGGCGGCATCAATATCTGGATCTATCTCGGCGAGTGGGCTAAGGCTACTGAGGCCTGGTCTCGCAGCATCGGTGGAAAAAGGGGGAATGCCACACGGCAGGACCCTTCGTCGCCCCCCAGGGCGGGTGGGGCAAGCCAGAACGACCTGCCGCCCTTGCCAGATACACCCGAGAACGACTGCGACTCTCGGCAGCCGTTACCCGACACTCCCTAAGGGGCTGGCAACCCCGGAATGCAAATCCGAACCTTTCTGATCGTGGCCGGCTGGAGCAAATGAATTTAATCAATTCTTTGCACCAGACCGGCCTTTCTCGTTTTATTTATATTGACAACATTGATATTATGTGTTATAATTAAATAATTTATTGACTAGGGTAACACTATGTCAAAATCGCATCGTGAGAGTTTAAATCCTGACGCAGACAATGACCATCAACCAATTGATGACCGCCCAATACGGCGCGGAGCGATGGAGGTGATGGGAGATGCTGCTAGAAAAGGACTGGAAACTACTCAAAGAGTAGCGGAGTTTGGCGAACGCAAAATTATTGCAGGGTTTACTCGGGGTCAGATTGAGTTAGGGGCAATCGATAAAGTAATTAGTGAAGGAGTCACCAAAACCAAGGAGCGTTTAGGTGGTTGGTTGAAGCAAAAATTTGGATCTGAGAAAGAGATGGTAGTGGAACATGATGCCTTATTTGACCATGCTTATAAAGCGGCCCAATTACTCTACCCGCTATCAGAACAATTAACCAAAAATAAGAAGATCGTGAGGGCATACAAGAGAGCCTGGGCAACGGAAGCCGAAAGAATGATCAGAGCAGCCGCTGAGGGAACGCCAGCAACCCAAGTTGGGTGGTCGGAGTTCAATCGGAAAGCCCTAGAGGTAATCGATGACAGGCTACTCCAAGAACAAGCCGCGCAAGAAAATTATCAAGAACAGGTTAAGCCGATCATTAATGCTGAAGCGGAAAATACCGACAAGTGGGAAGCGGCTTATGAGCAGATCATGACCGACGAGATTGCCAGAGTTGCGGGACAAAATAGCTTCACGATTAGGGGACGAATTTTATGGATCTGGGATGATGTGAAGCATCGTGTGACAAAGGAAATTCATAGATTGCAAGAGATGATTCGAGCCAAAACAGGTACTGAGAAAACGAAATTGCCCGAGATTAACAGCCAGATTACTGAGCTCCGCCAACAACTAGAAAGAGACCAGGCCCAACCAAGCACAGTTGCCGGGGTTTGGTTTACGATAAAGAAGGAGCAGGTTGGGGATGCGATCGAACCAGTGCGCCAATATGGCACAGTCGTGGAAGTATATAAGGATACACCTTGGCTGGAGATGCTATTTGACTCTGAAGCGTCCAAAAAGGCTAAAGACAAGAAGTCGGTCTACCAATTAGAAGGGAGACAGGTCAATTTTGATGAATTAACGGAGACGATAAAAGCAAAGCGAATTGAGTACTTTAACGAGCAGGTCATTCTAGACTTAGTACGCAACCGAGAGACGGCATATCAGCAAGTCTACGCGAGTGTGGAGCGACGCATGACAAACCAGCTGCGGTGGATGAAGAGCGTGGATTTGAGTATTAAGACGACCGAGACCGACCCGACTTTCCGAACCAGGGTCAAGGCAACAGCCGATGCCCTGGCGAATAGACTGCGTCAGGCCTATGCACAGCAATACCCGCCAGCGCGCAGAGATATGGCAGCCTAAACCTCGATGACGACCGGCAAAACTAGTGGTCGGCGTTCGATCTCTCGGAATAGAAATTCACCAATCTGCTCACGCAGCTTGGTTTTAATATGCGTCCAGTCGTCTGGCATCTTGCCGGTATGCTGGGCAAAGATTTTTTTGACTTGAGCTCGAGTTTTATCCATCAGGTCACCTTTCTCGCGCATATACACAAAGCCGCGAGAAATGATGTCGGGGGAGCCGATCAATTTACCGTTCTTGTCGACAACCGAGATCAAAACGATCATGCCCTCTTTGGCCATAGCTTGGCGATCGCGCAAGACAACTTCTTTAACATCACCCACTCCCAAGCCATCGACCATAATACCACCCGTTTCAATTCGACGACCTTTAACAAACTTATTGCCGCGATATTCCAGTGTCTCGCCATCCTCAATGACGAGAATATTTGATTCTGGCACACCAACCGACATCGCCAATTCTTTATGAGCGATTAGCATATGGTAGTCGCCGTGGATTGGCATGAACCATTTCGGACGCGTCATCTTGATCATCTGCTTCATCTCTTCTTGGTAGCAATGACCGGTGACATGAATCTGCATTTTTTTGTCAAAGATGACATTAGCACCAGCGCGATAGAGGTTGTTAATCACAGCATTGACCGAGTGTTCGTTGCCGGGGATAGCACTAGAAGAAATTACTACTGTATCACCAGCCTTGAGTTTAACTTGCTTGTGTTCACCGAAAGCCATCCGCTGCAGCGCTGAGCCTTCTTGACCCTGGCTACCGGTACTCAAGATTACCAATTGGCTGTCGGGGATTTTGCGAATTGAATGAAGTGGGACAATAAGATCTTTGGGAGTTTTGATATAGCCCAGGTCGGCAGCGACTTGGAAATACTTGATCATACTCCGACCAGCAATAGCGATTTTGCGCTTATACTTAACAGCCGCTGCAACGACATGCTGCATGCGATCGATACGAGAGGCGAAAGAAGCCACAATCAGCCGCCCACGAGTTTTGGCGAAGATATCCATAAAGGCATCAACAATGACTTGCTCGGAATCTGTTCGGCCAGGGGTGTGAGCGTTGGTGCTTTCGGAGAGTAGTAGCAAAAGCCGCTCCCGTCCTAGGGCTTCAAACTTGGCATAGTCGGCCTGAATCCCGTCAGGAGGAGTGGGGTCGAATTTAAAGTCACCAGTATACATGACTTTGCCTTCTGGGGTATCAACCACAATGGAAAATGAGTCGGGAATACTATGATTAACCCGGACAAAAGAAACTGTGAAGACGCCAGCACGGATCTGCTCGTCGCCGGTATAGGTAATGATCCGAACATGTCCGGCCTGACCCGCTTCTTCTAGGTTGACTTTGATCAAGGCGGCTGCCAGGCGAGAGGCATATACTGGAACACCAAGTTTCGGCACGATATGCTGGATTGCCCCAATATGATCTTCATGCCCGTGGGTGATAAAGATACCTCGGAGCTTTTTACGATTCTTTTCGAGATAGGCGGGATCGGGAATCACATAGTCGATACCGAGCATAGTCTCGTCCGGCATTTTCATACCACAATCAAGTACTACGATATCATCGCCATATTCGAGAGCCATCATATTTTTACCCATATCACCAACCCCACCCAATGGCATGATTCGTAACAGCTTTTGACTGCGAGATGGTCCCGAGTCAACCCGTGGCTTAGTGGCGGGACGAGAATGGGGCCGTGAGTGTAACTTGGGGCGTGACTGAGGACGCGAGTCAGTAGACGGACGGGGCCGACGATGAGAATGTGGTTGAGATTGAGACCGAGATTGAGAGCGAGATTGAGTTTGAGGTTTGAATTGAGATTGAACCATGAGATAGATTTAGAAAATAGATGTTTGAATAGAGGATGTCGGAGAAACGGTGACCGAAGCTTCGGTCAGCTTGCTCAGTACAAGTGGGATCTTACTAATATCAGCAAGAAAGGTAGCTCGCAGCCGCGGGTCATACAGCGCGGCGGCAGGATGATAAACCGGGAAAAAAACTCGATCACCAATCCGCTTGGCCGTGCCGTGCACTTGAGAGATTTGTAAATTGGGCAAGAACCAATGGAGAGCATGCCGTCCAAGTAGCACTATCAGTCGGGGTTTGATCAGAGCCAACTCAGCTTCCAAAAATGGTCGATGCTCGGCTACCTCCTCGGGGAGCGGGTCGCGGTTATCGGGTGGACGACATTTCACTACATTAGTGATGTAAACCTCATCGCGCTGCCACCCAATTTGAGAGAGGGCTTCAGCGAGTAGTTTACCGGCAGGGCCAACAAATGGTCGGCCAAGTTCGTCTTCAACTTTCCCCGGACCTTCGCCGATAAAAACCACGGGGCTATCGATACTGCCTTCGCCGGGCACAGCCTGTGAACATCCGGCGCGGAGCGAACAATGGTGTTGACGGATGTCGTCGACAATCTTTTGATACTGTGACTGTCTATCCATTGATGTAGGTTGCCCAAGCGATCAATATAGCTACCACTATCATACCAAGCATCAGCCAAATCACTCCGGCAGTAGACGATGGTGGGGTGGAAGAGGGCGGGGTTTGAGGTCGCGGCAGATGGTCTTGGGGAGGGAGAAGAACCCGCTTGGCTGAACCAGCTTGATTACGCTTTAAGAGAGAAGCGCATTTGGAACAAAAAGTTGAGTCGGGCGAGTTCGACTGGCCACAGTTGTGACAGCGCAGTGTATCCATGAGGGTTAGCGACGAGGTGGGCGGCGATCGTCACGGTGAGACGGCCGAGGTGGACGCGGAGATATGGTGCCGCCGTTCAGCACGGCTTTATGGGATAAGTTGATCCGATTAAGATTATCGATTTCAGTGACGATAACTTCCAGAGGATCACCGACCTTGACCACATCTTCAACTTTTTCAACGCGAGAGTTGGCGAGTTCAGAGATATGTACTAACCCTTCCTTACCAGGAAGAATCTCGACGAAAGCACCGAAGTCCATAATGCGAGTGACGCGACCTGTAAAGCGTTCACCGGCTTCAATTTCGCGAACAAGATTGCGCACGGTGTCGGCAGCTTGCTGCCCAAGGGTGGCATCGGTGGAAGTGACGAAGACCGTACCATCTTCTTCAATATTAATGTTAGTGACTTGCTTGCCGCCGGCTTTATCGATAATGTCATTGATCACACGACCGCCGGGTCCGATCACTTCACCAATTCGATCCTGAGGGATTTTCACCACTAGTACCCGAGGGGCGAAGGGGGAGAGCTCGGCTCTAGGCTCGGCGATTACGGCAGCCATTTTGTCTAATAGGAACATCCGGCCGACTTTGGCGTGGGCTAAGGCATCTTTCATGATCGCCAGCGTAATACCCGCAACTTTAATGTCCATTTGGAGGGCCGTGATGCCAGCACTACTGCCGGCAACCTTAAAGTCCATATCACCATTAAAGTCTTCAATCCCAGCAATATCAGTCAAAACCTTATACTTCGCACCATCAGTCACCAACCCCATCGCCACACCGGCAACTGGTCGCTTGAGTGGCACCCCAGCATCCATCAGCGAGAGGGTACTGCCACAAACTGATGCCATCGAACTGCTGCCGTTACTAGACAAGATTTCTGAAACGACTCGAATAGTATAAGGGAAGTCTTCGCGACCAGGGATGAGCGGTAATAGGGCTCTTTCCGCTAAGGCTCCATGACCAATTTCACGCCGACCAGCCGTGCGAAGTGGTTTAACTTCTCCGGTAGCAAAAGGCGGAAAATTGTAATGATGCATGTACCGCTTGGTGGTTTCGAATTCCATCGTATCCAACATTTGTTCATCGTCGAGGGAGCCAAGCGTGGTGGTACTGAGAGCTTGAGTTTCACCACGAGTAAATAGGGCAGACCCGTGTGGTCGCGGCAATACTCCGACCTCAATTGAAAGCGGCCGAATCTCGTCTAGACGCCGGCCATCGGGGCGTTGGTCGCGGTCCAGGATATTGCGCCGGACCTCTTCATTGATTGCCTTATTGAAAATGTCAGAAACTACATTCTCTGGGTTCTCCTCACTAACAAACTGTTCCCAGATTTCATGCCGCAGTTTTTCCAGATTAGTGTTGCGAACTGTCTTTTCAGGATGATAGATAACCTCCTGCAGCCTGGGCTGAACCCGACTTAGAATCTCAGCTTTTAGTGTGGTAGGAACTTCGGGAGCAGCAAATTCTAGAGCCTGAACCTGCAATGCAGAGACCATATCTTGTTGTAATTTGATAGCTGGCTGGATGGCTTGATGAGCGAACTCAATGGCTTGCAACACGACCTCTTCTGAAACCTCATTAGCGCCAGCCTCTACCATCATAATGGCATCACCAGTACCCGCCACGACTAGGTCGAGGTCACTAGCCTCCCGTTGTTCATAGGTTGGGTTAATAACAAACTGATCATTCACTCGTCCTACCCGCACCCCAGCAACTGGTCCCTTGAAAGGAACTCCGGTTTGCATAATGGCAGCTGAGGCGGCGGTAATACCAAGAATGTCTGGGTCATTAACTAGATCCACAGACAACACAGTTAAGACAACCTGTACATCATTATAAAATCCCTTTGGAAAGAGGGGACGAAGGGGACGATCGATCAGACGAGCTGATAACACAGCGTCCTCGCTGGGACGGCCCTCGCGCTTAATAAAGCGGCTGCCAGAAATTTTACCAGCAGCATAAAACCGCTCTTCAAAGTCGATCAGGAGAGGGAAGAAATCAATACCCTCCCGCGGGGTAGGGGCAACTACGGCTGTGGCCAACACAACCGTGTCACCAAGCCGAAGAGTAACTGAACCGTTGGCTAGCTGAGCCAGCCGACCGGTTTCGAGAACCAACTTGGACTCTCCAAGCTGAGTAGTAAATTGTTGTGACATAAGACCTTTCTGTTGAAGTCAGGAGCGAGTCGAGAGACAAGAGCTAGGTCAGGAGCGAATACACATTCGTGATAAATTTGGATTCACTTCTGACGACCTCTTGACTGCCCGAGAACCGCTATTTTCTGATTTTCAACTTTTTAATGAGATTGTTATAGGCGGTTAGATTAGTTTTTTCTAGATAGGCCAACAGGCGGCGGCGGTTGCCCACCATCTTAAATAACCCCTGGCGGGAGTGAAAATCCTTATCGTGGGTTTTCAGATGAGCCGTCAGGTCATTAATCTTGGTGGTCAAAAGAGCCACCTGGACCTCAACTGAGCCGGTGTCCCGGTCGTGACGGCGGTTGGCGCTAATGATTTTCGTTTTTTTCTCTGCCTTGTTTGTGGGCATATCAGAAATTCATTTAGAACGAGCTCAATCGTATCACAAGGCTATGACGAAATCAAGCCTCAATTGGGAAATCTTGAGCCTGGGAAGCGGGTTTCTCTGGTTGGGTTGGAATAGCTGCTAACCCTAATCGCTGGGATTGATAGGCACGAACTTTCTCCAGGATCAATGGCAGTGCCTCGCCCAGGGTCATGTCGAGCAATTTGATGCCGGCTGCGCCGGGATGACCGCCTCCGCCAAAAGCCTCGGCAATCTCGGCGGCGTTAACCCCGCGAGTAGTGCGGATGCTACCGGAGACCACCTTTGGTTCTCGCTCGGTGATCAACATAACGATCTCAGCCCCAGGGACACTGGTCATTAACTCGTCGATTAACCCAGTAAAAGATTCTTTGGTAGATTGAGCAGCCTGAATATCGGTGTAGGTGGCAGTAGCCCAAACTAGACGATGAGCTTCATCATATTCTAAATTAGACAGAACCTGACCCCAGAGTTTCAGGGTGCTATATTCTTTGGTTTTGAACAGCTGGCGAATGATATCTTGCTGACGCGCACCAAAGCCGACCATTTGAGCGGCAACCGTTAAAGACTTTGGAGTAGTGTTGCTGTGTTGGAATGATCCAGTGTCGGATACGATACCAGTCAAGAGACAGGTGGCAATGTCAGCGTCGATCTCAACTCCCATAGCCTCAAGTAGTCCGACGAGGATTTCGCCAGTCGAAGTCGCAGTCAGATCGACCAGATTCACGGTGCCAAAATAACTATTAGTGGCATGATGGTCGATATTGATGAGCGAGATTTCCCGGAAGAGGGTAGGGTAGGCATCGTAGACAGCGCCGGTTTGAGTGAGATCAGCGGCATCGACTGTGATGATCAAATCATAACGGGGCTGTCCTTCGGAGAAAGAGATTTGGTCAGCCGAGTAGCGACCCGACTTTGGAGTGACAATGATCTGGAGCTGACCATTATCAAAATTGTATGACAGCTTATCTGGCTCGGCGGCAACATTATTTAAGGTGATGACAAAGTCGCGACCGCCATCAAGATCAGTAGCGATTGAGTCGATCTCAGGCAAAAACCGGAGTTGGTGATGGACTGGGTCAAGTGTGACGATCCCAATCTCCTTATTCAGCTTCTTGAGCGCTAATAACAAGGCTAGGGCTGAGCCGATCGAATCGGCGTCTGGCCGACCAGGCACAACCAAAATCCGCTGGGAGCGGGTAATTAGAGAAACAGCTTGTTGCTTGGGGGTTGGTTCCATAATAATACGATGATAGGTCAGCTTAGCGAAAAGGGGGGCGGGTGTCAAACAGGAAAAGTCCTTTACAGACCGGAGGATTGTCCGTAATTTGAGAGATGTTAAGTGCTAAAGTAAATCTATGCCAGTTATCAAGTCCGCCAAAAAACAGGTACGGAGCTCGGCTCGGAGACGCGTGATGAATGTCAGCCGCCGCAAAGCGGTCAAAGATACGCTCAAAACCGCCCATAACCAAACCACGCCCGAGACAATGCGGGGAGCATTTCGAGCATTGGACAAGGCTGCCCAGCGGGGCACCATCCACCGTAATAAAGCAGCGAGACTAAAGTCTCGTCTGAGTAAGAAAGCGGTTTAGGCCGCTTGGGCTAATGTAGCTACCAACCAATCAACGGCATCGTGAGCTTCGAGGTCGCCTTGTTTGATGCGCCAATCAATTTTAGTTGCCAGTTGATAGGCGCTGACTAGCCAACGGTGTGAAAGCTTCGCAGCCTGCTTTAGGGAATTGGAAACGGCATAGGGATGAAGCCCAGTGAGCCGAGCAATGCCAGACGGGGAATGCCCCTGCTCGGTCAGTGCTTTAATTCTGATCAGGTTGCGCAACTGCCAACTGACGACCGCTAAAATACCGATTGGGTCTTCGCCGTGTTGAACTAGATCGGCTAGGAGCTGATTAGCGCGAGCCAGGTGGCGTTGACTGAGACTATCAAGAATACTAAATACGCTCTGTTCAATATCGGTTGATACAAGTTGATCAAGAACAGTAGTTGTGATGGGTGCGGTGCGACTATAGGCTGCAAGCTTATCCAGTTCTCGATCAAGCCGCCAGAGGTCATTACCAACCATATTGATGAGGCGAGAAGCAAGTTGGGGGGAGAGTGAAAGCTGGTGCTGAGTAATCAACTGCTGACAGGAATCGAGAAGCGGCGGACCAATTAGAAGGTCAAAGGAAGTGGAAGTGGCGAATTGGTTCAGCCACTTAAATAAGGATAGTCGCCGATCGGGCGTGCTGGTTTCATAGACGATCAGAGATGTGGTGGTGGGCAGAGTAGTTTTAATTAGGGTAGTCAGCTCATCGCGCAGAGAACTCGCAAAGACATCCTCTAAGACAATGACTCGAGCCGTGGAAAAGAGCGAGGCACCGTGGAGTAGCTGGTTAACTTCCTCAAGAGTAGTCGCGATAGTGGATTGCCGGATCACTTCCGTACCGACTGCGGTGGAGAGTTGCTGACAAAGCGCCGTCAAGTAACTGCGGGAGCGAAAAGTATCTTCACCGTAAATAAAATAGATCATGGGGTGGGGGGAGTAGAGGAATCAGAACTGGGCGGCGTAAGGGGGTCGATGTTGTCGGGGTTGGTTTCGATCTGAACAGCATCTTCCACGCCACGCAGGAATTTGGCTGGCCAGGGAACATAGTGACTTCTGAACACATCGGTATGAACCAATTTGTTGTGCTGAAATATTTTGCGAGTTAGTACGGCATCCGCCCCTCGATGGGCACTATCAATTTGTTTAGTTTCGCCGGGAGGTAGGGTAGAGGTATCGATATAAACTGGCTCGGGGTAGGCGGTAACATTAAAAATCTTGGGGCCCTCTAGCTCAACCTGCCGACCAGTATCGGTTCCGTAAAAATCAAAATACAATTTATTACCAATAATATATGTGTCGATCAGCAGGTGACCCGGGGTGTCATTGGTGAACTTCAAATCAGGAGAGGGTTGATAGATCGTAGCATCACTGCCGGCCGGCTCATAGTAAACTACCCGATAAGAATGATTGCGTCTCTCAACCACAGGCAAACCAGCCCGCAGAATCCCTCGAAAAGCGGTAGTAGAAACCTGACAAAGTCCACCACCAAACTCAGGGGTAGTTTCATCACCTTTAATCACTAATTCTGGTAGGAAGCCAGTTGATCGATCGACTGGTCCGAGCTGAGTGACGAACGAAAAAGTCTCGCCTGGTTTGATAATGACACCGTCAAATTTTTCAGCCCCAACTTTAATATTGTGACGACGGTTGGTGGGGCTACCAGAAAAATCAGATTCGCCCTTGCCCAACAAAACATTGATTCCAAGAGTGTTGGTTTCGGCCAAAGTGATAGTGGGAGTGATGACCTTGACTGGCAAGTCTACTTTACGAGTACCCGACAAGATACTACCGGCAACCAGATCGATAGTCTGTTCGATATCAAGCTGCTGCCCAGTTTGAGGGGCGACGAAGTTAGTAGCGCGATCATTGATGATTTTGAGAACTGCATTATGTTGGGGTTGGTCAATATTCGCAGCTAGCGAATGCAAGAACTCCTCTAAAGCCGCCCGGTCAAAGTCAGAGAGAGCCTCGCTGTCGGCAATGATCGCTTGGCGACGACCGAGTAGGGCAGACCAGTTTTCCGAGAGACGCTGGCTTAATGTCCCACGCCGACCAACTGAAATCGCTAAGAGAGCGAGCCGTTCTGGATCGATATGGAGACCAAATTTGGCTGGATCAATGTCCCAAACGCTATCCTCAAACCGCAACTGAACCGGAGCTGGTTTAGTTTGAGTGGTCAGCTCGGTTAATAATTGCTGGACAAGCTGGGGAGCAGTATTACCGAGATCAACCCCAGCCAAGCTAACACCGGCTAAGACGCGATCGGCATAGATAAAGTTAGGGATCCAGCTAATACTAGAAAGCCCGACCGCCAACAAAAGGCCGGCCGGCACAGCAGCTAGCAGTAACCGCAGGGGAGAAGGTTGCATAATTAACTATGTA
>Ga0265297_10006875_pt1 | contig 16147 bp, 14 predicted proteins | sample Munlanlwell13791_FD_192502 | JGI IMG/M metagenome (GOLD analysis project Ga0265297, IMG submission 192502) | Leachate microbial communities from a municipal landfill in Southern Ontario, Canada - Leachate well 137-91 | ecosystem: Engineered > Solid waste > Landfill > Unclassified | place... | reverse complement strand
GGTTAAGCCGTTTTTGAGCGCCAACGGCGCGCCTTCATACCAGCCTGGGGCAACGCCCCAGGAAAAGAAAAAGATAACGTTTCAGCCCTGAAGGGGCGTTTCATGAAGCGGGCTTTCAGCCCTTTATTTCTCCTTACTCGCAAACCTGGGGCGTTGCCCCAGGCTATTATAAAATCGGGCCTTTGGCCCTGCCTAAACACCGGTCAATGCACGCTTGAAAAACCTTAACCTGATGGCTATGGGCGGCACGCCCGTGCCTACAAAAATGCCATTAATTTAACACTTTCCACCCTAACGCCGTGCAACAAAGTAGAACTACTGCCTACCGGTTACTGGTCACCGATCACGGCCCCTGATTCTTCCGGGACTGTTTCAGGGAATCGAGCAAGAACGCCTTGAGCGCCGTGCCGCGGGGGGGCGGCGCCTGCCCGCCCGCCGGGACAGCCGCCCCGGCGACCGCCGCCGCCGCCACCGCCGCCGGCAGGGTGTTGAGGGTGACCCGGCCGTTCTCCAGGGCGTTGCAGGCTTGGGCGATCATCTCCTCGACCTCGGTGACATTGCCCGGCCAGCCATAGTTCTGGCAGGCCCGCAGGGCCTCGGGATCGATGTCGGGCACCTCATGGCCAGGCCCCACCGCCTGCCGGAGAAAGTCGACGACCAGGGGCAGAATGTCCTCGCGCCGTTCGCGCAGCGGGGGAATCGGGATGGTGATGGGGGCCAGCCGCTGCAGCAGATCCCGGCGGAAGCGGTTTTCGGCCGCCATCGCCTCCAAATCGGCCGCCGAGGTGGCGATGATGCGGACATCGGCGGGCATCCCCTCCGTCTCCATTCCTTCGGGAATCACCAGGCGCGTGTTGAAGTAATGGACGAGCCGGGCCTGGGCCGGCAGGCTGAGATGCTCGATTTCATCCAGCATGACCACGCCGCCGTTGGCCTGGCGCAGGGCGCCGTCACGGGCGGGCATCCCCTCGCCAAGCACACCCTTGGCGGCGCCGAAGAGTTCGGTGACCATCTGGATGGCCGGCAACCGGTTTAGGTTGAGGGGCAGGAACCGCTTGTCCTTGCGCTTGCTGTAGGCATGGATGGTCTGGGCGATCAGCCCCTTGCCGGTGCCATGCTCGCCGCGGATCAGCACCGGGTTGTCGGTGGCGGCCACCCGTTCAACCAGGGCGCAGGCCCGGCGCATGCTCTCGCTTTCGGCGACAATGTTCTGAAAACTGTAACGGGCGAGCTTGGCCCGCAGGGTGACGTTCTCGGCCATGGTTTCGTGGAACCGCAGGGCGCGCTCGATGGTGATCGCCAGCTCGTCAATCTTGAGCGGCTTGGTGACGTAGTCAAACACCCCGTCCTTGAGCGCCTCGACGGCCGTCGCCACCGAACCGTACGCGGTCATCAGCACCACCGCCATGTCGGGGCAGAGCCGACGCGCTTCCTTGAGCAGCTGCATGCCGCTCATGGGCGCCATCTGGATGTCCGAAATCATCAGGTCGAAGGCGCTCTGGCGCAACAGTTCGACCGCCTTCTCGCCGCCCTGGGCCGTGACGACCTCGTGCGTCTTGTCCCTGCCAATCAGCCCCTGCAGCAGCTTGAGAATGAACTGATCGTCGTCAACGATGAGGATGCGCGCCATAATGATCACTCCCGGCGCCGACACCGACGGAGCCCTGGTTCAATGGTTGGGATTCAAAGGGAGCGGCTTGCCAACCCCGGCAAGCCGGCCCTGTTTAAATGTAGCGCCATGACGCCGTTTCCGCCTTTCCACATGCCGTAGGGGCAGGCCCCCGTGCCTGCCCTTGCGCTTGGGCGTGCGCTTGGGGACAGGTTCCAAACGGAAAAACCCGTCGCGAAGACCATTCACCCTATCCCCTCGTAAGCGGTCATTCACGACTGCAATCGGCCTTTCAACATGGCGTTGTGGCGTTGGGGACGGGTGCGAACGGTTCCCGCGCCGGGACGGCGCCCGGGGAATGCGGCGGGTCCTCACGCCGCCCTCCCCCGGCCGGCTTTGACGGACGGACGGAAAGCGGGTGGTTATATTGCCGCATGCCTATTTTTGATGCCCATACTCATGTTTTTCCCGACGCCATCGCGGCACGGGTGGTGGCGGAGATCGCCGGCTCGGCCAGCGTGACCCCCAGTTTCGACGGCACCCGGACCGGATTGGAAGCCCTGCTCAAGCGCACCGGCATCGACGGGGCGCTCAACTGCCCGATCGCCACCCGCCCGGAACAGGTGCCGGGCATCAACGCCCGTGCCATTGCCGGCAACCGCTGGCCGGTGCTGTCGCTGGGCACGGTGCACCAGGCCACCCCCGAACCGGCGCGGGTGCTGGAAGAGTTGCACGCGGCGGGCGTGCCGGGGATCAAACTGCATCCGGAATACCAAGGGTTCGACCTGGACGACCCGCGGCTCACCCCGGTCTGGGCCGCCTGCGTGCGGCTGGGGCTGGTGGTGGTGATGCATGGCGGCGAGGACATCGCCTTCACCCCCCCCTGCCATGGTTCGCCGGCGGCCATCCGCGACCTGCTGGCCGCCCATCCCGGGCTCAAGCTGGTGGCCGCGCACTTCGGCGGCTGGCGCCAGTGGGCGGGCGTGCGCCAAATGCTGCTTGGCAAGCCGCTTTGGCTCGACCTGTCGTTCACCTTTGACTACGTGCCGGACGCGGACATCGTGGAGATGATTCGGCGGCATGGCGTGGCGCGGGTGCTGTTCGCCAGCGACGCTCCGTGGGCCGACCCCGCCGCCGTGCTGGCCGCCGTCCGCCGCCTGCCGCTGACACCGGCGGAGCGCGACGCCATTCTGTGGGACAACGCCGCCGCCCTGTTCGGGCTGCGGCGGATCGGGGGGTAGATTTCCAAGAGCGGGTGTATGACAGTTTTGTCGGTTGGGGCCACCCTTTTGGAAAAGGGTGCTCCCCAAGCCCCTTCCCAAAACTTTTGGATCTTAATCCGGAGGGGCGCTTCCGCCACAAGCCGTTCTGGCAAAATGTAGATCAGAGATGAATGCTTGTGGCGGAAGCGCCCCTCCGCGTTAAGGCACAAAAAGGTTTGACGGAGGGCTTGGGAACCGCCTTTCCTCAAAAGGGGGTTCCCAACCCAACCGACACGAATGTCATGCACCCAACTACGCCACCCCCTTGCATCTTTGCCAAGCATGAACTAAACTAAACTAGGTTTTATTAATGACGCGCATTTAGCCGGGCCCACAGGAACCGCGCCCCATGATCTCCGTCAACACCCACGAAGCCAAAACCCGCCTTTCCGAACTGCTCATGCTGGTCGAAACCGGCCAGGATTCGATCCTCATCTGCCGCCATGGCCGTCCGGTGGCCGAACTGGTGAAAGCTGTCGGAGCCCCACCCCGCTCCCGGAACAAGATCTATCCCGAATTGACGGTTGACATCAAGTGCGACCCCTGCGCCCCCCTCGACGATGACGCTTGGCCCGTCGACTACCGCTGAGGAGCCGCCATCATGTATCTGCTCGACACCTGTGCCCTGCTGTGGTTGGCCACCGACCACGCCCAGCTTTCGCCCAAGGCCACAGCCGTCCTGTTGTCCGGTGACAGCGTCCTTCACTTCTCCGCCATCTCCGCGCTGGAAATCGAACGCCTGCGCCAGTCCGGCCGTGTCGCCATGAAGCTGGCTGCCGACGAGTGGCTGGTCAAACTGGCGAACCGCTACCGCTTGCTGGAACTGCCCGTGGACTGCCGTATCGCCGCCCTGGCCATGCGCCTGCCGCCCATTCACAAAGATCCCTGTGACCGCCTCATCATCGCCACCGCCGCCATCCACCGGCTGAAAATCGTCACCCGTGACGAGACGATTCCCCGCTATGCCGAGGCCCGGGTGGTGTGGTAGCCTCCTTGACTTGATTGGATGGCGATGGACGCTCAGGGATAGGCGCCGGCGACCTTGTCCCAGTCGAACGCCAGCTGGATCTGCTGGTAGGCGGGGAAGGTGGCGGGGGTTCGAATGGCGGCGGCATGGCCGTCAAACCAGCCGGCATTCCACGAGCGGCCGGCATTGTGGTAGCGCCTGATCGCCAGCCCGGCATCGTCCGAGCCCCACAGCACCGCCCAGCCGGAATTGCCGGCCGCATTGCCTTCGGTCCAATATTCGGTGAGGCTGACCGTATCGGCGGGAGAAACAATCAGGGCCGGCGGAATCATCCAGCGGGGGTTGTAGCCGGGAGCGCCCCCCTCGCCGTACAAACGGTCGTTGGCGGCGTAGCTCCGCGGGGTGTAGCCGGCGGGGCGGACAAGAGCGTCGCTGGGACAGCGCACCAGCCCCGTCTTCTTCTCGGAATAGGCGCCGAGCAGAGTGTCGAACGGCGTGCCGCCGCACTGGACCCCGGCCGCGTAGCCGCCGTAGTCGCCCTCATACAGCATCATGGTGACCCCGAGCTGCTTGAGGTTGCCCAGGCAAAAGGTGACCTTGGCCTGTTCCCGCGCCTTGCCCAGGCTCGGCAGCAGCATGCTGGCCAGGATGGCGATGATGGCGATCACCACTAGCAACTCAATCAATGTGAACGCCTTGGTTTTCATGGCCGGATTTCCTCCACGTAAACGCCGAGCATGTTCCACCCGGTGTACGATACACTCAAGCAGCCTTGGGCATCACTCCGCCGGGTGGTGGCGGCGCCGGTGATCAGGTTGGTGATGCGGTAATCGGCATTGGCGGCCGGGACCTTGGCCCGGAACTCGCCGGTGACAGCGGGGGCGGCGGCCTGGTACACGGGGAAGATCTCCCCGCCCAACGCCAAATCAGTGGGGGCGTCCAGCCTGCAGGAGAGGAAGACCCGGCCGCGCGCCGGGGTGTCGAAACGGAGGACCCAAACGTTTTCCGGGCTGAGCGCCGTCGGTTCGTAGCCGAGGTAGCGCATGATGGCGTCCATGAGGCGGCGTTCGACCGGTTCCCCGGTGAGGCCGCGTTCATTGGCAAAGGCGTGAAGATAAATCACCCGGCCCCGGCCGCACGGCCGTTCGGTGACCAGAGGGCGGCCGTCCAGCGAGACCAGCACGGTGCCGCCGGGGGCCGCGCAGATGCCGCGGCCGAAGGACACCCGCCGGCCGTTCAACTCGCCCAGCGCCTGGGCGAAGACGGCGTTGTGCGCCTTCAGCACACCGCTTCGCACGGCGGTTTCCTTGATTGAAGTGAAACCCAGGGCGTGTTCGCGGCCGCCGGCCTGAAGCAGGGTGTCCGCCGGCTCCCCAAGACGGGTTTGGGGCGCGGCGTAACGGGTGGGGATGAAGCTGTGGGTGACCAGGGTGCGGCCCGGCGCGCCGGCCAGCCAGGCCGTCAGCTTTTGGGTGTAACCGTCGGGCGGTTCACTGGCGGTGTAGATGACCGTCCGGTAATCCTCCAAGGCAAAGGCCTGCTCCACCGGGAAGGCGGCGCCGTCATGCAGATAATTGAGGCGGCTCAGGTGGCGGGCCAGGTTGTGGGGTTGCCCGTCCGGCCAGCGGTCAAAAGGCGGGAGATCCTGGGTGATCGGCCGCATTTCGAGGGCCAGGACGTCGGTCTTCGGCTTGACGTCGCGGTCGTTGCGGGCCTGCAGAAAGCCGCACCACGCCGAGCGGAAGGCGGTGTAGGCTTGGTATTCGCGGGCGGCGGGATTGGTCATGGTCTTCCAGGAACTGGGCCAGTACTGGTCATGCTTGGCCTTGGCGTCCACCGCGCCGGCCTGGCCGTAGGTGATCAGGTAATTGGCCTGGTTGTCCCAGTAATTGGGCTTGCCCTGTTGGCCATAAAAGGGATTGCCGCCGGCCGCCGCCGATTCGCCCAGGAAGATCAGTTCTTTACCGTTGGCGGCCGCGAGATGCTCGTAATAGCGGCCGCTGTAATAAGTAAAGACCACGGTGTCCGCGCTGCTCCACCACTCGGTGGCGATGCCGCGCACGTTGGCGCACCGCAGCAGCCAAGCCAAGTCGGTGCCGTTGGCGAATGATTCCGGATTGCAGATCGGCTGGGCCTTCAGGCCGTAGGGAACGCTGGGCCGGGCGGCTTCATTGATGTATTTCACCCACTCGTAATGGAACAGCAGGTTGAACAGGGTCTGGCGGTTGGCCAGTTGCGGCGAGGCTTTCTCCTGGTCGCCGGGCGGCTGGTACTGAGCCCAAGAAGTGTAGCCGCAGTTGGCCGGGGTCATGCGGTAACCCAGGTAGGATTGGGCGTATTCCCCGAAATGGGCCACCCGCGTCCTGGTGCCGTCCACAATTTCCAGGCCGGCATCGGTCTCGGTCAGGTTCTCGCGCCAGCGCTGGATGGCCGCGGGGGAATAGCCCCAAATGGCGCCGCCTTCCCATTTCCAGACGTAGTCCACGGTGCGCCAGGCTTTGGCGCCCGCCTGAGCCGAGGCCAGCAGACGTTTCTGCAATTCTGCCAGCACCGCCGGGTGGGTCATGTCCTCTTCGCAAAGTTGGTTGACCACCGCCTTTTCACCGCGACGGTTGACCGCGAAGGTGTCGGTCTGCTCCAGGAAAAGCTTGCCGGGAAAATTGTGTCCCTCGGCCAATGGCAGGCCGCCGCGGGCGGCGAACCCGTCGGCAAAGCGGCGGCCCTTGTCGCCGCGGAGATAGGCGATGGTGATGCCGACATTGCCGTAGTCGCGGAGCAGATGGTCCGCGATGTCTTCCGCCATGGCCAGGCCGGCCGCCGACTCGTGGCCGGGGAATTCGCCGCCCTGGGGCGAGTGAATACAGGTCTCGATGCGATAGCCCGGCACCGGCGGTGGCGTTTGGGCCGGCATCCAGTTGGGGTGCAAATACGGCTGGGGCGCGCAGCGGTTGCGACGGACCCCGGCCAGCCACAGCGTGAACGGCTGGCCGGCCCGGCCTTTTTCCACGCGGCAATGCAGGTCCAGCTTGGCGATGTTTTCGAGCGGGCCACGGGCCGGCTCATGCAGCCAAAGCGGAAACTCGCGGCGGAACCGGACCGGCGTCCAATCCGCGGTCACGTCCAAGGCGTACTGGCCGGCCCGGCCGCTTTGGTCGAGCAGCTTGCACTCCACCCGCCGCGGCGCGCTGCCGCGGACATAGAACGTAATCTCATTGGCGTCGCCGGGAGCGGGAAAGACCAAGCCGCCGCCGCACCAGTAGTCGGCGCCGGCCGCCGGGGGGGCGAACGCCAGCCGGCAGGCCGCGGAACCGTCCGGGCCCGGTTCCGGCACCGGCTGGCAGACCGCCGCCGCCGGCGTGGGACCGTAGGAAAAACAGACCGGTTCCGCGGCGCCGGCCACGCCGGCCAGGGTCAGGGCGGCAAACATAAGATATGGACCACAAACGTGCATGTTGACCTGTGACTTCAAATATAGGTGCAAGGGGGGCGCTTTTGTCGCCTCCCGGCTGATGCGGTTGTACGGCTTCTCCTGTAGCTGAGGGGGCCGGTAGCGCGGCAGAAACACGCCGCCGGACGGCAAGCCCCAACCTGCATCATTCATGAATGTCGAGGATTCAGGCTAAGCTACAGGAGTGAATAATCCGGCTCAGCGCCGGCGCCGCGCGGCCAGCAGCCCGCCCACGCCCAGCAGCAGCGCCAGCGACGCCGGCTCGGGAACCACCGAGATGGTGTTGGTGAACACGCAGGCGGCCGCGCCGGTTCCGTCCGTGCGGAACATTTGCAGGGTGCCCGGAAAATCCGAACCGGTGCCGGCAGTAAAATTATACACCCCTTTGATGTAATACCGGGGGGCGCCAAGAACATAAGACGTCAGATTGAGCGTCTCCCCCTCATCCTTGACCGTGCCGTTGGCGCTGGTCATAAAGTCGATGAGGTCATACGTCACGTTGTCCTTGCTGATCCACAATTGTAGCTGATTATTTAGGCCCGAGCCGTCAAAGGTCGTGAACCGGTCATGCACCGACAGGCCGGAGATATAGGTGTCGGCCGGCAAGATAAAGCTGTAGGCAAAACTGCGCGTCAAGCCGGCATTGGCCTTTCCATCATCAACGACCAATCCATCGCCGCCATTGCAGTGGATGTACTCATAGGAATCCACCGTTGTGGCGAACGTCGAACCCAAAATTTGGGTTCCGTTCAAGTAGTGGATGTTTTCCCTGGCATTGTAGTCGAACTGGATCTTGTTGTTGACGATGTCGTCAACGGTGAAGGTCGCTGCCATCGCCGGGCCGGCACCGCCCGCCGCGATCATCATCATGGCCACGCCGCCCATCAGGTTTTTGCTCCGCTTCTTCATGGTCCGTCCTCCGTGATTTTGCCGGGTTGCCGCTGGGTTTCGGGCCCGCCGAGGCCACCGCCCGGCGAGTCCGAATTGGATACCGGTTAGGATACCGGTACCCTAACGAGCAAAATAGCCGGGTTGGGCGATTTGTCAAGACGCGCGGAAAAAAAAGGAAAGGGGATCGGCCCGAGCCGCCAGATCGGACGGATCGGTCCGCCCGGTCGGACCGGGCCGGCCGCCACACGGCGCTACCGCATGGCCGCCGTTATGCGGAGCGGGGCGGCGGCGGCGCGATCGAGTCCCGCGGCAGCCAAACGGTCGGCAGGTGCAGCACCGGCGCCTTTTTCCCTTTGCCGGCCCCCTTGGGCGCCAACAGCTCCAGCAGCAGCTTCATGGCGGTCTGCCCCATCTCCAGGGTCGGCTGCCGCACGGAGGACAGGACCGGATCCAGAAACTCGCAGACCGGGTCGTCGTCGAAGCCGACGACACTGAGGTCGCCGGGGATGCGCCGGCCCAGGCGGCGGAGTTCGCGGCAGGCGGAAGCGGCTTCGATGTCATTGGAACAGAACAGCGCGGTCGGCGGGTTGGGGGCGCTCATCAGTTCGCCGGTCAGGCGATGGATGGCATGATGGAACTCCTCACCGGGCTGGCCGGTAATGTCGGCCACCAGGGAACGGTCGAAATGGCGGCCGGCATCCAGCACGGCGTCGCGCAGGCCGTCCAGCCGGGCGCGCACGGTGTCGGACGCCCGCACTCCCCCCAAAAAGCCAATGCGCCGGTGGCCGAGCGCGGCCAGGGCCTTGCCCACGCTGTAGCCGCCGCCGTAGTTGTCGGCCAGCACACAGGGGATGCCGCCGCCCGCGAATTCCTCGTCCACCAGCACGAACGGATACCCCGCCGCCTTGAGGTGGAACAGGGCGTCGGCGAGTTTTTCATGGTGCGCGGATTGGATGATGGCGCCGTCCGCCGCCGTGGTGGGCAGGGCGCGGATGAACTGCATGTCCGCGTCGCTGACACCATGCATTTCATAGATTTGCACCTGCACGCCGCGCTGGCCGGCCACCGCCAAAGCCCCGCACAGCAGCTGGATCGACTGCTTGACGGCCAGGGTGGGCACCACCAGCTGGATCTGGCGGGTGAAGGTGTGGGCGGCGCGGGTGAAGATGCCGATGCCGGGGCGGCGCTCCACCAAGCCGTCGTCGATCAACTGGTCGACCGCCAGACGCACCGATTTGCGGCTCAGGCCGGTTTCCCGGGTCATCGCCCGCTCAGTGCCGACCAAGGTTCCCGGAACGGCCTTGCCGTCCAGCATCAGTTTCCGGATGCGTTCGATCAGCGGCTGGTAGACGGGACTGGTAACGGAACCGGTACTCATGCCGGCAATGTGACATGCGCCGGGCCGGCCGTCAAGGGGGCGGGGATTCCCTTGTGACCCGTTCCCGCCTGGGCCACCTCCCAGTTCGCTCGACCGCAAATCGGCCGCAGTCGATTGCGATTGATGGCGGCCGAGGAGTTTTTTCACGCCGGCCGCACGCGGACATCGCCGGCGATGACTTCACGGCGGGTACCGTCGGCCTGTTCCAGCAGCAGCGCCCCGGCCGGCGTGATGCCGACGGCGATGCCGGAGAGGCCGCCGGCCAGGTCGTGGACACGCACCGGCCGGCCGTGCAGAATGGAGAAGGTCTCCAGTTCGGGGAGCAGCGGCTTCAGGCCGTCGCGGTGCCAGACGTCATAGACCTCCTCGAAGCGGCGCAGGACCTCGGCCAGCAACAGGGGGCGCGAAACCGGCTTGCCCTGCGCCTCGCGCAGCGAGACGGCGGTGCCGGCCAGGGCGGCCGGCCAGTCCGTGGCCGGCACATTGACGTTGAGGCCGATGCCGACAATGACGTGGTGGACGCGGTCCAGCTCGGAGCGGAGTTCGCAGAGAATGCCGCCGAGCTTGCGGCCGCCGAGCCACAGGTCGTTGGGCCATTTCAGGCCGACGTGCAAGTGCGGGCACAGGACGCCGACGGCGCGCAACACGGCCAGCCCGGCGGCCAGCGCCAGGGAGGGCACGGACTGGGGCGCCACCCCGGGGCGCAGCACCACCGAAAAATACAGGTTGGCACCGGCCGGCGAATGCCAGTTCCGGTCGAGCCGGCCGCGGCCCGCATCCTGGGCGTCAGCCACCACGGTGAGCCCTTCGGCGGCCCCCGCCTCGGCCAGGACACCGGCCAGCCGGTTGGTGGAGTCCAGCCGGTCATGATACACCAGTTCGCGGCCGAAGCGGGCGGTCACCAGCAGCGGTTCGACTTCGCTGGGCAGCGGCTTGTCGGGGCGCGCCAGCAGGCGGTAGCCCCGGCGCGGCGCGGCCTCAATCCCATAGCCGAGGCCGCGCAGCTGTTCGATATGCTTCCAGACCGCCGTCCGGCTCATCCCCAGATGCCGGCAGAGCGCCGCCCCGGAGACGAAGTGCCCGGCACCCGCGGTGCCCAAGGCTTGGATGATGGCGGCGGCCGTTTGCATGCGGGTACTGTAACCCCCCATTTCCGTGACCCGTGATGCGTGATGCGTGGTATTTTTCCCCCGGCGCGGCATGGCCGTCCCCGCGCGGCTGACACAGCCGCGGCTACACCATTCCCCACCCTGTAGCGGCGCCGGTGTCAGGTGCCTTCCGCAAAAAACGGCGGCGCGGCGCCCCCCCCAGTCTTCGGCCGCAATCGACTGCGATCGATTGCAACCGACTGCGGCCGACTCTTTCACATGCCTTTGCTTTTCGCTTTCTGGACAGCATATTATGCCCGGTTTTCTTGCACCCATTGTGCTCGGGTGGCGGAACTGGCAGACGCGCATGTTTGAGGGGCATGTAGGGCAACCTGTGGGGGTTCGAGTCCCCCCCCGAGCACCATCCTTTTTAGCGACCACTGGAATCCTCCATGCCGGACGCTGACGCCACTCCCGTCCAGCTCCCCGCCCCGGCGCCGACCGCCACCGCCCGCTTCACCCTCCTTGAGGTGCTGATCGCCGTGGCCATTCTCGGCGTGTCGGTGGCCATGATCGTCAGCATCCTGGCCGGCGCCCGTTCCCGCATCATGCGTGCCGAACGCGACTGGGCGCGCCAGCACCTGATGAGCCAGGCCGCCGAATGGTATCTGCTGGCGGGGGTCACGACCGCCCCCCCCGCCGGCCTGCTGCCGCCGGGCTTCAGCGCCCAGGCCCAGCTGGAACGCGTCGAGGAGCTGCCGGAAGAAGTGCGCGAGCCGCTCGACGGCTGGGTGCTGGGCCGCTACGTCATCCGCCTCACCGGCCGCTCCGGCGAAAGCCTGGGCGAGCTGCCGGTTGACAAGCTGGTGCGCGAGGACGCGTTGTGACTCGTGACGTGTGATTCGTGAAACGTGAGGCAACCGTTGCCGGCACGCCCGGGGCCGCAGGAAGAAAACAGCAATGGCCGGTCCGAACATCCAACCGCCAACACCCGCCGGCAAAAGGGGGGCGACTCCCGCCACCGCGGCGTTCACCCTGCTGGAAGTCATGGTTGCCTCGGCCGTGCTGCTGCTGCTCAGCGTGGTGCTGCTGACCGCCGGCAACGAGGTCGTCAAGTCCTGGCGCCGGCTGACCGCGGAACAGGACCGCTTCAGCGACCTGCTGACCGTGGACCGCACCCTGGACAGCGTGCTCACCAACGTCATCCCCTTCCGCTGGCGCGACAGCGACAACGAGGAACGGGCGGTCTTTCTCGGCGAACCGCACCGCGTCCGCCTGGCCTACCGCCACCCGCTCAACCAGCCGGCCGACGGCGCCATCCGCTTTTTCGCCCTGGAGGCCGAACACGGCGAACTCCGCGCCTGCACCTGGGAACGCCCGTTCGTCGACTGGAACAAGGCCGGCCCAGCCGCCGCCGTCACCGTGCTGACCACCGGCGTGTCCGGGCTGGACATCCGCTATGCCGACCAGCCGGGAACCACCACCAACGACCCCCTGGTGTGGAAGGACGACTGGGATCCGGCGCGCCGGCGCGAGCCCCCCCTGGCCATCTGGGTCACCGTCACCTGGGCCGACGGCCGGGTCGAATCCTGGCTGCGCCGCACCGCCGGCAGCGGCCAGTTCGAACGCTTCCATGACTGGCGCCCCGACGCCACCCCCTGATGCCGGTGGCGGATTTCTTCCTGAGATTCCACCTTTTTTCCCGGACTGCGCCGGGAAAAAACGGTCCGCATTGCGGACCACCGGAAAACACGACGCTTGGGTCGGGGTCGGTGTCGGCATCGGTATCGATCAAAACTCTCTGTCCCCTGGCTCATCAAACAACCAAGGCCATTCGATTCCGATACCGACCCCGATACCGATAAAAACAGGTTACCCCAACGGCCATGCCCACCTCCCCACCCGCCACCCCCCTGCGGACTCCGCACCGCCTGTTCCGGCCGCCGGCCGAGGGTGACAGCCTGATCCTGCGGGTGGCCGACGGCTGCCCGCATAATGCCTGCGCTTTCTGCGCCATGTACAAGGGCGTGCCCTACCGCGTACGGGAGCCGGCGGAAGTCCGCCGCGATCTGGAGGCGGCGCGGCGGGACTGGCCCGACGCCGGCCGGATCTTCCTCGCCGACGGCGATGTGATGGCGCTGCCGTTCACCCGGTTGCGCGACCTGCTGGACGACCTGAACGCGCGCTTCCCCCGCCTGGCCCGGGTCGGGGTCTACGCCAACGGCAGTTCCATTTTGGCCAAAAGCGACGCCGAGCTGCGGGCCCTGCGGGAACGCAAGCTGCACACCCTCTACCTCGGCCTGGAGAGCGGCGACGAGACAACCCTGCGCCGCATGCACAAGGGGGAGACCGCCGCCGGCATGACCGAAGCGGTCCGGCGCGCCCAAGCCTGCGGCCTCCGCCTGTCGGTGATGATCCTGACCGGGGTGGCCGGCCGCGACCGCTCCGCGGCGCACGCCGCCGCCACCGCCGCCGTCCTCAACCGGATGCAGCCGCGGCTGCTGTCCGCCCTGCGCTGCACCCCCATTCCCGGCACCGCCCTGCACGCGGCGATTGCCGCCGGAGCGTTCCAGCCGCTGACCGAGCACGAGGCGGTGGCCGAACTGCGCGCCATCCTGGCCGGGCTGGAACTGGCCGGCACGGTGTTCCGGGCCAACCACGCCTCCAACAGCGTGCCGCTGGAAGGGCGCCTGCCCAAGGACCGGACGGCGCTGCTGGCCGCTTTGGACGCGCTGCTGGCCGCCGACGTGCTCGACCGCCAAACCCCCGGCCCCACCCCGTGGTGCCTCTGACCTGAATTATGGAGGGCGGCTCGACGCCCGTCGCATGGCCGGTCGAGACCGGCCACTGGAGTTTGGCATAAGTTACTGAGGTTTAGGAGCGGCTTCGTCCCGCAGGGACTGAATGACAATAGGCAGGGGCTTCAGCCCCTGTTCCGGGAAATCAAACGATGGCGTGCCGTAGGTACGCCGCGATTCGCCGCGTACCTGACGGCACGCGCAATGGGGGGTGACAAAACAGGGGCTGAAGCCCCTGCCTATTCCCGCCCCGTCCCGCCGGGACGGGAAAACCGCAATGGAAAAAGTTCATCCACGTTTGGGTGATGACATTGTTGTCGGTATCGGGATCGAATGGCGCCTTGGGTGTTTGATGAGCCAGAGGATGAAGAGTTTGGATCGATACCGATACCGATGCCGATACCGACCCCGACAACAGCTTTGCCCCGTCACTAGCGTTCCGGGCTCTGATAATTCCCGATCACTGGAGCCACGCCCCCAATTCACCCGTCTCCGGTGGGGCCGCCGCGGATTTTCAGAGCCGGGAACAACGTGACCGGCCGGCTCATGCCAATTTCATTTCAACCTTCATGTTTTCTCACAGAGGCACAGAGATCGCAAAGAAAACATAATTAATTATACAACAATTAAATATGGCTTATTTCTCCGTGCCTTTGTGTCTCCGTGAGAGAATGATTTTGAAGTGAAAATCGTATCACATCCCGGCGCCGGCGGCGTCCGGAATGGCCCCGATCAGGGCGGGAGCGGGGCCGTCGCCGGCCACCGACTCCCAATGCTGGGAGAACCGGCCGGTGGCCGGGCTGTAGTCGAGCACATTGAGCAGGCCGTGCCAGGTAAAAGCGCCGGCGCAGAGTTCCATGGCGCCGTTGGGCTCGTCGCGGCGGAACGGCGTATGGTCATGGCCGCACAGGGCAACGTCCAGGCGGCCGTTGCACAGCGCCGCGTAAAGCGGTTCGGCGCCGTTCAGGCGGCGGCGCCAGCCCAACGGCCGGCCGGCGGCGTTGCGCAGGGGGAAGTGCCCGACTAGGAGCCGCTTCTCCCCGTCCTCCCGCGGCGCGTCCAGCCACGCCCGCAGCCGGGCGGCGGCGGCCGGCGCCACCTCGCCGCAAGAAAGCCACGGCGGCGTCGGGCGGCATTCATCGGCGACCAGCAGGGTGAGCGGTCCCAGGGTGAGGCGGGCCGGCAGTTCGTCCAGGCGCCAGCGGCCGCGGTTGAACCGCTGAAAGGCGTCCGCCAGCGCGGCCCGGCAACGCCGTTCGCCCACGTAGGCGTCGTGGTTGCCGGGAATGTACAGCAGTTCCAGCCGGCTGCTGAGCAGCGGCGCCAGCCGTTCCTGCACCGCCGCAAATTCCTCGGGGGAGCCGGTGGTGGTCAGGTCGCCGGTGATCACCACCAGCTCCGGGGCCAGGGTGCGGAGGCGCAGCAGCAGGGCGTCAAGATAACCGGGATGCGCCCGTCCGCCCCGGCGCAGCAGGAAGTTGAGCCCGCCAGCCAGCCGCTTGTCGAACAGGGCCAGCGGATCCGCGGGCAGCCGGCAGAGATGCACGTCGGAAAAATGGACGAGACGCATCGGAGTTCCGTCTGACGGAAAACGTCTATTTCTCGTTCAACAGATCGGTCAGTTCCTGGCTGACAGCCTTGAACTGGGCCGGAAAACTCCGCTTGAGGACCTCCAACAGGCGCCGGGCCTCGGCGGTCTTGCCCTCGTTGGCCAGCAGCTTGACCTGGTCGACCGCGGCCTGGAACTGGCGGTCCAGGATCAACGGCTCAATCTCCTTCAACTCCGCCAGCAGCGGGGCGGCCTCCGCCTTGGCGGCGCTCGCCTCCAGTCGCCGGCGCGCCTCGCGCAGGGCTTCGGGATCGGGACGGGTGGCCAGCCAGGCCCCCAGCAACAGGTTGCAGTCGCCGCCCTTCTTGTCGCCCCGTTTCCAGGCCTCCTCCATCAGGGTGACGGCGGTCAGCGGCGGCAGTTCGTCGAGCTTCAGGGTGCGGCTCACCTTCTCCGGATCACCGGCCTTGTTGATGACGTTGGCCTCCAGGGTGATTGACCGGCTGCCCACGCTGGCCACGCTCCACTTGCCGCGGACCCGCGGCAGGGACACCTTGATGCCCTTGAGGGCATCCTTGGCCTCGGGCACCAGCCCCGCCGCCGTCTCCGCCAGCACATATCCCTGCTGCCGGGCCTTGGCCCAGGCGCTGAACTCCGCCTCGCGTGATTCGCCCAACCCCGCCAGTGCCGAACGGGCGCCGGCAAAATCCCCCTGCTGGGCCAGCTCATAGGCCGCCACCCGCGCCTTGGTCTGCTGCTGGCGCAGTTCCGCCAGCTGCTGCTGCCGCTGCTGCTTGCGCCGATCCGCCTCGATCTGCTGGCGGACCTTCTCCTCGGTTTCCCGGGCCAGCCGGTCCTGTTCCTGGCGCGCCAGCCGGTCCTTCTCGCGCAACGCGGCGCCGGCCTTCTTCCATCTGGCAATTTCGGCCTCAACCACCGGTTTGCGCAGGTCGTTCAACTCCTGCTCCACCAGGGGCGCGACCAGGGTGCGCGCCTTGGCCACCAACTCGCCCGCCGCCGCCCCCTGCTTCTCCAGGGTGGCGACCCGCTTCAGGACCTCGCCCGCCGGAGCCTTCTGTGCCATGGCCTGGCGGACGGCCAGGAAAGCATTGTAAGTCTCGGCGGGATATTTGTCACGCAGCTCCTCCAGTTCGCGC
>Ga0265297_10006874_pt1 | contig 16152 bp, 16 predicted proteins | sample Munlanlwell13791_FD_192502 | JGI IMG/M metagenome (GOLD analysis project Ga0265297, IMG submission 192502) | Leachate microbial communities from a municipal landfill in Southern Ontario, Canada - Leachate well 137-91 | ecosystem: Engineered > Solid waste > Landfill > Unclassified | place... | reverse complement strand
TAATTTTTCTCATTTTTCTCTCCATTGGTATGGCAGGCGGCAGGAGACAAAAAAGATATCCCGGTTTACGTCAAAACCAAAACGCGTTCTTAAACCGCAAAGTTAAATATATAGAACAATAAGAATATGTAAATATCCTGAATCCACTTTTTATTGACTTTTTTCCACCTTTAAAAAAATTAGAAACCCCTTGAAAATTTAAGCGGTTATGCGAAAATAACTGGGAATAAGAGTGATTTTTGGACGTTATTTCAAAGGAGGTAAGATGCAGAGTAAAACAATCCAAATTCTATCTCTTAGCGCCGCGTTGATTGTTTATGGATGCGCCTCAACCGGCCCGAAAACAAAAACAGGCGCTGTAGCCGGAGGTGTGCTTGGCGCGGTAACCGGCGCCATAATTGGGCATCAGAGCGGACACGGTTTAGAAGGCGCAGGGATCGGAGCGGTGGTAGGCGCGGTTGGCGGGGGCTTGGTAGGAAACTCTATGGACATAAAGGATAAAGAAGCGGCGGCCGTTAACGCCGATCATTTACCCTTGACCAAGATCGCTGAAATGGCAAACCAGGGTACTCCGGACGCGGTAATTATCAGCGAGATCGACAGGACGCATTCTATCTACACCCTGAATTCAGAAATCATCAGTTATCTGAAAGAAAATAAAGTAAGCGATCAGGTCATTGACCATATGATGGCGACCGAAAAATAACAAAAACGACCCATAATAAAAAAGCCCGCCAAGTGTCCTTGACGGGCTTTTTACTGTATAAAATGCCCTACTTCAGTATTTCCGCTAAATCTTTCTCAGGAGTTGTGATCAGCTTTAAACCGTAGTTTTCCTGGATTACCTTAAATACGTTCTGCGTGATAAAAGCGGGGGGCGTCGGCCCGATACGTATGCCTTTTACCCCTAGGTAAAGCAGCGTCAGCAATATGGCCACCGCCTTTTGCTCGAACCAAGACAGGATGATGGAAAGCGGCAGTTCGTTCACGCTGCATTTAAACGCGCCAGCTAAGGCAAGGGCAACCTGTATGGCGGAATAAGCGTTATTGCACTGACCGATATCTATCAACCTGGGTATACCCTCTATTTCCCCGAAATCCAATTTGTTAAAGCGGTATTTACCGCATGCCAGGGTCAAAATTATACAATCTTTCGGCACTGATTCCGCCAGCTCAGTATAATAATTGCGGCCGGGTTTCGCCCCGTCACACCCTCCGATCAGGAAAAAACGCCTGATCTTTCCCGCCTTGACGGCGTCGATGATCTTATCCGCGATACCCAGGATCGCGGTGTGATGGAAACCGGTCATTATCCTATTGCCGGAGCTCTCTGGCAAAGGAGGCAAAGACTTCGCCTTCTCGATCAATACCTTAAAGTCCTTACCTATGATATGCCGGGCGCCCGGTATACCGGTAATGCCTGCAGTAAAAAGCCTGTCCAAATATGTGCCATCCGGAGGGATCAAAACGCAATTAGTGGTAACGAGGATCGCGCCGCTGAAGGCATTGAATTCTTTCTTCTGCTCCTGCCAGGCGCCTCCATAGTTTCCGGCTAAATGCTTGAATTTCCTCAGCTCCGGGTAAGCGTGGGACGGCAGCATTTCGCCGTGCGTATACACATTTATCCCGGTACCTTCGGTCTGCCTTAATAACTCGTAAAGGTCCAATAGATCATGCCCTGTTACCAGTATTCCTGGACCGGCCCTTGTGCCGGTTTAACTTGCGCAGGAACAGGATTGCCAAACCGTTGCGTATGCGCCTTATCTAACATTTCCATAGTCTTGAGATTCATCTCCCCGCACTTTAAAACCGCAGCCAGATACTGATTTAAATCAAAATTTGTATTGGTCAAGGTCATAAAAAGGGACTCGTGCATAAACGCGTCTACCTCTTCATCCCTGGCTCCCAGTTCGCGGGCATGATACGCGTAGGCAGCGATGCCTTTCAGGCCGAAAAATAAGATATCCTGCAGGCTTTGTATATCTTCGTTTTTACCGCAGACGCCGATTTTAGTGCAGCCGCTTCCTCCGGCTGTCTGTTCACATTGGTAACAAAACATGACTAACCTCCTATTTTTTTTAACCGTTTCCATTTTTCTTCGCCAATACACTCCCGCGCGGCCTTGCACCAATCCACGCATGACGGAAGCCTGTCGCGGCAGGCGATGTTTTTACATTTCGGGCATCTCACTTGTATTTCATCCGTAAAGATCTCTATCGGGTATCCGCAATCGGGGCAATTGATTGCTTCGGCCTTAATGTTCCTCTTATCCTGGCCCGGGCATTTATTGGTCATTGCAGCCTATCCCCATTTATACTGATGATGGTTTCTTTGAAGGGCACATTTTTTCCTGAATGCGCGATCGCTTCCTTGATTATGCTCACCAGCCCGAAACAACAAGGCACTTCCATATGCGCGTAGGTTAAGGATTTTATGTCGTTCTGTTTCAGGATCTGGCCTATCTTTTCTTTATAAATTCGCATGTCATCCAATTTCGGGCAACCCACCAGCAGAACCTTATCTTTCAATAAGTCCCGGTGGAAGCCCGCGTAAGCAAAAGCCACGCAGTCCGCCGCAATCAGCAGGTCCGCATTATTAAGGTAAGGGGCAAATGCCGGGACAAGCATGAGCTGTACCGGCCAGGTTCGCAGCTGGGACTCCCCTTTAGAGAACGGCCTATCCTTTTCGGCGGCCTTTTCTTTTTTCCTGAGATCCATTCTCTTTGAGCCCGGGCACATAAAGGGAGAAGGAGGGCATTCAGCCTGCTCGTGAGCGTTATTTTTTTCTGTTTGCTCTAAAGGCATGGGAATATTTAGTTCCTTCAAAAAATCTATCGCCTTTTTATAGTATTCTTCCTGCTTATGCCCTTTAAGGTGCTCTAAATGCGCTTTTATGACATTTCCGCCCTGCTTTACGATGTTGTCCATGACCTTTCTCTCGTCATACTCTTCGGCTTCACGCTCCTCTATGGTAATCGCGCCCTGGGGACAATGGCCGATACAAGCCCCCAATCCGTCGCAAAATAAATCACTTATCAGGCGGGCCTTCCCGTCAATGATCCGGATGGCCCCTTCCGGGCAATTGGGAATGCACGCTCCGCAGCCGTTACATTTATCATCCTCTATTTTAATGACCTTCCTTTTAGCCATATCTTCACCTGATTCGCAACAAAGACGCTATCGTAATGGAATTCAATTGCGAGATCACATTTTCTTCTATTAAGCTTATCTTCGACCTTAATGGACAGAGATTTTTATTAGGGCAGACCTTCTTTTTAAATATGCATTCATTCAATTTTAAGGCCCCCTGGAAAATCTTCATTAAATCCGTAAGAAAAATCTTTTCCGGAGGCAAAGCTAAGCGAAATCCGCCTCCCGAACCTTTATAGGATTTAAGAATACCGTCCTTATTCAAAGCCTGCAGGATCTGCCTTAAAAATGGCCGCGGAATCCTTAATTTACTGACAAGCGTAGAAACGGTAACCGTCTCTCCCTTGGTTGAGGCCATGAAAATAAGCGCTCTCGCGGCGTAATCGGTATCCCTGGTAATTAATTTCATATTTTTATGGGCAGTTTAACGTCGTGCCCAGGACAAACTACTGCAACCTTCTTTGCAGTGTGCCACCGGCCGCAGCATATATTTGATGGTTACATCCATGGCACCTCCTCTTTTGTTAGTAATGATACCATAAGAGTATCATTTGTCAAGAAAAATTTTTTCCTGTCCGGTTCTGGATCGACGGGCCAAGAAACGTATTTTTAAAAAGGTTCCCTCCTTTAAGGGGCATTCACGGAAACAGCCCTGAATTCTTTATTTAATTTGCCGCTTATACTGCAGTATGCCTCAACCGAAAGGGTATCCCCTGTCTTAACGTCGGGTATCAGGTAGGCAACGGCCTGGCTGGCATTATTATCCTGCCTGCTAAGAGCGTGCTCGATAATTTCTTTCCCGTTAAGCGCGATATCGACTTTCCTGATAAAATGGCTTTCGGGGTTACTTACGCCATGCATAATAACCGCGTTTAAAATTTTGGTTTTAGGGTCAAAGGTGATAACTATGTCTGAAGGCGTGTGCGCATAGGCTGCCGAAGCGAATGCGACAAAGGAAGAGATAAGCATAAATACGGTTATCTTTTTCATTTTTTCCTCCTTTTAAGGCATCTTATTCAAAAGCGGCACGGATAAATTTAAGATCAGTAAAGAAGCAAGCTCAGCGTCAAACCTGGCGCCGCATTCAGTAAGTATAAATATCGATGCTGCCACACCCATACCGAATATAAATTTACCCCGCCTTTTTATAGGCGTAGTTTTGGGTTCGATCATCATTATGAAGATATAAAAATAACTTAGATATCCGAATATATTCAATAGGGGCGTATTTTGCATAATTGCCTGGATGCCAAATAATCCCAAAGTTGTTAACCCGTAACCAAGGAGCACTTCTAATTTTTGGACCCTGGAAATAAAGTAGAGGCCGAAGGGTAAGAGGATGTGCCACATATACGTCCCCTTCCATTGGGTGAAAGCGCCAAATAAGATAATGCTCAGGAATATCCCGAATGCCGCGGGGTTGAACAAATGTTTTCTTCTGAAACGGATTAGGTGCTTTGAGCTGACTGCCAGAAACGAAGCCAACAGGAATATCCACCAGGGGTTATCCGAAGAAAGGACGCACCCGATTATTAAGCCTGAAATAATAGAACTTTCTGTTATTACGGGCTTATGTTCCTTGAAAAACAATATAACTGACTCAACGCATACGGCCGAAATAACCGCGATGAAAGTGGTCAATAAGAATATTGCGTCCTTATCCTTAAAGGACAAATAAAGCGCAAAGGCGCTCAAGAAGATTATGAGTTGAGTCTTTATGGATTTTAACTTCACCACTGTCCCTATCTCCTCATTATCTAAGGAAAAGGTTGGCTAAATAACCCAGCGCCACAACCTGCGGCACTGTGATAACGGGAAGCCACAGGGCGGTGCGCCTGCCCACATTCGTCCACAACAATCCTATCTCGGTATAATCGGTAGCAACTCCCGCCATCAAAAATACGAAGCTGTTTCCCAGCGCTCCGGTCTGCCTGAATATTTCAAACGCAAGCGGAGAGGAACCTTCTGAGCAGACTTCTATTACCGTGGCCAAAGCCAATGTAACGACCAAACCCAACAACGTAGGGCCCATGAACCTGTGAAAGAAATGCACCGGAATATACGCCCCGGCTACGCTGGCTATAAATATGCCCAATATTATCCACCATAAGACCATGTCCGCCAACGATAATGTTCCGTGTAACACTCCGTTGCAATCATCACCCAGGGTTTTAAACCCGAATTTATAATTTCTGACGCGCCGCTTCATATCTTCTAGAATAGAAAAATGCTCTGATACTTCGATGATATTCTTATTCCTTTCGATCAGGCCGCGTTTTTCCAGGAGCATGAATATAAAACCCGTATTAATGGCTACTATTATAGCCGCGATAATAATAAACAATCCCTTTAATCCGAAAAACCCGATCAACATCATGGTAATAGTAAGATTTGCCCAGGGACTGGCGAGCAAAAAACTCACTACAGCCGGATTAGACGCTCCCTTTTTATGCAGCTGTATGGATAAGGCAAGTATTCCGTGGCTGCAGGCACTCATTAAGAAGCCTATGAATACCGCGTTGAATATCGTAAAAGGCGACCTGCGGGCCAGGATTTTAGAGATGTATTCTTTCGGAACGTAATGGTCGATCACCCCGCCTAAAAATAACCCCAGGGTGACTGCCCACCAGACCGTCTTTAAATACATTAAGAAGGCATGGCGGAAAGGGACAAAAATCTGAATAAATAAAGAGGCGATTAACAATACGGCGGGAATACAACTGACCAGAAAGAGCCTGTTCTTCAGCAAAGATTTTAGCCCCTTTTTTTCCTGGAATCTTTGTTTACAGCGAACGCTGCAGAAATAATACGCCTTATTATCCTTAACCAATTTTAAGGCGCTATTCTCATCAACCTGCATTCCGCAAACCGGGTCTCTTGCCATTTCAGTTTGTTACTTCCCCTTCAATTCTAAGTGAGACTTCGGGGTTAATGATATCGTTGCTGTTTATGGTAATATCCCTGATTAATTTCCCCACGGCTATGGAAGGATGATTTAAGTCGACGATTACCTGCAATTCCCCGCTTTTCCCGGGCTCAATTACTGCCTGCCATCCGGAAGGCGCCCCCTGGATCCCAAAATAAGGGCTTTTATTTTCTCCGGTTACTAAGGAAACAGTTACGCAGCTGCAGGAAACTTTTATATTGGTAATAATCAATCTATCATTTCCTTTATTATATAATTTAAAGATCTTTTCGATCTGCCCTTCTTTCTTGCTTACTTCGCCGAAGTTAAGAGAAATCGGCTCTAAAATGATCTGCGGCCTTTTTCCCTTTGTCTCTTTTATTAACCTTGCCTCTACCCGCGCTTTCATCTTTTCATCCACTATTGTATTAGGCGTGAATTTCTTAGCCACCTTAAAGAAAATCTCGTCTTTATCTGCGCCCATTTCTATTAAAGCATCTATGTACGCCCTCATCTCTCTGGCGTCCGGGCAATCGCATTTATCAATAGTCATTGATGTGCAACGCCGGTCTCTGAATTTTGAATAAAGTTCCGATTTTCCTTTCTCTGAGCTCAAGCCGGAGACGGAGCCCTTTTCCGCCGTAATCGCGTTCGCCTGTTGGGCTGACGCGGTTTGACCGAATAAAAACAAGATCATTAAAGAAACAACAAACAATATTTTATTGCTAACTGACATCCCTTCCTCCGTATTTTTTTCCAGATCAAATGTTGTTATTCGGCTTCTGCCTGTATCTTTAATTCTTCCTCTACCTTCTCAATATATTTTTCCGGGTCTTTCTTGAACTCATCGATGCACATAGCGCAGCAGAAATTGTAGATTTTCCCTTCGTATTCGTAGGTTACCGGTTCCATCCCTTCACCGATCTTTTCTCCGGAAACCGGACAGATCTTATTACCTGCGTTAACGGCTTCTTTAGAGGTTGTGTCTGACGCGGCTTTGGCATCTGAGTGCCCGCCGCAATTCATCGCGAAAGATAACCTGCCGATCCCTAAAACAAATGCGCATGCGATTAAAAACATAATTATTTTTCTAAACATCTTTTACCTCCTGGCCGCTATTACTTACAACGTTAGCAAATGGGCGGTTTGTTACCGCCCTCCTTTACATCTTTTTCAAGTCTTTGGTTAAAAAATAACTCAGCACCGTCCTGATCACCACTATCGCGCCCAATATCCCCAGCCCTTCCCAGGTAGGCGTAATAATGGTCTTGATTATGTCGCTGGCAATAAAGAATTCCAGGGCCAAAACCAGATAACTCCCCAGCTGGATCCGGATGATCTCGTTGCATTTAAGGCAATCTTCTCTCAGGAATTCCTTCTTTAAGAACGCGAGAATGGAAATAATTATACCCCACAGAGTAATTAGCGCGCCGGTGACATTTAACGCGAAACTTATAATGTTAATGATCTTATGAAATAGTTCCATAGCGGATAAAACCTCCTTTCTTGTTGAGCGCCTTTACCGCCTCCATTGCCCACAGCGGGAAAGAAGAAATGGCTATGACTAAAATCCAGTCGAAGACCCCTAAAGCTTCAGTCTTGAATACCTTTTGCATAAAAGGAATATACACTACCGACATCTGCAAAAAGAAGGAGAACGTGGTCGCGAGAATAAGTTTCTTGTTGGAAAATATGCCTATTTTAAAGAGCGATTCCGTCATGCTGCGGCAGTTAAAAGAGTGAAAAAGCTGGGAGCAGGCGAGCACGATAAACGCCGCGGTCCTCGCGCGGGCAAGGCCTTCTTTCTCCACAAATAAAACAAAGGTAAGCGAATAAACTGCACAGGGCAATGAATGCTCCCTGACCCAGCATAAGGAATGCCCTTTGTTTGGTCACTACAGCTTCATCGGTTCGTCGGGGAGGCCGTTTCATGATACCAGGGTCAACCGGATCTACGCCCAATGCCAGGGCCGGTAAGCCATCGGTAACAAGATTTACCCATAATATATGTATAGGTAATAAGGGAATGGGCAGCCCCACTAATGAAGAAACGAACATAACCAGGATCTCCCCGGCGTTACAGGACAAAAGATAATGCACAAACTTTTTGATATTGTCGTAAATGCCTCTGCCTTCTTCAACCGCGGCTACGATGGAAGCAAAATTATCGTCGGTAACTACCATGTCGGAGACTTCTTTAGTCACGTCTGTCCCGGTAATACCCATGGCTACGCCGATATCCGCCTCTCTGACCGCAGGGGCATCATTCACTCCGTCTCCGGTCATGGCCACGATCTCTTTGCGCTTTCGCCAGGCGCGCACTATCCTTAATTTATGCTCGGGGGAGACTCGCGCATATACGGGAATTCGTTCTATTTTATTATATAGCTCATCATCGCTTAGCTTGTCCAACTCCTCGCCGGACAAAGCTAAAGAATCTTCCTTAAAGAACCCTAAGGAGCGCGCAATAGCTACCGCAGTATTCTTATGGTCTCCGGTTATCATTACAGTTTTTATGCCCGCTTCATAACACTCAACAATCGCCTTCTTAACTTCATCTCTCGGCGGGTCGATCATGGCAATCAAGCCCGCAAAGGTAAGGTCTTTCTCGATCAGTTTTGCTTCATATTTATCAGGCGCTTTGTCTAAAATTCTATAAGCCACAGCCAAAACCCGCATCGCCTGATCAGCTAAATCGCTGTTTACCTTTAAGATCCTGCCTTTGTCAGCGCTTGTCAGCCCCCGGCTTTGCCCCTTTTCCTCAATACCTGCACAATCATTTAACAACACATCAGGGGCGCCTTTAACAAAGGCGATGAGCTTGTTATCTTCACCCCGGCGCACAATAGTCATTTTTTTACGTTCAGAGTCAAAAGGAATTTCCTCCACAAAAGAGGACTCTTGTTCTAGCTTCTCCTTCCAGATGTCCGCTTTGGCAGCGGCTGTAAGAAGCGCGCCTTCCGTAGGATCGCCCACTATTTTATAACCGTCATTATTTTTCGTTAGTTGGGCGCCATTGCATAACACCGCGCAGGCCAAGCCCTTGGCTAAATCCGGATAATCATTTATATTGACCGCTTTTCCGTCAACCAGGAATTCGCCTTTTGGTTCATATCCTACTCCGGCTACCTTAAATAAGGTACCTGAGGCGTAAACTGACTGCACTGTCATCTCATTTTTCGTTAAAGTGCCGGTTTTATCTGAACAAATTACCGTAGCAGAGCCTAAGGTTTCAACTGAAGGAAGTTTTCTGATAAGCGCGTGGCGCTTTACCATCCTCTGCACACCTAAAGCCAAGGCAATGGTTACCACCGCAGGGAGCCCTTCAGGGATTGCGGCTACTGCCAAACTTACCGCGGTCAGAAGCACTTCAATGAGCTTACCGCCGCGCAGCCATTCCAATAAAAATACAAGCCCCACCAGGACAAAACAAAGGTATACAATCCACTTGCCAAACTGTTCTAACTTTTTCTGTAAAGGAGTTGTCTCCTGCTCAATCCCCTGGATCATTCCGGCAATTCTTCCCAGCTCTGTTAACATCGCGGTTTCAGCTACCACTGCCCTGGCTTTGCCGGAGGAAACTGAAGTGCCGAGATAAACCATATTTGCCCGGTCAGCTAAGGGGACCTCTTTCTCTTCTAAGGCCAAAGTTGTTTTCAGGACCGGGGTTGATTCACCGGTTAGGCTTGCCTCCTGAACGCTAAAATTAGAGGTAAGCCAGATGATACGGCTGTCAGCGGGAATATTATCGCCTGCTTCCAGCTCAATTAAATCTCCGGGCACCAATTCACTTGAAGGAATAATATTATGGTGACCGTCACGAATAACCTTTGACGTTGGAGAAGAAAGTTTCTTGAGAGCGGCCAAGGATTTTTCCGCGCGGTATTCCTGAATAAAGCCTAAAATTGCGTTTAGAATCACGATCGCAATTATAGCAATAGCGTCCACCCATTCCTTTAAAAAACCCGAAATCAACGCGGCTCCAACCAAAACCCAGATTATAAAATCTTGGAACTGCTCAAAGAAGATGCTTAGGGCGGAACGCCCCTTCTTCTCCTTTAGCTGATTGGGGCCATACTTATCTAATCTTGAGCTTGCTTCCTGAAGAGAAAGGCCTTTGCTTGAATCTGTTTCTAATCGCTTAATCGCTTCCTGTGTATCTAAATGCCACCAATTATTCACTTTGCTTTCCTTTCTGACGCAATACCCCAAAATCCCCTCTCCAGATCACATAAAATACAGGCAGGATAACTAACGCCAAGACAAGCGCGCTGAATAAACCAAAAATTATAGGCGCAGTATAGCGCTTTAAGAACTCGGCACCTATCCCGGTAGCAAACATTGCCGGCATAAGGCCAAATATATCCGCGGAACAGGTCATCATTGCCGGGCGCAAAGCCCTTCCTGCGCCTTCAGAAACAACTTTATAAAGTTCATCCATTGACTTTATTTGTTTTCCTTCGGCAGTAGCCTTATCCCATTCCGCATGAATAAAAGTGGTGATCAGCGCGCAAAGTGCGGCCCCTATTCCCACCACCTCCATCATCCCTGCCCAGACCGCAATGGACATATTAAACCTGAGAAACATTATACTCCAAATTGCCCCTATTGCCGTAAAAGGCATGGCCAGCATTATAAATACAGTAGAAACTATGGACTTAAAATTAAAGTAGTAGATAAGAAAGATAATCAGGAGCGTGGAGGGGATAAGAATACCGAGTCTTTGCTTTACCCGCTCCATATATTCGTATTGGCCGCTCCAGGTAATGGAATACCCCGCGGGAAGCTTAACATTCTGGCGCACCGCTTTTTTGGCATCGCGCACATAACCGCCGATATCCCGGCCTGACATATCCACATAGACATATCCGGAAAGTAAGCCGTTTTCATTCCTGATCATTGCCGGGCCTAAAACCAGTTTAATATCAGCAAGTTGAGCTAAGGGCACCTGCATGCCCGACATCGTAGGCACCAGCACCCGTTTTAATTTTTCAATATCATCGCGAAACTCCCGGGCATAACGCACATTTACCGAATAGCGCTCCCTGCCCTCAACCGTCGTAGTGATACTTTCCCCTCCAACAGCGGACATTATTACCATTTCCGCTTCTTCAACGCTTAGGCCGTATCTGGCTAATTGCTCGCGCTTTAAATCAAAATCCACGAAATATCCTCCGGCTGTGCGCTCAGCATAGATGCTGCGCGTTCCGGGGATGTCATTTAGAACCATCTCAATGTGCTCGCCTATTTTCTCGATCTCTTTTAAATCCCCGCCAAAAATCTTAATACCAATGGGCGTACGCACACCGGTAGTCAACATATCAATGCGCGCCTTTATAGGCATGGTCCAGGCATTGGTCACGCCGGGAAACTGCATCTTTTGGTCCATTTCGCCGGTTAATTCATCAAAGGTCAAAGGCCGCTTAACAAATGGCAAAAACTCGCCAAACATCGGCACTTTTCGCCAGTGCTCGCGTGATTTTAGGATTACCGTTGTCTCCATCATAGAAAATGGCGCTGGGTCAGTAGAAGTCTCAGCCCTGCCCGCCTTGCCAAAGACGCGTTCAACCTCGGGAAAACTCTTTAAGATTTTATCCTGTGTCTGTAATAACTTTTGCGTCTCGGTAACCGATATTCCCGGTAAGGTCGTAGGCATATAAAGGATGCTTCCTTCATACAATGGCGGCATAAATTCTGAACCGAGTTTCAAGAAAACAGGCACAGTAACAGCTAAAGCCAAAATTAAAAGCGCAATGACAAGTTTACGCCTTCTAAAAGCGGCCCTGAGCATTCTTTGGTGATGTTTCATCAAGAAACGGGAGGCAAAATGATCCTCCAGGTTTCTGGGCTTGGCCCTGGCTAAGAATATCATAATCAAAGCCGGAACTAAAGTAACCGAAAGCACGGCTCCGCAAAATACCGTAAATATCTGAGTTGCGGCCATAGGCCTAAAAAGCCTGCCTTCCTGGCCGACTAAACTAAAAAGCGGCATAAAACCAATTACCGTTACCATTAACGATGAGAATATCGGCGGCCCGACTTCCTTCATTGCCTCGATCATAATCTGGGTGCGCTCGCCCTTGATCTTACCTTCTTTTAAATCATTTAATTTGGTATGGACATTCTCAACTAAAACAACACCCACATCCACCATGTCTCCAATAGCCAGAATTATACCCATAATAGACATAATGTTGACGGTAAGACGCAGGCCCATCATAGGGATAAAAGCAACCAAGGCGCCTATGGGCAGAATTATTATCGGCATCATAGAGGAAGGGATGTGCAGGAGGAAGAAAATAATCATTGCTGCCACAATCAAAAAATCTTCGATCAATACTTCATTGATTGTTTCAATGGACTTATTGATAAGTTCGGTGCGGTCGTAAGTTGTTACTATCTTTACGCCTTCAGGCAGGCTCGGCTCTATTTCTTGTATTTTATCTTTGACCCTGTCTATGACCCGCAGCGCGCTCTCACCGTGGCGCATTACCACAATTCCGCCCACCACATCACCCTTGCCGTCAAGATCAGCTACGCCCCTGCGTATATCCGGCCCAAGGATGACGTTACCGATATTTCTTACCAAGATGGGTGTGCCGGATCTTTGGTCAACGCCTAAAACAATATTCTCAATATCTTTCACCGAGCGCGCATACCCTCTGCCGCGCACCATATATTCAGCGCCGGAAAACTCCAATAACCTGCCTCCCACGTCATTATTGCCTTTACGTATAGCCTCAACAATTTGGGTAATCGGGATGTTGTAAGCCAATAGTTTATTCGGCTCAATATTGACCTGATATTGCCTGACAAATCCTCCAATCGGCGCTACTTCAGCAACACCCGGCACGCTTTGGATATAATAACGCAGGTACCAATCTTGGAAGGTTCGTAATTCCGCCAGGGAATTTTTTCCGCTTTCATCCACAAGAGCATATTGAAAGACCCAGCCTACGCCTGTGGCATCGGGCCCCAATTCCGTGCGCACGCCCTCGGGTAAACGCGGGATTATCTTGGAAAGGTATTCTAAAGTCCTTGTACGCGCCCAGTAGATATCCGTGCCATCCTGAAAGATAACATACACAAAAGAATAACCAAAGTCAGAAAAGCCCCGGATGGCTTTAACCTTAGGCGCCCCTAATAAAGAGGTAACAATTGGATACGTTACCTGATCCTCCATAATATCCGGAGAGCGATCCCAGCGGGAATAAATGATAACTTGGGTATCAGAGAGATCAGGCAGGGCATCCAAGGGAAGGCTGCGCAAGGCTAAATACCCTCCCAAAGTAGCCATGCCTACAAGGACAAAAACAATAAATTTATTCTTAGCGCAAAACTCAATTATTTTCTCAACAAAATTTCTCATACAACCTTTTGGCTTGTTTAGGTATACTTAACTTGTCTTGTCGTGGGACAGCCCCTTCGGGGACGACAGTCCCTGCTGGCAATACTTATTGACCGTGCTGATGGCTTTGGCTATCGGAAGCCAAACCATTGCCCCCTGGCTGATGGCCTGTTCCCTCCAGCGCGCTCTTCAGCTTGCTTTCAGAATCAATGAGAAAATTACCTGAAATAACTACTGTATCGCCTTCTTTAAGGCCTTCTAATACCTGGATATATTCTTCGGTTGAAATCCCGGTCTTAAGCTCGACTGGTTTAAAATGGCCGTCATTCAAAGAAAGAAAAACTATCTTACGTAAGCCTGAATCCAAGATCGCTTCCTTAGGCACGCTAAGGTGCGCCCCCAGATCAGAAGACATTTGTACGTCTACATACATATCGGGTTTTAACAAGCTGTCTTGATTATCCACTTTAATTCTTGCGCGTACTGACCTGGTCATCGCGTTAAACACAGGGTCGATTGCCACAATAGTACCCTTAAATTCCTTCCCCGGATAAGAGGCGGCTATCACGACGGCCTCCTGGCCAAGTTTTATCCATTGTAATTCATATTCGTAAATCGTGGCATAAACCCAGGTAGAATCCGATTCCAAAGAAGAAATAAGCAAAGACTGATCGTTCTCTTTTGTTTCTTGTAATTCTTCAATCTGTGTTATATCTAAACCTTGCAGCTTCAATTTTAACTTTGCGGCTTCAACCAACGCTTCAGCCCTTTTGATAACTGTTTCTTGTCCGGATTCCTTTACTGATTCTTTAGTCTTGAGCGCCTCGATATATTCTTGTTGCGCTTTGTACAACTCCGGGTCAAAAGCAACTCTGCCTACGGTCCTGATTATTTTGCTTAACGGCCTGTAGATTACCTTATCCGTTTTAACTCCAATTAACTGCTGTTTTTCCAGACTAACATAAAAACCCTCTCCCGCCCCCTCTGATACTCCTGCTTCTTTCTCTACCGCCTGCGCCTCTTCTTTTTTTACCAATTTCATATTACAAATAGGGCAATCGCCTGGTTTATCGGAAATATAAGACGGGTGCATCGGGCAGTAATAGATCGCTTTTTTGGAAACAGGCTTCTTTACCTTAGTTTTTGTTTCTTCTTTTGCCAAACCACTGCCCCCTGGCTGGTAGCCCTCATGTTGGGCATATATTTCGTAACCCGTAAACCGTAACCCGTAAATCGTAATCAAAAATAAGAATGTATAAATTATAACTATTTTTCTCGTCATTTTTCCGCCTCTCTTAAGCCAACTCCGACTGTTCTCTCTAAATCTGCTAAGTTCATATTATATTCAACTAATGCCTGGTAATAATTCATCTCGGTTTCAACGAGCATTCTCCGGCTGTCTAAAAGCATCATAAAATCGCCCTTTCCTGAGCGAAACCCGGCTAAAGATGACTCAATTGAACTCTCTAGTATAGGAATGAGAGAGGTTTTATAAAGCCCGATTTTGTTTTTAGCGATCTCTATCTTTGTGGCCAAATCCTTGACTTGGCTGAATGCTCTATTCTGCATGGCCTTATAGGCGGCCTCTGCCTCTTCTAAATTAGCGATGGCCTCTTTTACTTCGTAGCGCTGCTTGGTCCAGAACCATAAAGGCAACGTAAAAGATAACATCAGATCCCACGGGCCGATCGTCCCAGACGTGATTCCGCGCTGGACTATTGCACCCATTAAATCCGGGAAGAAGCTCCTTTTGGCTAATGATTTAGCATATCTGTTTCTTTCTATGGCATAGGAAAAAATAATTAGTTCCGGCTGGTTAAGAAGCGTTGATTGGTACAGTGATTTAATATCTTTATTAAATGTAAGATCCTCGTTTAAGTCAGGGGTACCTAAAGTATTTTCCGGTTCCCTATTCAGCAGAGTATTCAGGTTGGTTTGTTTTGCAAGCCTTTCCTGCTCTAAGTTTACGATATCGTTATTGAGCCTTGCGATTTCTGAATGTATTTTATAGACCTCTTCCTGCATCATATCATTAACCGCGTATTTTGCCTCAGCGACCCTGGCAATACTTACTAATAATTTAAGGCTTTCTTTTTTTAGCTCAGCCTCTTTATGGTTCATAAACAAATCATAATATGCATTTTTGACCTGATTTATTGCTTCTAATTCCTTATTTTTGTATTCGGCTGCCACCATCTGGGATTCAACAACAGCGATTTTACCTTTTAGAGAAAGTTTGCCGAAAAAAGGAAGGAATTGCGTAAAAGAAAGCATTCTGTCTCCGGGCATGGTTTTATTTAATTTCAATGTACCCCGGGGAATCTTTTCAAAAGTAAAGCCGATTGAGGGGTTTTCTAATGATTTTGCCTGAGGAATTCTTGCTTTAGAAGATTCCCATCGTTTTTTCGATGCCAGAATCTCCGGATTATTCGCCTTTACCTCTTTAATGAGAGACTCAAGAGATAGCTCCTCAAGAGCGTATAAAAAACCGGTGTTTAGAATAAATAAATGGATCAGGCATATGATAAATATCTTCTTTACCATATCTTTACGCCGTCTTGCGGAATCTCGTGATGAGTTCCATAATTTCATCTATTTTCTTCTGTTTCTCAAGCTCAGATTTGCCTTTAAAGGCCGTGACTACGCAGCCATCCACGTGTTTTCGGAAAACCTCGTTTTCTATCCTGTATAACGCGCCGATAACAGAGTGTATCTGCGTGATTATATCCGGGCAGTACCGTTTTTCATGG
>Ga0265297_10006873_pt1 | contig 16155 bp, 30 predicted proteins | sample Munlanlwell13791_FD_192502 | JGI IMG/M metagenome (GOLD analysis project Ga0265297, IMG submission 192502) | Leachate microbial communities from a municipal landfill in Southern Ontario, Canada - Leachate well 137-91 | ecosystem: Engineered > Solid waste > Landfill > Unclassified | place... | reverse complement strand
GCGACAACATTGCCATGACGGTGAAGCTGATTGCGCCGATCGCGATGGAAGAAGGCTTGCGTTTCGCCATCCGTGAAGGCGGTCGTACCGTCGGCGCCGGTGTCGTTGCCAAGGTCATCGAATAACATTTGTTGCAATACAGCGAAAAGGGCGATAAAATTTCGCCCTTTCGCGATTTGCGAACTCGCTCTTTAAGGATTTGTAATGCAAAGCCAAAAGATACGCATCCGCCTCAAGGCCTTCGACTATAGATTGATCGACCAGTCGGCGCTTGAAATCGTAGAGACGGCAAAGCGCACTGGCGCTGTTGTGCGTGGCCCGGTGCCACTTCCGACGCGCATTGAGCGTTTTGACGTATTGCGCTCGCCGCACGTCAACAAGACGTCGCGGGATCAATTCGAAATTCGCACCCATCTGCGCCTGATGGACATCATTGACCCGACCGACAAGACTGTCGATGCGTTGATGAAGCTGGATCTTCCTGCTGGCGTGGACGTCGAGATCAAGTTGCAGTAATTCGTAACAGGGGCGCCGGCCTTTTTGGCGCCTGCCGCGGTGACATTTTGTCGCTGAATTTTGGAACTGGGCCCGGCCAATCGTAGCTGGGGTTTAGGAGAATAAAATGAGTCTAGGCCTTGTTGGACGCAAGGTCGGCATGACGCGCGTCTTTGCCGAGGATGGCACTTCCATCCCGGTGACGGTGCTCGATGTGTCGAATAACCGCGTCACACAAATAAAGACGCCTGAAGCGGATGGCTATGCCGCCGTTCAGGTGACCTTTGGCAAGCGTCGCGCCAGCCGAGTCAGCAAGCCTGCTGCTGGGCATCTCGCCAAGGCCGGTGTCGAAGCCGGTGAAGTTCTCAAGGAATTTCGCGTAACGCCCGATCAACTCGCCGGCTTCAAGCCCGGGGACGTGGTTGCTGCAAGCATTTTCAGCGTGGGCCAGAAGGTCGATGTGAGTGGCACCTCGATCGGCAAGGGTTTTGCCGGAGCGATTACCCGTCACCACTTCTCGTCGAACCGTGCCTCCCACGGCAACTCCCTGTCGCACAACTCTGCTGGTTCCATCGGCATGGCGCAGGATCCGGGCCGGGTGTTTCCCGGCAAGCGCATGGCCGGGCATCTCGGCGATGTCGCGCGCACGACCCAGAATCTGGAAGTCGTCCGTATCGACGAGGCGCGTCAGCTCCTGCTGGTCAGGGGTGCGGTGCCTGGCGCTAGGGGGGGTGATGTAGTCGTCGCCCCGGCTGTCAAGGCATCCAACTGAGCGGGGGCGACATGGAACTTAAACTAATTAACGACCAGGGTCAGGCCGCGTCAACCATGACAGCGTCCGACGCGCTGTTTGGTCGGGACTTCAACGAAGCCCTGGTGCATCAAGTGGTGGTTGCCTATCAGGCAAATGCGCGCTCCGGAAATCGTAAGCAGAAGGATCGCGAAGAGGTGCATCACAGCACCAAGAAGCCATTTCGCCAAAAGGGCACCGGCCGCGCTCGCGCCGGTATGACTTCTTCGCCTCTGTGGCGCGGCGGTGGTCGGATATTCCCGAACACGCCCGAAGAGAACTTTACCCAGAAGGTCAATCGCAAGATGTATCGTGCCGGCTTGGCCGCAATCCTTTCACAGTTGGCCCGCGAAGACAGGCTGGTGGTCATTGAGGACTTCGCCATCGAAGCACCGAAGACGCGCCTGTTCGCACAAAAGCTCAAAGCCATGGGTCTGGGCGCGGATCCGGTGCTGCTCGTGACGGATAGTCTGGACGACAATCTGGCGCTGGCCTCGCGCAACTTGCCGAATGTGCTGGTGCTGGAGGCTCAGCAGGCTGATCCGGTATCCCTGGTGCGCTTTCCCAAGGTTATTTTCACCAAGGGTGCAGTGGCCAAGATCGAGGAGATGCTGGCATGACCAAGAACTTCAATCCGGAACGTTTGCTGCAAGTGCTGGTGGCCCCGCAAATTTCGGAAAAGGCCACTTATATTGCGGACAAGAATGAGCAGGTGGTGTTCATCGTGACACCTGACGCGACCAAGCCTGAAGTCAAGGCGGCCGTCGAAATGCTGTTCAAGGTCGAGGTCAAGTCGGTGCAGATCGCCAATCTGAAGGGCAAGATCAAGCGCGCCGGCCGCAATATCGGCCGCCGTAGCGACATCAGGAAGGCATTTGTCTGCCTTAAGCCTGGTCAGGAAATCAATTTCGCGGAAGGGGGGGCTGCTTAAATGGCTCTCGTTAAAGTCAAGCCGACCTCGCCTGGTCGTCGGGGTGTCGTCAAGGTTGTGAACCCGAATCTGCACAAGGGTCGCCCGCACGACAAGCTCATCGAAAAGAAAACCAGTACCGCGGGCCGCAATGCGCATGGCCATATCACCACTCGTCATATGGGTGGCGGCCACAAGCAACATTACCGCGTGATCGATTTTCGTCGCGACAAGGACGGGATCCCGGGCAAGGTCGAGAACCTTCAGTACGATCCAAATCGTTCGGCCAATATTGCCTTGGTCCTTTACGCTGACGGCGAGCGCCGTTACATCATCGCTACCAAGGGGATGGTTGTCGGACAATCGGTTCTCAGCGGTCCCGAGGCGCCCATCAAACCCGGCAATACGCTGCCGATCCGCAGCATTCCTGTTGGTACGACCATTCATTGCGTCGAGATGATGCCGGGCAAAGGCGCTCAGATTGCTCGTTCCGCCGGTACCTCGGCGCAGCTTTTGGCGCGTGAAGGTACTTATGCCCAGGTCCGCCTGCGTTCAGGCGAGATTCGTCGCATCCACGTCGAGTGTCGGGCAACGATTGGCGAGGTTGGCAACGAAGAGCACAGTCTGCGCAAGATCGGCAAGGCCGGTGCGATGCGTTGGCGTGGTATCCGTCCGACGGTCCGCGGTGTGGCGATGAACCCTGTCGATCACCCGCATGGCGGTGGTGAGGGACGTACCGGCGAGGGGCGCGTCCCAGTCAGTCCGTGGGGTCAGCCGACCAAGGGCTACCGCACCCGCAACAACAAGCGCACGGACGTCATGATTGTCCAACGCAGGCCGAAAGGTAAGAGGTAAGACATGGCACGTTCTATCAAGAAGGGCCCGTTCATTGACGCCCACCTGCTGAAGCGGGTGGATGCTGCACGCGCCTCCAATGACAAGCGCCCGATAAAGACTTGGTCGCGTCGTTCGACCATTCTTCCGGACTTCGTGGGATTGACCATTGCCGTGCATAACGGGAAGCAGCACATTCCGGTCTATGTCTCGGAAAACATGGTTGGTCACAAGCTTGGCGAGTTCGCGCTGACGCGAACCTTCAAGGGCCATACGGGCGGCAAGAAAGCCGCTGCGAAGAAGTAAGGAGCGATGATGGAAACCAACGCAAATTTGCGCGGTGTCCGACTTTCCGCCCAAAAAGGTCGTCTTGTTGCCGACCTGGTGCGCGGCAAGCCGGTGGATCAGGCGCTCAGCATTCTGGCTTTTTCGCCGAAGAAGGGTGCCGGAATCATCAGGAAGGTACTCGAGTCGGCCATCGCCAACGCAGAACACAACGACGGCGCGGACATCGATGCACTCAAGATTACGCGTATCTATGTCGAAAAGGGCACGGTGCTCAAGCGCTTTACGGCGCGAGCCAAGGGACGCGGCAACCGCATCCTCAAGCCTACTTGTCACATTTTCGTGACCGTTGGCGATTAAGGAGGGCACATGGGACAAAAGATTCATCCGACCGGTTTTCGTCTTTCGGTCACGCGCAACTGGACTTCCCGCTGGTACGCCAACAGCAAGAATTTTCCGCAGATGCTCAAGGAAGACCTTGAGGTCCGCGACTATCTGAAAAAGAAACTGGCGCACGCGTCGGTTGGCCGCGTGGTGATCGAACGCCCGGCCAAAAATGCGCGGGTTACGGTTTATAGCGCCCGCCCCGGCGTCGTCATTGGCAAGAAGGGTGAGGACATCGAACACCTGAAGGCCGAGCTCCAGCGCAAGATGGGCGTACCGGTGCATGTCAATATCGAAGAGATTCGCAAGCCGGAAATCGATGCCCAGCTGATCGCTGACTCGATTGCCCAGCAGCTCGAGAAACGCATCATGTTCCGCCGTGCGATGAAGAGGGCAATGCAGAACGCAATGCGCCTCGGAGCCCAAGGCATCAAGATCATGAGTTCGGGGCGCCTGAACGGTGCCGAAATCGCCCGTCGGGAATGGTACCGCGAAGGTCGTGTGCCCTTGCATACGCTGCGGGCCGACATCGACTACGGCACGTCCGAGGCGAAGACCACGTACGGCGTGATCGGCATCAAGGTATGGGTGTTCAAGGGCGAAATTTTGTCGCGTAGTGAAGCCCTGCTGGCCCCGCCGGAGCCTGCTGTTGATGATCAGCGCAAGCCGCGCCGCAGTCCAGGAAAGCCCCGGACCGAGGGTGAGTCCGAGACCAAACCCGCCGCCCGTCGTGCCCCCGCAAAGAAGGCTGAAGAAGTCAAGCCGGAAGGCGTTGCCGCAGCGCCGAAGGCACCCGCCAAGCGTATTCGCAAGGCCCCGGCCAAGGTCGAGGGTGTCGATAGCGCCGCGAAAGAAGGCAAGGAGTAAAATATGCTGCAACCTGCCCGCAGAAAATATCGCAAGGAACAAAAGGGTCGCAACACCGGACTCGCTACCAGGGGCGCCAAAGTGAGTTTTGGCGAGTACGGCCTCAAGGCTATCGGTCGCGGTCGCCTTACGGCTCGCCAGATTGAGGCGGCGCGTCGTGCCATGACTCGTCACATCAAGCGTGGCGGCCGTATTTGGATCCGCATTTTCCCGGACAAGCCGATTTCAAAGAAGCCGCTGGAAGTCCGTATGGGTAATGGCAAGGGCTCCCCGGAGTATTGGGTCGCCGAGATTCAGCCTGGAAAAGTCCTTTATGAGATGGATGGTGTCGACGAGACGCTGGCACGCGAGGCTTTCCGCCTGGCAGCGGCTAAGCTTCCGCTCGAGACCACCTTCGTTACCCGCCATTTGGGATAAGTCATGAAAACAAGTGATCTCAGAGCAAAAAATGATGCGGATCTGCAGAAGGAATTGCTGGATTTGCGCAAGGCGCAATTCGGTCTCCGCATGCAGGTGGCTACACAACAGCTGACCAATACCAGCCAGGTCGGCAAGGTGCGCAAGGACATTGCGCGCATCAAGACCATTCAGCGTGAGAAGGCAGCGGCGAAATGACGGATGCGACCACAAAAACCGTGCGGCGCACCCTTCAGGGGCGCGTCGTGTCGGACAAGATGCAGAAGACCGTAACGGTACTCGTCGAACGCAAGGTGAAGCACCCTGTGATCGGCAAGATCATGACCCGTTCGCGGAAGTATCACGCACACGTCGAGGGCATGGAAACGGTGGCTGGCGATCTCGTGCAGATCGAGGAATGTGCTCCAATTTCCAAGACCAAGGCATGGCGTGTCGCCAAGGTGATCGAGAAGGCCCGCATCGTTTAATTGCCTCTTGGCCGCTATATGCGGCGAATGGCAAATATAAGTTGACAACATGGTGGCGCGATGTAAAATCTCGCCTCTTTGCTCCGCCGGGGTATTCACTCTCCCCGGCATCCCAGCCCCTAGCGGGCTCCAAGACTGATCGCGTGACTTGAGTCAATCGCGGATTAAGTTGGAGATGAAAAAATGATTCAAATGCAGTCTCTGCTGGATGTCGCCGATAACACTGGCGCGCGTTCGGTCATGTGCATCAAGGTACTTGGTGGTTCCAAGCGCCGCTATGCCGGCATTGGTGATGTCATCAAGGTCAGCATCAAGGATGCCGCACCGCGTGGTCGTGTAAAGAAAGGCGAAGTCTATAGCGCAGTGGTGGTGCGTACCGCCAAGGGCGTGCGTCGTTCCGACGGATCGCTGATCAAGTTCGATGGCAACGCAGCGGTGTTGCTCAACAACAAGTTGGAGCCGATCGGAACGCGTATCTTCGGCCCAGTGACGCGCGAGCTGCGCACCGAGCGATTCATGAAGATCGTCTCGCTGGCTCCCGAGGTTCTTTGAACTGGCAATCGAGGACACGATCATGAACAAAATTCGCAAGGGTGACGATGTTGTCGTGACCACAGGCAAGGACAAAGGCAAGCGTGGTGTCGTGCTGAACTGGCTCGACGCCGAGCGTGTGCTTGTCGAGGGCATCAACCGCGTCAAGAAGCACACCAAGCCTAACCCCCTTAAGGGTAATCAGGGTGGCATTATCGAAAAGGAAATGCCGATCAATGTTTCCAATGTGGCGTTGTTCAATCCTGCCACCCAGAAGGCGGATCGCGTCGGCTTCAAGCAACTCGACGATGGTCGCAAGGTCCGGGTGTTCAAGTCGAACGGCGAAGTTGTTGACGCGTAAGGATCAGTGATGGCGCGCTTGCAGGAATACTACAAACAGACGGTGGTCCCCGAACTTCTCCAGAAGTTCGGTTACAAGTCCATCATGGAAGTTCCGCGTATCACCAAGATCACCCTGAACATGGGCGTTGGTGAGGCTGTCGGAGACAAGAAGGTGCTGGACCACGCGGTCAGCGACATGACCAAGATCGCGGGCCAGAAGCCGGTCGTCACCAAGGCGCGCAAGGCGATCGCCGGGTTCAAGATTCGCGAGGGATATCCGATCGGCTGCATGCTGACGCTGCGCGGAAATCACATGTACGAGTTTCTTGATCGCCTGGTCACGATTGCCATGCCGCGAATCCGCGACTTCCGCGGAATTTCGGGCAAGGGCTTTGACGGGCGAGGCAACTACAACGTCGGGGTGAAAGAGCAAATCATTTTCCCCGAAATTGAGTACGACAAGATCGATGCGTTGCGTGGCATGAACATCAGCATCACCACCACCGCGAAGAACGACGACGAAGCGAAGGCGCTTCTCGCCGCATTCAAGTTCCCCTTCAAGAACTGAGGGACGTATGGCGAAACTAGCTCTTATTAACCGCGAAGAAAAACGTGCCAAGATGGTTGCGAAGTATGCTGCCAAGCGCGTTGAACTTTTTGCTGTGATCAACAACGTCAAGCTGTCGGATGAGGAGCGCATGGACGCGCGCCTGAAACTCCAGCAGCTGCCCCGCAACGCGAGCCCGTCTCGTCAGCGCAATCGATGCGCATTGACGGGGCGTCCCCGCGGTGTGTTCCGCAAGTTCGGTCTGTGCCGCAACAAGCTGCGCGAGATGGCAATGCGCGGTGAAGTGCCTGGCATGACCAAGGCAAGCTGGTAAGGAGAGCGATATGAGCATGACCGATCCAGTTGCCGACATGTTGACCCGCATCCGCAATGCGCAGATGGCGGAGAAGCTGTCCGTGTCCATGCCTTCCTCCAGGCTCAAGGTGGCGATTGCCAAGGTGCTGAAGGACGAGGGTTACATTGATGATTTCGCTATCCGCGAGAATGGCGCCAAGCCCGAGCTCGATGTGGCGCTCAAGTATTATGCCGGGCGTCCGGTAATCGAGCGCATCGAACGAGTCTCGAAGCCGGGCCTGCGTGTGTATAAGGGCAAGGATGATTTGCCCCGTGTCATGAACGGGCTGGGTGTTGCCATTGTCTCTACGCCAAAGGGCGTGATGACCGACCGCCGGGCGCGGGCAGGCAACATGGGCGGCGAAGTTCTCTGCATCGTCGCCTAAGGAGCCTGCTCATGTCACGTATTGCAAAGTATCCGGTTGAAGTACCCAAGGGCGTCGAAGTGACGCTCTCCGATGCCGAGGTCGCAGTCAAGGGACCGCTGGGAACACTGAAGCAGTTCCTGCTGCCGGCGGTGAAGATCGAGAGAGATGGCGAAAAGCTGCTCTGCCGAGCCGTCGAGGGCGCTCCCAATGCGGGTGCCATGTCGGGCACGATGCGCGCACTGCTGAATAACATGGTGATCGGCGTAACCAAGGGCTTCGAGAAGAAGCTGACCCTGGTAGGCGTTGGATATCGTGCGCAGGCCCAGGGGGCCAAGCTGAACCTCACGCTCGGCTTCTCGCACCCGGTGGTGCACGACATGCCGAACGGCATCAAAGTTGAAACGCCGACCCAGACGGAGATCCTGATCAAGGGGATTGACAAACAGGTGGTAGGTCAGGTGGCCGCTGAAGTGCGTGCTTACCGGTCTCCTGAGCCCTACAAGGGCAAGGGCGTCCGGTATTCCGACGAAGTGGTTGTCATCAAGGAAACCAAGAAGAAATAATCGAGGCGCTGAATCATGGAAAAGAAACAGGCTCGTCTGCGCAGGGCGCGCAAAACCCGCGCCAAAATTGCGGAGCTCAAAGTGGTGCGCCTCGCGGTGCATCGCAGCAACTTGCATATCTCTGCCCAGATTTTCTCCGGCTGCGGCACCCGCGTACTCGCCGCAGCTTCAACCATGGAGCCGGAAGTACGGAGCCAGGTTCCGAACGGCGGCAACGTCAATGCTGCCAAGACGGTTGGCAAACTCATCGCCGAGCGGGCCAAAGCGGCCGGCATCGAGCAGGTTGCTTTCGACCGCTCCGGTTTTCACTACCACGGCCGCGTCAAGGCGCTGGCTGAAGCCGCCCGTGAGGGCGGACTCAAGTTCTAAGCGAGACGGACATGGCTAAACCGCAAGGCAGGAAGCAGCATCAGGCCCAGGAAGAGCGCGACGACGGCATGCGCGAAAAAATGGTGTCGATCAATCGCGTCACCAAGGTAGTGAAGGGCGGCCGGATTCTCGGGTTCGCCGCACTGACCGTGGTGGGCGATGGCGATGGCGGCATCGGCATGGGCAAGGGCAAGTCCCGGGAAGTCCCGGTCGCCGTTCAGAAGGCGATGGAAGAGGCTCGGCGCAAGATGGCCAAGATCAGCCTCAAGGATGGCACCCTCCACCACACGGTAAAGGGTAAGCATGGCGCCACTACCGTACTGATGTCGCCCGCGTCCCCGGGTACCGGTGTTATCGCCGGCGGTCCGATGCGGGCTGTATTCGAAGTCATGGGCATTACTGACGTGGTGGCCAAGACCATCGGCTCGACCAATCCGTACAACGTGGTGCGCGCAACGCTGCATGGGCTGCTGGCCATGAGCACCCCGGCCGAGATTGCTGCCAAGCGCGGCAAGGCCGTAGCCGAAATTTTGGAGTGAGCCATGGCTGACAAGACGATCAAGGTAACGCTGGTCAAGAGTGTGATCGGCACCAAGCAGGACCATCGCGCAACCGTGCGCGGCCTTGGCCTGAAGAAGCTGAACAGTTCGGCCATGCTTGAAGATACGCCCGCAGTGCGCGGCATGATCAATAAAGTGGCCTATCTGGTGAAGTGCGAAGGCTAAGGGGATATCGATGAGTATGGAACTGAATAACCTCAAGCCTGGTGCTGGCTCCAAGCATTCTGCCAAGCGCGTTGGGCGGGGTATCGGCAGCGGCCTTGGCAAGACAGCCGGTCGCGGACACAAAGGCCAGAAGTCACGCGCCGGTGGTTTCCACAAGGTGGGCTTCGAGGGCGGTCAAATGCCGCTGCAGCGTCGTTTGCCGAAGCGTGGCTTTGTCTCCCTGACCGCCAGCCGCAATGTCGAAGTGCGTCTGTCCGAGCTGGACAAGCTGCCGGTTGAAGAAGTCGATCTACTGGTACTGAAGCAGGCCGGCGTAATTGCCGGCGATGCGTTGTCGGCCAAGGTGATCCTGTCCGGCAAGCTCAATCGCAAGATCGCGCTCAAGGGCGTCGGTGCGACCAAGGGCGCTCGTGCCGCGATCGAAGCGGCCGGCGGCTCTGTAGCTGACATCGCCGCTGCCTGATAGCGAACAAGGATAGACCACGTGGCAAGCCCCCAAGCAGCAGCTCTCGGCAAGACCGGCAAGTTCGGCGACCTCTGGCGCCGGCTCTGGTTTCTGTTGGGTGCGCTGGTGGTCTACCGCATTGGCGCTCATATTCCCGTACCGGGGATTGACCCCGTAAAGCTGGCGGAATTGTTCCAGGGTCAGCAGGGCGGTATTCTAGGCGTCTTCAACTTGTTTTCGGGCGGGGCGCTGTCGCGCTTTACGCTGTTTGCGCTGGGCATCATGCCCTACATCTCGTCCTCGATCATCATGCAACTGATGACCATTGCGGTGCCGTCGTTCGAGGCGCTGAAGAAGGAAGGTGAGGCCGGGCGGCGCAAAATTACGCAATACACGCGCTACGGCACCGTGGCTTTGGCTCTGTTCCAGGGGCTGGGCATCGCCATCGCGCTTGAATCGCAAGCCGGGCTGGTACTTGATCCAGGCCTCCTCTTCCGTTTCGTTACGGTACTCACCCTGCTTACTGGGACTATGTTCCTGATGTGGCTGGGCGAGCAGATCACCGAGCGCGGATTAGGCAACGGAATTTCGATCATCATTTTCGCCGGCATCGTGGCCGGACTGCCGAGTGCGTTGGGCGGCCTCTTCGAGCTGGTCCGTACCGGCGCCATGCATCCGATTTCGGCACTCTTCATTTGCGCCGTCGCGGTTCTGGTTACCGGCTTCGTAGTATTTGTCGAAAAGGGCCAGCGCAAGATTCTGGTGAACTATGCCAAGCGGCAGGTCGGCAACAAGGTCTACGGCGGCCAGAGTTCCCATTTGCCGCTGAAGCTGAACATGTCCGGGGTCATTCCTCCGATTTTTGCCTCGTCGATCATACTGTTTCCCGCTACCGCAGCCGGGTGGTTCGGCTCGGGAGAGGGGATGACATGGCTGAAGGATATTGCCGCGACGCTTTCGCCCGGGCAGCCTATTTATGTCATGTTGTACGCTGTTGCGATCGTGTTTTTCTGCTTCTTCTATACCGCGCTGGTTTTCAATTCCAAGGAAACTGCCGACAACCTGAAGAAGAGTGGTGCGTTTGTGCCCGGCATTCGTCCTGGCGATCAGACAAGCCGTTACATCGACAAGATCCTGACTCGTTTGACTCTGGCTGGAGCCATCTACATCACTGCGGTCTGTCTGTTGCCAGAGTTCCTGATCCTCAAATGGAACGTGCCGTTCTACTTCGGTGGTACGAGCCTCCTGATTATTGTTGTGGTGACGATGGACTTCATGTCGCAAGTTCAGGCATATGTGATGTCGCACCAGTATGAGAGTCTTCTGAAAAAGGCTAATTTCAAGGGGGCCGGTTTCCCGGCTCGCTGATTCATGTCGAAGGAAGACGTTATCGAAATGCAGGGAGAGGTTGTCGAGAATCTCCCGAATGCTACGTTCCGCATCAAGCTTGAGAACGGGCATGTAGTTTTGGGCCATATCTCCGGGAAGATGCGCATGCACTACATTCGCATTCTTCCGGGTGACAAGGTCACCGTGCAACTCACGCCCTATGACCTTTCCAAAGGTCGTATCGTGTTCCGCGCCAAGTAGTCTGGCAATATTTCCGGAGAACTCCAATGAAAGTTCTGGCTTCGGTCAAACGTATCTGTCGCAATTGCAAAGTCATCCGTCGCAAGGGCGTGGTCAGGGTCATCTGTACCGATCCGCGTCACAAGCAGCGTCAGGGTTGATAGAGCGACTCAGATCAGATAGAATCTATGGTTTCGCATTTTTCAGCTAGCCCACCAATTACCGCATTAGCGGCGACGAACAGGTAAGCACATGGCTCGTATAGCAGGCGTCAACATCCCGAATCACCAGCACGCGGAGATCGCTCTGACGGCGATCTATGGCATTGGCCGTACTCGCGCCCAGAAAATCTGCGACGCCGTAGGCGTCAAGCGATCGACCAAGGTCAAGGAACTCACGGACAGCGAGATGGATCGCTTGCGTGAGGAAGTAGGCAAGTTCACCGTCGAGGGTGACTTGCGCCGCGAAACCACGATGAACATCAAGCGCCTGATGGATCTTGGCTGCTACCGTGGGGTGCGTCATCGTCGTGGCCTGCCCGTGCGCGGTCAGCGCACCCGCACCAACGCGCGAACCCGCAAGGGACCGCGCAAGGCGATTTCGATGGGCAAGAAGTAAACCAGGAACCATTACATGGCTAAGACCGCAACCAAAGTTCGCAAGAAGGTAAAGAAGAACGTCGCCGAAGGCATTGCACACGTTCACGCTTCCTTCAACAACACCATCATCACCATCACCGACCGTCAGGGCAACGCCTTGTCGTGGGCCACTTCGGGCGGCGCCGGTTTCAAAGGCTCGCGCAAGTCGACTCCCTTCGCCGCGCAGATTGCTGCTGAAGCTGCAGGCAAGGCGGCTCAGGAGTGTGGTGTAAAGAATCTCGAAGTTCGCATCAAGGGCCCTGGCCCCGGGCGCGAATCAGCGGTGCGTGCGCTTAATGCGCTCGGCATGAAGATCACCAGCATTACCGACATTACCCCGATTCCCCACAACGGATGCCGGCCGCCCAAGCGCCGCCGCATCTAAGGCAATAAGGATACGACACCATGGCCCGCAACCTAGACGCCAAGTGCCGCCAGTGCCGCCGCGAGGGCGAAAAGCTCTTCCTCAAAGGCGAGAAGTGCTTCACTGACAAATGTTCCGTCGAGCGCCGTGCATATGCGCCCGGCCAGCACGGCCAGAAATCCGGACAGCGGCTGTCCGGTTACGGCACACAACTGCGTGAAAAGCAAAAGATCCGTCGCATTTACGGCGTTCTCGAGCGGCAGTTCCGCAAGGTGTTCGGCGAGGCCGAAGCCAAGAAGGGACAGACGGGCGAAAATCTGCTTAAGCTGCTCGAAGGTCGTCTCGACACCGTGGCCTATCGCATGGGCTTCGGCGTATCGCGTGCCGAGGCGCGCCAAGTCGTGCGTCACAACGGCGTGCTGATTAATGGCAAGCGCGTCGATATCCCATCGTACAACGTTCGTCCCGGCGACGTCATCCAACTGCTCGACAGCACCCGCGGTCACTTGCGCACCAAGGCCGCGTTGGAAGCCGCTGAATCACGCGGCTTCCCCGCATGGCTCGAGGTTGATGTCAAGGCCGGCAAGGGTGTCTTCAAATCATACCCTGCACGCGAAGATCTGCCGCCCTCGATCAATGAGGGTCTGGTCGTCGAACTGTATTCGCGTTAACAAGTAGTTTTGCGCCTGGCGTCCCCCGGACGCCAGGCGTTTTCCATTCGAAGGAATGCACATGCACACACTTCTGAAACCCCGCAGTATCGATGTCCAGCAGCTATCGCCGGTGCATGCCCGCGTGGTCATGGAACCGTTTGAACGCGGTTACGGCCACACTCTCGGCAACGCCCTGCGTCGCATTCTGCTGTCCTCGATGGAAGGCGTCGCCCCGACTGAAGTGTCCATCGAAGGCGTGCTCCACGAGTACTCGACGCTGGATGGCGTCCGTGAGGACGTGGTCGACGTTCTGCTGAATCTCAAGGGTGTGGTGCTGAAGATGCACAACCGCCGTGAAGCTACTCTCACGCTCTCCCGAGATGGCGAGGGAGTCGTTACCGCACGCGACATCGAAACCACGCATGACGTCGAGATTGTGAATCCCGACCACGTCATTGCCCATATCGCACCCGGCGGCAAGCTCAACATGCAGATTCGCGTCGAATCCGGCCGCGGCTATGTGCCGGCCAATCAGCGCGAAATCGCCCGCGAAAACCGTGCCATCGGCCAGATCATGCTCGATGCATCGTTCAGCCCGGTGCGCCGTGTCAGCTACTCCGTCGAGTCCGCGCGCGTCGAACAGCGCACCGACCTCGACAAGCTCATTCTCGACATCGAGACCAACGGCGCCATCGACAATGCCGAAGAAGCCGTTCGGACCGCAGCTCGCATTCTCATGGAGCAGCTTTCGGTGTTCGCGGACCTCGAAGGCACGCCGATGTCCGCCGAAGCGCCGAAGCAGACCTCCGTGGATCCGGTTCTGGTGCGTCCGGTGGATGACCTCGAACTGACGGTTCGTTCCGCCAACTGCCTGAAGGCCGAGAACATCTATTACATCGGCGACCTGATTCAGCGCACTGAAACGGAACTGCTGAAGACGCCGAACTTGGGCCGCAAGTCGCTCAACGAAATCAAGGAAGTGCTCGCGTCGCGCGGCCTGACCTTGGGCATGAAGCTCGAAAGCTGGCCGCCGGCGGGTCTGGAAAAGCTGGCCTGATAGATCAAAACCGGGCTTCGGCCCGGGCGCATCACCTGCCTTATTTGTATCACTTGTCTTATTTGCTGTACTGATTCCAAAACTCTCGATAACCATTAACCGGCCATTTGCATTGCGCGATGGCCGCAAAAAACGAGGAAATCAAAATGCGTCACGGTAACGGACTTCGCAAGCTCAATCGAACCTCTTCGCACCGCCAGGCGATGCTGCGCAACATGGCCGTGTCCCTGTTGCGCCATGAGGCGATCAAGACCACCCTGCCCAAGGCCAAGGAATTGCGCCGCGTGGTGGAACCCCTGATCACTCTGGGTAAGAAGCCCAGCCTGGCCAATCGCCGCCTCGCTTTCGACCGCACGCGTGATCGCGACATCGTCGGCAAGTTGTTCGACGTGCTCGGCCCGCGGTACGCTGCGCGCAACGGCGGCTACCTGCGCATCCTCAAGATGGGCTTCCGCGTGGGCGACAATGCACCGATGGCTTTCGTCGAACTGCTGGATCGCCCGGCTGACGAGATCACGGAGGCTCCTGTCGTCGAATAAGACGCTTGGGGTGAAAGCAAAAAAGCCAGGCACCGCCTGGCTTTTTTTGTTTTCGGGGTTCTGGACAATCAAAGAATCATTCCCGCTCCCACGGTGTTGTTGGTCGCCTCGTCGATCACGATGAACGCACCTGTCGAGCGGTTCTCGGCATAGGCATCGACACACAGAGGCCTGGCCAGTCTGAAGGAGACGCGGGCGATGTCGTTCGTGCCCAAGTGTTCGGCAGGCATCCGCTGTAGCGTGTTGATATCCAGCCGGTAGTCGATCGCCTCGATCGCTGCCTTGGTTTCGCGTGTGGTTTGCCGGATCAGGTACTTGCGTTGCGGATCGAGCGGAGTCACACCCAGCCAGCAGAGCATGGCCTCGATTCGCCGTGTCACCAGCGCCGACTTTCCGGCGCGTACGATCATGTCGCCGCGGGATACGTCGACTTCGTCTTCGAGCAACAGCGTGACGGATTGCTCGGCAATCGCACGTGGCAGCGAAAGACCGTTGATCTCGATTGCCTTGACGCGGCTGCGATTCTCCGACGGCAATACCAGCACTTGGTCGCCGACCGCTATCTCGCCTGACTCGACGCGTCCCATGAATCCACGATAATCGTGGAGGCGCGGGTCCGCGCTTTTCTGCGGCCGGCAAACGAACTGCACCGGAAAGCGGAAACGCTCATCGCGTTCGCTGTGGGCGGTGGGTGCATCCTCGAAAATGTCCAGCAGCGTGCCGCCGTGATACCAGTCGAGGCGTCGGCCGCGATCGACGATCATGTCGCCGTTGAGCGCCGACATGGGAATGAAGCGGATATCGCCGATGCCGAGCGTCGCCGCAAATTCAAGGTAGTCGCCGCGGATGCGCTCGAAGGTGGCTTGGTCATAGTCCACCAGATCCATCTTGTTGATCGCCACCACGATGTGCGGGATGCCGAGCAGATGCGCCAGATAGGAATGGCGCCGGGTTTGGGTCAGCACGCCCTTGCGGGCATCGATCAGGATGATCGCCAGATTTGCGGTCGAGGCGGCCGTGACCATGTTGCGCGTGTACTGCTCGTGCCCGGGCGCGTCGGCGATGATGTATTTTCGCCGTCCGGTGGTGAAGTAGCGGTAGGCCACATCGATCGTGATGCCTTGCTCGCGTTCGGCTTGCAGACCGTCGGTCAGCAGCGACAGATCGACCGCGTCGAGGCCGCGCCGCTCGGACGTGCGAGTGATGGAGTGCAGCGTGTCGGCGAGGATGGCCTTGGTGTCATACAGCAGGCGCCCGATCAGCGTACTCTTGCCATCGTCGACGCTGCCGCAGGTGAGGAAGCGCAGCAGGCCGTTGTCGATTGCCGGCAGACGTTCGATTGCGCTCATCAAAAATAGCCTTCCTTCTTGCGTTGTTCCATGGATGCTTCCGAGGTTTGGTCGTCAAGGCGGGTTTCGCCCCGCTCCGTAATCGTCGTCGCTGCGGTTTCCTCGATGATGCGGGCGACAGTGTCGGCGGCGGACTCGACCGGTGCGGTGCAAGTGATGTCGCCGATGGTACGAAAGCGCACCGACAATTGTTCGACGATATCGCTGGCGCGCGCCGGTGTCAGCTCGGTCACCGGTTGCAGCAGTCCGTGTCGTCTCGTCACCGCGCGTCGATGCGCGAAGTAGATTGCAGG